>ERZ808240.2733-NODE-2733-length-18580-cov-14.099973_pt1 | contig 18580 bp, 18 predicted proteins | sample MGYA00521084_ERZ808240 | MGnify/ENA primary metagenome ERZ808240 (study PRJEB31516, sample SAMN03275571) | gut metagenome | biome: mammalia-associated habitat; material: feces | host: Papio cynocephalus | place: Kenya | collected 2012-08-06 ... | reverse complement strand
CGGTACGCACGGTGGTGTGAGAGGACGGCGGTTAGTCACCGCCTCCTACTCGATTGCTCTAAGTCGGGAATTAATCCTCTGCGATAGCACCAACAGGGCACTGACCTGCGCAGGAACCGCAGCTGATGCACTTATCTGCATCGATTTCGAACTTTCCGTCGCCCATGCTGATAGCGCCAACGGGGCACTGTGCCTCGCAAGCTCCACATGCTACACAAGCATCACCAATAACAAATGCCATAATCTTTTCCTCCTATTTTGCGTGTATCAAATCATCTTGTTTGATACAAATTTATCAATGTAACTATTAGTATTGTAATATAAATGAGCCTTGAATACAAGTCTTATTTAGTATTTTTTATCATTAGTTGCAGTCACTTATTTATATTTATTGAACTCCAGGATCTTCTTCGCATTCTGAATTCTCTCTTCGGTGGGAGGCTCTACACCTTCCAGCTTATAAGGAATTCCCAGTTCTTTCCACTTGTAGGCACCCAGGGTGTGATAGGGAAGAACCTCCACTTTCATGACAGTATCCAGAGTGTCAATAAATTCTCTTGTCTTCTTAAGATATTCATCCTTGTCAGTAATTCCGGGTACCAGTACATGACGGATCCACATGGGGATACCCTGATCGGAAAGGTATCTTGCACAGTCCAGAATGTTCTTGTTGGTAAATCCGGTGAGCTTTTTGTGCTCTTCGTCATCAATATGCTTGATGTCCAGCATGACAAGATCGGTATATTTCAGTAATTCGTTGAATTTGGAGAAGAAAGGCTCTTCTCTGGTAAAAGGCTGTCCGGAAGTGTCAAGGTCAGTATTGATACCTCTTTCGTGAGCCTTGCGGAACAGATCGATCAGGAAATCGATCTGTAATAAAGCTTCGCCGCCGCTGACGGTGATGCCGCCTTCTTTGCCCCAGTAGCTGCGGAAACGCTCTGCCTTATCCAGAAGCTCGTCTGCTGTCATCAGATTGTCAGTGTCGGGATTCCAGGTATCTACGTTGTGGCAATATTGACAACGCATATTGCAGCCCTTGAGGAAGATAAGATAGCGGATTCCGGGTCCGTCTACTGCGCCGAAAGATTCTAATGAGTGAATTCTGCCTTTGATCATTGTAATAATCTCCATTCTCTGCCGTGCAGGCAGCTGAGGGGTGATAATGCTTTAAATAGTATTAACTGAAAGGGGTCGGACAATACTGCCCGACCCCATGTACATTCTATTATCTTAGAAACCCGTAAGAATTACAGACTCTTATGGCAGGTTCTTGCGATAACATCATCCTGCTGCTCCTTGGTCAGGCTGATGAACTTAACAGCATAACCGGATACACGGATGGTGAAGTTAGCGTACTCAGGCTTCTCAGGATGTGCCTGTGCATCTAACAGCTTCTCGGTACCGAATACGTTAACATTGAGGTGATGAGCACCACGATCAAAGTAACCATCCATTACACGTACCAGAGTAGTCTTCTGCTCGTCAAGGTCATGACCAAGAGCGGAAGGAGCCATGGTCTGGGTATTGGAAATACCATCCAGAGCATACTCGTAAGGCAGCTTGGCAACAGAGTTCAGGGATGCCAGCAGACCGCTCTTCTCAGCACCGTAGGAAGGTGATGCACCGGGAGCGAACGGAGTGTAAGCAGCTCTGCCATCAGGAAGAGCACCGGTAGCCTTACCATATACTACGTTAGAAGTAATGGTCAGTACGGAAGTGGTAGGCTCGGAATTTCTGTAGGTGTGGTTCTTCTTGATCTTCTCTATGAAGGTCTTCAGCAGCCATACAGCGAATTCATCAGCTCTGGGATCATCGTTACCGTACTTAGGGAAGTCGCCTTCGATCTTGAAGTCTACAGCGCAGCCCTGGTCATCACGGATAACCTTAACCTTAGCATACTTGATAGCGGACAGGGAGTCAGCTACGTGGGACAGACCTGCAATACCGGTTGCGAAGGTTCTTCTTACATCGGTATCGATCAGAGCCATCTCAGCTGCCTCGTAGTAATACTTATCATGCATGTAATGGATCAGGTTCAGGATGTTAACATACAGAGATGCACACCAGTCAAGCATGATGTCATATTTATGCATAACTTCGTCGAAGTCAAGGTACTCGGAAGTAATAGGAGCGATTTCAGGACCACACTGCATATGCTTGCCGTCTTTGTCCAGATGCTTCTCATCCTTACCACCGTTGATAGCGTACAGTAAGCACTTAGCCAGGTTAGCACGAGCACCGAAGAACTGGATCTCCTTACCGGTCTGAGTAGCGGATACGCAGCAGCAGATGCTGTAGTCATCGCCCCAGATAGGCTTCATAACGTCATCGTTCTCATACTGGATGGAAGAAGTATTAACAGAGATCTTAGCTGCGTACTTCTTGAAGTTATCAGGCAGAGCGCTGGAGTACAGAACGGTCAGGTTCGGCTCGGGGCTGGGTCCCATGTTCTCCAGAGTATGCAGGAAACGATAGTCGTTCTTGGTAACCATATGACGACCGTCCATTCCGATACCACCAACTTCCAGAGTAGCCCATACAGGGTCGCCGGAGAACAGCTGGTTGTAAGAAGGAATACGAGCGAACTTAACCATACGGAACTTCATGGTCAGATGGTCGATCAGCTCCTGAGCTTCTTTCTCGGTCAGGGTGCCTTCCTTTAAGTCTCTCTCAATATAGATGTCCAGGAAAGTGGAGATACGTCCAACGGACATAGCTGCACCGTTCTGGGTCTTGATAGCTGCCAGGTAACCGAAGTATAACCACTGGATAGCTTCCTTGGCATTGGTAGCGGGACCGGAAATATCGTAGCCGTAGATCTTAGCCATTTCCTTCATTCCCTGCAGAGCCTTGATCTGATCAGCAATCTCTTCTCTCAGACGGATAATGTCCTCGGTCATAACACCGACACCGCAGTTCTTCTTATCCTTCTGCTTCTCATGGATCAGGAAATCAATACCGTACAGAGCAACTCTTCTGTAGTCGCCTACGATACGTCCACGTCCATAAGTATCGGGAAGACCGGTAACGATGTGAGTATGACGAGCAACCTTCATCTCATCGGTGTAAGCATCAAATACTGCCTGGTTGTGGGTCTTGTGATACTCATTGAAAATCTTGTGGAACTTAGGGTTAACTTCATAACCATAGGTGCTTGCAGCTTCTTCAGCCATCTTGATACCACCATAAGGCATGAATGCTCTCTTTAAGGGCTTGTCTGTCTGCAGACCAACGATCTGCTCCAGATCCTTCATAGACTCATCAATATAGCCGGGACCATAAGCGGTCAGGCTGGATACAACCTCGGTCTCGCATTCCAGAACACCGTTATGCTCACGCTCTTCCTTCTGTAACTCCTGAAGTCTGCCCCAAAGCTTATCGGTTGCTTCGGTAGGTCCCTCCAGGAAGCTCTCATCTCCATCATACGGAGTGTAGTTGGTCTGGATGAAGTTACGTACATTGACGTCTACATCCCAGTGGCCATCTTTTTTAAAACCTCTCCATGCTTCTGCCATGAAAATTTACCTCCTTCTGGTAAAAATAATTAATATTATCAACTGAGAGTACCGGCTTCACAGGTATCCCAAGCTGTTTGTTTACGTTAAAAGTGTACTACCTGACTAGGGTAAGTGTCAACAGTTTTAGGCAATGTACGCGCTTTTGTACATAAGAGCTGAGTCCCGGGACAACAAATGCTGATGTACAAGAATATTCTTGTAATCTTTTGGGGAAAGTATTATACTAAAAAAGCCTTATACGGCAGAAAGGAGACAGATATGACCGGAGTAACAAAAGACATGACCATTGGTGAGATCTTGCGTACCAATCCTGAAGTAGCTCCCGTACTCCTCGATGCAGGAATGCATTGCCTGGGATGCCCTGCTTCACAGGGAGAGACCCTGGAAGAGGCAGCTATGGTGCATGGTATTGATGTAGATGAGCTTATGAAAGTGATCGAGGAAATGTAATTTTCGTAATTCTGCTTTGGAAACATCGCCTGACCGGGGCACACAGGTGAAGTAAAGTATTTATGGAATTTCAAAGCTCAGATTTCCGCGCAATCGAAATGTGTCCGTCGATTGCGCGGATTTGAGAAATCTGAAGAATTCAGATCATCGGCCGCCGGCCGTCTTTTTTTGCCCATTTTCCCTTAGATAAACTGTTCAATCCGGCATTATGAAGTATGCCTTGCCCTACACGGGTGTTCCGGGGGGGCTTAATTCTGTGGTATTTTCAGTTCCCAGCCGGGATAAATCAGAGCAGGGTCGCGGATCAGTTCCCGGTTCAGGGAAATGATTTCGGCTACGGAGCAGCCACACTTTCCGGCGATTGCCCAGAGGGTGTCGCCCTGTCCGACGATGTATGTCCCGCTTTTCTTGTTCTCCGGCAGGACAGCGTCGGGAGTGCTGCCTGTGACGGTGGCTCTGCTCCGGGGGATCTTAAGCTGCCAGCCAACGTGGATCCGGTTCGGGTTCTTGATCCGGTCACTGTTGGCCGCCACGATCCCGGCTATGGAGCAGCCGTATTTTCTGGCAATTGCCCAGAGAGTGTCACCGGTCTGTACGGTATAGGTCACATAGGAGGGAGTGTTTTTCACGACAGGAGAGCGGTCTTCACGGTCAGCCTTTTCTTCGGAGCCGCTGTCGGAGATTTCCTGTTCGGTGTCAGCATTCACATCATAGTAGAGCTTCAGGGTTACGATATCCTCCGGACTGCTGATTTTCTTTAACGTTCCGCTGGCGGTGGAGAGGGACGCGTTGTAGGTAAAGCCGTCATAGGTTTTCGGTGTCGCTGTGACGGTATCGCCTATGCTGCCTGCGGAATGTTCCGTTTCTGTCAGCGTGTAGCCGCTGCCGTCAGCCTTATAATGCTCCACGATATAGTTGATCGTATTTCCGGGGGCGATGGGAGTCGTGTTTCGCGTCCACTTTGCATAGAACGTTTTATTTCCCGTTTCGGTAGCTGCGATCTCTGCAACGGGCGAACCGGAAAAACTGCTATCCGCATACCAGCCGTCAAATCGGTATCCCTCCCGGGTGATATCATCGGCTGTCGGAAGAACTGCGCCGGTGCCGTAAGTGTAGCCGGTTACCTCTTTTCCGCTGGCAATCGTGCCTCCGTCTTTGTTCAGCGTTACGGTGTAAGTGTTTGCTTTCCACTGTGCCGTGAGGGTCATAGTGTATCTGGCCTTATCTGTGTCAAAGCTCCATTTTGTTTCTGTACCCTTGTTATCGTAGTACCAGCCGTCAAGACTATGTCCCTCTTTGGTGGGAGCGGGATCCGGCGGGGTGAGCGCCGCTCCGTCACTGCCTAAATGCACTTCCCTGGTACTGCTCTGCTCCCCGTTGTTCGGGTCAAAGGTAATCACGAGCGTACCGCTCAGGGTGGCTTCGCTGAAATCGCCGCCTAAAATCTTACCTTCGTTGCTCACCTCTCCGGTGAACGTACCGCTTTCGATGATACTATCGTCGTTTTGAGTTTTATTGTTGGACACTTTGCCGGAAAACCTGGTGCCACCGCTGCCGGTGATTCTGCCGGTCGTTTGCCCTGGTATGCCGTTCATTACATCGCCGGCAATTTCGCCGCCGTTGGCATAGAGGATTTCTTCGTTGTACACCCCGCCGCCGCTGCCGCTTGCTGTGCAGTCGTCTTCAATGATGCCGCCGCTCATCGTGAACGCGCCGTAATTATAGACACCGCCACCCCGGCAAAATCCACCGCCGCCGTCTGTGCCGCTTGCCTTACATCCTGTGATGCTGCCGCCCTCCATGGTAAACTGACCATTTCCAACATACACGCCGCCGCCATAGGCCTGATCGCCGATGCACCTACAGTCCCTGATCGTACCGGAGGACATGGTGAAGCTGCCTCCGTTCCGGATATGTATGCCACCACCGAAGCTGGTGGAGTAGTTGGGGTCGTTGTTAAAGGAGATACATGCAATGATGCTGCCGCCCTTCATGGTGAATGTACCTTTTGTAACATTCACACCACCGCCGCCGTCTGTGCCGTTTGCCTTACATCCTGTGATGCTGCCGCCTGTCATCGTAAAGATAGTCTGATCACTTGTGCCACGCAGTCCGTTAAGGTATACGCCACCACCCTCGTAGGTTGCCAGACAGCCGACGATATTTCCGCCGGTCATGGTCAGCTGGCTGCCGGTCGCCACATACACGCCGCCACCCTGCTGGGCATTACCGCCGGTGATAACGCCGCCATAGACAATTTCCGAGCCGCCGGTTTCATCCGGCTCCCATAAGCCGTCACTGCCCGGGGTGAAGTGGTGCGGTGTGGTTGTGCTGCTGTCCTGAATCGTCAGATTGCCGCCTGACTCCACCCTGATTACGCTGCCGCTGCCGGTCATTTTCAGTACATTGCCATCCAAATCCAGCGTCACAGTGCGGTTGACCGTCAGGGTGCTGTTGATATCAATATTCTCCGCCAGTGTGATTTTGACAACACTGCTGTCTGCCAGCATGTCAGTCAGATGTTTCGCTGTCGTCACCTCTGCCACACGGTTCGCGGTCAACGCAGACACGGACAGCCCGTTCAGCGCAGCTGCCGCTTCGTTTCCCGATATACTTTCCGGGGAACCCAGCTCCTCTGTGGATGTCTGGGGATTTGCCAGCTGTCCGGTTTCCGCTGCCGATACCGGCGTGGAGACCAGAGAAAGTACCATGGAACTGCAAAGCAGCGCCGCATAGAGCCGTTTTCTTTGTTTTCTCATTTATTTTTTCCCTCCCGTTGTTGTGATGCGTTTCCTTTTCCCGTGCCTTGTCCGCGGTGTTCTCTTTCCCGGAGTCTGATACACAGCACAGTGATTACGACTGCCGTGGCGAAAGAAATTACCCCCACCAGCACATAACCGCCGGCGTCTTCATGCAGCAGGATAGAACCGTACATTCCCCGGGCGGTGATCTGTGTCTGGCCGGCCGCCGTGTGCACTGTTCCCACAAGGAACGCAAACAGTGCCATGCACAGGGCAGACAGCCGGCAGATCCCGCGGCGCTCCTTCCGGCGATACTTTTCAAGCACCCGGTTTTTCACCAGTTCGACCCTTTCTTCTGTATCATACATATCGTTAAAAACCTCCCTTCGGAAAGTAAAATCATAAAATACGCATGCCTTTCATCTTATTAGGTACAAAAAAACGAAAAAACTCTCACCTGAAAATGAAATTTCTTAAAAAAAATAGGAGCTGCCGGACAGCAGCTCCGCAAAAGACAGGATTCAGTTATGATTCTGGGGCAGGTGGGCAATCAGTTTTCCCACCGTTAGGATCAGCACAGGCAGAATATATGCGATATACTGTATCGCACCGCCATAGGCGATCAGAAGATTATAAATTGCATGAAAAGTGATGGCTGCCCCGAGCAGACCGCAGGTTCCGGCGATCTTCAGCCAGGTACGCTGCCATACATACGCCAGTCCTCCGCCGACGATGGCACCACAGATCACATGCATGGCACCCGTTCCAATGCCCCGGAAGAAGATAAAGGAAAAATGTCCGGCTCCGTTTTGGATCAGATAGCAGACGTTCTCAAAGGTGGCAAAGGAAAGTGCAACGATGATGGAGGCATTTTTTATCGGCACCGGTTCGGGTTCAAACACAAGAAGATAAAAGAGCAGCGGCAGGAGTTTCATCACTTCTTCGACCACAGGGGCGATCTCTGAGGTGGTGGCAATCGTATCTGCCGCATAAAGTGCGGCGAAAAAGGTATTGATGTAGGCAGAGAGCAGGCACGCGCCCATTCCCGCAAGACAGCACAGAAAGAATTTGATCTGCCGCTTTCCCATACACAGGGCGGCGATAAACAGGGGCGAGGCCATACAGATAAATACATTTTCAATATAAGTCATGTTCGCACCGCCTTTCCCGTGGCGGGCAGCAGCCCGAAAAGGCAGACCGTCAGCAGAAGATCACACCAGCAATAGGGACTGAAAATAGAATCGTCCGGCCAGAAGCACCCGGAGGTCCACAGAGCGTATTCCACAGCAACATAGCAGAGGACTCCGATGTGAAAATACCGCAGCTTCCGTCCGTTTCCCGTCTGCGTTCCTGCGTAGACAAGACCGTGGATGGAACGATAGGAGACAAGGATCATCATGCCGCACCAGAGCAGGTTGGAGAGAATGTCTCCAAAGGTACAGTAAAATACGCACAGCGGAACTCCGATCAGTGGAGCCAGCAGGGATTTCCGGCAGGAAAAGCTTCTTTCCTCCGGGGAGGAGAGGGTATATTGCAGGAGGCAGAGAAAAATAACGCTGGAGACCCAGCCGAATTCCGCTACATAAAAGACCCGCGGCGTTTTGGAAAACAACAACAGATACAATGTCCAGTACAGGGAGCCCAGTGCAAAACAGCCGTAAAAGCAAATCAGCAGAAAATACGTCAGCGTCCGGCGTTTCAGATAACGAATGCCGCTCAGACAGAAGCCGAGGAGGGTAACGAAGAATTGCAAAAGATTACTGATCAGTTCCATTGACACTGTCCCCCTTTTGCTCTGCCTCCGCCTGTTCTTCCTTGTCCAGCAGGTGGATACGAAAACACAGGATCGTCACGCACACGCCGAGAAGAAATGAAAGCAGTCCTATTATAATATATCCGGGTGCGGCGCCACCGCCCAGGATCGTTGCCGCTGTTTCATATCCGGAAGAAATCCCCGGCGTCATTTGTCCGGAAATCCCGGGCATGGCAAAGGAAGCAACGATGATCACCGCAAGGCATGCCGCTATGCAGGAAACAGCAGCGATCCGTCGCTGCGTCCGTCTTTTTTGTCGTTCTTTTTCCGCAATCCGTCGTCGTACTTCCGCGATCCGTTCCTCATGGCTCCGCATTTGTAATTCCCTCCCGTTCCAATAATCCCCGCAGACGCTCTTTCCCCCGGTACATCATATTGGTGATCTGCTTCACACTTTTCCCCATGACCTCGGCGGTCTGCAGGTAACTCATACCCTCAAAATAGGTCAGATAAAGAGCCTCTCTGTAATCCGGATGTAATTCACCCATGCACAAATGCAGGATCTGGTTCCGTTCCTTTGTCCGGATCACCTCATCCACCAGCTTCCCGCCTTCCGGCTCTTTGGCCAGATCATCAAGGCAGAAGTGATGCCGCCGTATGCTTTTGTGGCGCAAAGCCATATGCCGCGCCGCTTTATACAGGTAAGCCCTGAATCCGCCGTCCCGGATGTGGGGCCTTTTGGCGAACAGGTAGGAAAATACTTCTATCATCAGGTCCTCTGCCTCGTGAACGTCATGCAGATAGCCGTTGATGTACAAGGTCAGCGGGTCGCCGTATTTTCTCATCAATTCTTCCAGCCCTGTTTCATCGCCGCTTAAATATTGTCGGTATAATTCTTCATCGGAAATCATATCGTGTACATCCTTTCCGCCGTAGCCGGCGGTTCGTCCCTTTGTAAGCCAGAATGTGTGTGGAATTGCGTAAGCTGCATGACAACGGAGCAATTCGTGTATTAAACACCATTATATGCGAATATGGTTATATTTTCAAGTTATGCGTTTCCCAGCTCCTTTCCCGCATGCCCTTGCCCGGAGAGGCAGGTATAATAAGGTATAAAAGTAAGAGAGCTCCCACAGAGGCGGGAACTCTCCTGAATGTTATGAGCTGTCGTTACATCGAAGTATTGGAAAGGCTCTGCAAAGCGTGATCCGCGATCAGGGCAGAACAATGCTCATCAAGAAACGTCCGGCTCGCTGCGGTGGACCGCTTGGGAATTCCGTATTCCGAGATTACGTTGCAGACTCTGTCGAATACATCGCGGTCTTCCGGTCCCTGCGTGAGGACGAGATAATAGGCATTCCCCTCTTCGTGGTACAGAGTGCTGAAACCATGATAATGACTACCGGTTACGTTGGCAGCGTTGATCACCTGATTCAGAGAGTCCATACGGAACAGACGGGAACGTACGGCATCATTTTCCTCGTGAGCGGGAGCAGCAGGTGTCTCGGCGGCAGTCTCCTCATTCTGGATGCGGCGGAACAGATCCAGGATTTCATCCGCGGAACTGTTGTCACCATCCTCGTCGGTATCTTCCGTAACGGAAGGTGCAAAGCGGGAAAAACGGGTGTCCAGTTCATCCGGGTCTTCCACTTTCGTAATGATCAATACGATACAATCTGTATTCAGCGGAATGGCCTCGATCATCAGGGGAATATCCTCTGCCTCAAAACCAAATTCAAAATTGGCCTGCTGCATCATGTCACGGAACAGAGATTTTGCTTTTTCCGTGCCGTAAGCAAGTTCACTTATTTTCAATTCACGGCTGGCGAGATCCTCGCGGGTCAGCGTGCAGCGAATCTGATTATCATTTACTTTTTCAATTTTCATGCGACAACACTTCCTTTCTGCCTTCGCATTAGTATGGTATATAGCTTATACTTTCCCTATATTTTAGTCAATAGACGCAGCTCACTCTTTAAAAAAATTTAATAAAACAGCTTGCCAAACAGTACATGACAGTATATAATCTAACCCATAGATGCCTCTGATACTCCGGTACGGAGAGGAGGCTGACGGTTTTTTCTTATTCTTGTTGATTTACTGGGAACGATTCGTTCCATTTCATCCCATTTTTATTTGTTATGCAGATAGCTGTTAATGTATTAGGGTATTTGGTTATGCGCATCTGTAAAATATAGTATGGAGATGTCTTACAGGCATATACGTGTCTGGTCATAATATTTCAACGGATAATTTCACAATCATAATTCCAAATGTTTCATTTTTTTACAAGTACTGTCAGAGGCATTTATATTAATATTAGAAGGTATCGGCAGGAAAGCGGCAATGAACAAGCGTCTCACGAATACTTTTGGTCGAAGGCTGCTGCGGACGGCGGATACCGGTACGGACTCCTATACAGGGCAGAAGTGTCAGCTCACATCGTGAGAAATCTGAGATCCGTAAAAGGGAATACACTGCAGGAGTGCAAAACGGGATTGCCTCTCTGGCTGTGTCCTGCAGTGTATAAATGAACGCATGAACTTTTATGTGTTCCTTGTATTATATAGAGGAACTGTGATAGAATAAAACTGTTCTGCCGAGACGGGCGGGACGCAAGAACGGGCAAAAGCGATGCAGGTAAGACCTGCGGATGGGAGTACACATGAAGAAAAAAATATTACCGGTGATCATAGCGATTCTGCTGATCCTTGTGATCGGAGGCGTGACACTGGGCAAGGTGCTGCTGGATAAATACTCCTACAGCAAAGAAGAAGCAGATCTGGATGAATTCTATCAGGTGTCAGAAGCGGACAGAAGTGCCATTATCCTACAGGATGAGATGGTGGAAGAACAGGCGCTCATCAGAGACGGTGTCTGCTATTTTGATCTGGCGACTGTTCATAAATATATGAATGAAGTATTTTATGCGGATATGACAGAGAATCTGTTATTATATGCCACACCGACGGAAGTGATCCGGACGGTATTCGGGGAATCCTCCTATACGACAACAGAAGGCGCACAGGATGCAGGTTATGTCATCAGCTTTGCCGAAGGAGATACCGTATATGTGGCGGCGGATTATGTAAAGCTGTTTACGAATTACTCCTATGAATGCTATGACAGACACGTGCAGGTCTATACGGAATGGAGCACCAGACAGGTGGCACAGCTGAAAAAGGATACGGCAGTCCGCTTACGGGGCGGCGTGAAGAGCCCGATCCTGACCGAGGCGGCGAAGGGAGATACCCTGGAAATCTTAGAGCAGATGGAGACCTGGAGCAAAGTAAAGACTTTGGATTCAGTGATCGGTTATGTGGAGAATAAGCGTTTGGGAGATATCACGGAAGAGACCGAAACCCCGGTGACGGATTATCAGGAACCGGAATATACTTCGCTCACCGGTGACAGCAAGATCTGCCTGGGATGGCATTCCATCGGAGGTGCAGGCGGTAACGATACGCTGTATTCCATGGTATCCGGTACGAAGGGAATGAACGTGATTGCCCCCACCTGGTTCAGTATAACCGATGAGTACGGGGCATTCCGAAGCTTTGCAACAGCGGATTATGTCACAACTGCCCACAATATGGGACTGCAGGTATGGGGCGTGCTGGATAACTTTAATTACGCCAATGAGACAGGCACTTCTATCAGTACACTGAATATGCTGTCCTCCACCACCAGCAGACAGACCCTGGTGCAGAATGTGACAGATGCGGCTGTCGGTTTGGGACTGGATGGCATTAATGTAGACTTTGAGCAGCTAAACAGCGACTGCGGACCTCATTATGTGGAATTTTTAAGAGAGCTTTCCATTCAGTGCCGCAATAAGGGACTGGTACTCTCCATTGACAATTATGTACCCTTTAATTTCAATGATTACTATCGCCTGGATATCCAGGGACAGGTTGCCGATTATGTCATCATCATGGGATATGATGAGCACTGGCACGGCAGCAAGGATCCCGGAAGCGTGGCAAGCATCAGCTATGTATCCGATGGACTGGACAGAACCCTGCAGGAGGTTCCGGCGAATAAGGTGGTCAATGCACTTCCGTTCTACACAATCTTGTGGAAGACCGAGGGAACCGATGTGACGGATGAATACATTACCATGCGCAATGAGGCGGATTTCATGAGCAGAGCCGGTGTGACGGCAGAGTGGGATGAAGAGACCTGTCAGAATTATGCGGAGTGGACCTCCGGCAACGCTACCTACCAGATCTGGCTGGAGGATGCGGAATCCATCGCCGTGAAGCTGAACATGATGACAACGAAGAATATCGGTGGTGTGGCAGTATGGCGGCTGGGCTACGGAACACAGGCAGCCTGGGAACTGATCAGCGCATATCTGCAGTAAGGCTATCAAAAACATAACATGACAAAAAATCCTGACCGTATGGTCAGGATTTTTTGCGTTTATAAATGACTTTACAGATTATGCATTTTTCTTGCGAAGTGCATATCCGGATACTACGAAGAGAACAGCGGCACCTGCCAGGTAAAGAGGAAATGCACTCTCACCGGTCTTGGGTACGTTGTCATACTCACCGGAGGTGGCAGTTGTGGTAGTAGTGGTAGTAGCTGCAGCGGCTGCGGTGGTTTCAGAAGTTGCAGCTTCTGTGGTGGTTGTGGTGGCAGCGGGAGCGGTCTTACTGTAATACTGCTCCTCAGTCTTTACAGAACCATCATAGATATCCAACTTATTTTTTGCAAAGCTGTAATATTCAAAATAAGTACGCTGATCTACGTTATCTTTTGCAATCAGATGATTTACGGTACCCTGACATCCGATATAAGCGTGCAGGTTGTTCAGTCCGGTACCCATACCCAGCATTTCCAGCGTGTCTACATTATTAATGAAAGTAGCATGTGCGGAACCGTATACGTAAGCATGAGTTACATCGCCGTTAATGGAAGCAGTGGAACCGTCCAGAATATATACGGAATCATAACCCTTAGCGGTAGGCACTACAGTGGCTGCGGTATTTACAGTCAGGTTGCCCAGACGAACCGGGAAGCTCAGATCGAAGGTAGGAGAAGAAGCATCGGTATCGATGACTACGTAATCACCATCCTTGATATCCTGCATCATGTAGTAGGTCTCACGGTGGAATGCGTTGTCATCCCATGCGGAAGCTACTTCAAAGTACCAGCCGTCACTGTGGGTATTGGTGCTTGTCAGATATCTGACAACATAGGTAGTGGGTTCAGCAGCCCTGACAGTGAGTTTGCCGAAGCCGGGTGCAGCCAGACATACCGCTGCCAGAGTAAGCAGTGTAACAAATTTTTTCAGCTTTTTCATAAGAAATCCTCCTGATAGTTTGTGAGTTATTCCTGTACGGGGAGATAGTGGTCGCCGGGCTCGATTTCCTTGGCGACGACTACGAACCGACCCTGTTCTACATGGTAGACGCAGGTGGACAGGGTCAGGAAATGGTCTCCGAACTCTGCCGTGACGCCGGTGTCGTACTGGGATAACTGCTTGATATTGTTATAAAAGTCATCAAATTCTTCCTGGGTATCTGCCTGGAAAAATTTGTAGAACTTAAATACCTGATCTGTTTTCCGATAGACCTGGGAGCGGAAGACGGCAATGACTTCATAATTGCGCTGGCACTCTTCGGTGTAAAGGATGATGCTTTTATGCTTCTCGTAGAAAGCCTGGTTCTCATAGTCAGTCAGATTGCCGAACATGGCGCCGGACTTCATATTGTGACCGTGGATGATAAGGTTGGTCGTCAGGGGATCCACACAGCTCTCATCATCGAGGAGCAGACAGCCGTTCTTATTCCCACTGCCGTCGAAAGCGCGGTAGAGATAATAGGTCTCGTCCTTTGGGGTCCACATGACCGGATAGTCGATGTTGGTATCCGGGATCTGCAGCCATGCCACCATGTCGCCGTTGGCTGCGAAGCTGTCGGCATACGGATTGGGAACACGGTCGAACTTTTCTGTGGGAGCAGGTGTCTCCTCTGTGGATTCTGTGGGAGCGGAGGCAGCAGCCCCGGTGACATCCGCGGAAGCGTCCGTGCTGTCTTCGGTAACAGCCGTGGGACGCAGTTCGTCCAGGGATTCCTCCATACGGCGATCCTCCATATGACCTCTTACAAACAGAATAACCGCTGCCAGAATACATATTCCGGCAAAGACAAATAAAATTGTGGATAAAATATTTTTATTCGATTTCATGTGTTTATTATACGCTGAACCGGTGACAGGATGCAATAGGTGAAAGCAAAAGGATTTCTTAATTTTCGGAAGATATTTCCATGAAAGAAAGCATATAAAATCATTGAGACATAAAGTTACGGAGACAGGGATGGAACAACAGAAAGCGTTACGTGTCATTATGGCATGTCTGCTGCTGATTGCCATGGCGGCAGTGGGCAGGGAGACGGCGGTGTATGTGGAGACGGTAAATGCGGTCAGCACACTTAAGGAGGAACAATATACCCCGGATGAGGGAGCCCCTGTGGTAGTGATCGATGCGGGGCACGGCGGGGATGATCCCGGGAAGATCGGAATCAACGGAAGCCTGGAGAAGGATATTAACTTATGTATTGTAAAAAAACTTGCGGGATACCTGGAGGCGGAAGGCGTGCGGGTGGTACTGACCAGAGAGACGGAAGAAGGACTGTATGATGCTCATGCTTCTAATAAGAAAGTCCAGGATATGAAGCGCCGGATCGAGAAGATAGAGGAGACAGATCCGGTCCTTACGGTAAGCATTCACCAGAACAGCTATCCGGAGGAATATGTTCATGGCGCCCAGGTCTTCTATTATAATGGAAGCAGCGGAGGGCAGAAACTGGCGGAATTACTCCAGAAACAGATGACGAAAGAGCTGGATCCGGAGAATCACAGGCAGATTAAGGCAAATGACAGCTATTATCTTCTGAAAAAAACGAAGGGAACCATCGTGATCGTGGAGTGCGGATTCCTGTCGAATGTGGCGGAAGCAGAAAAACTGTGTGATGAGACATATCAGGACAGAGTGGCATGGTCGATCCATAAGGGGATTTTACAATATATAGCACAACTGGAAAATCAAAACAGGGAAAACCGATAAGAAACAATCTTTCCATTTTATATCGTATATGTTATACTATATCCAAATGCATTATAATGAGTGCCGATAACAGAAGGTAGAAAAATGGATACTGAAATCATAAAAATTCATCCCGGAGAGGGACCTGTCAGTGAAGAAGATGACAGGAAACTGCAGGCTGCGGGAGAGATCCTGAAAAGGGGTGGACTGGTGGCGTTTCCCACAGAGACTGTGTACGGTCTGGGCGGAGATGCGCTGAATCCTACATCCTCTCAGAAAATTTATGCCGCGAAAGGCAGACCTTCCGATAATCCGTTGATCGTTCATATCTATCGGTTTGAAGATATAGAGAAGATTACAAGTAAGGTACCGGAAGAAGCCAAAAAAATAGCAGATGCATTCTGGCCGGGACCGCTGACCATGATCCTGCCGAAGTCCGATGAGGTACCGCACGAGACCACCGGAGGACTGGATACGGTAGCCATCCGGATGCCGTCACACCCGGCGGCACAGAGGCTGATTAAATACAGCGGAGGCTATATTGCGGCCCCAAGTGCCAACACTTCCGGCAAGCCCAGCCCCACCGTGGCAAAATATGTGGTGGAGGATATGATGGGGCGGATCGATGCCATCATCGACGGCGGAGAAGTGGGAATCGGACTGGAATCCACCATTATCGATCTGACGGTGACCCCGCCGCAGATCTTAAGACCGGGATACATCACCCAGGAGAAACTGAGCGCGGTACTGGGAACCGTGGATACGGATACCACGATCCTGCGGGCAGACAGTGGACAGGCACCCAAGGCTCCCGGCATGAAATACAGGCATTACGCGCCGAAGGGAGAACTCACCATCGTAGAGGGAGAGCCTGAACAGGTCAGAGAGTATATCAACCGTGCCGCGGCAGCAGACCATGCGGCGGGAGAGAAGACCGGCATCATCGGAACGGAAGAGATGCTGTCCGGATATAGCGCAGATGCGGTGAAGAGCGTCGGCAGCCGTAAGGACGAGGACAGCATTGCCAGACATCTGTATACGATCTTAAGAGAATTCGATGATGAGGGCATGACGAAGATCTATTCTGAGGGATTTTCCACGGAAGGCTTCGGACAGGCAATCATGAACCGTCTGTTAAAAGCAGCGGGACATAAAGTGGTAACGCTGTAAGCGCAATACAAGGAGGGCAAATAAAAATGATAGCAATCGCAAGTGATCATGGCGGATATGATCTGAAAGAGAAAGTTAAGAAATATTTAGAGGAGAAAAACATTCCCGTTCAGGATTTCGGATGCGACAGCAAGGCAAGCTGCGACTATCCCGTATTCGGTCATGCGGCAGCAAAAGCTGTGGCGGACGGTACCTGTGAGAAGGGCATCGTGATCTGTACCACCGGTATCGGCATCAGTATTTCCGCCAATAAAGTACAGGGCATCCGCTGCGCACTCTGCTCCGATCCCCTGTCTGCGAAAATGACCAGACTGCATAATGATGCCAATATGCTGGCAATGGGTGCGGGTATCATAGGTGAGAACCTGGCACTGGAGATCGTGGAGACTTTCCTGAATACAACTTTTTCCGGAGAAGAGAGACACAGCCGCAGAATCAGCCTGATCGAAGAGATCTAAGGCACAAAATACAACTAATAACACTAAAATACAGGAGGACAACAATATGTCAAAAGTAGTAGTTATGGATCATCCCCTAATAGAGCAGAAGATCGGAATCATCCGCAGAAAGGAGACCGGTACCAAGGATTTCAGACAGAATATCAGTGAGATCGCAATGCTGATCGGTTACGAAGCTACCAAGGATCTGCCTTTAGAGGAAGTAGAGATCGAGACTCCTATCTGCAAGACTACCGTAAAACAGTTAAAGGGTAAAAAGCTGGCACTGGTACCCATCCTGCGTGCAGGTCTTGGTATGGTAGACGGAATGCTGTCCCTGATCCCCGCTGCAAAGGTAGGACATATCGGACTGTATCGTGATCCTGAGACCTTAAAGCCCGTAGAATATTATTGCAAACTGCCTGCAGACTGTGCAGAGCGTGAAGTATTTGTCGTAGATCCCATGCTGGCAACCGGTGGTTCTTCCATCGCAGCAATCCAGCTGCTGAAAGACAAGGGCTGCAAGAGCATCCGTCTGCTGTGCATCATCGCTGCACCCGAAGGAGTGAAGGCAATGCAGGAAGCACATCCCGATGTGGATATCTATATCGGAGCACTGGATCAGAAGCTGAATGACCACGGATATATCGTTCCCGGACTGGGAGATGCAGGAGACCGTATTTTCGGTACCAAATAAAGGAGACACCAATGAGTGCCAAGCGCAGTGACTATATCAGCTGGGATGAATATTTTATGGGGGTAGCCCACCTGTCGGGAATGCGGTCCAAGGATCCGAATACCCAGGTGGGAGCCTGTATTGTCAGCCCGGACAACAAAATTCTGTCCATGGGATACAATGGTTTCCCCAAGGGCTGTTCCGATGATGCGTTTCCCTGGGAGAGGGAGAACGAAAAGGATAGTAATCTGACAAAATATCCCTTTGTGACACATAGTGAACTGAATGCAATTTTAAATTACCGCGGAGGATCCTTAGAGGGAACGAAGCTGTACGTGTCCCTCTTCCCCTGCAATGAATGTGCGAAAGCCATTATTCAGGCGGGGATCCGCACTGTGGTATATGACAGCGATAAGTATCGGGGAACCCCTTCCAACCGGGCGGCAAAGCGGATGTTTGATGCGGCCGGAGTGGAATATGTACCGTATCGTAAGACCGGACGCATGATACAGATCGAGGTCTGAGAAACAGATAAAAGGAGTAAAACGGTTGAAGCGCCTACAGAAGACAGCTGTGCTGCTTGCAGCAGTGATCCTTGCAGGAGCCTTTTCTTCAGAAGACATCAAAGTAGAAGCTACCAGCAGTACCTGGCAGCAAATTCAGAGGGAACAGCAGGAGAAAAATGAACTGCAGAATCAGCTGAATCAGGAAAACGATAATCTGGAGAACCTGAAGGGAGAACAGAATTCCCTCAAGGGACAACTGAATAATCTGAACG
>ERZ808240.2732-NODE-2732-length-18582-cov-6.580504_pt1 | contig 18582 bp, 13 predicted proteins | sample MGYA00521084_ERZ808240 | MGnify/ENA primary metagenome ERZ808240 (study PRJEB31516, sample SAMN03275571) | gut metagenome | biome: mammalia-associated habitat; material: feces | host: Papio cynocephalus | place: Kenya | collected 2012-08-06 ... | reverse complement strand
TTGCTATAATACCACCTCCCGCCCCATTTGTCAACACCTTTTTTCACTTTTTTTCATTTTTCTTGCGAAAATTTCTCGCACTACCGTATCTTGTGGTTTGCTTTTGCCGCGAACACAATTTGCAGACACGCTCCTATACAAAATGCCGACAGAAAAGGAGCACCCCTCCCGGAGGTGCTCCTTTTATTCTTTACGAATTTCCTCGATTCATGCGTTTGAGCGCCCGCGCCTGTCGGCGTTCTTCCCGTTTACATCTCCGGTTTTCCGAAAATGCACGGAGCCGCGCCCAGCGCATTTTCACCTTTTCGATCAAGCGGTCGATACGCTCATCGGTCTTGCGGTCGATGGTGCTGTCCATAAAATCGTTCATCAGCACCGCCAGCGCCATACATATGGCCTTGCTCGCAAAGGTATTCGCCACAAGCCAGTCGACAACCCCGTCGACCACCGGCTCCAAGCCTCCATTCGTGGCGGAATTCGCAATCAGAAACAGCAAACCGAATACGAAAAAGCCCCCGAAGATCACCAATATACTTTTGATCAGACGCACAAACCCGTAGCACACCATGACACAGACCAGCACAATCCAGAGCACCAAAAACAGCAGATAGAGCAATGCCACCACATACCGGAACGGAATAATGATGGAGTCTCCGATCGTATCAAACGTATCCACGAACCAGGTGAACAGGCCGAGGACATCCAGCAAGCCGGATATCCACGGGAGCGAGGCGATGCTGCCGATCGCCAGCATCAGCACGACATTCCCCGGGTACAACACGGCGGATTCGAACTTTTCGTTGAGGGCATTGCGGTTCTCGGTGAGCCGCGACACCACCTTGCCCAGAAGCAGAAACAGCATACAGGTGAACCCATACTGGACGAAATATGAGAATGAGAAATCTCCGGCCTTCTCATGGAGAGAAAACGCCAGGTTGATTACTTCCATAAAGCTGTTCTCTGCGTCCGCAGTCGCAGAAAAACCGGTGAACAGGCGAACCAGCAGCATGACGGCCGCACCCACGCCAATAGCAGCCAGCGACCGCAACCACGCGCCGTATTTCCCGTAGAATGCCCTATATACCTTAGAATCCCGGTCGATATGGATCGGCAGCTTCAGCGTGGGGACAAAACCGCCGTACCGTTTATTCAGGGGGCGCGTCGCAAGGAATGCCGTCACCGCCAGCACGATAAGCCACTCGGCATCCATATGTATGGCATACGTCTGCCCGTGCGCATGGGTGCAGGCGTTCAGAACCAAGCAGAACCCCGCCAGCAGCGCGCCGTACACATAGACCTCCGCCGCCATGACGTGACCCAGCACCACATCCAGATCCTTGCGGATATATCGCAGGATACCGGCGGCCGCCATGGCCGCGCTGATCAGCACCAGCAGCAAAGCCATGCAGGCAGTCGGCCAGTACGCGCCGCCGATCAGCCCGATCAGCGTATAACCCGAATAAAGTCCCTCATACGGATCAAAGGAGGCCTCCCCCGCTATCCCGACAAATTTCGGAAACAGCAGCAGGAGAGAGGCAATGCCGATGCCGCTCCACAGGAGCATCCACACGCGGGTGTGTTTCTGCGGCCGCGCCTTCCGTTCCGCCCGGGGGGCCTCGGTCGAAAGCGCCGGGCGCGCAGACGGCGAGGAGCGTTCCGGCTGTGCAGAGCGCTCTGGTTGCGGGGGCTGCGGAGCGGAGTGTTCCGGTCGCGGCGGCGCGGGACATTCCGACTGCTGCGGCGGTGCTGATCGCTCCCAGCGGACTGCCGGCGGCTCTTCCACCGACGGCGTACCCTTTTGATTCAAGAGCTTTTTCAGTTCTTCCTCAACGTCCGTCATTCGTTTACTCCTCCGTCAACGGCCGGGCCGAGAGCCTGTTGCCGTTTCTTTTCTATTACCACACAACTTTTCCCATCATAGCACGATTCGACTGTTTTCGCAAGCACGATTTTTCGCGTCCGCTATGGCGCAAAACAGCGCAAAGCCGCCGGTCACCCGGCGGCTTTGCGTGAACGTCATGAAATTTTCGGTCAGATCTCGGGGATCTCGATCGCGATCTCCTTGCCGGCGTTGGCCGACCGGGCGATGCCGTCCAGAATCGCCTGATTATACAGGATCTGGCTGGTGGGCACCGGCGCCGCGGTGTGGTTCTTGCTGGCATCCAGGAAGGTGCGAATCTTCATATCGAACAGGCTCTCCGTCTGGGGGATGATCGGAATCTCCGTCTCCACCTGGCTGCCCGCCACCTCATGATAAATCTTCATGGGGCCGCCCACCGTGCCGTTCCAGCATTCGGTGGAGGGAATCCGCAGGCCGCCCTTGGTGCCGAGGATCAGCGTGTCGCCGGCGGTGTCCATATTCATCGCCCAGGAGATGCGGAAGTCCAGAATGATGCCGCCCTCCAGACGGACGAACGCCGCAGCGAAATCGTCCACGCCGAACAGAGACGCATACTCGTGGTGCTTGCCGTAGCCCACATAGTTGGGGTCCTTGCCGAAGAAATCGGACTTGTAGCCGGACACGGTCAGCGGCTTCGGATAGCCGATGGCGTTGAGCACCATATCCAGCGAGTAGCAGCCGATATCCGCCAGAGCACCCAAGCCCGCCGTCTTATCCTCGATGAAAGAGGTGCCGAAGGGGGTGGGGATGCCGCGACGGCGGCCGCCGCCGGTCTGGATATAATAGATGTCGCCCAGCTCGCCGGACTCCACGATCTCCTTGATCTTCTTCATGTTGGCATCCATACGGGGCTGGAAGCCGATGGACAGCACGCGACCGGTGCGCTTCTCCACCCGCATCAGTTCAACAGCCTCATCCAGCGTCACGCTCAGGGGCTTCTCCAGCAGCACGTCCACGCCGGCCTCCATGGCGGCAATAGCGCAGTTCACGTGCTGACGGTTGTAGGTGCAGACGCTGACGGCATCCAGCCGCAGGCTCTTATCCGCCAGGAATTCGGCATGATCCTTATATTCGGTCTTGACATTCTCAAACCCGAACTTTTTGAAAAACGCCGCCGCCTTGCCGGGGATCAGATCGCAGCCGCCGACGATCTCCACGTCGGGCTGGTTCATGTAGCTGCGCATATGCGCCTCGGCGATCCAGCCGGTACCGATGATGCCCACCCGCATCTTTTTGGTGGTGTCTACCGTGGCGACCTCCTGGTTGCTCTTGAACGCATCCAGATCGCCCATCTTTTTCTCTGCCATGTGTCAAACCTCCGTCTGTTACCATAATATGTAGTCTCACTTACTATGCACCGGCACGTTGCCGGAAAAGGGTATCACCATTACAGACCCAGGGTCTTGAGATACTCCCGGGACAGGGCGGCGCACTCCATGGGGGTCTTGCCCATGGACGGCTCATCCTGCTCCACGACCACCCACTGGGCGCCGGAAGCGGTAGCCGCCTCCAGGATCTCCGGCACCTTCTGTACGCCGTAGCCCACGGGACGCAGCTCAAACTCCGCCTTGGTCTCATCGGACTGAGCACCGTCGTCCACGCCGATGAGGGCGTACATCTTATCGGATTTGTGTCCGGTAAAGTCCTTCAGATGCACCACCGGGGTGCGGCCGTCATACCGGCGCAGGAACGCGGCCGGGTCCTCGCCGCCCACATTGACCCAGCACAGATCCAGCTGGGTCTCCAGCAGAGAGGCAGGCACATCGTGATACAGATTCACCAGCCGATACTCGCCGTTGTCCATCTTCTCGAACTCGAAATCGTGGTTGTGATACAGCAGGGTCATGCCGTGCTTTTTCGCGGCCTCGCCCAGCATCTTCACATGGGCAATGAACTCCTCGTAGCTCTCGTTTTGATAGCTGCCGTCGCCGAAGCTCCAGTTATACCACGGGATGGCGATGAATTTGCAGCCGATGGCGGCATAGGTGGCCATGGTCCTGTCCGTGTCCTCCACCATGTCGTTATACGGCACGTGGGCAGAGATGGGAGTCAGGCCGTACTTCTCGCACAGGCCCCGCATCTCGTCGGCGGAACGGCCGAACAAACCGGCGAATTCCACTCCCTGATACCCCATGGCGGCGACCGCTTTCAGCGTCCCCTCCAGGTCGGCGGCCATGGCATCGCGCACCGAATAGAGCTGCAACGCAATCGGAAATTGTTTCATTATGCAGATCATCCTTTCCAAAGCCTTATCGGACGGCAGACCGCAGTATCCGTCCGTCCCGTCCATCTAAAGTATAGCCGAGCCGCCCCGGAATGTAAAGAGGGAAAACCGGAAAAACCGCACGAAATCAGCGGATTTTTTCGATTTTTTGAAGATGCAAAGTGAAATAGTTGAATCGTCGGTGTAAGATTTTTGATTCTCCGGCAGCGGAGACCCCGCCCCGGAATACGGGGCGGAAATCCCGACGCACGGCCAATAAAAACCGGGGGCGGCGAACGCCATGGCCGCCCCCGCGATGCGGCCGCTCTCCCCCGGCGGCCGACGACGACGCCAGCGGAACGCCCGGCGGATTTTTTGCCCTTGCGCATACGGGAAAAGTATGGTACACTGATAGGCATAGCCATCGGGGCAGGATCGCCCCTTCGGCTGGACCGCGCATGGCGGTTTCGCTGCCCTCGACGCAGAGCGGCCGCATCGCGCGGGACGAACGGAAATAAACGGAGGCATACACCGGTGCAGCGGGCGGGCATCCACCCGTATGCATTCGACCGAGCCGTAAGCACATCACTTGGGAGAGGAGAGCGGCGTCATTGGCGGAATATTATTGGGCCCCGGCAGGCATGACCTGTCCGGTGGTGCTGCCGGAGACGGTGGCGGACCGGCTGCTGACGCTGGCCACCCCGGAGCAGCTGCGGGTGCTCCTGTGGCTGGCGCACCACGGGCTGGCGCTGGATGCCGCCGCCTGCGGGGCGGCGGTGGGGCTGTCCCCGGAGGAATGTGCCGGCTGCGTCCGTTTCTGGGTGGAGCAGGGGGTGCTGACCGCCCCCACGGCCAGTCCTGTTCCCGCCGCCGCATCGGCGACGGTCACTGCGGCTCCTCTGGCCCGCCCGGCGGCGGTGAAACCGCAGCTGCGGGAGGTGCTCAGCTATCAGCAGCAGCACCCGGAATTCTCCACGCTGGTGGAGGAGGTCTCCGCCCGGCTGGGCAAGCCCATCGGCCACAGCGACACCGCCACGCTGCTGTATCTGCGGGATACGGTGGGGCTGCCCTATGAGGTGATCCTCATGGAGGTGGGATATGCGGTATCCATCGGCAAGCCCCATATGCGCTACATCGAGAAAATGGCGCTGGACTGGGCCGACCGGGAGCTGACCACGCTGGACGCGGTAGATGCCCATATTCAATACGAGGAAGCCTGCCAGAAAGCGGGCAGGCAGGTAGAGACATGGCTGGAGCTGACCCGGCCCCTCACCGCTCCCCAGCGGCAGACGGCCTATAAGTGGCTGGAAGAATGGCACACGAGCGAGGAGATGCTGCGTCTGGCCGACGGCATCACCCGGGATAAGACCGGCAAGTTTTCCCCCGCCTACACCGACCGGATTCTGGAGCGGTGGCGGGCGGAGGGCATCGACACCCCCGAAAAGGCCCAGGCGCTCCCCAGGCGGCGCTCCGGCGCCGCCGCCACCAATCCGGAGGAAAGCAGTCTCGATTTGGAGGGCTTTGAGGAAGAGCTGATGCAGTATACCCCGGTATTTCAGGTAAAGAAACGACCGTAAAGGAGGACCGCCCATGGCCTATGATGAATCCGTGGTAAACGCTGCCCGGCAGCGGCTGGAACAGCGCCTCTCCGCTGCCCTGCAACAGGCGGACGCGCTGCGCACCGATGCCTGCGCCCGGTTCCCCCGGCTGGCGGAGATCGAAAAGGAACTGTCCGCCACCCTGCCGGAGCTGACCCGCATCATTCTGGACGGCGGCGATCCCGCGGAGCTGGAGGCGCTGCAGCAGCGCAATCTGGCTCTGCAATCCGAAATGGCAGACATTCTCCACGCCGCCGGATACACGGCGGACAATTTTGAGCCCCGCTACACCTGCCCGGCCTGCCGGGACACCGGCTATCGGGACGGTCGGCTGTGCGACTGCTACCGACAGCTGCTCCGGGAGGAGGCCTGCCGCCGTCTGTCCTCCCTGTCCGCCATGAAGCTGACGGACTTCGATACGATGGACCCGGAGCTGTATGACCCGCTCCCCGACCCGAAGCTGGGCACATCCCCCCGCCAGCGAATGCTGGATGTGATCGCCTATTGCCGCAGCTATGCGGAGAATTTCTCTGCCGAGGCCCCCAATCTGCTGCTGCAAGGCCCCACCGGCACCGGCAAGACCCATCTGTCTCTGGCCATCGCCAAGCGGGTGACGGAGCAGGGCTGCACCGTCACCTACGGCTCCATCCAGCCCCTGCTGCGGCGGATGGAGAGCGAGCATTTCGGCCGCTCGGAGGGGGATACGGAGGGACAGCTCGTCGATTGCGATCTGCTGATCCTGGACGATCTGGGCATGGAATTCGACAGCCCCTTCTACCGGGCGTGCATCTATAACCTGCTCAACGCCCGTCTGCTGGAGGTGCGCCCCACCATCATCAGCACCAATCTGTCGCTGGCCGGTATCCGGGAGCGGTACGGCGACCAGATCGCCAGCCGCATCACCGGCAGCTTTGAGGTGCTGCTGTGCGTGGGCAAGGATATCCGGCAGCAGCTGCGCCGCCGGGCCATGCGCTGAATGCGGTCTCCGGGCGCCGGTGCGCCCGTTCACTATACCCACAGGCGAGAGGATCGCCTGTCCGAATCAGGAGGTTTTCAAGTATGGAGTCATTATGTCTGGGCTGCATGAATCCGCTGCCGGAGGGCAGCGACCGGTGCAGCATCTGCGGCTTCACCGCAGAGGATCGCAATCCTGCCGAGGCGCTGCCGCTGGCCGCCCGCTTGCAGGAGAACTATACCGTGGGGCGGCTGCTGCGCGCCGGCAGCGACAGCATCACCTATCTGGGCTACAACCGACTGCTCAAAGAGCCGTGCCTGATCCGGGAATATTTCCCGGCGGGGCTGTCCCAGCGGGCGGCGGACGGCACCGTGAGTGCCGCGCCGGGCAGCGAGCGGGTATTCGCCGAATACCGGCAGGCGTTCCACAGCAGCGTGCGCGGTCTGGCGCGGGTCAAGGATCTGCCGACGGTCATCCCCATCTATGACATCTTCGAGGAGAACGGCACGGTCTATGCCGTGTCCGACTATGTGGAGGGGATCACCCTGGCCCGCAAGGTGAAGCAGGCGGGCGGACGGCTGACCTGGCAGGAGGCGAAGCCCCTGTTCATGTCCCTGTCCAACGGACTGGAGCTGTTGCATCAGGCCCATGTCTATCATCTGGCCATCTGCCCGGAGAATATTCTCGTCAGCGCCGACGGCAAGGTGTATTTCCGCAATTTCGGCCTGACGGAAGCGCGGTTCACCGGCGGCGATCTGAAGCCGGAGCTGGCCGCCGGCTATGCGGCGCCGGAGCAGTACCGCCCCATGGAGGTAGTGACCGATGCCACCGACGTATACGGTCTGGCGGCCACGCTGTTTTCCACCGTCACCGGCAACGTTCCCCCGGCGGGCAATAAGCGGGTGAAGAATTCCGACGACCTGTTCATGTCGGCGGAGGTGGCGGAGGAGCTGTCCCAGCCGGTATGCGGCACGCTGTTCAATGCGCTGCTGGTCTCTCCCGAGCAGCGCACGGCCACGGTGGAGGATTTCCGGGAGCAGCTGGGACTGGAGCCGAATGTATCCGCTCTGCGCAACGAGGCGCGGCAGGAGCGGGAAAAGGAGCAGGAGGATCGGCAGCCGCCGAAATCCGGAGTGCCCGCCTGGCTGATCGTACTCATCACCGCGCTGGCGCTGATCCTGCTGGTGGGCGGCGGCTTGCTACTGCTGCGCCACAACCGCCAGCCGGCCGCCGAGCCGTCGGACGACACCTCAGTCACGCTGCCGCCCATCACCACCACCTCCCAGACGAAAAAGCCTGAAAAGCAGTATTCTGTGCCGAGCTTCGTCGGAAAAAAGTATTACGAGATCAGCGAGGATAAGCTGGACGGCGGCATGAAGATCCAGATCAAATATCTGGAATACAGCAAGAAGGAATCCGGCACGGTGCTGTCGCAGGAGCCGGAGGCCGGCAGCGGCGTGGGCAAGGACACCACCGTGTATCTGGTCGTGAGCTGCGGCGCCGACGAGCTGGCGGTGCCGGACGTGTCCGGCTGGAAAGAGGAGCACGCCAAACTGTATCTGGAAGCGCTGGGCTTCCGGGTGGACGTGTCCTATCTCCAATCCTCCACGGTGGATAAGGGTCTGGTGGAGGACACCGACCCGGTGGCCGGCACCAAGAAGAAGCGGGGCGACGTCATCACCCTGCGGGTCAGCAACGTCCGGCAGACAAGCGACGACGACGCATACTCCCCCTCCTCCCGGGACAACTCCTCTCGGGATTGACCCGGCGGGCGAACCGCCCAAAGCAGAAAACGCTGCCCCGTTTGCCGATGGCAAACGGGGCAGCGTTCGTTTCTCGCCGGAAAATGCGTCAGCGCACGGAGAACAGAATGTCGCCATAGCTGGGCAGCGGCCACACGTCCTTGGCCACCGACACCTCCAACGCGTCGGCGGCGGCGCGCAGCTCCTTCATGGCGGGGATCACCGCATCCCGGTAAAATTCCGCCACCGTCTGTCCGTCGGCGCGGAGCCCGTCAGCGTCCTCCAGCCGCTGCTGCAGCTGTTTGAGCGCCTCCGCCATCCGGCCGGTCAGAGCGTTCACCCGCCGCAGCAGCTCCTCCTCTACCGGACACGCCATATCCGGCAGGGCCGCTTTCTTGCTCAGCAGCGCATCCGCCAGCTCCTTGCCGTAGCGGATGGCGGCGGGCAGCAGGTCCTTACGGGTCATGCTGACCATGGTGTGAGCCTCGATGTGCAGCACCTTGGCGTAGTTTTCCAGATGAATTTCGTAACGGGCGCGCATTTCCGTCTCGGTATACACCCCGTATTTCTCAAACAGCGCCACATTCTTGGGATGGATATAGTAGGGCAGCGCGTCGGGGGTGGTGCGCAGATTCAGCAGTCCCCGGCGCTCCGCCTCCTCCAGCCAGGCATCATCGTAGCCGTTGCCGTTGAAGATGATGCGCTTATGCTCCTTGATGACCCGGCGGATGAGGGCGTTGAGCGCCCCGTTGAAGTCCTCCGCCCCCTCCAGCTCGGTGGCAAACTCGTCCAGCTCCTTCGCCACGGCGGTATTCAGCACCACATTGGGACCGGAGACGGATTTGGAGGAGCCCAGCATCCGGAACTCAAACTTGTTGCCGGTGAAGGCAAAGGGAGAGGTGCGGTTGCGGTCGGTGGTGTCCCGGGGGAACCGGGGCAGGGTATGGACGCCGATCTTCATCTGCACCTTTTCCTTGGCGTCGTAGGCAGAGCCTTGCTCAATGGACTCCAGAATGGCGGTCAGCTCGTCGCCCAGGAAGATGGACACCACCGCCGGGGGCGCTTCGCTGGCGCCCAGACGGTGATCGTTGCCCGCTCCCGCCACGCATACCCGCAGCATATCCTGATATTCGTCCACCGCCTTGATGACGGCGCACAGAAACAGCAGGAACTGGGCGTTCTCGTGGGGGGTCTCGCCCGGCTCCAGCAGATTGATGCCGGTGTCGGTGGCCAGCGACCAGTTGTTGTGCTTGCCGCTGCCGTTGACCCCCTCAAAGGGCTTTTCGTGGAGCAGGCATACCATCCCGTGGCGGGCCGCCACCTTTTTCATCAGCTCCATGGTGAGCTGGTTGTGATCGGCGGCGATGTTGGTGGTGGTGAACAGGGGGGCCATCTCGTGCTGGGCGGGGGCCACCTCGTTATGCTCGGTTTTGGACAGCACCCCCAGCTTCCACAGCTCCTCATCCAGTTCCCGCATAAAGTCCGCCACCCGGGGCTTGATCGCGCCGAAATAGTGGTCGTCCAGCTCCTGCCCCTTGGAGGGGCGGGCGCCGAACAGGGTGCGGCCGGTATTGATCAGATCCTTGCGGCGGTCGTATACCGCCTTGTCGATGAGGAAATACTCCTGCTCCGGCCCCACGGTGGTACGCACCATGGTCACATCGTCGTTGCCGAACAGCCGCACCACCCGCAGCGCCTGCTTGCTGATCGCCTCCATGGAGCGCAGCAGAGGGGTCTTTTTATCCAGCGCCTCGCCCCCATAGGAGCAGAAAGCCGTGGGGATGCACAGGGTATCGTCTTTGATGAACGCATAGGAGGTAGGATCCCACACCGTATAGCCCCGCGCCTCAAAGGTGGCGCGCTGGCCGCCGGAGGGGAAAGAGGAGGCGTCCGGCTCCCCCTTGATCAGCTCTTTGCCGGAGAAATCCATAATGACCTTGCCCTCCCCCACGGGGGTGAGGAAGCTGTCGTGTTTCTCCGCCGTGATGCCGGTCATAGGCTGGAACCAATGGGTGTAGTGGGTGGCGCCTTTCTCGATGGCCCAATCCTTCATGGCGTTGGCCACCACCGCCGCTACCGCCGGGTCTAACCGGCGGCCGTTTTCCATGGTGCGCTTGAGCGCCCGGTAGGTCTCCTTGGGCAGCCGCTCCTGCATCACCTGATCGTTGAACACCATGCTGCCAAACAGCGCGGGTACGTTTTTCATAGGCGTCTGTTCTCCTCTCCTGAGTGGGCAGGGCCGTCCCCCGCACCGATGCTCTTTAGTATACCGCTGCCGACCGGGATTTGTCAAGGCGTGCCGCCCAATTGCGCCGTCATTTCCGCACCGGACGGGCGCATAGCGGCCCGCATCCGCCGCTCTGGGCAGCAGCCCCTCTCGCCGTGCCCTCCGATCCGGGCCGCCGGACGGCAAAAAAATCCGGTTTTGGAGGTGTATTGCACTCCTGCAAAGATGGAGGGTGTGCGGGATTTATTGCCCTTGATTTTTCCGCGGTTTCCTGTTATGATGTAGGAAAGAATACGGGGATCTTCGGGCGACGATGCGGATCGTGCCGAATGCCCGCGCCTGTCAGACGCGTGTGCCGCGGTTATAGAATATCTGCGCGGCGGAGCTTGGCGTCCGCATGGCGGAGCTTGGCATCCGCATGGCGGAGCTTGGCATCCGCATGGCGGAGCCGGGCATCCGCGCAGCGTTTCCCTCGCTTTTTCATCATTCGCCGCCCGTCGCCTGCGGATATCGCCGCCGGAGGCGGGATACGGCAGCGCCCCGCCGGGGCGGGAGAGAACGGAGGACAGCCACATGGACGAACAACTGGATGTGCGCACGGACGGCAGCCGCCAGAGCCGGGAAAAGGCGCTGGACTGGCTGACGGCGCTGGTGCCGGTGCTGCTGATCTCGATATACTATTACCATTGGCGGGCGGTGGCGCTGGAGCTGCTGACCGTCGGCGGATATCTGGCGGCGGAGTTCCTGCTGGCGCGCCCCTGCGGGCGCAGCCATGCGGCCATCCGGCTGCCCCAGGCGGCTGCGTGCGGACTGTTGGCGGCTTTCTGTCTGCCGGATCAGACCCCGTTCTGGCCGGCGGCGCTGCTGGGCGGTCTGACGGCGGTGCTGGCGGAAACGCCCACCCTCATCAGCCGCCGCTGGCCGGAGAGCCGGCTGGCATACCCGCTGCTGCACCCGGTTCCGGCCGCCTTTCTGCTGATGCGGGTGGTGTTTCCGGGCGCAGTGACCCGGTATACCGTACCGGCGCCGTGGCGGGGCATCGACACCATCGCCGCCGCCACACCGCTGGCGGCGCTTTCCGGCGGAATCGAGACACCCGCCCGGTGGCAGCTGGTGTTCGGTATCCATGCGGGAACCATCGGGGAAATCTGCCTGCCCGCCATCGGACTGACATTCCTGTACCTGCTGCTGCGCAAACGGGTGCGGGTGATCGCCCCCGCCGCCATGCTGGGAACGGTGATGCTACTGTCGCTTTTGCTGTGGCGTTCGCCGCTGTATGGGCTGCTGGCGGGCAGCGGCGTGGCGGCGGCGGTGCTGCTGGCCGACCGCACCTATGCGCCGACAAAGGCCGCAGAACAGGTCCTCTGCGGCGTGATCGCGGGGGCGGTGACGGTGCTCATCCGGCGTTTCGGCCCCTGGAGCGAGGGGACGGCGGCGGCTCTGCTGATCGCCATGGGGCTGTGCCCGGCGTATCCGGCCATGGTGCGCGGGTTGGGCTCTGCCGCCCGTTGGCTGGGAAAATGGCTGGGACGGCTTGGGGGCTGGCTGCGGGTGCAGGTGCGCGCCCTGTGGCAAAAAATAAAGAAAATGAAAAATGCCAAAAATGGGGGTTGACAAACCCACTCGACATAGTGTATAATGGTCAGCGTCCCGTGCGAGAACGGATGCGGCTGTATAGCTCAGTTGGCTAGAGCATGCGGTTCATACCCGCAGTGTCAGTGGTTCGAATCCACTTACAGCCACCAGGTTTCTCTCCGGCCGCTGAGTTTTCCGCACGGTCGGAGAGAGATCGAACCTGGCCCGATGGTCAAGAGGTTAAGACACCGCCCTTTCACGGCGGTATCACGGGTTCGATTCCCGTTCGGGTCACCATATACGGGCACGTAGCTCAGCTGGTTAGAGCGCCTGCTTCACACGCAGGAGGTCGATGGTTCGAGTCCATTCGCGCCCACCAGAAAAAGGACTTGGCATATGCCAAGTCCTTTTTTCAATGCAATGTCCCTGCCGGCAGGGGCATTCCTGCGGCGGTGATATCTGCGGCTTCGCCGGAGGATTTGCGCTTTATGTGCGCGGCGGACGAATAGCCAGAGGCGTAATATCATACGGTTGCCGCAGACGAAAACACCGCGCCGCACGGGGCTTGGCATATCAAAAAGGGTTGCTGCCACGTCCGGCGCGTATGGACACAAAAAACGGAAAAGCATCTCTGTTGGAGTGCTGCCGGGATAGAGCCTCCGTGATTCCGATCGGATCACGGAGGCCTTTTTATGTTGGCGAAACGGTTGAGACAGAAGAGACCGCCCCCTTTCTTTGCGGGGAAAAGCGCAGAGCTATCCCGTGCGAAACGGGGAGGAAAACGGCGCGCCGACCGATACAGGATAGTCCGGGATTCGGACCCCGCCGTATTGGCGCGGCACCGACGGCAGGTGTGCTGCCCTCTGTGGGGGTTCGGACAGCAAAAACCGATGGCGGACTTTGCCGATGGTGGGGGCTGCCGGTGACGGGAGCTGCCGGTGACGGGAGCTGCCGGGGGCGGGTGTTGCCGGGAGCGGGAGCTGCTGGGGGCGGGAGCTGCTGGGGGCGGGAGCTGCCGGGGGCGAGAGCTGCTGGTGGCGAACTTTGCCGGGGGCGGAAGTTACCGAGAGCAGGTGTTGCCGATGGCGGGTGCTGCCGATGGCGGGTGCTGCCGGTGGCGGGTGTTGCCGGGAGCGGGAGTTGCCGGTGGTGGGGGCTGCCGGTGGTGGGGGCTGCCGGTGGCGGGTGTTGCCGGGAGCGGGAGCTGCGGCAAGAAGTTTTTGAAACGAATCCATTTTGGTACTTGACAACCGATCGTTCGGAAGTTATAATGCCACCGACGATGGATGCCCGAAGACCATGGGAAAAAGCCGCACGGAGCGGGAAGCGCCGGAGACGGCGCCACACGGTTCTTGGCGCAAGGCCAGAGGACTCCTCTGTTCCCCGGATCGCCCACGCTATCAGGATCGCCAGGCGGTTTGTCCGGGCAAAGCGATCCGAGGACGATCGCGTCCGGGACAGGAGATTTTTCTGTTTGATCCGTCTCTCCATCACCGTTGCCCGCCCGTGGATAAGCCTGCCTGTCGGCATACCGTTTCGGCGTTTTTCGCCCCTTTGCCCTTTTGCCATGGCCCGGCGTCAGCAAGCCGGCATTTCAACAGACAAACCCCTCCGAAAACGTATGACGGCAGATTTAGAGCAATTATGCGCGCAAGATCGCCCGTGTCCTTGTCAAGCGACGGTGTCCCCGACGGCGGCATTGCTGTGTTCTTCGACCGACCATGGGGGAAAATCTTGTCGTTTCAGGTCGGGTGGCTTACGGCAAACCGCGCGCTGAAAGCGGCAGCCGCCCATCAGCGGGCACAGGGACTTCGACCGCGCGCCGAAACGGGGCGCATTCCCCCTTCGGACCGGGGAAGATTCGGATGTCGCCGGGACAGATACCGAACGGCGCTGCGAAAGCACCCTCGGCCGGAATCACCCTGTGAAAAAACGCAAAAGGGGCTTGACAAGCGAGAAATCGGCAGCTATAATGTAACTAACGAATATTAGTTAGCGGGGGTTGGCGATGAAGCAGGAGGATACAAAACAAAAAATTCTGGATAAGGCTCTGGAGCTGTTTGCGACCCGCGGCTACGATTCCGTCAGCGTCGGAGACATTGCCGCAGCGGTGGGGATTAAAGCGCCGTCGCTGTACAACCATTTCCCCGGCAAGCGGGCGATCTTTGACGCCATCGTGGAATCTACGGCGGCGCAGTATGAGGCGGATACCGGGAGGATCGACATTCATGTGCAGAATGCCCGGCAGGATATTCCCGTATTCGCGGAGATCACCGAGGAGGCGCTGTTTGAAAAGGTACGGCAAATCTTCGCCTATTCCCTTCACAACGAGACCATCAGCCGCTTCCGTCGGATGATGACGATCGAGCAGTTCCGTTCGTCGGAGCTGGCCGGGCTGTATACGGAGCGCTATGTGGATCGGGTGCTGCGTTATCACGCCGGGATCTTCCGTGCCTTGATCGCGGCCGGTGAGATGCGGGCGGAGGACCCGGACACGCTGGCGATGCTGTATGTGGCGCCGGTGCTGACGCTGATCGGGGTGTGCGACCGCCAGCCGGAAAGGGAAAGCGCGTGTCTGGAAAAGCTCCGGCAGCACGTGGGGCTCTTTTTCCGTATGGTGCACGGCGACGGGGCGGAAAGCGGGGAAACCCTGTGAGTACGCAGAGAGAAGAATGGGTCCTGTGTCCGGTCTGTGGGGCGAAAACGCGACTGCGCCTGCTGGAAAGAACCGTGCTGCGGGAGTTCCCGCTGTTCTGCCCCAAGTGCAGACAGGAGTGTCTCATCAATGCCCGGAATTTTCAAATCGAGATCATCTCATAGACAAAACGACCGGGGTACAGGCATTTTCCGACTGCGCCGCTCAAGCCTGCGGTTTGTCGGACGGCTTCGAGCGGGTGCGCGGCGGCGGGGGCGTTTTTAAGACCCCGTCATACGGAGAAGAGAACGACACGGGACAATAGTTCGTTTCAAAAATCACGGCATACCGGGCGTTTTGTCCGGTCGGACAAAGGACGGACGGTGCTGCGCCGGTTGCCGTTTTCGGAGGAGGAATTCGCATGAAAAGAACGTATATACAAAAGCTGGGGCTGCTGGGGGTCGTCAGCTTTCTCTCTTATGCGGCGGCGGTGGTGTTTGCCCCGCTGGCTTATCCGGGGTATAACTGGATGGCCCAGGCGGTCAGCGACCTGAGCGCGGCCAATGCCCCGTCCCTTTCCCTGTGGAATCAGCTCAGCGCCCTGTATAATGTGTGCGAGGTCGTATGCGTGACCGTGGTGTGCATCGGCATACAGGGGCAGAAAACGAAGCTGCTGCGCACGGGGATCTACCTGTTTGCCGTCATGGAATGGGTGTCCGCCGTCGGCTATCGGATGTTTCCGCTCAGCGACAGCGGCTACGCCGGCGCATGGCAGGATGTTATGCACATGGTCGTCACCGGGCTGGTGGTGCTGCTGTCCATCGTATCCCTGACCGTCATTATTTTGGCCGGGGTGCGGGACAGACACAGCCGCTCCTATGGGGTCTGCGCCGCCGTCGCGCTCGGCCTGATGCTGGTCGGCGCGCTGGGCATGAAGCTGGTCCCCGCCGCATATTTCGGCGTTGTGGAGCGGTACAGCGTGTTCGCTGCGACAGGGTTCAATGCGGCGCTGGGGCTGCATCTGTTTTGGGGACAGAGAGCGAAAGAACCGGCTCCCGAGGCGAAAGCGGGGGAGGTGCTGTGAATCTGCGGCTGTCCTTCACCTGGGTGGGGCCGGTTATATTCGCCCTGCCGATGCTGATCAATGTTGCCTATGCGCTGTTCCCTCCGGCGGAGAAAAGCGCGTCCACCGGCCGCGTCACGCGATGGGTAGAGGTGGTCGAACAGAGCAGCCGGATCGTCTATCTCCTCCTGCTGACCTTTGCAGTGAGCACCGATCCGCTCCGCCGGAAAAGTGTTTGGCTGGCGCTGGCCGCTGTGTTCCTGGTGCTGTACTACATCGTCTGGCTCCGCTATTTTATCGGCGGAAGAAATGTAGCGCTGCTGGGCCGACCGTTTCTGCTCGTGCCGGTGCCGCTTGCGGTTTTTCCGGTGCTGTATTTCCTGTGTGCCGCCGTCTGGATGGGGAATCTCCCGGCGGCGGTCGCGATGGGGATTTTCGGCGCGGCTCACCTCACGGTGTCGGTGCAGTCGCTCGGGCGGGCGTGTGCCGTACCGTCCGGGCAACGGCGGCGCAGGCGTGAAAAATGATAGAAAGCATTTCCATAGGCGGCCGACCGTTGATCGAAAGCTGCCGGTGCCGGTTCGCGGCGTGCGATTTCCCGGAATACTGCGCAGCGGCTCGTCGAAACGGTCGGGAATGTTTCTGCGGGAGCGGTCAGACAACGTGATCGAGCTGCGGCGACTTTTCGGTTCAAGGCGCGTGTCTCGGTTTTGTTGCTCTCCGCTGATCGGGCACCGCACCGCGAACACACGCGGTTTTGCTGAAAATCTTCGATTGGAAACACGAAGATTCCTTCGCTTTGGAAAGCAAAGAATGCAGCAATACTGCCCGTATGGACGCCGCCGCTTGCCCCGGTCAAGCGACGGTCACGGTGAGACGAACAAAACGGGGGGTACGGTCGTACCCGGATCGTTTTGTTTATATCTATGAGAAGATCGGGGCGTAAAGCCGTCAGGCGAAGTGGAGAAACAGAGCGATATGCAAACAATTTTGATCATGGATGGCGATGCCGCGACCGCCGATCGGGAGCAGGAGGCTTTGGAGCGGGCGGGCTATGCGGTTCTGCGGGCCCGCACCGACGCGGAAGCGCTCCGTGTGCTCCGGAGCGTTCGCCCCAACCTTATTCTGCTGGACCGGATGCCGTCGGGGTCGTCCGGCGAGACGCTTTTGCCCCAGCTGAAAGGCATTCCCGTGATGGCGGTCAGCGCGCAAGCGGCCGCACAGGACAAGACCGTACCGCGGCGCGGCGGTTCGGCGGACAAGGGGACACCGCGCATGGACGCAAAAGAACTGCCGATGAGGGTTGCGGCACGGCTCAGAGAGGTGTCGCATTCTCCCTTTGTCACGGTGCTGTCCTGTGGAGAGTTGACGCTGGACACTGCCTCCCGGGAGGTGCGGATCGACGGGATGCCCGTGTCCCTGACCCGGACGGAATATGCGATCCTGAAACTGCTGATGCAGAATTCCGGCCGGGTGCTGGCCAAATCCGTGCTGCTTGACCGCATCGGCGAGGATACCCCCGACTGTACCGAAAGCTCGCTGAAAACACACGTCAGCAATCTGCGCGGAAAACTGCGGGATGTGACGGGGAAGGACTATATCGAGGCGGTCTGGGGGATCGGATTTCGCCTGAACGCAGGATAAAAAACCGCCGATCCGCGGAGGGCAACAAAGCCCATACATCGTAGCCTGGCTGACACAAAGCTTTTTAATGCTTCGGTACTGCCTTGCATAATTATCTTATCTCTAGGGCATACACTCGAAAAAGAATCTGTAGATTTTACATCCGTTTATCAAGTTAGTGATGGTGGTAAATGCAAAAGCATACAGAATATTTTTGATGCCATTTATGAGGATGGTAATTATCAGCTGCCAGACGGCAGAAGCTATAGATTTCGGCAAGGAACGGTTCAAAGCATAGAGAATGATGCATTATGGACAATTTCTTCTTGCGAAAGTGAGGAACGGCTGAGAGAGGTAGGATCTAAAACATGGCTTACTTTTTCTCAAATAGGAAAGATTCACGTTGGTATTAAAACAACAGCCGATTATGTGGATAAGACCCTGATGCTCAAGGAGTTTATCGATTCTAAGCCCAAGGTTTCTCTTTTTACCCGTCCGAGACGCTTCGGAAAAACATTGGCAATGGATATGCTGAAAACTTTCTTCGAGGTCAGCGACACGGATACCTCCAAGTATTTCAAGAATAAAAAGATTTGGAGCTGCGGTGAAAAGTACCGCCGTGAGCAAGGAAAATACCCGGTCATCTTCGTTACCTTTAAGGATATTAAGTTTGCAACATGGGAACAGACCTATACGGCAATCCGTGAGATTATTGCAAATGAGTATCTGCGCCACGATGTTTTGCTGACAAGTGATAAGTGCAATGAATTTGAAAAGGGCTATTTCCGTAAGGTCGTTGACGGGACGATCACGGAAGTCAGTATGGCAAGAGCTTTCCTGGAGCTTTCGCACATGCTCAATAAGCATTATGGTCATCCCGCTGTCATTATCATTGATGAATATGATACGCCTATCCAGCAGGGCTACACGGATGGATACTACGAACAGATCACGGGCTTTATGCGTAATCTTCTGTCCGGTGCCTTCAAAGATAACTCGAACCTTTCCTACGGTTTCCTGACCGGCATTCTTCGTGTGGCAAAGGAAAGCATTTTCAGCGG
>ERZ808240.2731-NODE-2731-length-18584-cov-3.474122_pt1 | contig 18584 bp, 15 predicted proteins | sample MGYA00521084_ERZ808240 | MGnify/ENA primary metagenome ERZ808240 (study PRJEB31516, sample SAMN03275571) | gut metagenome | biome: mammalia-associated habitat; material: feces | host: Papio cynocephalus | place: Kenya | collected 2012-08-06 ... | reverse complement strand
TCAGTATGATTGCGATAATCAGGAAAAAGACCCGTCCGGCAAATGTTCCGGCAAAGCTGCCTGCGCAGTCTGTTTTTAGATCAGGAATCCATGCACCGAACACATTTAAAAATCTTGTAAATACAAGGCTTAATGGAATCTGTAAAAGATCCATAATAAGTACAAGCTTCAGATTCATTTCATTTGCATGCTCCAAAGCACTATCTTCACGTTTCAGTTCTTTCCGGCACAGGATGGTATGGAGAATCATTTCTACCACAACAAAGATACAATAAAGCACCATTGTCATATTTCCAAAGTTGAGATTCCAGATTGTGGAAATGCTGTAAGATACGGAGATGATGGGAGAGACCCCGAGTCCCGTCTTCGTATTCAGAGAGATACCGAGGGCCAGTACCAGCAATCCTGCCAGGTAAAAGCCCCCACGGTAAATGTGTTCTTTTTGCATTAAGCTAACTTTTCTCCAGTTAACATCTCATAGCTCTGTAAGTATTTGTCAATTGTTTTCTGAACAATCTCATCCGGAAGGGTCCAGTCATTATCCGGATTTGCTTTCAGCCAGTCACGGGCGAACTGCTTGTCGAAGGACGGCTGTGAGTGTCCCGGCTCGTAACCATCTGCAGGCCAGAAACGGGAGCTGTCTGGTGTGAGCATCTCATCACCGAGAACCATGTTTCCATTCTCATCAAGACCGAATTCGAATTTTGTATCGGCGATGATGATACCGCGTGTCAGTGCGTAGTCTGCACATTTCTTATAAAGAGCGATGGTGTAATCGCGAAGTTTCTTAGCGTACTCTTCACCTTTTCCAGGGAAGTATTTCTCAAGGTGAGCAATGCTCTGCTCATAGGAAATATTTTCGTCATGGTCACCAATCTCAGCCTTTGTAGATGGTGTGTAGATTGGCTCTGGAAGTTTGTCGGACTCTTTTAATCCTTCCGGAAGAGTGATTCCGCAGACAGTTCCATTTTCTTTATAACTTGCCCAGCCGCTTCCTGTAATATATCCACGGACGATGCACTCAATTGGAAGCATCTCGAGCTTGCGGCACATCATACTGTTGCCGTCGAACTCTGGTTTCTGGAAGAACTCAGGCATATCTTTTACATCTGTAGAGATCATATGGTTCGGAATAATGTCTTTTGTCAGATTGAACCAGAACTTGGACATCTGAGTCAGGACAGTTCCTTTTTTTGTAACGACGTTATTAAGAATCACATCAAAACAGCTGATGCGGTCCGTAGCAACCATAATCAGGCTGTCACCGTTATCATAGATTTCACGTACTTTTCCTTCTTTGATTGGTTTCATCTTAATACCTCACTATTATCTATAATTTTATTCAAGTTTTCCTGGCGTGTTTTATATCGCCTACTTATAAGTTAAGCAGATTTTATTACAAAAAACAATAGTTAATTGCTTCAAAACATGAAAATCCATAGGGATTTATAAGGATTATAAAACAATATTGTAAGCATTTATAAATATAGCTTATCTTTAACGGAGTGGAAACCACAGGGCTACCTGGAAGACTTCCTCTTTTTTTGTCAGTAACATTTCTCCGTCCATCAACTGCATCATGCGCTGGACATTGCGAAGTCCGATATTGCTGCTTCCGACATCGGAATGTTCCTGCTTAATAGCGTTGGACACGGTTACAGTAAAGCGCTGCTTGCGGACAGAACTACAGATAATGACCGGAGTCCCTTTATCTCCATATTTTAAAATGTTGGAGAACAGGTTTGTAAAAATACGCTTGATCATAGTTCTGTCACTAAGCAGAATTCCGGTCACATCTGGTTTTTGCAGGTTTGTGGTAAATCCGGCCAGGTTGATAAAATCACAGTTCTCCTGAATACACTGGAAAATATAATCGGTGGACAGCCAGGACAGGTCAGGAGTTTCCTGCTCTTCCGAGACAAGTGCATAACTGAACATCTGATCGGTAAGTTCTTTAATATCAGAAGCTTTTTTCAGGCAGCGATTCAGGTAATCCTCTTGTTTTTCAGGAGTTCTGCCTAATTTCAGAACTTCCAGGTATCCGGTCAGAATTGTGAGTGGTGTGCGCAGATCGTGGGAGAGTGCCGTAATCAGATCCTGATTCGCTTTGCGGCTTTCCTGTTCCCGCACAATATTTTCATTTAAAGAAATGCGAAGGTGATTCAATTCGTCTGCTAAAATACCAATCTCATCTTTACTGTACTGCGGAACCGGGTGGGTCAGGTCGCCGGTGGACATCAACAGAATTTCCTGTTCCAGTGCAAGAACTTCACGCATTTTCCGGTTCATAAAGAACAGAACAATTCCGAGAAATACAAGGACACTGAAAAGCAGCGAAAGAAACATATAAGGATAGATGAAAAGCGCCCGCTGGTAATTGACAACGATTACCTGCGCTGTTCCATCCTGAAATTGGAGATATCCCTGGCGGTAATCTTCTCCTTCACCGTCGGTCAATCTGTACCCAAGGTCAAAAAATGTACGGAAACCGGAATGTTTTTCATCCATGATTTTTGCGTACTGTCCTGTGATATAAAGCCCATCTTCCTGTCCGTAAAGATAAATACTGGTGTATTTATCCGCCAGATTAAGAAGCGGTTTCATTGCTTTTTGGGCGGCATCATCATCTCTGGATTCGGGAAGCGGTAAGCTTTTTGCGGTATCTTCCATCTTTGTCCAGAAATCATCATCATCAATCTGGGATTGTAAAGCTTCAAAATTGCCGGTCCAGTCTACCAGATTCCACTTGTTCAGCCAGAGAACCTCGAATAATGTGGCAGAAATCAGCAGAGCCAGAAGTAATACGACCAGAAAGCGGTTACGTAATTTCATATTGCCGAGTTTTTTTGTCATGGTGTTACCTCATTTTCATTCCTGAGAAATAGTTTTACAAACATCAATCACAACGATATCCTTTGCCCCAGACAGTCTTGATCAGTTCCGGGTTCCCGGGGTCGCGTTCTACTTTGGAGCGTAAGTTTCGGATATGTACGGTGATGGTATTGTTGGCACCATAATAATAAGGCTCCTGCCAGACAGACTCATATAATCTCTGGGCGGAAAATGTCTGATGCCGGTTCTGGACCAGAAGCTCCAGCATGGAATATTCGGTTTCTGTAAGTTCTAGAAGACGACCATTTTTATGGACTTCCCGGATAGTCTGATCGATTTCCAGGTCATGAAAAATAAGAAGCTTGTGTTGGGTCTCTTCATTGCCAGGCGCTGCGTCGATAGCAGCAGATTGTGAGGCTGTCTGTCCGGTAATCTGCCCTGTGGCATCATTTTCTGGCTGCTCACCAGTCTCATTTTTCCCTTTATAGACCTGATAGCGCCGGATCAGTGCTTTGCTCCGGCTGATCAGTTCATTATAAGAAAATGGTTTTGCCAGATAATCGTCGCCGCCACTGGAAAAGCCGAGGGTCTTATCGCTTTCTTTTGTGCGTGCACTTAGGAACAGAATCGGTGCGTTGCTCTGTTCACGAATCTTCCGACAAGTCTGGTAACCATTTGGCCCCGGCATCATAATATCCAGAATGATCAGATCGAAATCCTGCTTTCCTATCAGCTCAAGTGCCCGGTTCCCATTTTCAGCTTCGAATACGTCATAGCCCTCTCCGCCAAGCAGTACATTTATAATTTCCCGGATTTCCGGGTTGTCATCTACAATTAAAATACAAGTCTTATTCATGGGAATAACTCCTTTCGATAGGTCTATTATACAGGAGTTTAGAAAAAATAAAAAATCTTCTTAAGGATTTTTAAGATTTAATTATGCAATTTCTTAAGAGATGAATGTTAAACTTTGGGCATACTGAATGAGAGGGCAGAGGGGAGATACGCCTTATCTGTTACAAGATTTAAGTGGAGGTATGGAAAATGGACTTAATCAGTATAGTGGTTCCTTGTTTTAACGAGGAGGAAGCGCTGCCGGTATATTACCGGGAGATGCAGCGTGTCATGGGAGAAATGTCAGAGGTCTCCTTTGAACTTCTTTTCGTGGACGATGGATCCAGTGACAAGACTTTAGAAATATTGAAACAGTTGAACGAAAAAGACAGCAGATGTAAATATTTGTCTTTCTCAAGAAACTTTGGAAAAGAGGCAGCTATTTACGCAGGTCTAAAAAATGCAAGTGGTGACTATGTGGCAACTATGGATGTAGATCTTCAGGATCCGCCTGGACTTCTTCCGGAAATGTACCGCATTTTGAAGGAAGAGCCGTATGACAGTGTGGCAACAAGACGTGCCACAAGAACAGGAGAGCCCAAGATCCGTTCTCTCCTGTCTGAGACATTTTACAAGTTTATCAACAGCATTTCCAAGACGGAGATTGTCAATGGAGCAAGAGATTACCGTCTGATGAAGCGGATTATGGTGGACGCAGTTCTGGAGATGAGCGAATATAACCGTTTCTCCAAGGGAATTTTCGGATGGGTCGGATTCCGCACAAAATGGCTGGAATTCCAGAATGTGGAGCGTTCAGCCGGAGAAACAAAATGGTCTCTTCGGAAACTATTTTCTTATTCACTGGAAGGAATTACGGGCTTTTCCGTAGCACCGCTTTCCCTGGCTTCTGTTATGGGTGTGGGATTTTGTGCACTTGCATTTATTATGATTGTAGTGATTATCGTCCGGACATTGATCTGGGGAGATCCGGTTGCGGGCTGGCCGTCACTGGTCTGCATTATTTTCCTGGTAAGCGGTGTCCAGTTATTCTGCCTTGGAATTGTAGGAGAATATTTATCCAAGACTTATCTTGAGACAAAGCATCGTCCGATCTTTATCCTGAAAGAAAGTAAAGTTCAGGAAGCCGGACAGGCTGCCGGTAGACAGACAATGAAAAATCTGACAGTTGGTGATGCAGTACAAGAAAAGAAATCCGGGGAGGAACTTCATGAAAACAAGACAGTCAAGGCATCTGCATAATATCGGATATGTTCTGCTTGCGGCACTGACTTTATTTTTCTGCTGGCTGTTCTGCCTCAGATGGGGAGTATTTGGTGCAAAGGTAGACTGGATCAGCCAGCACAGCGTCATTCCGGATTATTTCAGAAAACAGTTTTATGCGACAGGAAAGCTGTTCCCGGAATTTGCCATGAACCTGGGCGGTGGACAGAATATTTATAATTATTCTTATTATGGACTGTACAGCCCGTTATTTCTATTATCTTACGCATTGCCGTTTGTGAAAATGTCCACTTACGTCATTGTGATGGAAATCGTATGCCTGATGGCTTCGGTACTTTTATTATATTTATGGCTTTGCCGCAAAGGCTTTGGCGGGGCAATCAGCTTCATGACGGCTGTCGTATTTCTGCTGACCGGGCCTATGATCTGCCAGTCCTACAGCCAGATTATGTTCGTGAATTATATGCCATTTTTAATACTGGCACTTCTGGGCGTGGACCGGTATTTTGAAAAAGGCCGTTCCGGACTTTTGGCAGTCGGTACATTTCTCATGATTATGACCAGCTTTTACTTCAGTATCGGAGGTATGCTGGCACTGGTAATCTATGGAATTCATTGTTATGGACGAAATCTGGAAGAAAAAAATGAGCGCGTCACAGTGAAAGGGTTCCTGGGCGATGGTGTGAGATTCCTGCTGCCTGTGATTATTGCAATACTGGCAAGCGGAGTCCTTCTTGTGCCGACTGCTCTTGCGTTGATTGGACGGAGTTCCGGCGAGACTTCCGGAAGCAGTGCGACTGCGGAGAGCCTGTCGGTATTACTTGCAAGTGGAAATGTGAAGAAAATTCTGAAAGGACTTTTCTTCCCGCAAATCCGGTTAACAGGAGTTTTTTATTCTCCATATGGCCTTGGATTTGGAACATTGATGCTGACGGTGCTTGTTGCAACGATGTTCCGGCGGAAGTGGAGCGACTGTGTGATGGCATGGCTCGTGGCAATTGTGGCAGGCGTGCCGGTCTTTGTATACATTTTAAATGGAGGACTGTATCTGAGGGATAAAGCGCTGATACCGCTGATACCGCTTTTTGGTTATATGCTTGCCATGTATCTGAAACGAATGGGTCAGAAAGAATTCTCTTGGACAGGTTGTGTCCCGTATGTTGTGACAATGCTGCTGATTTATATAGAAAGAAATCAGGAAGGAGTGGAGCATTTGTGGCCGCTTCTGATGATTGAGTCGCAGATTATGTTTGGCTGCTATCTGGCGGCAGGCATGATAAAAGAAATATGTCAGAATCGGAATATTACAAATCGCATGAAAATATGGGGCGGCCGTGCCACAGCGTTACTTCTTGCCGGCTCTATGGCAGTATTTCTGGCAGTGTTTGATAACCAGTATGCCGAAGAAAAACAGGAGATGCTGGATACAACATTTTATGAACAGGTAACAGATTCCAAAATTGGAGACGCAGTTCAGAAAGCGACCAGAGAGGCAAAAAAAGACGGTGGATTTTATCGGACAGCTCAGCTTGGAAATGATGATGAAAATGCGGCAAATCTAAACCGTGTGTGGAACATAGACCAGAACATTTCCTCCATTTATTCGTCTTCCTATAATAAAGCGTATCAGAACTTCCGAAAAGATACATTTGGACTGGAACAGCCTTATCGGAATTTCCTGATGCAGTCTGAGGAGTCGAATCCAATCTATGAAAGATTCATGGGTGAAAAATATATCGTCACAAAGTCGGAGATGAAAGACTGCAATCTTCTTGAAAAGTCTGGGGAGTGGAACATTTATGAAAATGAAAACGCGGCACCGATTATCTATGGGACAAGTCAGCTGATGGGCGAGAAAGAGTACAAAAAGCTGGAGTATCCATATAATCAGATAACGCTTCTTAAGAAGGCGGTCGTGCCGGAGAGTGCAGCGGAAAACAATATGGAAACGGTGGATTATTTGCACAATGTAGCACTGCAATTTGGGGAAAACTCATGCATTTCCGAGGCAGACGGTGGATATCATATTTCTGCCAAGAAGGATACAAAAGTTAAGGCAGAGATTGTGAATGAAACGAAAACGGATGCTGGCAACAGAGTTTTATTACTGCGGTTCAAGGTCAAGAATCTGAGACCTTCAAAAGATCTGACAATCTGGATAAATGGTGACCGCAACAAGCTGAGTGCAAAACAGCGGGTTTATTATAATAACAACACGACATTTACTTACGCGGTGGCACTTGACAGTGATGAAAATCAGATAGATGTCACATTTAGTAAAGGGAAATATGACCTGTCTGATGTGGAAGCCTATGTAGAAACAGTGCCGGGAACAGACCTTTATGAGTCAGAGTTCCAGAAAAATGATACAAAGACAAAGGGAAATGTAATTGCTGGAAATCTGACAATGCAAAAAGACGGATATCTGATTACGTCCATTCCTTATGATTCCGGATTCAAGATTCAGGTTGACGGGAAAAATGTAAAAAGTGAGAAAGTCAATACGGCGTTCCTTGGTTGTAAGATGAAGGCGGGAGAGCATGACGTTAGCATTACATACCATGCACCGGGGCTGGCAGCAGGGAAGATGATGTCCCTTGTCGGAATGATTGGATTTTTGATTCTGGAATTTGTAGAACGCCGGAAAGTAAAGTAGAAAAATTAAAAATAGTGGATTCCCGTATAGTTGACATCTGAAATTGAAAGTGGTAAATTTGAAAGAGAAGTTAGCGAGTGCTAAGCATGTCAGATGAGCATAAAACATCTGACCTACACCGCCAGTGAGTCTCGAATCATATAGGAAAGAGGGAATCTAACATGGGAAGATATTATCGTTTATCTAAGAAAATCACAGATGATATGGCAACCGCAATTTTGAACGAGATTAATGAACTGGACAATGTACAGACAGCGAAGATGACAGAAGAGAATAAGTACCTGTTTGTAGATACGAAAGACCAGCAGTATCCGGACGTTATGACCCGGGCACTGAATATTTGCAGTCGTCTTGGCGGCAAATGTGAGCTTTCATTTGCAGGTTTTGAAGGTGGATTTCAACCGTAAAATAGAAAAATAAAAATCCGGATTTCCGTAGTAAAACACATAATTTTATGTGGAGCATTACGAAAAATCCGGATTTTATTTGTTTAAATCCATTTAGAATAATTATTTCTCCTCTTTGTCAGCGAGATATTTCTTGAGAGCGGAAAAGCTCTCAGAGCTGATGACATGCTCAATCTTGCACGCGTCTTCAGCGGCAGTCTCTGGATTCACACCGATCGAAGTCAGAAATTCTGTCAGGAAAGTATGACGTTCATAGATCTTACCGGCAATTGCCATACCACTGTCTGTCAGATTAATATATCCATTCTCATCTACGGTGATATAATTATTCAATCGAAGATTCTTCATTGCAACGCTGACACTTGGCTTTGAAAAGGAAAGCTCATGTGCGATATCGATAGAACGAACATTTCCCAGTCTGTTCTTCAGAACAAGTATCGTCTCCAGATAATCTTCAGCAGATTCACGTATTACCATTTTAAACACCTCGCTTTACAGTAAAATAATCCCCCTGCTCTCTGGAATTGTATTAAAAATTATACCATAAAATAAGAAGTTGTTCAATTTTTATCTGGACAATTGAATTGATAATAAATTTCGATTAAGATAGTAACAATTAAACTTACAAACAGAGGTTGGATGAGACATGAAAGAGATGCAGATAGATTCGGAACTTATACAAAAAGAAATCAATGAAATCAGAAAAAATAATACGTTTATCAGCAGCAAAGAACTGGCCTATCAGGTAATCATGAATCTGATTATTCAGCGCAGTCTCCAAAGCGGAGAGCGGATTGTTCAGGATACTTTGGCAGAGAGCATGGGGCTCAGCCGCAGCCCGATCAGGGAAGCATTGATGAAGCTTACGGAAGAGGGATTTCTGGAAAAGAATGATAAAAGCAGTTATAGTGTGGCAGGAATTCGGTTGAAGGATTATGTAGACTATTGTGAAATGCGTCTTCGTATGGAAAGTTATGGTGCTGCACTGGCAGTTCGGAATATGACGGACGATGTGCTTGAAAGCTTGGAAGAAAATGTAAACCGATACAGGAAGACAACGGATATTATGCAGGCACGTAAGCTAGACGAATCTTTCCATCAGATTCTGATCCAGACTTCACAGAATCCATATATTATAGATTTCAGTCAGAAAACACAGAAGAGAAAAGCGTATTATTCCAGATATCTGGTACATGCAGAAAATATGTCAGCGGCAAAGGTGGAGCATCAGAAAATATATGAGGCGATACGCAATTATGACGAAAAGCGGGCAGAAGAAATGATGCGGCTGCATTTAAAAAATTATCTGGACAAGCTTTACGATATCATCTGAACATAGAAAAAGACAATTTTGCAGAAAATGTATTTTATTTGGCACAAATTAAAAATGTTGATATGATAAGCAGAAGAGTTGTGCAAAACGTACGAAATTTGGAGAATGATGTAAAGTCAGCACAAAGTTCGTACGTTTTTTTCTTAGAGAAAGGAAAAGAAAATGCGGGTAGGAATTTTTAATGAGGTGACCGGTGGAAAGGCACGGTTTGAATTATACAAAGAAAAATATAAAAATGTGTTGGAGTTGATTGCCTTTGATTGTCATGCGACTTATGAAAATCTGGATAAAATCGCAGAAAACCAATGTGAAGCGCTGATTTACTTTAATCCAAAGCGGGAGGATGAAGCATTTTTCAAGAAAATGTCAGAACAGGGTATAAAGTATCTGAGTACGACTTCCACAGGATATGATCACTATAATCTGGAAGCAATGAAAAAATACGGTATCAAAGGGGCAAATGTGCCGGTGTATTCTCCAAATTCCGTTGCGGAACATGCTGTTTTACTGACATTATCGGTACTTCGAAATTACCGGGAGCAATTGCTGCGGATTGAGAATGGGAGATATGACATTGGCGGATTAATGGGAAAAGAAATCCGTAATCAGGTCATCGGAATTGTTGGAACCGGGCGAATCGGAGCGACTACCGCAAGATGTCTGTCTGGATTTGGACCAAAGAACATGCTGGCGTACGCACATCATGAGAATCCGGCATTGAAGGAACTGGTAACTTATGTGGATCTGGATACCTTATATCGGACATGTGATGTCATATTATTTCACTGCTCGGCTACGGCTGAAAATTACCATATGATTGATAAAAATGCAATAGAAAAGATGAAAGATGGAGTCATACTTATCAATACTGCACGTGGCACAATTTTTGATACGCCTGCAATTGTAGAGGCTGTAAAAAGTGGAAAAATCGGTGGTCTTGGGCTGGATGTAATAGAAGGGGAAGAAAAGCTTCGGGGAGGTACTTCCGGACAGAATTGTCCAATTCCGGAGCTTGCAGAATTATTACAGCATTACAATGTGACATTTACACAGCATACAGCATTTTATACGGACGAAGCCTACCGGAATATTACCGAGACGGCGATTGATAATCTGCTGGAATATGAAAAGTATGGATCGTGTGAGCGAGAGCTTGTGAAAGAATGAAGGAGTAAATAAAAAGACAGATGATAGAAGATTTATTTTCTTTGATGGGCATGATGTTTCTGCTGATGCTGGCGGGATATCTTTTGAGAAAGAAAAATATTATCCGGGAAGAGGGAAAATCAACACTGGTGGATATTATTCTTGATGTGATTTTACCGTGTAATATTTTAAATGCGTGTTTAAAAGAATATACACCGGAATTCTGGCAGGTTTTTCCGGAGCTTATGGCAGCAGGTCTGGTGGCACAGGCAATCTGCCTTGTGATAGCAAAGTTCTGTTACAACCGCATGCCTGAAGAGGAGAAAAATGTATACCAGTACGGAACCGTATGCTCGAACTCGGGATTTATGGGAAATCCACTGGTAGAGGGAGTCTTTGGAACATTAGGACTTCTCTATACTTCCGTTATCAATATCCCGCAGCGGATCGCCATGTGGACGGCAGGTATCTCTTATTTTCAAAAAGGCGTGGATAAGAAGCAGGTATATCTGAAAGTACTGGTCAATCCATGTATGATTGCAATGTATATTGGCTTTGTGGTCATGTTCACCGATATTACACTCCCGGCATTTATGACGCGGACAGTGTCTGCCGTCAGTGATTGCTGTACGGCCATGACCATGATTTATATGGGAAGTATCCTGGTAGATGTGGACTTTCGGGAAATTACTAACAAAAAGCAAATCTATTTTGCTGTGTTACGCTTGATTCTGATTCCGCTGGCAACTTATGCAGGGTGCCGGGCAGTGCATGTCAATGCACTGGGAACCGGAGTGTGCACCATATTGGCAGCGACACCGGCAGGAAGTACAACATCTGTATTGGCGGCGAAATATCATGCAGATGAGATTGCAGCAGCAAAATCTGTAGTATTTACGACCGCATTATCGGTGATTACGATCCCGGTATGGAGTTATTTCCTGTTGAGACAGTTATAGCAAATGTCAGGGTACGGCTATCGATAAACGAAGTGCCTGTGGTGAGTGAACTTGAATGAAAACATATAGATTTGAAAATATAAAATGCAACAGGAGGCAGTAATATGAGCTTTCAGATACCAGAAAAATCAAAATCTTGTAAATTAAGTGAAATAAGAGCAGTCATTGCGCGGGGAGAAACCATTCCGGATTTCATCTCACTGGCACTGGGAAATCCGGCAGTAGAGGCAATTCCGGGAGAAGCAATCCGGCAGGCAGCAAAAGAAGTGATGGATACAGAAGGAATGAATATTCTTCAGTATGGACCGGCACTTGGTGATGAGCAGCTGAAGCAGTGGATCAAAGAAGAATTAGTACTTAAGAAAAATATGCCGCAGGAAAATCATTCCGTTATTATTACGAGTGGGGCAAGTCAGGCGCTGGGGCTGATTGCCAGAGCATTTACAGAGCCGGGAGATGAAGTTTATGCGGAGGCATTTTCCTATCCAAGTGCCCTTGGAGCAATTCGGTGTGCCGGGGCAAAGGCAGTTGGTATTCCGGTTGATGAAAAAGGCATGATTCCGGAGGCATTGGAAAAAGCAGCGCAATCCGGCAGGGGAAGATATCTGTATCTGAATCCGACATTTCAGAACCCGACTGGGTTTACAATGCCGCTGGATCGCAGAAAAGAGATTTATGAAGTCGCAAAAAAATGCAATCTGTTGATTTTGGAAGACGATCCTTACGGAGAAATCCGGTTCAAAGGAGAACCTGTACCGACATTGAAAAGTATGGATGATGCGGGAATTGTTCTTTATGTAGGCTCATACTCAAAGATCTTATCCGCCGGACTTCGTATTGGGTACATCTATGCTGATGACAGATACGGGGTACCACTTGCTTCGGTAAAAAATAACATGGACGGGGAAGTTCCGTTATACAATCAGAAAATTGTATTGCATGCTATGAAAAATATGGACTGGGAAAAACATTTGAATCGCGTAAGACATATTTATGGAGAAAAATGTAAGGCCATGAGAGAGGTATTGACTGCAGAATGTTCCTCAAAAGTAAAAATTTCAAATCCTGATGGCGGTATGTTCATCTGGGTGGAATTGCCAGTGGAGACAAATATTGAAGCATTTTCTGAAAAACTATATGAAAATGCAGTAGGAGCAGTTAAAAGTTCAGCATTTGCTGCAAATCCGGAATATCCGGGACATGCATTCCGATTAAACTATACATCATTGCCGATTGAACAAATGGTGGAAGGTGCGAAAAGGTTTGCAAAAGTAACAAAAGAAATGTGTGGCGAGTAGACGGGAAAATAAATAGAAATGAAAGTTCGGTAAAGTTTGGAAATAATATGGAAAATTCATATGTGTATAGGTTATAATTAAGGCAATAATTAGTACATAATGAATCATTGAGAAAGGCTTATATTATATGAAGACAGTTAAGATTATTTCAGACAGTACCTGCGATTTGTCAAAAGAATTATTAGAAAGATATGATATCTCGATTCTGCCCCAGCATATTGTGCTTGGAGATAAGGAATATACAGACGGAATCGATATTACACCAGACGAAATCTATCAATGGTCTGATGAGCATAAAACAACACCAAAGACGTCAGCACCTGTCATGGCAGAAGCGATGGAACTGATGCGCCCATATATTGATGCGGGGCAGGAACTGGTATGCTTTTGCATATCGGAAACCATGTCCAGTTCCGGACAGGCAATGCGTATGGCGGCGCAGGAGCTGGAGGCAGAAGATAAGGTGACCGTGATTGATTCGAAAAATTTGTCCACAGGTGTTGGACATCTTGTGATAGAAGCAGCAATTCTTGCCGGGGAAGGGAAAAATGCTGCACAGATTACGGAAGAGATTGAAAAACTGAAACCTCGTGTACGCGCAAGTTTTGTGACAGATACGTTAGTATATTTAAGCCGCGGAGGAAGATGCAGTGCGGCAGCGGCCATAGCCGGAAGTGTGTTAAAACTGCACCCGAAGATTGTTGTGAAAGATGGAGTGATGGATGCATCCAAAAAATACCGTGGCAAAATGTCATCGGTGATTATGTCTTATGTGAAGGACATGGAAGAAGAGCTGAAAAAAGCAAAACCGGACCGTGTATTTATCACACATTCCGGCTGTGATCCGAAGATTATAGAAAATGTGCAGAACTATCTGGAGAGCCTGCATATATTTCGTGAAGTACTCACTACAAGGGCAGGCTGTGTTGTATCCAGTCACTGCGGCCCTGGAACACTAGGAGTCTTGTACATTCTTGAGGAATAGAAATCAATATATTATAAGGTTAATGACAAAGAAAGACTTTTCTATTACAATGTTATCCATAAGAAGTGGTATGATTGTAATAGAAAAGTTTTTTATATAACAGAAAATACATTCCCTGTTAATCAAAAGCCTCCGGCAGGATGCGCACTGCGGCGTACAAGGATGATGCCACAAGTGACCATCGCAGGCGCATGGAGAAAGAGAGGAATAAAAATGATTTATATAACCGGTGACTGTCATAGTAATTTTGAACGGTTCAATACCCGGAATTTTCCAGAACAGAAAGAGATGACAAAAGACGATTATGTTATGATCTGCGGAGATTTTGGCGGTGTGTGGAACAAAGACGGGGAAAGCAAGACGGAAACGAGGGCTCTTGACTGGCTGGAAAGCAAATCATTTACCACATTATTTGTTGACGGAAACCATGAGAATTTTGATCGTCTGTATGAATATCCGGTGGAGATATGGCATGGAGGGAAAGTCCATAAAATACGCCCGTCAGTTATTCATCTGATGAGAGGGCAGATATTTGAACTGGAAGGAAGGACGATATTTACCTTTGGCGGAGCCAGCAGTCACGATATTTCAGCAGGCATTCTTGATCCTGACGATTCAAAGTTTAAACTTAAGAAGAAAGTATTAGACCGGGGCTGGGAGCCGTATCGTATTAATCACGTAAGCTGGTGGAAGGAAGAACTTCCATCAGAGAAGGAGAAACAAGAAGGTCTGGAGAATTTGCTGAAACATCATAATGAGGTGGATTTCATTGTGACTCACTGCTGTGCGTCCAGCACACAGGCAATCATTAGTGACGGCTTGTATCAGCCGGATATGCTGACGGAATATTTTGAAAAAATTCATCAGACTGTGAAGTTCAAAAAATGGTTCTTCGGACATTATCATGATAACCGTAATGTGACAAAAGATGACCTGCTGTTGTGGGAGCAGATTATCAGAATAGCCTAGGAAAGGATAACAAACTGGGGAATTATCTCATTTGATCCGGAGATGATGAAGGATGTTGTGGGAGGAGAGAATCTTACTTATAATGACTATCTTGATATTATGAAGGAATCTGGAAATAAAACCAGGCAATATTTTGAGCTGTGTTACTATGACAGTATTATTAATTACTTTAAAGGACAGATAGAAAAGAAGTCACAGGGGAGAATTTGTTTCAAGAGAATATTTGTTAATGGAATGTATAGTGATGGCCTTGGCTTTGAGGGAAGAGAAGATCATGTATGGATAGCGGATAAAGAATTCGAACCATATGTGGTCGGAGATTGCCTTTCTTTTACTGCTGAGAATTACAGATATCTGAAAACAGGGAAAGGGAAAAGCATTGATTTTGCTTTGAAAAACCCGGATGACATTACTCTGATTGATGCTTACGAATTGCCATCTGATGATGAATTGCTGATGCAGAGTATTGATCGGATGATATGCGAAGTGTGTATGTTCAATGAACATTGTTATATGGGAATGTGTATTGCTGATACAGAATGGCGAGAGGAAATGAGGAAAACGCTATTTGATATTGCAAAAAGAAACATTTAATGGAGGGATGACTATGCCAGTGAGAAATCATGAAGTTACCAGGAAACAGTTACTTTTAGATAAAAAAGGCAATATCACAGAACCGGGCTGGTCGAGACGTCAGCTACAGGAATATTCCAGAGCACAGATTAAAGCCCCAAAGTTTCGCATCAAGGAATGGGATTACTATCTTGTAGTCGGAGATGAATGTGCAGTAGCATTTACGCTTTCTGATGACGGTTATGTGGGACTGCAGTCCGTGTCTCTTCTTGATTTTTCCGGAAAACCATGGGAACATACAGAGACGATTTTAGATGCATTCCCAATGGGGAAGATGAATATGCCTGTGAATTCCTCAGAAGGAGATATTATTTACGAAAATAAAAGGCTTAAGCTTAAGTATGTGCTGGAAAAAGAGATGATTGCGTCGAAAGAGCCGGTGAAAATGGAAACAGCAGAGTGTGGCAGAGAGAGGCAGGAATCAAAGAAAATAGTGCGTCATATTATAGGTCAGTTTGATGATTTCTATCAGGGCAAAGCATTTACCTGCGATATCCGATTAAAACAGCCAGAGATGGACACCATGGTTATTGCAACGCCTTGGGAGAAAACGGGACGATTTTATTACAACCAGAAAATTAACTGCATGCGCGCAGAAGGTTATGCTGAATATGATGGGAAACGATATGAGTTCCGGCCAGACAGACACTTTGGAACATTAGATTGGGGACGCGGTGTCTGGACATACGATAATACATGGTACTGGGGTTCCGGAAATTGTGATGTGAATGGTCACGCATTTGGTTATAATATCGGATATGGATTCGGCAATACAAAGGCTGCTTCTGAAAATGTGATTTTCTATGATGGAGTAGCACATAAGATTGATGATGTGGAATTTGTGATACCAAAAGATGATTATTGCAAACCATGGAAATTCACTTCCAGCGATGGCAGATTTGAGATGGATTTTCAACCGGTATTAGACCGGTCTGCCTGCATGGATTACAAACTGATTGTATCAGATCAGCACCAGGTATTCGGGCATATGAGCGGAACAGCGGTGCTGGACGACGGAACAAAAATTGAGATAAAAAACGTATTGTGCTTCGCAGAAAAGGTGCATAACAGATATTAATGCAGAAAGTCTGATAAAACCAGATTTTGAAGTGTCAGAAAATACGATAAAAATTGTGTTGCCAGTATTTGAAAGAATACAATCCGATGGCATGGGTACAGGCTATGAACAGCATTTACAATCGGGCAGAAGAGAATGTGCTTTTTGGTGAAAGGAGGGGGCAGATGCGATACCTTTCAGTTGCTGAAACGGCGAAAAAATAGGATGTATCTGAACGTAGTGTAAGAAATTATTGTGCTCATGGGCGTGTTCTAGGAGAATTTCTTACCGGAAAGACATGGAATATTCCGGAAAATGCAAGGAAGCCGGAGCGTTCTAACAAGAAGAAAGAGAAAACAACGACCTTGATGGATATTTTACAGGATGAGAAAGCAATGCGAGGTTATGCAACAATGATAAAAATACTTTTCATCTGCCACGGCACTCCAGTTTTTTGATAAGGCATACCTTCGCAGACTGGGGCGACACAGGGCAATATATGGCGGAAAGCCTTGGAATTACTACGGTTTCGACTACTAAGGCTCATGGGCGGATAAGCCAGAATAGCGGGATAAATTGGGCATATTACTTAGTAGTAATCGACTACTAAGCGATGGCAGATATACAAGACTTTGAACAGAGAAAGCCACAATCGTTGGTGGTAAGACTACCGGGATTGTGGCTTTTTAATGTTATTTAAAATATTGGTCGATTGCACCTTGCTTGTTTGTTTTAGTCATTGCTATTTTTTTCATTAATTCATCACGTTTGGTTGAAGTTTTCTCGACATATTTGCAAAAGGCTTCCTGTTCTTTAATATCAGGGATGTATACGGGTATTCTTTTTATATCATCAAGAATTACTCGCTTAAGTCCCATGCCTGTAATAAACTCCTCTTTTACCATTTTAAAAATTCTATCTGTCAACAAATAGTATTGCAAAAAGACAGGAAGAACTTGAGTAGTATCAGGTCTTAAGATTGCAATTGATGATAGAATTGCTTGTTCAATTGTTTCGCTAACAACAAAAGCGTATTTAAAATAGCTCCCATCTTTGGCTAATAAAACATCATCTTTCAATGGTTGACAACCGTTTCGCTTGAGTGCTTCGTAATCGTCAGAAGATATGTGTTTACAGTCTTTATAATCAAATCCACATATAGTCATATCCTTTACAGAAAGCATCGGAATTGAACTTCTAACGTCTTCTTTGGGGCTATTATGAGCACCGTCAGTAATGGTTGTACATATTTTTCCCAAGGTGGATATTGGTAATCCATTAGTATTTTCAACAGGAATACCAAAGCGACTTATAAATTCCTTCTTTATAGTTTCTTCAAGAGCAATTAAATCCGAAGTGAGTCTAGCAATTTCATTATCGTAGGATTTTAACTCTAATACAATTGCTTCTTGTTTTTCTTTTTGAGGTATTTGAATGGTTAAACTCTTGATTCTCTGCGTCGATGCTCGATTGCTTCTAGAGAACCTTTCAAATTGTCCCTCTACAAAGAGAGCAGTTGCAAAGTATTCTGGAACAATCGAGGAATCTTTGATTCTTAATACACCGCAATGGTCGGTAGGATAAAAGGGGGTGTTAGGCGGTATTATATTAACCATCCAGTCGCCATCAATTCCCCAAAGAATTGATGGAAGGGAAAAATCACTTAGATTCAGTTTGTCAATTCTTCCAAATTCTTCATACACATTTGCACTTATTACTGGATACTTGCCTTCATCAAGTACTTCTGTAGATAGTACGCGATTACCAATACTTAATTCAAATGATTTATCTGTTAATCGATAATTAGTATATCCGGGATCTGTTTTTAGAGCTCTAGTTTTAGTTGTTTTAATTGCTTTGTTAAATGTAATCGATGAAAAATCAATCATATCTTGTAAACGAAGATAATAAGAGTATTCTTCTAACCCGTTTACACTATATTCTTTACCATAGAAGCTGTTTCGTATCAAACCAGCAACTGTGTCATCATTTAGACGATTGTCTATATCATATAGTAATCCACCAGGAGTTATTATTTGTATACCTTCTTGGCCTTTACGATTACTCCATTTATAACCAAGAAACTTTTCTTGTTCTTTATTATCATCTGGACCTGCAATGACTAAAGTAGTTTGATTATAAACAAGTGCAAAATAAGTCAATTTTTCAAATTCAATTTGTAAACGCACCATAGTGCATATATAGACGATACTATAATAATTTGAGATAATCA
>ERZ808240.2730-NODE-2730-length-18588-cov-3.627691_pt1 | contig 18588 bp, 20 predicted proteins | sample MGYA00521084_ERZ808240 | MGnify/ENA primary metagenome ERZ808240 (study PRJEB31516, sample SAMN03275571) | gut metagenome | biome: mammalia-associated habitat; material: feces | host: Papio cynocephalus | place: Kenya | collected 2012-08-06 ... | reverse complement strand
TGTAGAATATGGCCAGCCATTATTTCGCATTGCGTAAGCAGGAGGTTTGTTATGAAACATTTGGATATTAAGCAGATTCAGGAGATCATACCTCACAGACATCCGTTTCTGTTATTAGATTATGTAGAAGATTATGAGCCGGGAGAATATGCAGTGGCGTATAAATGTGTTTCCTACCGGGAAGAGTTTTTTGCGGGACATTTTCCGCAGGAGCCGGTCATGCCGGGAGTGCTGATTGTGGAAGCACTGGCACAGGCAGGTGCAGTAGCAATCTTAAGTGTACCGGAAAATCAGGGAAAAGTGGCATATTTTGGCGGTATTGATAAATGCAAATTCAAAGGAAAGGTCGTGCCGGGGGACAAACTGCGTCTGGAGACCAGGATTATCCGGAAAAAAGGACCGATTGGTGTCGGAGAGGCTATAGCAACCGTAGACGGCAAGAAAGTGGTCAGTGCAGTGCTGACATTTGCAGTTGGGTAGGTGATTGGTGTGATGAAAAAAATTCTGATTGCCAACCGCGGTGAAATTGCGGTCCGGATTATCCGTGCGTGCCGGGAGATGGGAATTGAGACCGTTGCAGTATATTCAGAAGCAGATGCGGAGGCGCTTCATACGAAGCTTGCCGATGAGGCAGTCTGTATCGGGCCGGCACCGTCATCTCAGAGTTATCTGAGCATGGAAAATATCATCAGCGCAACCGTAGTCAGTGGGGCAGACGCCATTCACCCGGGCTTTGGATTTTTATCAGAGAATTGTAAATTTGCGGAACTTTGTGAGCAGTGTGGCATTACATTTATCGGGCCGCCAGCCCATGTAATTGCCAAGCTTGGCAATAAGCAGGAAGCAAGAAATACCATGGAGGCAGCAGGGGTCCCGGTCATTCCAGGCAGCAAGGAGCCCGTCTATGACGTACAGACAGGACTTCGCCTTGCAAATGAAATTGGCTATCCGGTGATTATCAAAGCGGCTCTTGGTGGTGGCGGAAAAGGAATGCGTGTGGCGCATTCGGAAGAGGAATTCAATCAGAGTTTTCAGACTGCGCAGAAAGAAAGCCAGATGGCATTTGGCGATGACATGATGTATATAGAACATTTTATGGAAGAGCCAAGGCATATTGAATTTCAAATTCTGGCGGATGCTTATGGAAATGTTGTGCATCTTGGCGAACGAGACTGTTCCATTCAAAGAAATCACCAGAAAATGATTGAGGAAGCACCGTCTGCTGCTCTTTCTCCAGAGCTTCGAAAGGAAATGGGCGAGGCAGCGGTCAAAGCAGCAAAAGCGGCAGGTTATGTCAACGCCGGGACTATTGAGTTCCTTCTGGAGAAAAATCATGCATTTTATTTTATGGAGATGAATACGAGAATTCAGGTGGAGCACCCGGTGACAGAATGGATCACAGGAATCGATTTGATTAAAGAACAGATCCGCATCGCAGATGGACAGAAACTGTCATTTAGACAGGAAGATATCAAAATCAGCGGTCATGCGATTGAATGCCGGATTAATGCGGAAAATCCGGAAAAAGGATTCCGACCGTCACCTGGAACGATTACGGATCTGCATCTTCCGGGAGGAAAAGGAATCCGCGTAGATTCTGCCATTTACAGTGGCTGCAGTATTTCGCCGTATTATGATTCTATGGTGGCAAAGCTCATTGTGTGGGCGAAGAACCGGGACGAGGCAATCCAGAAAATGCAGAGCGCGCTTGGTGAAGTGATTATTGAAGGAATTGATACGAATGTAGACTATCTCTATGAGTTATTGAATCATCCAATCTATCAATCTGGAGAGTTTAATGTGAATTTTATAGAAAAAATGATGGAAGCGCGAAGTGAGTCATAATTTCTAGAAATTGTGGTATGGAAGAGCATAAGGAGTGGACATATGAAATTAGATAATATGTTTAAGAAGACAAGACGTCCTTCCGGAAGAAAAGGGCATATCGGCGGTAAGACCCGAAGCCCGGAAGTTCCGGAGGGACTTCTGTGTAAATGTAACAAATGTCAGAAAGCAATCATTACCGAAGAGGTTATCGCAGGTGGGTACATTTGTCCGAAATGTCATGGATATTTCCGGATGCCGGCACCGGAGCGGATTCGGTCAATTGTAGATGACGGAACATTTGAACCGTGGGATATGGGACTGGAAAATACGAATCCACTTGGATATAAAGGGTATCCGGAAAAGGTGGAGGCGTTGAAAAAGACAACGGGCTTAGATGAAGCTGTAGTGACTGGAAAAGCGGTCATTGACGGCATGGAGACAGCACTTGGAGTCTGCGACGGACGTTTCCTTATGGCGAGTATGGGAGAAGTGGTCGGAGAGAAGATTACAAGAATGGTGGAACGTGCTACGAAAGAGAAGCTTCCGGTCATTATTTTTACCTGTTCCGGCGGTGCAAGAATGCAAGAAGGAATTGTTTCCCTGATGCAGATGACGAAGACTTCCGCTGCATTAAAACGCCACAGTGATGCAGGACTTCTTTATATTACAGTACTGACTGATCCGACAACCGGGGGCGTGACAGCAAGTTTTGCAATGTTGGGAGACATTATACTGGCAGAGCCTGGAGCTTTGATTGGGTTTGCCGGCCCACGCGTTATTGAACAGACTATCGGACAGAAACTTCCGAAAGGATTCCAGAGGTCAGAATTTTTAAAAGAGCATGGATTTGTGGACCAGATTGTAGAACGTCATCAGATGCGTGAATCACTTGGAAAAGTGTTGAAACTTCATCAGAATGGAAATAAAAAAGAAAGAAATTCAGAGACCGTACAAAGAAATAACGGTCGAAATAACATAGAAAGAAATCCGGAAACTCTGGAAGCATGGGACCGTGTGCAGATTTCCAGAAGAAAAGACCGCCCGGTTGCAGTTCATTATATAGAAGCTTTATTTCCGGATTTTGTGGAAATGCACGGAGACCGGTACTTTGCAGATGATTCTGCAATCATCGGAGGAATTGCCACATTTCACGGAAGAGCAGTGACAGTGATTGCACAGGCAAAAGGACGCGATACGAAAGAAAATATTCAGCGTAACTTTGGAATGCCGTCACCGGAAGGATACCGGAAAGCATTGCGGCTGATGAAACAGGCAGAGAAGTTCCATCGACCGGTTATCTGTCTGGTAGATACACCTGGGGCATTTTGCGGAATTTCTGCGGAAGAGCGTGGCCAGGGCGAGGCAATTGCCAGAAACCTTTATGAGATGTCAGCGCTCAGGACACCGATTCTTAGTATTGTTATCGGGGAAGGTGGAAGTGGAGGAGCACTTGCCATGGCAACTTCGGATGAAGTCTGGATGCTGGAAAATTCTGTGTATTCGATTCTTTCACCGGAAGGATTTGCAAGCATTTTATGGAAAGACAGTACAAAAGCAGAGGAAGCCGCAAAAGTTATGCGTCTGACTGCGGACGATTTAAAAGAAATGGGAATTGTTGAGAAAGTGTTTGATGAACCGGAACATTTTACCGTGGATACGATGGAACCGGTGGCAGCGGAACTGGAGCGGAGCATAGAAGAGTATCTGGAAGAGTACGAAAGTAAAGATGTACAGGCACTCGTGGATGATCGATATGAACGTTTCCGCCGAATGTAAAAAATATCAATGCTGCAGTTCACAGATATATGTAAGCTGTAAGTGCCAGAGAATTCAGAAGGAATGCAGGAGAATGTTGACTTCTCTGATGGAAAACGTCTATAATGAAAAGCAAGTAAAGGATGAAGGAGCAGCGAGGATGGGAGATGTATATGCGACAATCAACTATGTCCTGGTCAATCTTATTAATGAGATCTGGGAAGTAGAGGGAAAGGCGATTATTACCGAAGAATTTAAAGATATTACCAACAATGATATGCATGTCATTGAAGCAATCGGGCTTGGTGACGGGAATAATATGTCTACCATTGCAAAGAAGCTGAATATTACAGTGGGGTCACTGACGACTGCTGTGAACAGTCTGGTGAAAAAAGGCTATGTTGACCGGTACCGGAGCAAGGAAGACCGGCGGGTGGTGTATGTACGTCTTTTGAAAAAGGGAGAGAATGCTTACCACCATCATGAAGATTATCACAAGCGAATGACGCAGGCCATTGTGGACAAGCTGGACGAGAGCGAGATTCCGGTACTGCTAAAGACACTGGATGCACTGACCGGATTCTTTACTGATTATACAAGGGACAGCAAAGAGAAGAAAACAGACAGTACAGACAAGGAGTAGAAGATGATCCGAGGCGTGATATTTGACATGGACGGCACTTTATTTGATACAGAACGGTTGTATACGATTGCATGGAAGCAGGTCGGGAAAGAGATGGGCTATCCCATCACGACAGAGCTTCTGAATCAGTGCCGTGGAAAGACGACTCTGCTTATCCGGGAAATATTTGAAGATACATTTGGCAAAGAATTTCATTATGAGGAAGCCAGACACAGAAAAAGTGAGATCTTTATGGAGATGATCACGCGTGACGGGGTTCCAAAAAAGAAGGGGCTTATTGAGCTCCTTTCCTATTTGAAGGAAAATGATATTCCGGCTGCAGTCGCTACTTCCACGAGACAGAGGCAGGGAGAGAAAGTTCTTAAGATGTCCGGGGTGGCAGAATATTTCACAGCATTTATCTATGGAGATACGCAAAAAGCAAGTAAACCGAAACCGGACATTTTCTGGAATGCAGCAAAAGCAATCGGAAGAGAGCCGAAAGAGTGCCTGGTCGTGGAAGACAGCACGCCGGGAGTTATGGCAGGAATCGCGGCGGGCGGAGAGACCATTTATATTCATGATATGGTAGAAGTGCCAGAAGATGTGTTAAAACACGCATCAGCCAGCCTGGAGGATCTGGGACAGATTGTTAACTGGATTCAGAAAGTAAATGATGAAAGCATTCTTGAGAGAAAAAGTGGAACAGATAGATAGAAAGGGGCAGGAAGCGTATGTACGAAGCAGAGGTTGCAAAGTTGCAGAAAATCATTGATGATAGTGAAAATATTGTCTTTTTTGGAGGTGCAGGAGTATCCACAGAGAGCCATATTCCGGACTTTCGAAGTGCGGACGGTCTGTACCGGCAGAAATATAAATACTCACCGGAGCAGATTGTCAGTCATACTTTTTTTGTACACCATACCGAAGAATTTTACGATTTTTATAAGGAAAAGATGATGTTTCTGGATGCAAAGCCAAATGAAGCACATAAGAAGCTGGCAGAACTGGAACGGGCCGGAAAGCTGAAAGCAATTATTACGCAGAATATTGACGGACTTCACCAGGCGGCAGGCAGCAAGACAGTTTATGAGATTCACGGAAGCATTCACAGAAATTACTGTCAGAAATGTGGAAAATTCTATGACGCTGCCTATGTAAAGAACAGCAAAGGGATTCCACACTGCGAATGTGGAGGGGTGATTAAACCGGACGTTGTTCTTTATGAAGAAAGTCTGAATGAAAACCTGATTGAAAAGAGTATCCAGGCAATCAGCCAGGCAGACACACTGATCATCGGGGGAACCTCTCTGGTCGTTTATCCGGCAGCGGGATTTGTAGATTACTTTAGAGGAAAACATCTTGTTGTGATTAACAAGAGTGAGACGGCAAAATCTGTCCGTGCAGAACTGACGATTTCTGCGCCAATCGGGGAAATATTGGGACAGATTACGGTATAAAGTATTAAATCTGGAGGATGAAAGATGAGCGAAAGTACCGTGAAAAAAGAGGTCACTATCCGTGTTGCGGCAGTAGATGATGCAAAAGCACTGTTGGAGATTTATGCACCATATGTGCGGGAGACTGCAATCACATTTGAATATGAAGTTCCATCTGTGGAGGAATTCTGCAGAAGAATTGCACATGTATTAGAGAAATACCCGTACCTGGTGGCAGAATATGGCGGGAAAATCGTCGGATATGCATATGTAAGTCCATTTAAAGAAAGAGCTGCATATGGCTGGGCGGTAGAGACTTCTATTTATGTAGATCAGAATTGCAGACGCATGGGCATTGGAAAGAAACTTCATGAGGCATTGGAAGAGTGTCTGAAGAAGATGGGAATTTTGAATATGGAAGCATGTATCGGATATCCGGAAGAGGAAGATGAATATCTGACAAAGAACAGTGCCCAGTTCCATGAGCACCTTGGATACCGTATGGTAGGAGAATTTAAGAAATGTGGTTATAAATTTCACCGCTGGTACAATATGGTGTGGATGGAGAAAATCATCGGGGAGCATAGAGATACGCAAAAGTCTCCCAAGAAATTTGATGATGCAATGTTGAACAATTAGAACGTAGTATAAATCATGAAAACAGGTGAAATATATGGAAGATAAGAAAAAACCGTTACAACTATGGCAGGGAATACTTGTAATTGCCCTGGCAGGACTGGAAGTATTTGTATTCAGCGACTTTTTACCACAGTGGTTCGGCCTGGGACGGTCTTTTATCGGGGAACTGATCTTACTGGCAATTGCAGTTGGTGCGGTAGTGGTTTTCCATGGTAATTTCCGGTCAGTTTTCCCTCTTCATACGCCGAAACTGACAGAAGTTCTTGGAACAATTTTAATCTATCTTGGAGCAAGCCAGGCAATTTCAGTCGTGACAATGATTGAGATGTATATTGCACCGGAGATGGTTACAGAAACATCGATTGGACTGAGTGGTATGTTCACGAGTTCATCGATCATAGTGGCAATTCTGGTGGTCGGAATTACGCCGGCAATCTGTGAAGAGGCAGTTTTCCGTGGCGTATTTTTTAATTCTCTGTGGAATAAGACACATGGAAAATGGATTCCAATTTTGATTACGGCAGCAGTGTTCGGTCTGTTTCACGGAAGTGTTGTGCGGTTCTTTCCGACATTTCTTCTTGGAATTGTACTTGGATATCTTGTTTATGAGACGAGCAATATGTTTTATAATATGATGTTCCACGCGATTAATAATGTCATTCCCGTATTGACACTTTATGGGCTGCAGTTTCTGATGCAGATTATGGCGAGAGCGATTGGAATGAATGGAAGTGGAATGTGGAATTATGTTATGGGTACAGCGACCAGCCAGGTGGCACAGCTTTCGCCGGCATTTATGGGAATTTATATGATAGATGGTGGTGTGGGACTGGCGATTTTATATTTGGGTAATCACGTTCTGCATCTTGGACGTGAAGGTTATCCGAAAGGATTATTTCCAAAAGAGAAACGCACACAGCAGTTTATCTGGCTGGCAGTCTGCCTGGGAATGATTGTGACCGGAGTCATGATGATCGTAGTAAATGTGATGAAAGGCTTACATTTTTAAATGTAGTTAAGATTTAAATATGGAAGATTTGCAGCGCTATTAAAAATAAAAGGAGAGTATAAAATGGCAACAAAGATATCAGATCGATTCGAATTTCGAGATGTAAAGGCAAATGAGGCAGAGAAAGTGGCAGAGATTGAGAACATCTGCTTTCCGCCAAACGAGGCATGCTCGAAAAAGGATATGTTTGAAAGAGTGGAATATGCCTCGGAGCTTTTTCTTGTGGCAGTAGACAAAGAAACGGGAACAATTGCAGGTTTCTTAAATGGACTGGCAACGGATGAAGAAGCATTTCGTGATGAGTTCTTTACAGATATTACAGTGCATAATCCAAAAGGAAAGAATATTTTTCTTCTAGGACTGGATGTCAGACCGGAATATCGTATGCAGGGACTGGCAAGGGAAATCATGAATCAGTATGTAAAGCGTGAGAAGGAAAGAGGACGTAAGATGCTGAAACTGACATGCCTGGAGCAGAAAGTTGAGATGTATAAGAAAATGGGGTATAAAGATGAAGGTATCTCAGCTTCCGTGTGGGGCGATGAAGAGTGGCATGAGATGAGTTATACATTGTAAAAGAGGAGATTTATGAAAACATATCAGCTTCAATTACTAAATTGTAACGATCATAATATTGAAATATCAAGATACCTGCAGATTCTTACAAGAATCGAAAAAGAAGATGCAGACAGAATTGTATCCAATGTTCCGGTCGTGCTTTATGAGAACCTGGACGAGGAATGTACAAAATATTTTGAAGCGGCATTAGACTATTACCAGGCGGAATATAAGATTCTGCCGATGCCGGAGGAGTGTGATATTCCGGACTTCCCTTCAAGACAGGTGATTGTACTTGGACGTGTCATCGATTATTTTGGCCAGCGGAGTGATTTCGTACAACTTGCCCGAAAATATGAATTCAGTAAAAAAGTGCAGTTGTCCCAGACTCCATTTGTAGCAAAAGATGGACTTACGGGGGAGCAGGCGGTGAAACTTTGCTGGGAATTTACGAATATGGGCATGCGTGTTCAGATTGTGCGCAGTAAGAAGAAACCGGTTCCGGTAAAAGAGAAAAGGAGTGGATTTTGGAAGCGTAACAAGCAATAGATATGTGCAACAGATTATAAGGTCAATAGATTATAAAAATCTTGACTTAGAGTGCACTCCAGGTGCTATAGTAGGTTCGTAATAGAAGTAGGAAAGGTAGGTGTTTAACACGTGACAATAAAAGAAGTCAGTGAAAAGTATAACATTTCCCAGGATACGCTTCGTTATTATGAACGAATTGGTCTGATACCTCCTGTTTCAAGAACAGCAAGTGGAATCCGCAATTATCAGGAATCGGATCTTGGATGGGTGGAACAGGCTGTCTGTATGCGAGGGGCAGGAGTTCCAATCGAAGCTTTGATTGAATATGTGAAATTATTCCAGATGGGAGATTCCACATTTGAAGCAAGAAGGCAGCTTCTTCAGGAGCAGTATGACAACCTTCAGGAACAAAAGGAGCAGATCGAGGCGACTATGGAACGCCTGAAATATAAAGTATCCCGGTACGAGGAAGCTGTAAAGACAGGAGTACTTAGTTGGGAAAAAGAGGAGTGTAAGTAAAGATGTATATTGAACAGATAAATGGACCGGAAGATGTAAAGAAGATAGACATAACAGAGCTTCCAAAACTGGCAGAGGAGATGCGTCATGCGTTATTGATTCGCGCAAGTAAGCATGGCGGACATTTTGGACCGAATTTTGGTATGGTGGAAGCGACGATTGCATTACATTATGTATTTGAGTCTCCAAAAGATAAGATTGTCTATGATGTGTCTCATCAGAGCTATCCGCACAAGATGCTGACAGGAAGAAAGGATGCATATCTCTATGAAGAGCATTATGATGATGTGTCCGGATATACGAATCCGCATGAGAGTGAGCATGATTTCTTCACAGTCGGACACACGTCCACCTCTGTGAGCCTGGCATGTGGTCTTGCAAAGGCCCGCGACCTGAACGGAGAAGATGGAAATGTAATTGCTGTCATCGGAGATGGGTCTTTAAGTGGCGGGGAAGCGTTAGAAGGACTGGATTATGCAGCAGAACTTGGTGGGAATCTGATTATTGTAGTGAATGACAACGATATGTCTATTGCTGAGAATCATGGCGGAATTTATCAGAATCTGAAATTGCTGCGTGAGACAAATGGACAGGCAGAGTGTAATCTGTTCCGTGCAATGGGCTTAGATTACATTTACGTGGATCATGGAAATGATGTGGCTGACCTGATTCAGGCATTTGAGAGTGTGAAAGATAGTAAAAAACCAGTGGTCGTACATATCAACACATTAAAAGGAAAAGGATATGCTCCGGCAGAGCAGCATAAAGAGCAGTGGCATTTCACCGGACCATTTCATATTGATACAGGAATGCCTCTGTATGAGACGGGAGAAGAGGATTACTCGGATGTAACTTGTAATTATCTTCTGAAGAAGATGAAAGAAGATCCTGCAGTCGTTGCAATTACTTCCGGAACGCCGACTGTGATGGGATTTACAGAGGATAAGCGTAAAGAAGCAGGAGACCAGTTTGTCGATGTGGGAATTGCTGAGGAGACAGCTGTTGCATTGGCAGCAGGAATTGCGGCAAACGGTGGAAAGCCGTTCTATGGTGTATACAGCACATTTGTACAGAGAACCTTTGACCAGATCGCACAGGATATTTGTATTAACAACAGTCCTGCAACCATCGTGACATTCATGGGATCTGTATATGGAATGAATGATGTGACACATCTGGGACTTCAGGATATTCCAATGATGGCAAATATTCCGAACCTGGTCTACCTTGCACCGACTACAAAAGAAGAATATCTGGCTATGCTGGACTGGAGCATTGAGCAGAAAGAGCATCCGATCGCAATTAAGCTTCCGGGCGGAAAGATGATTTCCGATGGAAAAGAAGTGACAAAAGATTTCGGCGTGCTTAACAAATATGAAATGACAAGAAAAGGAAGCAAAGTAGCAATTCTCGGACTTGGAACATTTTATGGATTAGGAAATGATGTGGCAGATCTGTTGAAAGAGAAAAAAGGAATTGATGCGACGGTAATCAATCCGTATTATATTACAGGATTAGATGAAGAAATGCTTGAGAGTCTTAAGAAAGATCACAGTGTTGTGATTACATTGGAAGACGGAATAATGGACGGTGGATTTGGTGAGAAGATTGCCAGATTCTATGGAGACAGTGATATGAAAGTTCTGAACTTTGGATTGAAAAAAGAATTTTTAGACCGCTATAATGTGGCAGAAGTTTTAAAAGAGAATCATTTAACAAAAGAACAGATTGTGGAAGACCTTGCAGGAATTCTTGCAAAATAGAAAGTGCGAATTTTTGAGTAAGTGTCTTCAGAGTAAGCGTCTTCAAGGAGAAAATAAAAGGTGTCAGGATTTTTTATTCCCGGCACCTTTTCTGATGGGTACGTTTCTGTTCATACATCGCAGCATCCGCTTTTTGTATAATCTGTTCTACGGTAATTTCCGGATGGTCCGGATTTAACTCTACAATTCCATAACTGAAACTCTTCGGATAAGGCTTTGTTGTATCGTTTATAAAAGAAGACTGAATCTGCTGCATCTTTTCCTCAGCTCTGGACGATGGACATTTTCGGAGAATTATACAAAATTCGTCACCGCCGATTCTGGCAAAGATATCTTCTTTTCGGATATAGTTTGTGACAGTTGATACAAAAAAGCGAAGATACCAGTCACCTTCTGCATGACCGAAATTATCGTTGACATATTTCAAATGATCCAGGTCACAATAGCAGAAAATCAAGGTATCTGTGCAAGTAAGAAGTGCCTCTGCCTGCTGGAAAAAAAAGTGCCGGTTCCCAATCTTAGTCAGACGATCCTGGTGAGCTTCTACAATCAACTTTTCTTCCCGTTCTTTCTCCATCTGAGCTTCTTCTTTTAGAACAGCTTCCCGTTCTGACAATTGCCTTGTCATAGAATTAAAGGCATCAGAAAATTCTCCAAGGTAAGAAACCGTCTGAGAATAATCGCCTTTGGCAACCTGCTTGGCCTGCCAGGTCAGATGGTTCAGATTTGCATGGATATTTTTTAAATTCTCACATAAAAAATTATCTCTGGAAGGTGGTGTGACGGATAGATTGCCGATGGATAAAGCTTCGGAATATTGTTTCATCTCTGTGACAGCCTTTTCCAGATACTGCAGCCCCATACCTAATTTTTGAAATGGCTCATCAAGTTCGTTGATATCAAGACTTTTCACCGGAGTATCGTACAATATACTTCTAAGATATTCAAATAATAATTCACAGTTTTTATCTTCCATTCAAAATCCTCTACTTCACATTCTCTTCAATAGCGGCATGGAACCGACATACACGGTCACCAGTTGCCCAGCAGTCTACTTCTACTGCTTTATAAGGTTTGCCGGAATAAGTAGACAGAATTCCGGAAATGAAACCTTCATCATAATTACAGACGGTCTCGCCGAGAATCGGAAGTCCGGAACAATCGGCATCTTCAGACACTGTCAGAATAATTCGACCACTTTCTTCGTCTACATGTTCGATGCGAAGTACACCAATTTTGAGCTCTTGCATCTTCTTTTGAAGTTCACTGACAAAAGAATCCAACGGCTGATCCAGATTCAACATATGTGTTGCAAAATAATTACCTGCCATCTGTCCGGCATTGCGGAATATGTCAATCTGCGTATCTTTCCCAAACCGGCGGATTAATTCTTCTTTCAGGGAATATTCCAACAGACGGTATACAGTAACTGGAAGTTCTTCACCAAGATTACCACGGCTTCCATCTTTATACTGAAGGTAATCTTCAAAAGTCAGTTTCTGAATGTTCTGTGTAAAAATGTTTGTCTGGTCTGTAGTTCCCATATTTATAATCTCACTTCCTGTAAAAAACTTAGCAGAATCTTAACACTGCATTGTCAAATTCAGTATAGCAGTTTTCTGGTATTTATTCAATGTCTGATTAAAAAAAACAAGGGACAGATAGTGGACAAAAAATCTTGCAAAAACGGATGTACACAATCATAAATCTATGTGCTAATATATAGATAATAATTATAAGTGAGATACATTTATAGACAAAAACGATTATTAAAATGTTGTATAGAAAAATACTGAATGATAAAATATTAATCGGAAAATGGCGGGTGCATGTACTTTACATCGGTGCAAGGAGTTCAGTCCTAAGGGAACATGATGTTCCTCCGATATTCGAGAAGTGATGGTCGAATATATGTCAGAGAAAAAGAGAAAGGGGATTCCAGAGACATAGAAAATCATAAAAAATGATGTTATAATGTATTTACGTGTGAGGAAAATATACGTGCAAAGAGAAGAACATTTCATTCAGACAGAGGTAGAGAACAATGACGACATCTATGGTAAAAGGGAGTCCGTTAAAACTGATGCTGCAGTTCGCAGTACCACTTTTAATCGGGAATCTTCTTCAGCAGACTTACAATATCATTGACGCAGCGATTGTAGGCCAGTTCCTTGGAACAAAGGCGCTTGCCAGTGTAGGGGCCAGCAGCAGCGTTCAGTTCCTTGTACTTGGATTCTGTATGGGAAGCTGTACCGGATTTGGCGTTCCGGTTGCCAAGTATTTTGGCGCAGAACGATACGAGAAGATGCGGAATTATATATTCAATGGGGCACTTCTGACAGGGGGAATTGCGGTGGCACTTACTACGGCATGTGCACTGCTTTGTTCCTGGATTTTACATATTCTGTCAGTACCACAGGACATTTATGCAAATGCGTACAGATATTTGCTTATTATATTCCTGGGAATTCCATTTACACTTATGTATAATTATTTGTCCAGCATTTTACGTGCGGTAGGAGACAGCCGGACGCCGTTCTTCTTTCTGGCGTTTTCAGCAGTATTGAACATTTTTCTGGATCTCTTTTGCATTATTGTATTAAAGTGGGGGTGTGCAGGAGCAGCGATTGCGACCATATCTGCGCAGGCAATCAGCGGAATTCTGTGTCTTTTATTTATTATAAAGAAGGTTCCTATTATGAGCCTGGATAAGACAGAGCGGAGCTGGTCAGGAGAGGCGGCAAAAGAACTGATTCTCATGGGGGTGCCGACAGGGCTGCAGTTTTCCATTACAGCAATCGGCAGTATGATTATGCAGTCGGCGAATAACGGTCTTGGAAGTATGTATGTGTCTGCATTTACTGCAGCATCACGGATTAAACAATTTACTTTATGCCCGTTTGATGCATTTTCAAGTGCCGCATCTGTATTCTGCAGTCAGAATTATGGTGCCGGACAGCCGGAGCGTATCCGTCAGGGCCTGAAGAGAGGCGTGACAGTCGGTGTCCTGTATGGAATATTTGCAGGAATTGTTATGATTACAGCAGGAAGGGTATTATCTATGCTTTTCCTTGGCACGGCTGCAACAGGTGCACTTGACGCATCTGCAAAATATTTGCGCTGTATGGGACTCTTTTACTGGAGTCTTGGAATTCTGACAGTTACAAGAATGGTGACCCAGGGACTTGGATATTCTGGAAGAACTGTATTTTCCGGCATGACAGAGATGGTCGCAAGAGCTGTTGTCAGCCTTGGATTTGTAGGAACATTTGGTTATACGGCAATCTGTTTTGCAGATCAGAGCGCATGGATTGCCGCATGTTGTTACAGTGTTCCGACCTGCCTGTGGTGCGTGAAGAAATCAATCAAAGAAATTGAAAAGAGAAATAATGAATAATAATTTTAAAGGAGGAACAAAAAAATGAATCCGTTTGTATACAACATTCCTACAAAAGTGTATTTTGGAGAAAATCAACTGGGACATCTTGGAGAAGAATTAAAAAAATTTGGAACAAGGGTACTGATGACTTATGGAGGCGGTTCTATTAAAAAATCCGGTTTATATGACAGAGTCGTGGCAGAAGTCAGGAATGCCGGTCTGGAATTATTCGAGTTATCCGGAATCGAGCCAAATCCAAGAGTCTCTTCTGTAAATGCAGGGGCAGATATCTGTAAAAAAGAAAAAATCGATGTACTGCTTGCAGTAGGAGGCGGTTCGGTAATTGACTGCACGAAATTCATCGGAGCGGCAGCATTTCATGATGGAGATGCATGGGATATCCAAGAGGGCAAAGTAGATGTGAAAAAATGCCTTCCAATTGTAGATATTCTGACGTTAGCTGCGACCGGTTCAGAGATGGATAATGGCGGGGTAATCAGTAATCCACAGACAAAAGATAAGATTGGAATGGGATTTGATGTGATGCAGCCGAAGGTATCTTTCCTGGATCCGACACTTACATACAGTGTGAGCCCATATCAGACAGCCTGTGGTTCTGCCGATATGTTAAGCCATATTTTTGAGGTCTACTTTAATATGGAGAAAGACCTGTATATGCTTGATACAGTTATGGAAGGACTGATTAAAACCATTATAAAGTATGCACCGATTGCCATGAAGAATCCGGAAGATTATGAAGCAAGAGCAAATCTGATGTGGACATCTTCCTGGGCAATTAATGGATTCATTGATGGCGGAAAATGTCAGGCATGGAGCTGCCATCCGATAGAGCATGAGTTATCCGCAATCTATGATATTACACATGGTCTGGGGCTGGCAATCCTGACACCACGCTGGATGGAATATTGTCTGGATGAGACTACTGTATCCAGATATTATCAGTTTGGCTGCAATGTATTCGGTCTGGATCCATCTATGGAGCCGATGCAGGTGGCAAAGAAAAGCATTGAACTGACAGCCCAATTCTTATATGAGACTCTGGGACTGAAAAGCACATTTTCAGAAATCGGAATTGACGATACAAATTTTGAAATCATGGCAGAGAAAGCAGTGCGCATCGGTGGACTAAAGGATGCATTCAAACCACTTACAAAAGAAGATGTTGTAAACATATTTAAAATGTGTGAATAATCATAATTACATATAGATATAAAAGGTTGTTGGGGAAAAAACAATATGGATATTCAGGATTTGAAGGTTTTTCAGATGATTGCTTCGGAAAGGAGTGTTTCGAAGGCATCGAAAAAATTATATATGACACCACAGGGGGTCAGTAAAATATTGAAAAATCTAGAGACTGAGATGGGAAGTCAGCTGTTTGTAAGAGATAAAAATGGAATGCAGCTGACAGACAGTGGGGAACGTTTTCTGATTTATGCAAATCAGGACATTGAAGATTATTATAATGTAAAGAATGATATCCTCCATATTGAACAGAGACAGCGCAAGGTAGTTGATTTGTTGTCAGCATATGGAATCATACGGCTTGTAACGCCGGATTGTATTAATGCATTTGAGAAGGAACGCCCGGATATTGAATTTCAGTACCGGGAGTATCCAGATCTTCCAGTGGAACAGTTATTTGCAGAAAAAGAGGGAAATGTTGCATTTTCTATCGGGGATTTTGATGAAGAAAAGTACCATGTGGTTCCGCTTGAGACATTTCCAATAAAAATGCTTGTAAATGAGAAGCACCCATTAGCCAGTCGGGAGAGCGTGACGATTGAGGACTTGAAAGACGAGCCTTTATATATTGAGAGTAGTCAGTTCCATATCTATCATCTTGTGATGGATAAATGCCGGGAGGCAGGATTTAAGCCGAATATTGCGTTTCAGACGAGTGGATTCAGCCTGTGCCATAAGATGGTAAAAGCCAATAAAGGAGTATCTGTGACGGTGGATTTTGTTTTTGACGATATGCGGGAGTCGGGTATGAAGCTGATTCCATTTTCTGATGGAGTGTATGAGTGGAAAGCCTGCATGATTACAAGACGTGATGAGGAAAAAAATGAAGCGGTGCAGTGCTTCAGACAGCATATACAGGATTGGATTGAAAAGATCAGGCGTGGAGAAATCGTACGATAGAATCGTCAGGGCATCTGGAAGTGTTTCAGAAAATAGTTGATACCATGTAACAAAGAGTTGAACGAAAGTCATTTTTTCTACAGATTTGACAAAATGTCGAAGTAGAAAGAATGGCTTTTTTGTGTAAAAATTAAAGACTATAGAAAACACCAATATGGTCTGTGTGTACATAGAAAAATGTGGGGTTCACAAATACCTGCTTTCAAGCTAGAATATGTCTGACTTATGGTATGGTCAATAAAATTATAAATATTTCAGGAGGTTTTAATTATGAACATTGGAGTAACAGAAGTAAGCCCAAGAGCAATCCAGAGAGAGGCCGAGAAGAACTTTAAGAAAGGTTATTATTGTTGTGAAGCTTTAATGGCAACGATTCGCAATGCGTTTCAGTTAGATGTTCCGGAGGAAGTAATCGCAATGTCTTCCGGTATGGCGGTAGGAGCCGGAAAATCTGGTTGTGCATGTGGTGCATTTAATGGCGGACTTCTCGCACTTGGTATGTTCTTTGGACGTACGGAACAGGACGGCCCGACAAACCCGAAGAGTGTAAAATGTATGGAATTGGTTCACGAACTTCATGACTGGTTCAAGCAGGCAAATGGAAAAAATGCAATTTGCTGCAGAGTTCTGACAAGAGAATTCAATATGGGAAAGGGCGAGCATAAAGAGCAGTGCATTTACTTTACCGGACTTTGCGCATGGAAAGTTGCTCAGATTGTCTGTCGTGAGCTTGGAATTAAGAATTTGGACGAGATTGATGAGCCATGCGAGAGACGTGCAATCGAAGACATCGAAATCTAAAATAGACGGTATGATCTCTAAAATGACTAAGATTGACGACGAAAACTAGAGAAATGAGAGGATTGATATTTTATGAAAGACACAATTAAAAAAGTACCGATTCCGCTTTGTGGAGTCATGCTTGGAACAGCAGCACTTGGAAATCTTCTTCAGAGCTATGGAGAAGGCATCCGTAATGTCTGTGGAATATTTGCAGCATTTCTTCTGATTCTTGTTCTTCTGAAACTGATTCTGTTTCCGGGAATGATCAAAGAAGATATGGGAAACCCAATTATGGCAAGCGTATCCGGTACATTTACCATGGCACTGATGATCTTAAGTACATATGTGAAGCCATATATCGGGCAGGCAGCATATATAATCTGGCTGCTTGCAATTATTCTTCATATTGTGCTGATTATATATTTTACAGCAAAGTTTGTAGTAAAGCTTCAGATGCCAAAAGTATTTGCGAGCTATTACATCGTGTATGTCGGAATCGCAGTTGCTGCAGTTACAGCACCGGCTTATGAGCAGCTTGGAATCGGAACAGCAACATTCTGGTTCGGATTTGTGACACTGATTGCGTTACTGATTCTTGTAACAATCCGTTATGTGAAATATCCGGACGTGCCAGAACCGGCACAGCCGCTGATCTGCATCTATGCAGCACCTACAAGCCTTTGCATTGCAGGCTATGTACAGTCTGTAACACCAAAGTCAAAGACGTTTTTGTTAGCAATGCTTGTGGTGGCAACCGTGATTTACATTTTTGCACTTGTAAAAGCAGTTGGATATTTGAAATTAAAATTCTATCCAAGTTATGCGGCATTTACATTCCCATTTGTAATCAGCGCAATTGCAACAAAGCAGACAATGGCATGCCTTGCAAATATGGGCTCACCGATGCCATTCCTTCAGTATATAGTACTGATTGAGACAATTATCGCAGTCGTACTCGTGGTATATACATATATCCGGTTTATGGGAGCGATTTTTGGTGGAAAGAAGTAAATTTTAAATAACTAAGAAATATAACACAGCGACTGTCACGTAAACCTAAATTTTTTCGATGCCTGCTGTGCCGCTTATATCTGAATTTTTATACAAACTCGTCTGTGAACAGACTCAGACAGTGTATAAAAATCCAGGCTATGCGCGCAGGCATGACGAAAAGAATTTAATGGTTTATGTGGCAGTCGCTGTGTTTTTATTTGTATTTAAAATTTACAGTCTTGTGGAGGTAGATGTAGTTAGAAGTTTTATAAAGAAAAGCTCCCGGGTTGGTGTGCAACCCGGGAGTTTGATATTTATATATTTATTATAACTGTGGTCCTGCGGATACGAGTGCTTTTCCTGCATCGTTTCCTTCGTATTTTGCGAAGTTCTTGATGAATCTTCCTGCAAGATCTTTTGCTTTCTCTTCCCATTCGGAAGCATCAGCGTAAGTATCGCGAGGATCCAGGATTCCTGTGTCAACGCCTGTAAGTTCTGTAGGAACTTCGAAGTTGAAGTAAGGAATCTTCTTAGTTGGAGCATTCTTGATGTCTCCGTTCAGGATTGCATCGATGATTCCACGTGTATCTTTGATGGAGATACGT
>ERZ808240.2729-NODE-2729-length-18592-cov-3.535092_pt1 | contig 18592 bp, 18 predicted proteins | sample MGYA00521084_ERZ808240 | MGnify/ENA primary metagenome ERZ808240 (study PRJEB31516, sample SAMN03275571) | gut metagenome | biome: mammalia-associated habitat; material: feces | host: Papio cynocephalus | place: Kenya | collected 2012-08-06 ... | reverse complement strand
GTTGATGAAAAATTCAGTGATACTTACGGTAAATCATATAAATTTACCAATGACCTTACACTTTCTAAAATTATGAAAATTCCTGATATTTTTTCAGTCACTAAAAAACCTGATGATGAAGAAAAAATATGGAGTTCTGTAAAGTCTGTTACTGAAAAGGCTCTCGAAGGCTTTGTTCTTATGCGTGAAAAAGAGGGCGAACGCCTTAAAGCTGATATTGCTGGCAAGTTGTCGGATATTGGCAGTATGGTTGAAAAAATTGAAATTCTTGAACCGCAGTCAGTTGAACTTTATCGTGAACGTCTTTACAATAAGCTTAAAGAAGTTCTTGAAAATTCTGATATTGATGAACAGAGAATTATTACTGAATGTGCCGTTTTCAGCGACAAGGTTGCTGTTGATGAAGAAACTGTAAGACTTAAAAGTCATATAAATCAGGTTCTCTCACTTATAAATTCAGACGAACCTTCCGGCAAAAAAATCGATTTTATTATTCAGGAAATGAACCGTGAAGTGAATACTATTGGTTCAAAGTCCCAGAATATTGATATAACTAAAATTGTTGTCGATTTGAAATCCGAAATAGAAAAAATCAGGGAACAGATTCAGAATGTGGAGTAAAATGATATGCTTATAAATATAGGATACGGAAATATGATTTCCTCTCAGCGTATAATTTCTGCTGTAAGTCCTGAATCTGCCCCGATTAAAAGACTTGTTCAGGAAGCAAGAGATTCCGGTATGGTTATTGATGCCACATACGGAAGAAAAACAAGAACTGTGATTATTATGGACAGCGGTCATGTAGTGCTTTCTTCACTCGTTACTGAAACTGTTGCCCAGAGAGTCAACGAAAAGGAGGATAATTATGAATAAGGGATTGTTTCTGCTCCTTCCGGTTGCGGAAAGGGTACTATTCTCAGAGAAATTCTCAAAGATGACAGATACTATTATTCTGTTTCTGCTACAACAAGAGACCCCAGAGATAAAGAAATTGACGGTGTTCATTACAGATTTTATTCAAAGGAAAAGTTTGAAAAACTTGTTTCTGAAGGCTGTATGCTTGAATATGCTGAATACTGCGGTAACTATTACGGTACAAGAGGCGATATTGTTGAGGAAATGCGTAACAAGGGTAAAGATGTTATCCTTGAAATAGAAGTTCAGGGTGCTATGAATGTAATGAAAAAATGTCCCGAGGCTGTCAGCATATTTGTTCTGCCTCCTTCTGTTAAGGAACTTGAAAGACGTCTCCGCAAAAGAGGTACTGAAGAAGAAGATGTTATTCAAAAGAGACTTTCAAAGGCTGTTGAGGAAATTCATCACGCTCCTGAATATAAATACATAATTGTTAACGATGCTCTTGAGGACGCTGTTGACGACTTCAAGGCTGTTATAAAGGCTGAAAGGCTTAAAGCTGAATATGCCGGAGAAATTTTAGATGAGGTGGTAAAAAATGCTTAGACCTTCTGTTAATCAGATTATTTCAAAGAATGAAAGCTGTTACTCACTTGTAATAGCTGTCGCAAAAAGAGCAAGAGAAATTGCTGATGAATTATACAAAAATGGTAAAACTCTTGAAGAAAAACCCGTAAAGACTGCTGTTGAAGAATTTGCAAGCGGAAAATACAAGATTATTGAAGCTCCGAAAAGATGAGTCTTATTGCAGATACAGCCGTAAGCGGTACAACTTATTCATTCGATATGCTTTTCAGCTATGCTGTTCCTGAAAGTATGTACTATACTTTGTGGACAGGCTGTCGTGTGATTGTACCGTTCGGCAGAGGCAACCAGAAAAGAACTGCTGTTGTTATGAAAATAAGAGAGGGAGATTCCTCAAAGCTCAAATATATTGAAATGCAGGCAGATGAAAAGCCTGTTATTTCTGACGAGCTTATAGAACTTTCATTCTATCTTCATGACAATACATTCTGCACATATTATGATGCTGTCAGAACAATGCTCCCTGCCGGATATAATATCGTTGTATCCGGAAATTCTGCACATAACGCTGTCGGAAAAAATCTGATAAGGAATGTGAGATTTTCACAGGAATATCTTGAAAACCCTGAAAAATTCAGTCTGACTCCGAAACAGTCCGCTGTTGCAGATACTCTTGAAAATTCTCAGAGTATGCCTGAAAAGGAACTTGCTTATATATGCGGAGTGACTTCTTCTGTAATTAAGAGAATGATTGAAAATAATGTTCTTGAAAGCTTTGAAAATGAAGTTTACAGAGAAGTTTACAGTTCAGAATGTGAAAAAAGAAATATAGATGATATTGTGCTTTCTGATGAACAGCGGAAAGCTTTTGATGAAATATCAGCAGGTATGAAAAATAATGCTCCGTCCTGTTTTCTTCTGCATGGAGTTACCGGAAGCGGTAAGACGCTTATTTTTGAAAAACTTATAAATGAGGCTGTTTCATCAGGGAAAACAGCTATGCTTCTTATACCTGAAATTGCTCTTACACCTCAGATTCTTCAGAGATTCAGGAGTCTTTTCGGAAAAAGAATTGCTGTTCTTCACAGCGGTCTTTCTGCCGGTCAGCGTTACGATGAACACAGAAGAATCAAAAACGGCGATGCTGATATTGTTATAGGAACAAGAAGTGCTGTATTTGCCCCGCTTGAAAATATCGGTATCATAATTATGGACGAGGAGGGCGAACGCTCTTATAAATCGGACTGCTCACCACGGTACAGTACGGCTGATGTTGCAAGACAGCGTTGCAGATACCATAAATGTATACTTCTTCTTGCGTCCGCAACACCTTCAGTTGAAAGCTATTATCGTGCAGAACGCAATATATACAAACTTGTTGAACTTAAACAGAGATATAACAATGCTCCTTTGCCGGAAGTTCATATTGTTGATATGAATAATGAACGTGCAAACGGAAACCGTACAGGTTTCAGCCACGTTCTTTCTTCAGAAATACAGAAAAATCTTGAAAACGGTGAACAGACCGTAATTCTTCTCAACAGGAGAGGTTATCACACTGTTATGAGCTGTATTGAATGCGGTCAGCCTGTCTACTGTCAGAACTGCTCTGCACCTATGACATATCATAAGCCCAATGGAAAGCTTATGTGCCATTACTGCGGATATGTTGCGGATATTCCGGAAACCTGCGGTAAATGCGGTTCTCATAGATTTAAAATGACGGGAACAGGTACTCAGCGTGTTGAGGAGGAGCTTGAAATGTTTTTCCCTGATGCAAGAGTTCTCAGAATGGACGCTGATACTACGTTTTCACGTCTTTCATATGAAAAGAATTTCAAGGACTTTGCAGACGGAAAATATGATATTATGCTCGGTACGCAGATGATTGGAAAAGGTCTTGATTTTCCGAATGTAACGCTTGTTGGTGTAATTTCTGTCGATAATTCGCTTTATAGCGGGGATTTCAGAGGATATGAGAGAACTTTTTCACTTATAACTCAGGTTGTCGGCAGGGGAGGACGTGACGGCAGACATTCAAGAGCTTATCTCCAGACTTTTATGCCTGACCACTATATTATAAATCTTGCATCAAAACAGGATTATGCCAGCTTTTACAATGAAGAAATACAGCTCCGCAGAAGTCTGATATATCCGCCTGTATGTGATTTGTGTATTATCGGCATATCTTCACCTGATGAGGAAAAAGTCATTTCTGCCGGAAAATGCATAATTTCAATAATAGGTGAGGCATTGAAAAACTGGAAGTATAAAACTCCTGTAAGGGTTAACGGCCCTTTACAGTGTTCAAAGCTCAGAATAAATGGAAAATTCCGGCATAGAATTATAATAAAATGTAAAAATACTGATGAAATCCGTAGTTTTATAAGCAGTGTTATAAAAAAATCAGCAAAATGCAAAGAACTTAACGGCGTTTCCATATATGCTGATATGAACGGAGACATAGGAATTTAATAATATACGGAGGATAAAAATGGCTATAAGAAAAATTCTTACAGGCGAAGACGAAACACTTCATGCTGTATGTAAGCCTGTTGAAAAATTTGATGAAAAGCTTGCACAGCTTCTTGATGATATGCACGAAACTCTTGAAAAGGCTCAGGGTGTTGGTCTTGCTGCCCCGCAAATCGGAATAAGACGCAGAATTTTTATAATGCATGTTGATGATGAAAAAATTGAGGCAATCAATCCCCAGATTCTAAAAACAAGAGGAAAACAGAAAGTTCTTGAAGGCTGTCTCTCATGTCCTAATCAATGGGGATATGTTACAAGACCTCTTAAATGCGTTCTTAAAGCTCAGGACAGAAACGGAAACTGGTATGAAAGAAAGTTTTCTGAACTTGCCGCACAATGTACCTGTCACGAAAATGACCACCTTGACGGCCATTTATTTACAGAAATAGTAGAGGAATTTGTAGTTCCTGATGAGGAAGAATAATGAGTAAACTTAAAGTAGTATTTATGGGTACACCCGATTTTGCTGTGCCTTGTCTTGAAACACTTGTTAAAACTGAAGATGTAAAAGCAGTTTTTACACAGCCTGATAAACCTAAGGGACGTGGATTTAAAATGATTCCTACTCCTGTAAAGGAATCTGCTCTTAAATATAATCTGCCTGTATATCAGCCACAATCGCTCCGAAAAGGCGAGGACGCTGAAAAATCTTTGCAGATACTGAAGGAAATTAATCCCGATTTAATCGTCGTTACGGCATATGGTCAGATTCTTCCGAAAGAAATTCTTGAAATTGCAAAATACGGCTGTATAAATATTCATGCATCACTTCTTCCTGCTTACAGAGGTGCTGCACCTATTCAATGGTGTATTCTTAACGGTGAAAAGAAAACCGGTGTAACATCAATGCAGATGGATATTGGTCTTGATACCGGTGATATGCTTGTTAAACGTGAAACTGATATAGGCGAAAATGAAACATCTGCGGAACTCTTTGAAAGACTTTCTGTAATGGGCGGGGAAGTTCTTGCTGAAACTATTGAAAAGATTAAATCAGGTTCTCTTGAACCTGTTAAGCAGGACGATTCACTTTCTTCCTATTCACCTATGATTACAAAGGATATGAGCTGTCTTGATTTTTCAAAATCCGCAAAAGAAATTCACAATATAATAAGAGGAATTACAGGTTTCACTATGCTTGACGGAAAAAGGCTTAAAATCTATCGTTCATCACTTTCGGGTGAATCATCATCGGCAGAAAATGGTGAAATTACTGACATAAAAAATTTCGGAGTAAAATGCGGTGACGGACAGATAATAAGATTTGAAGAAATTCAGCTTGAAGGAAGCAAACGTATGGAAACATCTGCATTCCTCAGGGGGAAAAAGCTTGAAAAGGGTTGTATATTGGGGTAATTATATTTCATTTTACGGAGGTATATTATGAGTTATTTCCTTGTTATTATTTCTTTTCTTGTTGCACTTCTGGCATCATTCAACGTCAGGCATACCTATAATAAATACAGTCAGGTTATGAGCAGACGAGGATATACTGCTGACCAGATTGCAAGAATGATTCTTGACCAGAATGGTCTCCACAATGTTCAGGTTGAAAGAGTAAGCGGTAATCTTACTGACCATTTTGACCCTAATTCAAATGTTGTCCGTCTTTCTGATTCTGTATACGGAAAAAGTTCTGTTGCGGCAATAGGTGTTGCGGCACATGAATGCGGTCACGCTATACAGTATGCAGAGGAATATTCTCCTATGAAAGTTCGTGCCGCAATAATTCCTATAACAAATATCGGTTCAACACTTGCATATCCGCTTGTACTTCTCGGAATTATTCTCGGCGGAATACAACCTCTTATAACTATCGGAATATGGCTTTTTGTTGCAGTAGTAGTATTTCAGCTTGTAACTCTGCCTGTTGAATTTAATGCAAGTGGCAGAGCTTTGAAAACTCTTGAACAAAGCGGTTATCTTGATGAAGATGAACTCGGACAGTCAAGAAGCGTCCTTATTGCCGCTGCATTGACTTATGTTGCTGCACTTTTTACTGCTGTTGCACAGCTTATAAGGCTTATTGCCATTTCAAACAGAAGGAATTAAATTTTATGAAAAATGCAAGATTTCTTGCCGTTGAACTTCTTAATAAAACGTTCACCAACAGCGGATATTCAAATATTCAGCTTGGTGCAGGACTTGAAAAATCTGCTCTTGATGAACGTGACAAACGTCTATGTTCTGTTATTTATTACGGAGTTATTGAAAGAAAAATCACTCTTGATTATATAATCTCAAATCTTAGCAACAGAAATCCTGAAAAACTTGATATTACTGTTCTGAATATTCTGCGTACCGGATTGTATCAGATTCTATATATGGACAGTATACCTGACAATGCATCTGTAAATGAAAGTGTTAATCTTGCAAAGGAATTTCACAAAAAAAGTGCGTCAGGATTTGTAAATGCAATATTGCGTAATTTTATAAGGCAGGATAAGGGTTATCCTGTTCCGCTGGATATTCTGATGTTTTCCAGTGTAAAATATTCTGCACCTTCTGAACTTATTGAAAGTCTGATTTGTGATTATGGTATGGAAAAAATGAACATACTGCTTTCAGATGCACTTGAAGTTCCGCCTGTTACTGTGAGAATGAATACTCTTAAAGAAAATTCTGAGGAGGTTATGAAAAAGCTTAATGCTGAAAAATCTGATTTGATTTCTGATTGCTATAATCTCAAATGCGGTGATTTGACATCTCTTTCAGAATTTAAGGACGGTTATTTTCATGTTCAGGATTTGTCATCACAGCTTTGCTGTATGGCTCTTAATCCTGATGAAAATGATATTGTGCTTGATTTGTGTTCAGCTCCCGGAGGAAAGGCTTTTACACTTGCTCAGCTTATGAATAACAAAGGAAAAATCTATGCCTTTGATTTGCATAAAAAGCGTGTTGATTTGATAAAAAAAGGTGCGGAGCGTCTCGGAATATCGAATATTACTGCTATGACAGGTGATGCTTGTAAATTTAATGAAAGTCTGCCGAAGTTTTCAAAAATTCTTTGTGATGTTCCATGTTCGGGAATTGGGGTCATAAGACGAAAACCTGAAATAAAATACAAGAATTTCGCTGATTTTGACAACCTTCCTGATATACAGTATAAAATACTTGAAAATGCTCTTAATTATCTTGAAACAGACGGTGAGCTTGTTTATTCAACCTGCACACTGCGAAAAGCTGAAAATGATAATGTTATAGACAGACTTCTTGAAAATCACAATAATATTGAGGGTATTCCTTTTCTTGAAAAATTGGGAAATCCTTTCGGAGATTATAAGGCATCTGTTTTCCCGAATTATTTTAAAAGTGACGGATTCTTTATTTCAAAAATAAGGAAAGTAAGGTGATTTTTTTGGAAGATTCGCAGAAAATTGACATTTTATCCCTTGACCTCCCTCAGCTTGAACTTAAAATGGCTGAAATTGGGGAGAAGAAATTCAGGGCTAAACAGATTTTTCAGTGGCTTCATGTAAAAAAAGTTTTCAGCTTTGATGAGATGACTGACATATCTGTGCAACTGCGTGGCAGACTTAAAGAGTTTTTTTGTATAAAAAGTCTATTTGTTGCAAAAAGACTTGAATCTTGTATAGATAATACTGTAAAATATCTTTATAGACTTCCTGACGGAAATTATGTCGAAACTGTTCTTATGGAATATCATTACGGAAGAAGCATTTGCGTGTCTACTCAGGTAGGCTGTAAAATGGGTTGCAGTTTCTGTGCTTCTGCAATAGCAGGCTTTGTCAGAAATCTCACTCCGTCAGAAATACTTATGCAGATTTATATGACTGAAAAAGATATGGGAATAAAAATTTCCGGTGTTGTACTTATGGGTATAGGAGAACCGCTGGACAATTATGAAAATGTTGTCAAATTTTTGAGGCTTTTATCTGATAAAAACGGTAATAACCTTAGTTTACGACATGTTTCTCTTTCTACATGCGGTATCGTTCCGAAAATATATCAGCTCGCTGAAGAAAAATTCGGTCTTACCCTTTCTGTTTCCCTCCATTGTGCTGACAGTGTTGAAAGAAGTAAAATTATGCCTGTAAACCGTGTTTACAGTCTGGACGAGCTTATGAAAGCATGCCGTTTCTATATCGAAAAAACTGGCAGAAGAATTACTTTTGAATATGCTGTTATTGACGGTGTTAATGTTTCGGAGGAAAATGCCGGAAAACTTGTTTCTCTCCTCAGAGGAATGAACTGTCATGTAAATATTATACCTGTGAACAAAGTTAAAGAAAGAAATTACAGCTCAAAAAAATCATCGGCTGAAACCTTTGCTCAATATCTTTCAAAAAGGGGACTTAATGCTACGGTCAGAAGAACGCTCGGAAGTGATATTAATGCTGCCTGCGGTCAGCTCCGGCGTGATACTCTAAAACTTGAAAAGACTGGAGGTGTAAATTGATGAGAGTTAAAACTGCTACCGATATAGGTCTTGCACGTGACGAAAATCAGGATTCCGTTAAATATGAAGAATTCGGTGAAAATGTACTTGTTGTTGTCTGTGACGGCATGGGCGGTGAACGTGCCGGAGGTGAGGCAAGCGTTATGGCTATTGATGAAGTTTTTTCAAGATTCAGGAACGGTTATCATGAAGGTATCTCAGATGATGATATACGGAAACTTCTAATTTCATCTGTTTCAGCAGCTAATTCGGTTATTTACACAACAGCTCGTCTCGATTTTAAAAATTTCGGAATGGGTACAACGTGCGTTGCAGCTTTTGTAACTCCGAAAACGGCATTTATTGCCAATGTTGGTGACAGCAGAGCTTATATTATTACTGACAGCGGTCTGCATCGTGTTACTGTTGACCATAATGTTGCTTCACTTCTCTATGAACAGGGAAAAATTACTGCTGATGAAATGATTACTCACCCGCAGAAAAATATGCTTGTTCGTGCTGTCGGAGTGGATAAGACTGTTATGGTTGATATATTCATTCTCGATTACGAAAATCAGATAAAGTTACTGCTGTGTTCTGACGGACTTTCGGGATATAATACTGATTCGGAAATTTATGAGGTTGTTTCCTCGGTTTCGTTTGAGGACTGTGCAGATGAACTTATAAAGCTTGCTCTTAAAAAAGGCGGACAGGATAATGTAACTGTCGCTCTTATTTCTGATTAATAAACAGGAGGATATAAACAGAATGGAGAAAGATACTAATATCGGGCAAATGCTTGATAACAGGTACGAAATAACCGAGCTTATCGGCGTCGGCGGTATGGCTGATGTCTATAAAGGCAAGGATATTGTGGACAACAAAATAGTTGCAATCAAGATACTTAAAACAGAATTTTCGGACAATGAGGAATTTTTAAGCCGTTTCAGAAATGAATCAAAGGCTATTTCACTTCTCTCACACCCCAATATCGTAAAGATATATGATGTAGGATTTTCCGAAAACCTTCAGTATATTATAATGGAATATATTGACGGCATAACTCTCAAGGATTATATCGAAAAAGAAAAGGCTCTTAACTGGAAAGATGCTGTTCATTTTATGATTCAGATTCTTCGTGCCTTACAGCATGCACATGAAAACGGAATAGTTCACCGTGATATTAAACCTCAGAATATTATGATGCTCCCTGACGGCACTATTAAGGTTATGGATTTCGGTATAGCAAAGTTTTCCCGTGAGACAGGAAAAACTGCTACTGACCAGGCTATCGGAAGCGTTCATTATATAAGTCCGGAACAGGCTAAAGGTGAGGCTACTGATGAAAAAAGTGATATATATTCAGTAGGCGTTATGCTCTATGAAATGCTGACAGGTCAGAAACCTTTTGATTCTGACAACTCCGTTTCAATCGCTGTTATGAATATAAATGATATTCCTAAGCGTCCGAGAGCTGTTAATCCTAATGTTCCCGCAGGTCTTGAGGAAATTATACTTAAAGCTATGGAGAAAAATCCTCTTGACAGATACCAGTCTGCATCTGAAATGATTCAGGATATTGAAAAATTCAAGGCTGACCCTGAAATATCATTCGGATATTATGTTGAGGACAACGGAACTTCAGATGAAACACGCTATTTCAGTACTGCTGAACAGAATGAAATCGCTCAGGAAAACGGTTATACTTCAAAGCGTACTGCTACTGCTGTTCAGGAAGTTCCGAAGAAAAGAAAATATGAGGAAGAATATCCTGACGATGACGGTGAAGATGATGAGGAAGAAGAAAAGGCATCACTTTTCGTTCCTGTTCTTACTGCTGTAACTATTGCTGTAATTATCGGCGGTGTTATATTTGTTGCGTCTCTTGTTATGAATATGTTTCAGGGTGATTCCGGTCAGAAATTTGACTACAAGATGCCTAACCTTATAGGTGTTGACTATAATGAGGCTGTAAACAAATACGGAGGAACTATAAATATTGTCGTTGATTCTCAGGAATACAATGAAGTTGAAAGAAACTGTATCTTTGAACAGGATATTGACCCTGAAACTCCTTTCAATAAGGGCGATACACTTAAAGTAAAGGTAAGCAAGGGCTTGCAGACTGTTAAAGTTCCGGACGGAACAGATATAAATTATCTTGTTTTCCAGCGTACTCTCGATGAACTCGGTCTTAAATCCGATATAAGAACCGATACAAGCGACAGTATTCAGGTTGACAACATAATAAGAACTGAACCGGAGGCAGGAACTGACGTTGAACCGGGTACTGAAATTCTTCTCTTTGTAAGTGCCGGCGTAAACAAGGAACAGATTAAACTTGATAACTTTGTAGGAAAAACTATTGAGGAAGCCTCTATTATCTGTTCTTATAAAGGCCTCAGCAATGTTGAAAGAGTTGATGCTCCTTCATATGAACCTGAAGGAATTGTATTTGAACAGAGTATTCCAAGCGGTACTGTAATTGAATCAGACCAGAAACTTACACTTTCTGTCAGCAATGGTATGCTTCCTGACGGTGAAGTTACTTTCAATGTAAGTCTCCCTGATAATTCTGAAGGCAGATTTGTTCTTGACTTCTTCTCCGATAACGACAGCAAGACTATTATGTCAAGCGGTGTAATTCTTGCTCCTGAAATGTCAAGCACTTCAATTCAGGTAAAGGGTACAGGAAAGGATATTCCTATTACTGTATACATCACAAATCAGTCCAATAATTTAAGAGCAAGAATCGGTCAGTATAACTTTGATTTCTCAACTGCATCATATACTGCAAACTGGGAAGATTTTTACAGTGCAATAAATGATATTGACGGATTCCATAAGGAAACTGAACCGCCTACTGAAGCCGAAACTGAACCGCCTACTGAACCGGCTGAAACAGAACCGCCTGCTCCTGAGCCTACAACAGCTCCTCCTGCTACTGAACCTCCGATAGATTATAATGACTATAACGGAGACGGCCGTCCGGACGATATGAGAGACCTTGATAATGATGGTATTCCTGATTCTTGGGGTTGGGTCGATGAGAATGGAAATGGTATTCATGACTGGCTCGAATAAAATTGAAAACGCACTTATAATAAAATCAATAGGGGGACTCTATACGTCAGAGTCCCCTGACGGTTTAATTATTGAATGTAAGGCAAGAGGCATTTTCAGAAACAGAAATATCTCTCCTGTTGCCGGAGATTATGTTACTATTGAAAATAATGTCATAACTGAAATAAATCCACGCAAAAACAGTATAATAAGACCTCCGCTTGCAAACCTTGACCAGATTGTCTTTGTTGTTTCAACATGCAAGCCTGCACCGAATTTCCTTTTGCTTGATAAATTTATAGCAATAGCAGTATACAAGAATATCACTCCCGTTATAGTGATTTCAAAAGCTGATATCGGCGATTACAGACCTGTTTATGATATTTATAAGAATACTGATATACAGGTCATTGTTGCAGATTATTCAGATGAATCTTCAATAGAAAAAATAAGGGAAATCCTTGCAGGAAAAATAAGTACTTTTGTCGGAAATTCAGGAGCAGGAAAATCTACCCTTTTAAATGCTGTTGACAGTTCACTTAATATTAAAACAGGTGAAATAAGCGAAAAGCTTGGCAGAGGCAGGCATACCACACGCCATGCTGAATTATACAAGCTTGAACAGGGTGGCTATATTGCAGATACTCCCGGATTTTCTACTTTTGAAACAAACAAATATGACGTTATAAGAAAAGAAAATCTTGCGGAATGTTTTACGGAATTTTCAGAATTTACTGATTACTGTCAGTTCAAAGACTGTTCGCATACCTGCGAAAAGGGCTGTAAGGTTATAGAGGCTGTTAAAAACGGTCAGATAAGCAAAAGCCGTCACGATAGTTACTGCGTTATGTATGAGGAAGCTAAAAAACTTAAAGAATGGGAGCTTAAATGAATAATTTTGTTATATTTTCAGGCGGAGAAATCTTTGATTATTCAGTTGTTAAATTATATAAATATGGCAGAATAATTTGTGCCGACAGCGGTCTGCACCATTGTGAAAAACTGGAAATTGTTCCGGATATAGTAATAGGTGATTTTGATTCCTTTGAAGGCAAAATAAATCCGGATTGCAAAGTTATAAAAACCTCTCCTGAAAAAGATGATACTGATACAATGATGTGCGTTAAATATGCAATAGAAAACGGAGCAAAAAATATAAAAATATACGGCGGACTTTCAGGCAGACTTGACCATACTGTTGCAAATATTCAGACTCTTAAATACTGTGCTGAAAGGAATGTCAGAGCAGTTATAGATGACGGATTGAATCGTGCTTTGGTACAGGGAGAAAAAAGTATGTGCCAGTATTTGAAAAATGATTCGGAATATTTTTCTGTATTTTCGCTCACTGATAAGGTATTTATAAGAGAGCTTTCAGGAGTAAAGTATCCGCTTGAAAATTATTGCCTTACATCAGGTTTCCCTTTAGGTGTAAGCAATGAAATTACATCGCTCAGGGCAACACTTGAAGTATCAGGCGGATATGCACTGATTATTTTTTCAAAAAAATAAGAACCCTTTTCATACTTTGGAATATAATAAAAGTATGAAAGGGGAGTTACATATGAAAATTGTAGTTATAAAAAGTCCTAAAGTTCTTTCAGGAGTTCTCAGACTTATTTTCGGAATAAAAAGTGAAAAGCAGTAAAAAAGGGGTGCATTATGCACCCTTTCTGTTTAACAGTTTCACTATTAATATAAAAATAAGTATTCCGAAGAACGAACCTGCTGTATCAATCATTACGTCCTGAAAGCGACATGACCTTCCGGCAACAAAATACTGATGAATTTCATCTGTGCAGGCATACAGAAAACAGGCTGACAATGTATAAAATATTTCCTTTTTGAAAAATATCCCTGATATAAGAAATCCAAGCAGGGCATATATGCTGAAATGTGCGGTTTTTCTTATTATGAATGACAGATTGTTCCTTAAAGCTATCGGGAGGCTTTCAAGGATATTTACAAAAAAATCACTCTTTTCAGTTGATTCCTCCGCATTGTCTGCTGAAAATCTGAAAATGATTATCATACAGACTATTGAAAGAACTGCAAAAATAATCTGTCTCGGCTTTATACCTTTCATAGAATTTCTCCTTTCAAAAGAATTACTAATATATTATACGCTGGATTTTATAAAAAGTAAATATTTATGGAAAAATTTCAAAAAATGCTTGTAAGATTGAAATAAAAATGCTATAATAGTTTAAGTAACGATTTTTTATTTTCGGAGGTTAAAATGAAGGATATACTTTCAAATATATGGTTTAAAAGAGTTATGTCACTTTTCAGTGCCGTTTATGCTCTTGGTGCTTGCTTTTTGTGTTACTGTTCACTTTTCTATACTGTTGAGATAAGTTCTCCCAATTCTATGTGCCTGCTTATTTCGGTATTGTCTGCCTTGTTTCTTGCTGTTATGCTCTATACCCGAAAACAGCTCATTACACGTATTTCAAGCTTTATCATAATACCTGCAATGCTACCTGTTGTGCTTTTCTATTTTGGTGAATGGAAACTTATAATACCTTTTCTTGTTACCGGTATGATAATCTTTTTGTTCTCCGGTGCAGGTGAGGGTGTTAAAACTACTCTCGGAACTATAATACTTCTGTTTTATATATTCGGTTCACTCGGATATTTTCTTGTTACATCTTTCTTTATTACTGCAAATAAAACAGAAACTATTGAATCAGGTGTTTCTCCTTCAGGAATATACAGATATTCCGTTGTGAATACTACGGACAGTTCAAACGGAAGTACTGCTGTTTATGTTGAACCGAATACTGCTGATATATCCCTCCCGAAGTTATTTATGACATTCAGAATAAATAATTTTGACCGCATTGTGTATCTTGAACGTCCTCTCACAAAGGATATAAAAGTGGAATGGTCTGAACAGACACGTCAGGAAATCACAGAACAGCTCAATAAGATTTCTGACCATATTGTTCTGCATCTCAGTGAGGAACAGCTCGAATCCCTCGGATATACATATGATGAAAAACTTATGCTTACTGATTTGAGTTTTGAGGATTATCAGTTCCTTGGCATTGAACAGAATACAAGAACTGAAATATACCTTGATGAACTTGATGCTCAACAGCTTGAACATTTTAATCTTGCAAGAGACGGAAAAGGCTATTATTCAACTTCTGATGATGAGGAATTTCTTAAATCAGCTCATGCAAAAAGCGGTGAAAAAATTTATCTTAAAAATCTTGATTCTTCTCTGCTTTCAGATTTATACATTGAAAAAGATGATTCAGTTCTTCTTAATCAGCTCACTGATGAACAGCTCGGAATGCTTGGTGTTGCTGAAAAAGGAGATGTTATGACATTTAATGGTCAGATATGTTTCAGATACTATGTTGCTGTTCTTGATGATTATTTTGATACTGAACATAAAAAGCTTGAAATATTCTGATTATATTAAAAGGGGCAGTTATTATAACTGCCCTTTTCTTTAATTATTTGATTCTTGTTCATAATCGAGTGAGAACGGTTCATATCTCTTGAACGCCTTTTCATTTCTTTTAACGGTATATGATTTTGCAAGTTCATCTATGAAATCACTGAATTCAGTGCCGTATTTCTGATTCTGGAGGTTGAGAATATAATTTTCAGACCACCAGTCATCATCAGTAAGTCTTTCATAGAGGTCTGCTTTGAGAATTACATAAACTGCTTCAGTATCCTCTACAACGGAAGCCACACCTGTTTTTGCTTCGTTGAAAATAAATTCATTGGCTTTCTTTGAAGGAACATAATTAGGTTCAGTAGCAGTTGTGGTTTCACCTGTTTCACCGACAGAAATATCAGCCTTTTCAGCAGTAGTTACTGTTACATGTTCAACCAGAACTTCATTTGCAAACGGGTTTGTAGTTGTGGTTGTTGTGGTTTCTGTCGGGTCAGATGTAGTAGTTGTGGTAGTTGTAGTGGTAGTAGTTCCGGAATCGGTTGTAGCTGTCAGAGCAGCTTCTTCCTCAGATTTTTCAAGCTTGTAATCGTTGTATTCCTCACGGATTTCGTCCATTTTATAAAGTTTTTTCTGTTCAGTAGGTTCTTTGTTTACTTCATCTGCATATTCCTGTGCAAGCTTTATTAATTCCTTTTTGTCATTGCCTTTAAGGATATTTCCTTCTGAATCTTTGAGGTCTATTGTTACATATTCAACACGGGCATAGTTATCGTTGAAATAGTCCTTGAGTTCGTCCTCGCTCATACCCTTTTCGCTGTCAAATCCATAATAATGCTTGAAAACGTGCTGACGCTTATAGTCTATTTCCATTATATCCCTGAGTGATTCAGAGCTTATACCGTTTTTAGTGTAGAATTTTCCTCCGTCACCGCTTGTATAATATTCAAGCATCTTGTCTATTTCTGAATTTTCCTCATCAGTAAGTTCTTCGCCCAATGCATCAAATTCACGTTCTATTGCGATAAACTGTGTACAGTATTCTTCAGCCTTGTTCTGAATCCATTCTTTTGAAGTTACATTATCGATATGTGCATTTTTGATATTGCTTACATCAGTGGTATCTGTTCCGTCCTCGGATATTAAATTAGAGGCTTCATAATAAGCACTCATAGTGTAGAATATGAATATTCCTGCACGCACATCAGTGCCGTCAATATTCATACCGGTTGAAGTGGATTCTCCACAGCCGGCAAAAGATACAGCCATAATTCCTGCGGTAGCAAGAGCAGACAGTTTTTTGAACTTATTCATTTATATTCCTCCGGTTTACAAAAAATAATATTGCAGACTTTAAAAAAAGTGCAATCAGCATACCTTAACATTATACTATATTTTTATGCTAAAGTCCATAGTTTCTGAAAAATTTTTTCATTTTATCACAAATTTTTCTTAAAAGAAAAAAGGCGGATTTATTGAAATCCGCCTTTTCAGATATTTCAGAGCTGTTCGGCAATATTGTAAATAAGCTTTTCGGATTTTTCCCAGCCGAGACAAGGGTCTGTAATGGATTTTCCGTAAATACCTTCCTCAATTTTCTGGTTTCCGTCCTCAATATAGCTTTCAATCATAAGACCTTTTACGAATTTTTTAATGTCATCTGAATGACGCATACTGTGGAGAACTTCGTTGCTTATTCTTATCTGTTCAAGATATTTTTTACCTGAATTTGAATGGTTTGTATCAATTATGACGGCCATATTTTTAAGATTTTTCTGTGAATAGAGTTCAAAGAGAAGCATTAAATCTTCATAGTGGTAGTTTGAGATATTCTGTCCATGCTTGTTTGTAGCACCACGCAGAATAGCATGAGCATACGGATTTCCGTCTGTACGGACTTCCCAGCCACCATAAAGAAATGTATGGCTTGCCTGAGCTGCTTTTATTGAATTGAGCATTACAGATAAATCGCCTGATGTTGGATTTTTCATACCTGCGGGAACGTCCATTCCGCTTGCAGTAAGTCTGTGTTGCTGGTCTTCAACAGACCTTGCTCCGACTGCTATATATGAAAGCAAATCAGAAACATATCTGTAATTTTCAGGATAAAGCATTTCATCAGCACATGTAAGCTTTGTTTCGGCAATAGCTTTCATATGGAGCTGTCTTACCTTTATAACGCCCTGAAGCATATCTTCGTTTTTAGTAGGGTCAGGCTGATGAACCATTCCTTTATAGCCTTCACCGGTAGTTCTCGGCTTATTTGTATAAATTCTCGGAATAATAAGAATTTTATCCTTTACATTTTCCTGCACTTCTGCAAGACGATGCACATAATCCATAACAGGCTCGTCCTTATCAGCAGAACAAGGGCCTATTATCAGCAGAAATTTATCAGATTCACCGGTAAAAACCTTTTTTATTTCTTCATCACGGGCAGATTTTATATTTTTGATTTCCTCTGAAACAGGGTAAAGCTCCTTGATTATCTGCGGTTCGGGGAGCTGTCTGTTGAATGTCATTCCCATAAAAAAAGACTCCTTTGAATATTTTTACACCTTATTATAACATTCTGAAATAACACTGTCAAGCATTGTTACCCTTCAGAAACGGTTTAAGCTTTCTGTTATAAAGTTCATAGAATATGCTTAGATTATAGTCATACATAACAAATATTATATTAACAAAAACAAGGATTGCAGGTATTCCGTATTTTCCGAATTCATTTATTTCTTCAAGAAATGCCGTAAGTTTCAGTACATAGGTAGTGAAAAGGAAGAAAATCATTATACATATGTTGAACAGCGAAAGTTTCAGTACGGCTTTTAAAGCTTTTGAATTTATTCTGTTTATAAGAAAACGTGTTATCGGATAATGCCCGAAAAATGTTATGAAAATCAGCACGGATTCCTTATCAGATGTGAGCATAAGTGAAAGCAGGCTTACTGAAATATATGTCAGAAATGCCCAGCTTATATTTATTTCAGATACCATAATCATCATGAAAATTCCTGAAATCATCGGCAGAAGTATTGAAAGTATTGGAAAAATACCTGTCATAAACATAGTAAGCAGGCAGAGTGCGGAAATTATACCTCCAAGTGCAATTTTATATGCTTTCATTTTTTCTTGAGCTTATTGTTCTGGATAATGAAAACTACTGGTGACAGCATACGCTCCGGAGCTATTCTTGAAAAATATACACATACTTTCATAAAAAATGTAGGAATTATTAAAGGCTTGTTTTCAAATGCCTTTTCAAGAGCGTATTTTGCCATATATTCCGCTGATTTCGGCTTTATGCTGAATTTTACTCCGGCACGGCTGTTGAAGTTTGTATCAATAGGGCCGGGGCAGAATACACTTATTTTTACGTTTGTTTTCATATGGCGGAGTTCCTCTGCTATTGCAAGGCTTAATCTTACAACATAGTTTTTTGATGCATAATATCCTGAAAGCTTAGGGCCTGTCATAAATCCTGCACTTGATGCTACATTTAAAATTCTTCCATGATTGCGTTTAAGAAAATCTTTAAGAAATAGCTTTGTCAGTATATGGAGCGATGTTATATTGACATTTATCATTTCAAGTTCTGATTTAAGAGATGTTTCACTGAAATATCCGAAAACTCCGAATCCGGCATTGTTTATAAGCAGGTCAATGCTGTGCTTTTTGCAGGCATTATAGAGCTTGTACGCATTTTCAGGCTTTGAGAGGTCGCAGGTAACTGTATA
>ERZ808240.2728-NODE-2728-length-18592-cov-35.147327_pt1 | contig 18592 bp, 17 predicted proteins | sample MGYA00521084_ERZ808240 | MGnify/ENA primary metagenome ERZ808240 (study PRJEB31516, sample SAMN03275571) | gut metagenome | biome: mammalia-associated habitat; material: feces | host: Papio cynocephalus | place: Kenya | collected 2012-08-06 ... | reverse complement strand
TACGATTCCTTATAATGAAGTTGCGGGACTTCTGACAGATATTGGTACGGAAGAACTGGGGCATTTTGAAATGATCGGTGCGATCGTGCATCAGCTGACCAGAGATCTTTCTATGGAAGAAATCGAAAAATCCGGGTTTGCACCGTACTATGTAGATCATACACTGGCATTGTGGCCGCAGGCTGCGGGCGGTATACCGCATAATGCATGCCAGTATCAGTCAAAAGGAGATCCGATCACAGATCTGATGGAGGATATGGCTGCGGAGCAGAAAGCAAGAACAACGTATGATAATATTCTCCGTATGGTAAAGGATCCGGATGTCTGTGACGTCATTAAATTCCTGAGAGCCAGAGAGGTCGTACACTTCCAGCGTTTCGGTGAAGCACTCCGTATTGTGCAGGATAAGTTAAATGAAAAGAATTTCTATGCATTTAATCCGGCATTTGATACTTGTACCGTAAAAACAGAAGACAGATAAAAAGAGATAAGACAGGTGCAGATTTCTGTGCCTGTCTTTCTGTCAACCCCTGATCACATTTTCAGAATGAAAAAAATGCTGTGTTTTTTTGTGAATTATCACAAATTGTATATGGGCGGGAATAATGGTACTATATATTGAAATACAAAGTGCAGGGGGAAGAAAGTATGTTATCAGAAAAAGACAGAGCAGTGGTAGGCAGTTATGTGGGAGCCGGCATGAATCTGGAGGTGCTGTTGAAAAGTTTTCCGCAGTTTCAGAGCGCCGATGTGAAGAGTGTATATGAAGAGTACACCAGGCCGGCTATGAGCTATACAGATCCTATGAATGTCAGCATGAACTGCTCATAACAGATCGGAAAAATGATGAAAATGTGATAGGAATTTCAGGAAAACAGGCAGATCGCAAAACCGAATCTGCCTGTTTTCTTACCGTTTTTGCAAACAAAAAGTGAGAATGCGGGAAATAATCTCCAAAAGTTTGTATAGATTGTTTACAAATAAATGCTTACCAATTATAATAGAACGTGGTAAGATAGTACTAAGAATGAATAGATATAATTAGTATTTATTTTTGTGTGAAGAATAACATGATATAGGGAGTGAAAGTTATGAAATGTTTAATTTGTGGAAGCGAATCAGCTAATGAAGTCTGCAACAAGTGTATTCGCCTGGAAAAGATCTTATATCAAAAAGAATGGACATTTAAAGAGGGTATGCTGATCAAAAAGACAGAAGCCTTCCGGATTGCCATTTCAAATCTTCGTATCAGCGGTCGTGCAGCGATCTGTGATAATCCGAAAGGACTGAATGCGAGAATTGATAATATTTCCTATTATCTGCTGAATGTAAAGGAGTGCTCTCAGGTAACATATCAGGGAAAAAAGACTCTGATGGTTTCACTGGAAGGAACGGGAGAAAATCATTACAACAGATATATCTTCCTGCCGGGATTTGAAGAAGGTGACCAGCTTGTAAATGCAATTTTTGATGCAAAGACAAAAGCAGCGTCCCTGACAGAGCGTATCCGTCAGAATAACGGAATCGCAAGCAGACCTGTTGAGGTGACACCGACGGTGGCAAGTTCTGATTTCCATGTAAATCAGCCGACACCTGCTCCGGCACCGGCTGCAGCAGCACCGACACCTGCTCCGGCAGCAACAAGTACAGATACTGTAGCACTTGCAGGTATTGCTGAAGATATTTCAGAGTTTGAGACGAAGATCAAAAAGTTGAAAGTATTACGTGATAATGGTATTCTGAGTGATGAAGAGTACGAGGCAGAAAAGAAGAAACTTGTTAGTATCTTTTAAGTATCTTTATGAATCGTGAAAAAGCTGTCGTCTGACAGCTTTTTTATGGTATAAGGTATTATATACGGAATAACACTTGGAGGATTGATGTATGCGAGGTATTGAAACACAGGTTCGTAAAGTGCGAAGACGTGTTTTTAAGGAAATTGCGGAGTTGGCATATCATTCAGAAAATCTGATCGATGATATAGAAGCACTTCCTTATAAAATTGTTCCAGGAGAAGATAATGAATACTGGGAAAGCGTTTACAGAGAAAGGGCGGTAGTCAGAGAACGGATCAGACTGGCTATGGGAATGTCACTCAGACCGGAGGATGCTCCTGTTCATGTGTCCCAGGGCGTTGAAGAAAGCAATATTGCGGAAAAATATTATGAGCCGCCGCTTTTGCAGGTTATCCCATCTGCCTGTAATGCATGTCCGGAAAATCAATATGAAGTAACCAATAAATGTATGGGCTGTCTGGCGCATCCGTGTAATGAAGTATGCCCGCGTGGCGCGATTACAATGGTGCATGGCAAATCCTATATTGATCAGGAAAAATGTATCAAATGCGGTAAATGTAAGTCTGTCTGTCCTTATGATGCGATATCACATCAGGTTCGCCCATGTGCAGGTGCCTGCGGTGTTGGTGCGATCAAGAGTGACAGTAAGGGACGTGCAAAGATCGATAATGATATGTGCGTATCCTGCGGTCAGTGTATGGTAAGCTGCCCGTTTGGTGCGATTGCCGATAAATCCCAGATCTTCCAGCTGATCCGTGCGATGCAGTCCGGTAAAAAGATCATTGCACAGGTTGCACCGGCGTTTGTCGGACAGTTTGGAAAGAATGTCACACCGGATGTTTTTAAAACAGCATTAAAACAGCTTGGATTCTATGATGTATATGAGACTGCGATCGGTGCGGATCTCGGTGCCATGACAGAGGCAGAGCATTATGTAAAGGAAGTGGCGACAGGCGAACTGCCATTCCTTCTGACAAGCTGTTGTCCATCCTGGTCAATGCTTGCAAAGAAGTTCTTCCCGGAGACGATAGACAAGATTTCCAATGCACTGACACCTATGGTGGCAACTGCCCGTGTGATCAAAGAAGAACATCCGGATGCCAGTGTTGTATTTATCGGTCCTTGTGCATCCAAGAAGCTGGAGGCTTCCCGCCGGACCGTGCGTTCCGATGTTGATTTTGTTATCACATTTGAAGAACTGGTAGGTATGTTTGAAGCAAAGGGCATCAATCTTGCGGAAATAGAACCACATGATGAAATGAAAGATGCGACCGGAGCCGGACGAGGCTATGGTGTCGCAGGTGGTGTCGCTGCTGCGATCGAGGAATGTATCAGGGAATACTATCCGGATGTCGATGTCAATATTGAGCATGCAGAAAGTCTGGCGGAATGTAAGAAGATGCTGATGCTTGCGAAGATGGGCAAGAAGAACGGATGCCTGATCGAGGGTATGGCCTGCCCCGGCGGCTGTGTAGCCGGCGCCGGAACCAATATTGCGGTTCCACAGGCGACCAAAGAGGTCAATAACTTTAAAGCACATTCGGAAAAGAAGATTCCGGAGATGGAGGAAAATCATGACTAAGATCAGAACAAGATTTGCGCCCAGTCCGACAGGAAGGATGCATGTTGGTAATCTGCGTACCGCATTATATGCTTATTTGATCACCAAGCATGAGGGCGGCGATTTCATTCTGCGTATTGAAGATACAGATCAGGAAAGACTGGTAGAGGGAGCGGTTGATATTATCTACCGTACCCTTGAAAAGACAGGTCTTGTCCATGATGAAGGACCGGACAAGGATAAGGGCTTTGGCCCCTATGTACAGTCTGAAAGACAGGCACAGGGTATTTATTTAAAGTATGCCAAACAGCTGATCGAAAAGGGGGAGGCTTATTATTGCTTCTGTGATAAAGAGAGACTGGAATCCCTGCATCAGGTCATTACAATGGCAGATGGCAGTACAAAAGAGATCAATGTTTATGATAAACACTGTCTTCATCTGTCCAAGGAAGAAGTTGAGGCAAATCTGGCTGCAGGTAAGCCGTATGTTATCCGTCAGAATGTACCAAGAGAAGGTACAACCACTTTCCATGATGAATTATACGGAGATATCACAGTCAATAATGATGAGCTCGATGATATGATCCTGATCAAGTCAGACGGTTATCCGACTTATAACTTTGCCAATGTAGTAGATGATCATCTGATGGAGATCACACATGTTGTAAGAGGAAATGAATATTTGTCTTCTTCTCCGAAGTACAACCGTCTGTATGATGCATTCGGCTGGGAAGTACCGAAATATATTCATTGCCCGCTGATCACGGACGAAAATCATCAGAAACTTTCCAAGCGTTGCGGACATTCCTCCTATGAAGATCTCGTTAATCAGGGATTTTTAACAGAAGCGATTGTCAATTTTGTTGCACTTTTAGGCTGGAGCCCGGTTGGAAATGAAGAAATCTTTTCGCTGGATGAGCTGGTCAGGGTGTTTGATTATCATCATATTTCCAAGTCGCCGGCGGTATTTGATTATACAAAGCTGAAATGGATGAACGGGGAGTATATCAAAGCAATGGACTTTGATAAATTCTATGAAATGGCACTGCCGTATATCAAAAATGTGATCAAGAAGGATCTGGATCTGAAAAAGATTGCAGAGATGGTTAAGACAAGAATTGAAATATTCCCGGATATTGAGCCATTGATCGACTTTTTTGAAGAATTGCCGGAGTATGACGTGGCAATGTATACGCATAAGAAGATGAAGACAACAACTGCGTCTTCACTGGAAGTATTAAAGGAACTTCTGCCGATCTTTGAAGATCTGACAGATTATTCCAATGATTCCCTGTACAAGACACTGCTTGCTTATGTAGAGCAGAAAGGCTGCAAGAATGGATACGCAATGTGGCCGGTTCGTACAGCTGTTTCCGGAAAGCAGATGACACCTGCGGGTGCGACAGAGATCATGGAGGTCATCGGCAAAGAGGAATCTTTAAAACGAATCAGAAAGGGCATTGCATTACTGGAAAATGCCGCAGAATAAGAAAATGATACCGTCTCCTGCACAGCAGGAGGCGATCTGCTTCGGGGAGGGAGCCATGCTCGTACTAGCCGGTCCCGGAAGTGGAAAAACAGCAGTGATCACACAACGTATCCGTTATCTGGTGGAAGTGCTTTCTATAGCGCCATCCGATATCTTAACGATCACATTTACAAAGGCAGCTGCGCTGGAAATGAAGCAGCGGGCGTGTCAGATATGCCGGAGCGCAGAAAACGCCGTATTTGGTACTTTTCATTCCATTTTTTTTCAGATCATCAGATCTTCTTCGAAATTTCAAAATTATTCCATTATGACAGAACAACAGAAACTACAGATTTTAAGACCGCTTCTGAAAGGGAAAAAGCTGGACAGTGTACAACTGGCTTCTTTTTGTGAGCAATTTTTGGCGGATCTCAGCTTTTACAAAAATACCGGACGGGAAAGAAAAAGTGATATTTCTGAGAAGAAAAAAGAAAAAGAACCGCAGCAGAAAAGAGAAATATACAAATCAGAAGCGGAAACAGAGCAAATGCAGACAGATGAGCTGCGCAGGGCTTACGAAAAAAGCTGCAGGCAGCGCTGGCTGCTTGATTTTGATGATATTCTTCTGTATTGTCACAGACTGCTGACAGAAGATGCCGGATTGCGCAGGCAGTGGCAGAGAAGATTTCGATATGTGCTGATCGATGAATTCCAGGATATCAATGATGTACAATACAAGATCATAAAGCTGCTTTGTGCTAACCATGGAAATCTGTTTGTGGTAGGGGATGATGATCAGGCAATTTACTCTTTTCGTGGTGCTGATCCATCATATATGCATCGGTTTTCAGAGGATTTTCCGCAGTGCAGGCAGGTAAACCTCAATATCAATTATCGATGCGGAGACCGGATCCTGACACTGGCAGCCGGGTCGATCGCACATAATAAGAACAGATTTGAAAAGGTCATTGAAGCGGGAAATACCGGAGAAAACCGGGTGATCGCAAGCTGTTTTCAAAACCGTACGGAAGAGCTTTCTTTTTTGACGGAAGAAATTTTATCGCATGGAAATGAACGGCAGATGGCAATACTGGTCAGGACGAACCGGATGGCGGAGGCGGTCGCTGAAGCCTGTTTTCATAGGCAGATCCCATACCATATGCGGGAGAAAAAACAGGATTTTTATGCACAGAAGTGCATCAGGGAAGTCCTGTCAGTTCTACGATTTGTGGCAGAGGGCAGAAAACGCAGTGATTTTATGGCATTTATGAACCGTCCAGTACGTTATATCGACAGGGCGTTGCTGCAGAAAGAAACGGTGGATCTGCAGGCGCTTATACAAAACTGTAATGAAGATCCAGTGCAACAGACGATCCAGAGACTGCAGAAAGATCTTGCTATGGTGGAAATGCTTGATCCGTTTGGTGCAATCACTTATATCAGAACAGTCATGCGCTATGACAGTTGTCTTGACCGGGGAGAGAAAGGGGAAAAGGAGAGAGAAACACTTGCGGAGCTGCTGAAGCGTTGCAGGGGATTTCACAGTCATAAAGCATTTCTTACACATATTGATGCGTACAGAAGTAAGATGGAACAGGAAGACGATAGAAAACAGTCTGTGGCAGATCCTGATAAGGAAAAACAGAATCCGGTGCAGATCATGACCTATCATGGCTCGAAGGGCCTTGAATTTGACACGGTGTTTCTTCCTTTTCTGAACAGCGGAGAAGTGCCGCATGGCAGAAACCTGTCGGAAGCAGAGCTCGAGGAAGAACGGAGACTGTTTTATGTAGCGATCACCAGGGCAAAAAAATCCCTGTATCTTTCCTGTGAGGGAATGGTACAGGGGGAAAACAGAAACTCCGTTTTTTGGACAGAGCTAAAAGATTACTTGGAAGCTTTAGAATCTTTAGATTCTTCGTCGATCAGCTCATCAAATTCGACCTGATCGAGATATTCGTCGAATGCGTCTGATACCGCATCATACTCGTCTTCGTCTTCAATGAAGAACAATTCCGGCTCTGCATTCGGATCGGATTCGTCTTCTTTGTAGCCGTAGATCCAGACTTCACCATCTTCATTTTCTCCTTTTTCGTCCAGTGGCAGGAGAATGATATAGTCTTTTTCATTTACCGTTAATATGGTAATAATGGCGCAGGTAACACTTTCTCCGTCTTCCAGTTCCATTGTAACGGTCATTTCTTCATCATAATCCGCTGCCTGGATTGCTTCTTTTTTACTCATGATTTTTCCTCGCTTCTCTTTGAATGGTTTCCTATTGGTATAAGATATGATATAATAAATGCAGAAAGAAAACAAGCGTCTGCGAAGCAGACATTTTATAAAAGGAAAGAAAATATGACATTAGAGTACAGCATCAGCGCCGGACATCCATTTTGTATGGGTGTGATGAGCCAGACAAACGGAATCCATATCGCAATGCCTTTCCCGGAGAGCGAAGGAAAGGAATGTGGCATGATCTTATATAAAGCAGGACACGAGCTTGCCAGGATCGTTTTTCCGGAATGTTACAAAATGGGAGAGGTATATGTGCTTTTTATCAATATGCAGATGGAAGCAGATTATACCTATCTCTTTTTCAGGGGAGAAGAACGGTTTGTAGATCCTTATGCCCATATCATACGCGGCAGGGAGAAATGGGGCAGACGGAAAGAAGACAGACCACAGGCTGCATTTGCAGATGACACATTTGACTGGGAAGAGGATATGCCTCTGCGCACGCCTTATGAAGACTCCGTTTTTTATTCGCTGCATGTGCGCGGTTTTACGAAGCATCCAAGTTCACAGGTCAGTGCGCGCGGTACTTTTGCCGGTCTTGCAGAAAAAATTCCCTATTTACAGCAGCTGGGTATTACAGCTATTGAATGTATGCCTGTTTATGAATTTGATGAGATCATCCCGAATCCGGCTTATCAGGAGAGCCTGAAGCTGCGGGATAGCGGGCAGGCAGCTTATATGGAAGAACCTGCCTGGAAACAGCGTATCAATTACTGGGGCTTTGGGGACGGAGATACTTATTATATGGCACCAAAGGCGGCTTATGCGAATGATCCGCAGCACGCGGACAGAGAACTGAAGCAGCTTGTCAGGCAGCTGCATAAGAGTGGCATAGAGATCATTTTACAGATGTACTTTTCACCACGTTATACCCAGGGGTATATCAGAGAAGTACTCCGGTACTGGGTCAGCTGTTATCATGTGGATGGCTTTCATCTGTTGGGAACGGATATTCCGATGCGGCTTTTGGGGACAGATCCTTATTTGAAGCATACAAAGCTGATCCACGAGAATCCGGAGGCAGAAGCTGTCTATAAAGGGAAAAAACTACCGTATTACAGGAATCTTGCGTGCTATGGAGATGCATTCCGTTATGATGCCAGACGTTTCCTGAAGGGGGACGAAGGCATGCTTTCTGCTATGGCAGAGCACATGAGACAGAACAGCAGCCTGGAGGGTGTGATCAACCATATTACAGATTACAGAGGTTTTACCCTTTTGGATCTGGTTTCTTATGACCGGAAGCATAATGAAGAAAACGGCGAAGATAACAGGGACGGCAGTGATTATAACTATAGCTGGAACTGTGGCGTAGAGGGAAGCTCGCGTAAGCGGACAATCCTGAAAATGCGTCTTGCGCAGCGCAAAAACGCGCTTGCGATGCTGTTTCTGTCACAGGGAACACCGCTTTTACTGGCCGGTGATGAAATGGGACACAGTATGCAGGGAAATAACAATGCTTATTGCCAGGATAATAAGCTCAACTGGCTGGACTGGAAACTGCTGGATAAAGATGCTGAGCTGTTTACCTACACAAAAGAACTGATCCATTACCGTAAAGTGCATCCGATCCTGCACAGCAGACAGACGATGCAGATCATGGACAGTCTGTCCTGCGGCTATCCGGATCTTTCCTATCATGGAGAGCAGGCATGGTATGCACATTTTGAAAATTATTACAGACATATGGCAGTTTTGTATTGTGGTATGTATGAGAAAAAGCCGGATGGAACAGATGATGATTTTATTTATATCATCTGGAACATGCACTGGGAAAAGCATACATTTGCATTGCCGACACTGCCACAGGATTATGTCTGGATGGTCAGCCTGACAACGAAGGAAATTCCGCTGCAGGATATGGCAGATAAAACCGGAAAGGCAGAGAAGCAGGCGGCAGCCGGGGAGACATCCGCAGAACAGCCGCGGGAGATCACGGCGCAGGGACGCAGTGTTGTTGTGCTCACAGGCAGGAAACAGGAATCAAAAAAGAAAAAGAGGCATAAAAAATGAGACCGGTCAGTCATTTTATTACGATCACACATCATAAAATATTGGTTATGCAGGGCTGTTTTAAAGTAGGACTTTACTGGCAGGGACTGATGCATGATCTGTCCAAATATGAACCGTCGGAATTCTGGGTAGGTGCAAAATATTATCAGGGAACGAGAAGTCCGAATAACGCTGAACGTGAGGAAAAGGGCTATTCGAGCGCATGGCTGCATCATAAAGGCAGAAACAAACATCATTATGAATATTGGATCGATTACAGTATGCGGGAAGTAGAAGGCGGTATGTCACCGGCGCAGATGCCTGTCAGATATGTGATCGAGATGTTTATGGACAGGATTGCGGCCAGTAAGGTATACAACAAGGAAAAATATACGGATGCATCACCGCTGGAATATTATAAGCAGGGTAAGAACCGGAATCTGATCCATCCAAAGACGGCAAAGCAGCTTGAGATTCTTTTGCGTATGCTGGCATCTGAGGGAGAAGAGAAAACATTTACCTATATCAGGACGGTGATCCTGAAGCATAAGAAGTAACAAAAATACGCTCTTTTCATACTCTAATAGTGAGAATGAAAGGAGTGTTTTCTATATGAACTGTATTTGGATTTTATTGTTACTTTGCTGCTGCAATAACGGATGCGGAAACGGTGGCAGAAATGGGGAGCGCAGATGTGAATGTAATTCCTGCCAGCCGACACCACCGCCAAGACCACGTCCACGCCCACCATTTGCTCCGCAGCCGGGCTGTGGCTGCAGCGCATCGGAAATGAGTGAAGAAGAGTCTTGATACGATTTTTGTGTAATAGGATTTCCTATTACACAAGAAAAAGGAAGGCTGTCACACAATGTGTGGCAGCCTTTTATACGCGCTTATGCGAAAAAGAAATATGTTGCAGGCGATTGCCGCCCGCACCGGATCAGTCTGCGGATTTTACCTGTTTCCAGTATTCATTATACAGATTGTCGCCGTCTACGCCTAAATAATCAAATGTTTCCAGATTGCTGTACTCTGAGAAATCAGGAAATGCGATCTTGCTGTTTTTAATGTCTTCATCCTCAATGTTTGCCTGTGCAGCTGTATTCGGGGTAGAATAGGTGATATACTCAAAGTTCTTCAGTGCGATATCTTCGCGGCACATGAAATCAATGAACTTCTCAGCATTTTCTTTATTCTTTGCATTTTTCGGAATAACCCAGGAGTCGATCCATACATTGGTGCCTTCTTTCGGGATCACATATTCCAGATCCGGGTTTTCGCGCTGTGTGTATATAGCTTCACCGGAGTAGATCACACCGATCGCAGCTTCATTACCGATCATCTTATCACGTACCTGATCGATGACATATGCCTGCACAAGCGGCTTCTGTTCGATCAGAGTCTGTGCGGCTTCTTTTACCTGTTCTTCATCTGTTGTGTTCATGGAATAGCCAAGTCTCTTTAAAGCAACCATGAAAGCATCACGTACGCTGTCCTGCATCAGGATATTATCTGCATATTTTTTGTCCCATAATACATCCCAGGAGTCGATCGGTTCATCAACCATTGTTTTGTTATATAAGATACCGACGGTTCCGAAGCAGTACGGAATGCTGTATTTGTTTTCCGGATCAAAGCCCTTGGACTGTTCAAAATACTGTTCGCCGATGTTCTTGACATTCGGAATATTGTCAAAATTGATCTCCGCAAGCAGATCGTTTTCGATCATTTTCTGGATCATGTAATCGGATGGGCAGACAACGTCATAATTGCTTGTACCGGATTCTACCTTTGGGTACATGATCTCGTTTGTCTCAAATTCATCATAGACAACGTGGATGCCTGTTTCTTCTTCAAACTGGTCGAGTGTATCGGGATCGATATATTCTCCCCAGTTGTAAACAACAACCTCGCCGTTTTCGCCGGCGCTGCTTTTGCCACAACCTGTCAGACAGGCGGCAGCGGCCATGGTAAGTGCCAGTGTCAGTAATACTTTTTTCTTCATGTGTTCCTCCTCATAGGTGCTTGTATTTTATGATGCATTGTCCTTCTTGCCGGGCTTTTTGTTAATGAACAGTAAAAGCAGCAGAACGACGACAAAGATGATCGTGGAAAGGGCATACATTTCCGGCTTGATGCCTTTTTTGACCTCTGTGTAGATTTTGGTCGATAATGTGTCAACGCCGGGGCCTTTTGTAAAGTGGGTGATGATGAAATCATCCAGTGACATGGTAAATGCCATTAAAAATCCTGTAAAAATGCCGGGAAGCAGATCCGGGAAAACAACCTTGAAAAACGCATAAGGCTGGGATGCACCGAGATCGAGTGCTGCTTCATAGGCACTTCTGTTGACCTGCTTCATCTTGGGCATGACACTTAATATGACATACGGGATATTAAATGTAATATGGGCCAGCAGGATCGTTGTAAAGCCGAAGGTCATTCCAAGACTCAGATAGAGCAGCATGAGAGAGATACCGGTTACGATATCCGCATTTAACATAGGAATGTTCGTTACGCCCATGAAAAATGTACGCCACACGCGGTGCATTCTGCTGATCGCGATACAAGCCATCGTTCCGATGATCGTAGCGATAAAGGCAGATAAAAAGGCGAGGAGCAGTGTGTTGTACAGTGCATCCATAATAACCTGGTTATCAAACAGCTCGCTGTACCATTTCAGGGTAAAGCCGCCCCATTTGGCTCTGGTCTTGCTTTTGTTAAAGGATAAGACGATCAGCGTAGCGATAGGGGCATATAAAAATATGAAAATCAGAATGATATACAGCTTTGAAAAAAACTTTTTCACATCAGACCCTCCCCATCTTTATCAAATATTGCGGTGATGATCATACTTAAAATAATGAACAGCATCAGAACCATGGAAAGACCGCTGCCGAGGTTCCAGTTGCTTGCCTGCGTAAATTCCTGCTCGATGACATTACCGATCAGCAGGATCTTACTGCCACCAAGGAGTGAAGAAATAACGAAGGTTGTCAGTGCAGGGACAAATACCATGGTAATACCGCTGATCACACCCGGAAGGCTCAGCGGGAAAATAATGCGGCAGAATGTCTTGACATTATTGGCACCGAGATCTCTGGCTGCATTGATCAGATCCTGATCCATACGGGATAAGGAGTTGAAGATCGGCAGAACCATAAACGGCAGGAAATTATATACCATACCAAGGATGATCGCAGCATTTGTATTGATGATATCCAGTGTCGGCAGTGACAAAAACCGGAGCACGGAGTTGATCACACCGTTTTTCTCCAGAAGTGTCTGCCAGGCAAGTGTACGCAGCAGAAAGTTCATCCACATCGGTAAAATAAAGATCAGAACGATGAACTGGTTCTGGTTGACACTTTTCTTTGCCAGTATCATAGCAAGCGGATACGCAAGCAGCAGGCAGATGAGTGTACTGACCAAAGAAAGCCGGATCGAAAGAAAAAGTGCCTTGCTGTGCTCCGGCGATGTGATCGCCAGTATGTTCTGCATGGTAAAATGTCCGGCGGAATCGATAAAGCCGTAATAAAATACCATCAGGATCGGAATGATGATAAAGGCGGCGGCCCAGATGAAGTAGGGCGTTGCCAGAAGCTTCTGTTTATTCTTCAATGTGTACCGCCTCCTCATCTTCGGATTCAGGCTTATTCATGATCTGGATGTTAAACGGATCCACGCTGATCGAAACCTTACTGCCGACAGGGAACATGCTTGTGGAATGTACCAGCCATTCAAAACCGCCTGCCATGACTTCCATTTCATAGTGGACACCCTTGAAGATCAGATGGGAGACAACCCCGTCTAAAGTGCCTGCGCCTTCTTCTTTTAAGATCACGTCTTCCGGACGGATCACAACGTCGACCGGTTTGTTCTCACCAAAGCCTGTATCGACGCAGTCCCATTTCCTGCCGAGGAAGGAGACCAGCTTATCGTGGATCATAACCGAATCAATGATATTGCTGTCTCCGATAAAGTCTGCAACAAAGGCATTTTCCGGCTCGTTGTAGATACTTTCCGGTGTTCCGATCTGCTGGATATAGCCCTGGTTCATGACAACGATCGTATCTGACATGGTCAGTGCTTCCTCCTGATCATGTGTGACATAGATAAAGGTAATGCCAAGCTCGTTTTTCAGACGGATCAGCTCATACTGCATATCCTGTCTGAGCTTCAGATCCAGCGCACCGAGCGGCTCATCTAAAAGCAGGAGCTTCGGCTCATTGACGATCGCACGCGCGATGGCGATTCGTTGCTGCTGCCCACCGGATAACTGGTTCGGCATTCTTTTTTCATAACCGTCAAGGTTGACCAGCTTCAGAGCATATTTGATCTTGTCATCGATATAAGATTTGCTTTTGTTTTTGATCTTCAGACCAAAAGCAATGTTTTCTGCAATGTTCATATGCGGAAAGAGTGCGTATTTCTGGAAAACAGTATTGAGCTGTCTTTTGTTGGGCGGAAGAGAAGTGATATCCTCTCCGTTGAATAACACTTTACCGCTGTCCGGTGTTTCAAAACCGCCGATGATACGCAGGGTCGTTGTTTTGCCGCAGCCACTCGGCCCTAAAAGGGTCAGGAATTCATTCTCGCGGATGTATAAATCCAGATCGTCAAGAACCATTGTGTTGTCAAAAGATTTATTGATGCCGATTAGATCGATCAGTCTGTTACTCATTTGTATCCTCCTTATGCAGTGCGTTGTTAAAAGCTTGGCGGGCTTGTGACCCAGATCACAACAGCACCGTGTTTGCCGGCTTCCAGATAATGTTTTTTGGAAGGCGTAAAATAAAAAGCATCACCCTTTTTTGCCTGATGTACTTTTTGCCCGAGATGAATTTTGACCTGACCGCTCAGTACATAGCCGAATTCTTCCCCTTCATGCGGCAGATCGGGATAAATGGAACCGTAAGGCTCCAATGTCAGCCGGATCGGTTCCATTTCGTTTTTCTGTGCATTTGGAATGATCCATTCTATTTTATTGTGAAGCTCGTCATCCTTCTTTTCAAAAAAATCATCCTTTGTAAAGACGATCTGGGAATCTTCTTCTTCATTAAAAAATTCTTTCAGATCCGTACCGAGACACTGCAGGATGTCTGTCAGTGTCGAGATGGAAGGAGAGGTCAGATTACGTTCCAGCTGGGAGATAAATCCCTTGGAAAGCTCTGCCCGGTCGGCAAGCTCCTCCTGCGTCAATGATTTCTGAATGCGAAGCTCCTTCAGCTTCAGTCCGATATCCATAAAAAGCTCCTTTGCCATGTTATGTAAAATCCATGTAAAAAATAACAGTTAAATAAACTTCAAGTTTAGTTTTGCTAAACAATCCGATATTCATTATACGGTATCGCGTCTAAATGTCAATCTTTTTCTTAACAAAAAAGAGAGATTATGGTAAGATATTTTTAATGAATTTACGATTGCGGAAAACGGAGGTCTATCGATGACAAGAAATAAATACGTTGCGTATGTTTCTACCTATACAATGGGAGACAACCATGGCATCAAAATTTATGATGTAGATATGAAAAACGGCAGGTTAAAAGAAAAGGATGAGGTGGAGATCACCAATTCTTCCTATATTACAATTTCACATAATGAAAAATATCTGTATTCCATTACGGATTTCGGTGTGGAGGCGTATGTGATCGAGCAGGACGGCGAACTGACCTGTATCAATCACGCACCGATCAACGGTATGAGAGGCTGTTATCTTTCTACAGACTATGAGGATAAGTTCCTGTTTGTGGCAGGGTACCATGACGGAAAGATCACAGTGCTCAGACTGCGTGAGGATGGTGGCGTCGGTGAGATCACGGAAGAGATCTACCATAAGGGTATGGGAAGCATTGCGGAGCGTAATTTCCGCCCGCATGTCAACTGTGTCAAGATGACAAGGGACAACCATTATCTGATGGTTGCGGATATCGGAATGGATCATGTGGATGTCTATCGCCTGAACCATGAGACGGGAAAGCTCAAACATGTGGATGTGATCCGCAGCGAGCTCGAATCCGCACCGCGTCATATCAAGATGACAAAGGACGGCAGATTTGTTTATATCGTACATGAACTGAAAAATTATATTGATGTGTATTCTTATGTGGAAGAGGATGACAATCCTTTCTTTACAAAGATACAGAATATTTCAACTTTAAATGATTACCATGCAGGCGGATCCGCTGCAAGTGCACTGAATTTTTCCGCAGACGAGAAATATCTGGTCAGCTCCAATGCCGGAGATAACAGTGTCATTATCTATCGTATCGATCATAAGACAGGATTGCTGGAAAAAATCCTCTGTCTGCCGATCAGCGGAGACTATCCGAAGGATGCAGCACTGTTTCCGGATAATAAGCATCTGGTCAGCTTAAATCATGAGTCCAATACGATGACATTCTTTACAGTGGATCTGGAAAATGGACTGCTTGTCATGAACGGCAAAGAGCTTCCGATCGAAAGCCCGAACTGTGTGATCTTCCATAAGCTGCAGGGATAAATAACAGGGAGGCGTTACATATGTGGTTTGTATTTGCTTTGTTGTCAGCCATCTTTGCTGCGTTGACGTCTATTTTGGCAAAAGTGGGTATTGACGGCGTCAATTCCAATCTGGCAACGGCAATCCGTACCGTAGTTGTTGTGATCATGGCGTGGGGCATGGTGTTTCTGACGAATGTGCAGAGCGGGATCTTACAGATCAGCAGAAAAAGCTGGATCTTTCTGATCTTATCCGGTCTTGCAACCGGTGCATCATGGCTGTGCTATTATAAAGCACTGCAGATGGGCGATGCGTCCAAGGTTGTTCCGATTGACAAATTAAGTGTTGTGATCACACTGATCCTCGCATTTGTATTTTTACATGAGGATTTTACGGCAAAGTCCATCGTGGGCTGTGTACTGATCGGTGCAGGCACGCTGGTCATGGTATTATAAAACAGCTGGAAAACAGGAGAAGATGAGATGGCAGAAGAAACAGTAGTATGTATTGTACTTGCCGCTGTGGTCGGGCTGATCCCGATATTTTTGATCGGCTGGTCAAAATCCAGGGCAAAGAAATGTGACTGTGTGACAATTGCAGTGCTGGAAGGATATGAAAGATTTGATTATCCGGGACAGGATGTTGACTTTGCACCGGTTTACAGATACACGGTGGATGGCAAAGAGTACCGGACAATGAGCGGTACGAAAGTGAACAACACACGGAGATGGGCGGTCGGAAAAGAAGTGACGCTCCGGTATCAGAGCAACGATCCGAATAAGATCTATGTAGGTGCGGAGAACGGCGTCCTGAAAATGATCTGTGGTTTCTTCTGGGTCATGGCGATTTTCCTGTTTTGTCTGGGGATTTTATAATATGGATAAAAATAAATGGGAAGAACTCATTCACTGAGTTCTTCCCATTCTTCGTATCGCTGATCCAGTGTTTCTTGCAGAGCAGTCTGTTTTTTGGATAGTTCCTGCAGCTTTGCAACATCCGTTGCGATCGCAGGATCTGCCATCTGTTCATTTAACTGCGCAATCTCATCTTCCAGTGCTGCAATTTCATCTTCACATTTGCGGAGCTGGTTTTCTTTTTTCCGTTTCAGTGCCTGTTCTTCCTTTTGCTGCTGCCAGGAAAGCTTGGAATCGGAAGCAGATTCCGCAGCATCGGTATTGGCACCTGTGGAAGCTGTCTGATCATTTGGCTGCGTCATAGCGGATCGCTGTTCGACGACATCCTTCTTTTCCAGATAATAATCATAATTACCGGCAAAGGAGTAGAACTGTTTGTTATAAAGATCCAGAATCCTGGTGGCTGTCTGATTGACAAAGTATCTGTCATGGGATACATACAGGACAGTGCCTTCATAATCATTCAGTGCCTGCTCCAGAATTTCCTTGGATGTAATATCCAGATGGTTGGTCGGTTCATCCAGAATTAAAAAGTTAGCATTAGACAACATCAACTTGGCAAGAGAAACACGCCCTCGTTCACCGCCGCTCAGCTCACTGATCTTTTTAAAGACATCATCACCGGTAAAGAGGAAAGCGGCAAGTGTATTACGGATCTGTGTATTGGTCAGTGCCGGATAATCATCGGAGATCTCATCAAATAATGTCTTTTCACTGTGCAGGACATGGTGTTCCTGATCGTAGTAACCGATCTCTACCTTGCTGCCAAGGCGGATCTGTCCGCTGTCCATGGATTCGAGTTCGTTGATGATCTTCAAAAGGGTTGTTTTGCCTGTTCCGTTGTCACCGATGACCGCGACATGTTCGCCTCGCTTGATCTCAATATTGACATGCTCGAACAGGGTAAGAGAGCCAAAGTGCTTGGACAGATCTTCAATGGACAGCACGTCATTTCCGCTGATGATCTGTGGGGCCAGCTTCAGGTGCATATCGTCCCTGATCTCAACCGGCTTTTCCAAAAGCTCCATTTTATCCAGCATTTTTTCACGGCTTTCCGCCCGCTTGATCGATTTTTCCCGGTTGAAGGATTTCAGTTTATCGATGACCTGCTGCTGGTGGTGGATCTCCTCCTGTTGTTTTAAGTAGGCATTGACTGCTGCCTTACGGAGCATTGCCGCTTTGGCAGCATAATCGGAATAATTGCCTGCGTAGCTTCTGACAAGTCCGTTTTCGATCGCAATTACCTTTGTGACAACACGATCCAGAAAATAACGGTCATGGGATACGATCAGAACAGCACCTTTATAGCTTCTGAGATAGGTTTCCAGCCAGCTGATCGAAGCAATATCCAGATGGTTGGTCGGCTCATCGAGTATGATCAGGTCAGGACTCTGCAGCAGCAGCTTTGCCAGAGAAACACGTGTTTTCTGTCCGCCTGAAAGCGTAGAGATCTGTTTGTCAAAATCTTCATCCAGAAAGCTGAGACCCTTTAAGACACCGATCAGTTCACTTTTATATAAAAGACCGCCTCTGACTTCAAAATCATGTGTCATACGGGTATAACGATCCATGATCTCTTCAAGCTGCGCTCCTTCACAGTGTTTCATGGATTCTTCCAGATCGCGGAGCTTTTGTTCCATGGCGACCAGATCCTGCTTGACGCTGAGCAGTTCTTCGTAAATGGTGTGCGTGCTGGACAGATCAGACTGCTGTGCCAGATAACCGAAGGTTTTATCCTTGGCAAAGGTGACGAGACCTTCATCAGGGGAAAGCTGTCCGATGATCATTTTCAGAAGTGTTGTTTTGCCTGCGCCGTTTACACCGACGATGGCTGCTTTTTCATGTTCTTCCAGCTGAAAAGACGCCTGCTTTAAGATCGGACGGTCTACAAATGTTTTCGATAAATTCTGACAGGATAATATCATAATGAGTTGCCTCCTAAATTTCATACAGAATCTATCATATCAAAAATAGAGATAAATTTCTACCATTCCGTCTGGAAATACAAACATCCTGTCCTTCAATGCTGTCTTTCTGTGAAATATTTTGACACAGATTTAACAAAGCTATATAATAGAAACA
>ERZ808240.2727-NODE-2727-length-18599-cov-13.108553_pt1 | contig 18599 bp, 18 predicted proteins | sample MGYA00521084_ERZ808240 | MGnify/ENA primary metagenome ERZ808240 (study PRJEB31516, sample SAMN03275571) | gut metagenome | biome: mammalia-associated habitat; material: feces | host: Papio cynocephalus | place: Kenya | collected 2012-08-06 ... | reverse complement strand
AATGACACATTGCTATATGTGGGGTGCGACGATGAGGCTGATGAGCAATATGCCGATTTCAAGGCGCTTGAGGCCGAGCTCCAAGCCTTGACTACCGCAGACGGCAAGCCATACAGACTGCTCAAGTTGCCCATGCCAGACAAGATGGTGTTTGATGGCGAGCGTCTGCCGGCGACCTATGCCAACTTCCTTGTCATCAATGGCGCGGTCATCGTGCCAGTCTATGGGCAACCAGAAAAAGACGAAGAGGCGGAGGCGTTTATAGGCGAGGCTTTCCCTGGCAGGGAAGTCATTGCCGTGGATGCCTCTGTCATAGTTCGTCAGCATGGCTCCATACATTGCATTACGATGCAATTGCCCAAAGGCATGATAAAAACCAATATGTAGTTAAAATCTTTACGAACATGAAATTGAAAGTAGGTATAATACAACAGCACAACACAGCCGACATCGAACTGAACAAGAAGCGTCTCGCAGATAAGTGCCGAAAACTCGCCAAGGAAGGCGCGCGACTCATTGTGTTGCAAGAACTTCACAATAGCCTTTACTTCTGCCAGACGGAAAACGTCGATCTCTTCGACCTTGCCGAGACCATTCCCGGACCGTCGACCGAGTTTTTCGGTCAACTGGCACGCGAGCTGGGCGTGGTCATCGTCACCTCGCTCTTCGAGAAGCGTGCCGCCGGACTGTACCACAACACGGCGGTGGTGATAGAAGCCGACGGCACCATTGCCGGCAAATACCGCAAGATGCACATCCCCGACGATCCCGCCTATTATGAGAAGTTCTATTTCACTCCGGGCGACCTTGGCTTCCACCCCATCGACACGTCGGTAGGCCGTCTTGGCGTCTTGGTTTGCTGGGACCAGTGGTATCCTGAGGCTGCGAGGCTGATGGCGTTGCAGGGTGCTGAGATGCTCATTTACCCCACGGCGATAGGCTATGAGTCGTCGGACACCAAGGAAGAGCAAGAACGCCAGCGCGAGGCTTGGACCACCGTGCAGCGAGGCCATGCCGTGGCCAATGGCCTGCCCGTGGTCACGGTCAACCGCGTGGGCTTTGAGCCAGATCCAAGTCATCAGACAGGTGGCATACAGTTTTGGGGCTCCAGCTTCGTGGCGGGTCCGCAGGGCGAACTGTTGTTCCGCGCGGGCACCGAAGACGAGTGTGAGCAAGTGGTGGAGATAGACCTCGCTCGCTCTGAGCAGGTGAGGCGTTGGTGGCCGTTCCTCAGAGATAGGAGAATTGACAAATACACGGACATATTGAGACGGTTCGTTGACTGATTGTCTTTTTTAGTTTCACCTTATCAAACAATAGTCTTGACTTGGCACTCGTGGTACCATGGCGTAGTATCACGAGTGCCAAGTCATTATAATTGATGAAAATTGTTCGTTTTGTCCTGTTAGTTGGCTAAAAATTCTTTTGTCTTAGAAATAAAGTCTAACTTTGCACGCCTAAGTTTTATAAACCAACACCAAAGTTTTATTTATGAAAAACGCATGGCGCGACTTCCACGGCACACAATGGAAGGAAGAAATCAACCTTAGGGATTTTATTCAGAATAACTACACCCAATACGATGGCGACGAGAGTTTCCTTGTAGGACCCACTAAGGCTACCGATACCCTTTGGGGCGAACTGCAGAAGTTGCAGAAGGAGGAACGAGCCAAGGGCGGCGTGCTCGACATGGAGACCGACGTGGTGTCGGGTCTCACCTCTTATGGTCCGGGCTACATCAACGAGAATACCAAAGAGCTTGAGAAGGTGGTGGGCCTCCAGACCGACAAGCCTCTCAAGCGTGCTTTCATGCCCTACGGCGGAATAAAGATGGCAGAGCAGGCTTGCACCACATACGGCTACCAGCCCTCGGAGAAGCTCCACGACATCTTCCATAACTATGTGAAGACCCACAACGATGGCGTGTTCGACGCTTACACCCCAGAGATGAAGCGCGTGCGCCACAACCATATCCTCACCGGCCTGCCCGACACCTACGGTCGCGGTCGCATCGTGGGCGACTACCGTCGAGTGGCACTCTATGGCATTGACTTCCTGATACAGGAGAAGCAAAATGACCTCTTGAATATGGGCGAGCGCGAGATGGCAGACGACGTGATTCGCTTGCGTGAGGAAGTGGCCATGCAGATAAAGGCCCTCAAGGGATTGAAAGAAATGGCGGCGCAATATGGCTTTGACATTTCAAAGCCTGCGGCAAACGCGCGCGAGGCGGTGCAGTGGCTTTACTTCGGCTACCTCGGTGCCGTGAAGACGCAAAATGGCGCAGCCATGTCGGTAGGCCGTGTGTCTACTTTCCTCGACATATACATACAGCGCGATTTCAACGAGGGCACGCTGACAGAGCAGGATGCCCAGGAACTTATCGACCACTTGGTGATGAAGTTCCGCATGGTGAAGTTCGCACGCATACCATCCTACAACCAGCTCTTCTCCGGAGACCCAGTGTGGGCCACGTTGGAGGTGGGCGGAATAGGCCAGGACGGTCGTCACATGGTCACCAAGAACGACTATCGTTTCCTACATACATTGGAGAACATGGGGCCGTCGCCAGAACCCAACCTCACCGTGCTATACAGCAGCAGATTGCCAAAGACGTTCAAGCAATATGCGGCGCTCATCTCAGTGAAGACCAGCAGTATACAGTATGAGAACGACGACGTGATGCGCCCTGTCTGGGGCGACGACTACAGCATCTGCTGTTGCGTGAGCGCTACACAAACGGGCAAGGAGATGCAGTTTTTCGGCGCGCGCGCCAACCTCGCCAAGTGCTTGACCTATGCCATAAGCGGTGGCGTGGACAGCAAGACGCGCGAGCAGGTGGGCCCGGCATACCGCCCGATAGAGGGCGACGTGCTGACATACGAGGAGTTCATGCCAAGGTTCATGGACATGATGGAGTGGCTTGCCGCCGTTTACGTGAAGACGCTCAACCTTATCCACTACATGCACGACAAGTATTTCTATGAGGCCGCCGAGATGGCTCTCATCGACACCGACGTGCGCCGCACTTTCGCCACGGGCATAGCCGGCTTCTCGCATGTGGTCGACTCTATTTCGGCAATCAAGTATGCCAAGGTGAACATCGTGCGCGACGAGACAGGCTTCCCATTGGAGTTCAAGACCGAGGGCGACTTCCCTCGCTATGGCAACGACGACGACCGTGCCGACGACATAGCCGTATGGTTGCTCAAGACATTCATTGGCATGGTGAAGAAGCACCACACCTACCGCGATTCAGAGCCTACGACCTCAATCTTGACCATCACGTCGAATGTGGTCTATGGCAAGTACACGAGCAACATGCCAGACGGACGCAAGGCTGGCGCGCCTCTCGCGCCAGGGGCAAACCCAAGTTATGGCGCGGAGAAGAATGGCTTGCTGGCCTCACTCAACTCGCTTGCCAAGCTCCCATACGAATATGCTCTTGATGGCATCTCCAACACGCAGACCATCAGTCCAAGTGCATTGGGTCACGATGACGCGCAGCGCGCCACGACGCTCGTGGGCGTGATGGACGGCTATTTCAACAAGGGTGCCCATCACCTGAATGTCAATGTCTTCGGCGTGGACAAGCTCAAGGATGCCATGGAGCATCCAGAAAAGCCAGAATATGCCAACTTCACAATTCGCGTGAGTGGCTATGCGGTGAAGTTCATCGACCTCACCAGGGAGCAGCAACTTGATGTCATAGCGCGTCAGGCCCATGAGCGTCTCTAAGCTTTATGTGCACTCGATAGAATCCTTCGGCTCGGTCGACGGGCCGGGGATTCGCTTTGTCATATTCTTGAAAGGATGCCTCATGCGGTGTCGCTACTGCCACAACCCTGACACATGGAGACTGGCTACTGGAAAAGATGAGCCAATGACTGTGGACGAACTTCTTGACAAGGCCGAGCGCTACCGTGCCTATTGGGGCGAGGAAGGCGGCATCACCGTGAGCGGAGGCGAGGCATTGTTGCAGATAGACGGCTTGATAGCTCTCTTTGAGGAAGCCCATCGGCGAGGCATAAGCACCTGTCTTGACACTGCGGCGCAGCCGTTCTCGCGGACGGAGCCTTTCTTCGGAAAGTTCGTGAGACTGATGAAGGCCACCGATACTGTGCTGCTCGACTTGAAACATCTCGATAGCCAAAGACACAAGTGGCTTACCGGTCACGGCAACGAGAATATACTCGATTGCGCGCGCTGCCTGTCAGAACTTGGCGTGCCGGTGTGGATTCGCCACGTCCTCGTGCCGGGCATCACCGACGATGAAAATCATCTGCGCCGTATGCGATCATTCATCGACTCGCTGGACAATGTGAAGCGCGTAGAGGTGCTGCCTTACCACACGCTTGGAGTATACAAGTGGGAACAACTCGGACTGAAATATACCTTGGCCGACGTGCCGATACCATCGGCTGAACAAAAAAAACGTGCCGAGGCCATACTTTGCGGTATGCCTGGCACGCGTGTTGGCCAGTGAGCGAGGCTATTCCTCGCCTTTCAGCTCGTGAATCTGGTCGATGATTTGCTGGCGTGTCTTCTGCTGTTTGTTATATAATTTAAAGTCATAGATGAAACCGCAAGCCGCGCCAATCAATCCGCCTATGATGCCGCCTATTGCCTCAGAAGGCAGCGAGGAAAAATTGCCGTGGGTTAAGTGTTGCAGGAAGTCGACCATGAACCAGATGAACCACACCAGCAGAAGTGGCATGTTGATCCACATCTCGTAAAAGCTCAGCTTCTTGGCGCGTTGCAGGCGCAAGGCGGTGGCAATGAGGTTGTCGGAAGTGAAAGCGTCCTTTTTCAACTTGTTCACCTTGGTGTCGAAAATGACGGCATAGGTGCTTGCCATGAATAGGAATATCGTAGGGTACCACGATAGGTCGTAGGCCAATACGAACAGCGTGAAGCCAATGAAGATAAGTGGCAATAGCCACAATTGCAGCTTCAGGTAATTGTTGATGCTTGAGTAGCGGTGCTTCATCGATTCACGCAGCAGTCGCTCATTGACGATGCTCTCCTTGTTGAGCTTGTCTTGGAGAATGGCCATTTGCGAGCGCATCTCCTCCAGTTGGTTGTTGTCTTGTGTATTCATGATTTACTGTAGTTTTTTTAGTTGTTCCTTGATACGGTATAGGCGCACGCTCACGTTTTTGGCAGTGATGCCCACCACTTGCCCAATCTCCTCGTAGCTCATGTTCTCGAGCCATAGCAGCACGATGGCGCGGTCGAAAGGGGCGAGCCGCATGATGCGTCTTCGTAACATCTGCACCTGGCGGGTGTCGGAGTCGTCGTCCTCGAAGAGGTTGATGTCCATGCTCAGGGGAATGGTCTTCTTCTTACGCTTCTTGCGGTCGGCGGAGATGCAGGTGTTCAGGCTTAATCGGTAGACCCATGTGCGGAGGTCGCTGCGCCCCTCGAAAGAGGAAAAGCCTTTCCAGAGATTGATAAGCACCTCCTCGAAAAGGTCGGCAACCTCATCCTCGTCGTTGGAGAACATATAGCACACGGTGTAGATGGTGCTTTTCTGTTCGTTGACGAGTCGGGCAAATTGCCGTTCGTCTTGATGTTTACTGTTTGTTTTCATCTATTCTAAGATTATTTACGCACATTAGACGCACCACCTTGCCAGAAAACTACAGGAACTGGCAAGAAAATGCGTTTGTTTTTCAAGACGCTTTCTCGCGAAGATAGTCTTTTATATCATGAAGCCAATAGACAGGCTGTGGAACTTTGGGCCGTATTCCGTGTCGAGGATGTCGCAGGGATTATACTTGATGTAGAAGTTTATCCACGGCGTGATGATGGTTCCCATAAGGTCCACGGTCATCGTGTTGGGGTGCAAGTCCTTGTATTTGATCTTGTGCTTCTCGCCATTGGCCTTGTAGCGCGTTTTGATGGTGGAGTGGGAGGTGCAGTTTATGACAGGTCCGAAGGAAAAGCCCCAGTCCTTTTGTTGGTAACTGTACATGATGGGGAAGATGAGACTGAACGTCTTGATGCGTGAGAACTTAGGCTCAACGTTCTCGCCAAGTGGCTCGACCGTGATGTTTCCGTTGTCGGCTTTCACAAATTGGTTTCTTGATGTCATCCTATAGTTTTGCCACTCCATGCCAAAGCCTACCGAGAACCGGTGGCCGTCGCGCCAAGGGTGTACGCCCCAGTCGATGTATGTGCCTATGTTGAAGCCCTGCCATAGGTCTGTCTTCACCACGTCGTTGCCCGTCGCGCCATTGAACCCGAAGAAGACGTGCAGGTTGCAATCGTAGCGAGGTTGGCGATTTTTAGCCTTGCTAAACTTGTTGCCGATGCTGAAGTTGAAAAGGTCGCCCACTGATGAGCTCTCATAGTTGCCATCAGTGTTGCGAAGTGTTGTCTCGTAGTGATAGCTTGGCTCGTCTTCGGTGCCATTCACTTCCACGTGGAGCAGGGAGTCGGAGTTTACGATAATCACCTTGTGTGCTTTGTTCACGGTTATGGTGTCGTTTGGCTCTGAGGCGTAAGCAAAGGAGGCGGTCATCATTGCCGCCAAGAGAATGAGTTGTTTCATGCCTATCTTGTTTTTCTTATTTGTTTATCAGCTTGTTGAGTTCGTTGAGGCTTTTCACCGTCCCTTCCATGTAGATAACGGTGATGCCGTATTGGTCGTTGCCTTCCTTGTTGCAGACTAAGGTTATGAACCGGTTGCTCGCGCCTTGCGGCTTTAGCATGAAGGCTATGGCCGTGCGCTTTTCCGATCGCTTTTGTGCCGTAGAGCCGCTGCCAGAGGTTCTCATGTCTTGTTCCACCGCGTCTATGCACTTGAAACGCTCCTGCCTGTTTGCCACGAAGCGCGCGCTGCGATAGTAGTTGAGCCCATACTTGCTGAGGCCCTTCCCCTTGACCTTGGTCACGACCATGCGCTCCAGCGGTATTATTTTGCCAGTGAATATCTGGTTGACTTTCAAGCTTGCCGACTGTGCGCCGGCGGCTGTGGAAACCATTGTCAACAGTATGTAGATGAAGAGTTTGAGTTTCATGTCGTATATGTTGTTTATTGAAATTGTCCAAACGCGTCTTTCAGTTCCGCCCCTACATTTGGCGTGCCGCTCCGCGCGTCGCCCAGTGTTCGCTCCACTTCGCGCATTACCGCCTCACGATTGTTCTGACGTTGCCCATATGCCATCATCTCGTAATCATTGTCGTGGATTGTCGTCCACAATGTCGCCGTGATGCCGGCTATGGCCGCGACTGTGGCTGCTATCGCTACGTGTCGCCAGCGTTTCCGACGGTTGATGCTCATCACTTTTGCCTTTCGCGACGGCTCATGGCCTTTCAGTTGGCTCATGTCGAGAAACATTTGCCGCAATGGCGTGAGCTTGGGGCATACCTTGCCTGAGAGGAAGTAAGCGTATAGCTCTTGCTCCTCGACGAGGGTTGTCTCGCCATTGAAAAACTTGTCGGTCAATTGTATAGCTTTATTATCGTTCATGTCTATTCTTGATTATAACGTTTCAGGTATATTTCCCTCACTGCCATTCGCGCCCTGCTTAGAGCCTTCCTGACGGTGGCCTCGTTCATTGCCAACGTGTGAGCGATGTCAGCCATGTCGCGTCCCTCTATATGTCGTAGCCGGAGCACCGTCTGCTGCACTATGGGCAGCTCTGCCACGATGTCCATCATGCGTTCCACGGCCTCGTGGCGACGTGTTGTCTCGGTTTCGTCGTCAGCGTTTCCCGCGAGTGCCACGTCTTCCACGTGTGGGTTGCGCCTGATGAAGTCGAGGCAGAGGTTGCGCACTACGACCCTTGCCAATGGCATCATTGGGCTGTGCAGGTCTCGGCACATTGCCCAAAGGCGCATGAGGCAGTCTTGCGCGATGTCCTCTGCAATGTCTTTGCGCCGGACATATCGCAAGGCTTCGCCCTGCAAGTAGGGGCGCAGGCTGGTCGCTTCGTTTTGGAATTCCTCTGACGTCATTTTTTATCTTGTTCAACTATTATACGCAAAGGTAGTCGGTTTGTGACATGTTGACAAGCATTTTTTTTGTTTTAGCCTAAAAAGCTCGAATAAAAATGGTAACTTTGCACATATTATTATATGAAGATTGTTTTTGCAGAATTCATGACCCGTTCATTCCATCATAGGACGACACTTGGTGCCGTGTGCGGCATAGTGCTTTTTCTCTTGCTTGCCGTCTACGCTTTTTGGATAAAGAATGTCATCTTGGGGCTTCTCATGACATTCCTCCTTATTGTCCTTACAGAGAGGACCCTCCATAGCCAATATGTCATTTCCGAAGGAAAGCTGATTATCGATAATGGCAAGCTGTCAAAGAGCAAGACCATTATGATAGGGCAGATTAATTCGTGTCGCCCAATGGCATCGGTTTTCGGTTTTGTGCGCTATTTGCTAATCACTTATGGTGCTGAAAATGCCATGGTGTCTGTTCAACCAATGAACGAGGTGGCGTTTATTGCCGCACTGAAAAAAGAAAAGGAGGCTTGCGATGCAGAATAAGCTGTATTCATTGTTGCTATTGTTATTTTTCTCTGTCGTGCCAGTCTTGGCGCAGACGGATGTGGTAGATGATGAAGACAATGACACCACACTTGTCGCCGATTCGGCGTGGGTCGATTCGCTCATACATCGTAATGACACGCTCGCTTGGCCGAAAAACGTACAGGCGGAGATAGAGCAATTGCTCAGGAGCGAGATGTTCAAGACATCGCAAGTCGGAATCATGATCTACGACCTCGATGCCGATTCAGCCATATTCAAGCACAACGAGAGACAGTTGATGCGCCCAGCCTCGACGATGAAGACCATTACCGCCATCACCGCGCTTGACCGTCTTGGTGGCAGTTACCAGTTTAAGACAGAGCTGTGCTATACCGGCAAGGTGGATTCCACGTCGCTCAATGGCGACGTGTATTGTGTGGGAGGCTTTGATCCTCGCTTCAATCGTGACGACATGCAGGCTTTTGCCGAGGCGTTGCGCAAGATGGGCGTGGACACCATTCGTGGAAACCTTTATGCAGACTGCTCGATGAAGGATACCGACAGGCTCGGGGAAGGCTGGTGTTGGGACGATGACAACCCTGTGCTTTCGCCATTGGTGTTCCAGCGTAAGGACATTTTCATGGACAAGTTTCTCGAAGCCATACACAGGGTAGGCATAACGGTTCTGGGCAACGTGTCGGAGAAGCGCAAGCCGCACGACGCCAATTGTATCGTGAGCCGTTTTCATACTATTGACCAGATACTCATGCGAATGCTCAAGCAGAGCGACAATTTGTATGCAGAGTCCATGTATTACCAGATAGCCGCGTCGACAGGCAATAGGCCAGCTACGGCGAAAGATGCCAAGGACATAGAGCGCCAGCTCATAACGCGCCTTGGTCTCAACGCCTCGCGTTATCGTCTCGCAGACGGCAGCGGATTATCGCTATACAATTATGTGTCGCCAGAGCTGGAAGTTAAGCTCTTGCGCTATGCATTTGAGAATCAGAATATTTACAACCATCTGTTGCCTGCGCTTCCTATTGCAGGCGTTGACGGCACGTTGAAGAAGCGCATGCGCTCACAGTTCACGCGTGGCAATGTGCATGCCAAGACAGGCACTCTTGAAGGCATAGTGAGTCTCTGTGGTTATTGCACGGCGGCCAATGGCCATCGCCTGTGCTTCTCGATCATCAACCAGGGCGTGATGCATGGCTCCAATGGAAGGGCTTTTCAAGACAAGGTTTGCTATATTCTTTGCAAGCCATAAACACGTTTTTGCGAAATCATAACCACATTCTTTTACGGCACAAAACTCGTTGCTCGCGAATAATGAGCGCGTGACATGGCATCGTGCGTGTGGCGGTCATAGGTATAGGCGGATGGTCTTTATCCAGTCTTTCAATACACCGCCATATTGGTCTTGTGAATCGGCCACGAGAATCAGGACGCGTGAACCGTCTTCCAATTCTGGGCCAAGGCACATGCCTTCATAGTTGGCCATGTTCCTTCTTGTGAGTGTAAGCGACGTGCGCCATTGCGTGAGTAGTTGTTTGTCGCCTTTGCCCGGGACGAGATGAAACAGCTTGCAGTTGACAAACGAGCCTATTTTCTTGTGTGGCACGTAAAACTCCCTTTCGAGCAACAGCAGCGACCCGTCGTCGAGGGCGCAAATCGTGCCTATGCCGTGGGCATAGAATTGGGCCTTAGCCTTGTCCGCGAGGGGCTTGTCGAGCGTGTAGGCGTAATGGTCTTGCGGCTTGAGGGTAGCTGTATAGTTTTGTATGCGTATTTCACCACTCTCGTTGCAAGTCCATAGCAGTCGAGTGGAGTCGTTGTAGCTCAAAGCCTCAAGGCCGAGATTCCCGGGGAGTTTTTGAAAGAATGGGGTAGGGGGAATCTCCCTGCCTGTGAGCTTGCCGTCCATGGAGTATTCCTTAATGTAATTATCGTTTTCCCCACTTATGAATAACATTTTTGAGCTCGGGTTGAAGGCAATGCCCTCGCTGTCGCGGTTAGGGCGATGGGCTGAGCGGAATCCCTCGTTTCGAGCCGCTTTCACCTCACCGCTGACATGGTCTATGTCAAGTGTCCAAACGAAGAAGCCGTCCTCTGCCGACTTGTCGCTGACCACGGCATATTTGTTGCCGCCCATCCACGCGATGCCACTGTAATTGCCTGGCGGAATGCTTGAAAAATGGTGTTGTGGTAGCAGTTGCGCTATGATGGAAAAGAGAAGAGATAGTGCCCACATGAAGAGTGACTGATATGGGAATGGCAGTAGTGCCGTAGAAGTAGATAAATATGCCCTCTCTTGTCAACAAAAGGCAGGAGAGGGCGTCTTTATGTTTAAAAGCGTATTATTAGCAAATCCTGCGCGAGCCGTCACCGATAACCACATCGATGACTTGTGGCTCATGGCCATACTTCTCGTTGAACTTTGCCTTGGCGTTCTCTATGAACTTGTCGTATAGGTCGTCTTTCACGAGGTTGATGGTGCAACCTCCGAAACCGCCGCCCATGATGCGGCTGCCTGTGACACCGTTCTCCTTGGCAAGGTCGTTGAGATAGTCGAGTTCCTCACAACTCACCTCGTATTCCTTGCTCAGTCCGTAGTGAGTCTCATACATCTTCTGTCCCACGGTCTCGTAGTCGCCTTTCTGCAAAGCCTCGCTGACAGCCAGCACGCGGTCAACTTCGCCAAGCACGAAGTGGGCGCGCTTATAGTCCTCTGCACTGACCTCGTTCTTTACGGCCTCCAGGTCATCCCAGTTGGCATCACGCAACGTGTCGAAATGGCGGTCGGCAAACTTGGCGTTCAGGGCCTTTACCACGTTCTCGCACGAGTTGCGGCGGTCGTTGTATGGCGAGCCCTTCAGTTCGTGCTTCACCTTTGAGTTGAGCAGCACGAGCTTGTAGCCCTTTGGCTCCCATGGGAAGTACTCGAACTCGCGGCTGCGGCAGTCGAGACGCATGAGCTTGCCTTTCATTCCGAAGACAGAGGCAAACTGGTCCATGATGCCACAGTTCACGCCAATGTACTTGTGCTCAGTGGCTTGTCCGGCAAGTGCGAGATCCCACTTCGAAACCTTGTTGTCGCCGAAGAGGTCGTTTAAGGCAAAGGCGAAGCAGCTTTCCAAAGCCGCGCTCGACGACATTCCTGCCCCCAGTGGCACGTCGCCGGCAAAAGCGGCATTGAAAGGTTTCACGTCCACGCCACGCTCAATCATCTCGCGGCAGATACCGTAGATGTAGCGTGCCCATGTGGCTGAAGGCCCCTTGGGGTCGTCTAATGTGAAGTGGGCCATGTCTTTCAAGTCGATGGAGTAGACATTTACGCTCTTCTGTCCGTTAGGGCGAATTTCTGCCATGATGCCTTGCTCTACGGCTCCTGGGAACACGAATCCACCATTGTAGTCAGTATGCTCACCAATGAGGTTGATACGGCCTGGTGAGGCGTAGATGTTGCCTGTCTCCCCATCGAAATGCTTGAGAAAACGGCTTCTTACTAAATCTATCTGCATAGTTATGGTTAATTTAAAGTTATGGTTAAACGTCTTTTATGTCTTGGTTAAATCTGCTGAAACGCCTATTTGCTTACTCCAAACTTGTAAATGGTTGTCTGCTTGTACCTCTCTCCTGGATTTAGAACAACCGATGGGAAATATGGACGATTTGGAGAGTCTGGGAAGTGCTGGCACTCTAAGCAGAAAGCGGAACGTTTCGGGTAAGTGGCTCCGTGCGTGCCCTTGAAGCCGGATAGGAAGTTGCCCGTGTAGAGCTGTACGCCTGGCTCGGTGGTGTACACTTCGAGTGTGCGGCCACTGACAGGCTCGTATGCCTTGGCTGCCAATGAGAGCTCGCCTTCCTCTTTCTTGTTGAGTACGAAGTTGTGGTCAAAGCCTGTACCGTTCTTCACTTGCTCGTCATCGGCGTTGATGTCGCGTCCTATTGGCTTCGCGATCCTGAAATCGAAAGGAGTGCCTTCAACTTTTCTTATCTCGCCTGTGGGTATTGAAACGTTGTCTATCGGGAGATAGAAGTCGGCATTGATTCGCAGTTCTACGTTCTCAACCGAAGGCGTTGGGTTCGCGATGCCTGCCAAGGAGATGAAAGCGTGGTTTGTTAGATTGATGATGGTCTTCTTGTTTGTCGTGGCGAGATAGTCGATGTGCAGCTCGTTGTCATCTGTCCAGGTGTACACCACCGTTACCTTCAGCTCACCAGTGTAGCCTTCCTCGCCGTAAGGTGAGACATAGTTCAGCGCGAGAGCGTGGTCGTTCATCTGCTCGGGCGACCAAACTTTCACGTTAAACCCTTTCTTGCCGCCGTGCAAGGAGTTTGGTCCATTATTGACAGCCACTTGGTATTGCTTGCCGTGCAAGGAGAACTTGCCTTTGGCTATGCGGTTGCCAAAACGTCCGATGAGCCTTGACAGATATGGCTCGGGCGAGTTTATGACATCTTGAATATTGTCGTGTCCCATGATGACGTTGCCCATCTTGCCGTCTTTGTCTGGGACCATGAGGGCCACGATAGCCCCACCATAGTTGGTAATGGCAACTTCATTGCCCTTGCTGTTTTTCAAGACGAAGAGATCCGTCTTCTTGCCATCTACTGTAGTCTGAAAGTCTTCACGCCTCAGACCACATACATTTGGTGTTTCTTCAGAGTTTGCCATATGGATGTGTCTTTAGTTGTTGTTTCTTATAGTCTTTTGCAAAGTAAGTAAAAATAATTGAGAACGACAACTAAAACACGAAAATAATATGGTGTTTCTTATGTTAAATATTATTTATGGCGTGAGAAGGTCTGCTACGACATAGCTTGAGCCGCCGATGAAAACGAAGTCGTCGGGAGCGGCATCAGCAATGGCTTTATGGTACGCGTTGGCCACGGAACCGCAGTTGATGCCTTTCAAATGGTGTCGCTTGCCGAGCTCTGCCACTCTGTCAGCACCGAACGCCCTTTTCGACGTTGGCTGTGCCCAATAATACACGGCGTTCGTTGGCAGCAGACTCATCACGGTGTCTATATCCTTGTCGTCTACCATGCCGAAGACTATTCTAAGGGTCTTGCAAGGCTGTCGCTTTATTTGCGGTGCGAGATATTGCCAACCGCCCACGTTGTGACCCGTGTCGCAGACGACGCGTGGTTTGTCGCACAGTGTCTCCCACCTGCCACGCAGTCTCGTCAACTTGCAGACATTGGCAAGTCCGCGTGTCATGTCCTTGTCGCTGATGGAGAATTTCTCTTTCAGAAAGCGCATGGCGGTGAGCACGGTGTTCATGTTTTTCTCTTGGTAGTCGCCTCCCAAGTCGCCATGGACTTCCCCAAGGACAGTCGTTTGATAGTCTCTGCCTCCGTCCAGACAAGGCTTTGACGACAGTATCACGGTATGGTCTTGGGCGAAGACTATTGGCGCGTGGCACTCGTCGGCTTTTCTTTGGAAGCATGGACGGGTTTCTGGCAAATCCTCGCCAATGACCACTGGCACGTGAGGCTTTATTATTCCTGCTTTCTCTCCGGCTATGAGCGCAAGGGTGTTGCCAAGAAACTGCGTGTGGTCAAAACTGATGTTCGTGATTACCGACAGCTCTGGCGTGATGATGTTTGTGCAATCGAGCCTGCCGCCAAGACCGACTTCGATTACCGCCACGTCGACATGTTGCTCCTTGAAATAGAGAAAGGCCAATGCCGTGGTAAGCTCAAAAAAAGAAGGGTGGAGCGGCTCGAAAAACTCGCGCTCCTGCTCCACGAAGTCGATGACTCGCCGCTCAGGAATCATCTCCCCGTTGACGCGGATGCGCTCACGGAAGTCGACAAGGTGAGGCGAGGTATACAGGCCAACCTTATAGCCAGCCTCTTGTAGTATGGCCGCAATGCTGTGCGAACATGATCCCTTGCCATTGGTGCCGGCTATGTGTATGGTCTTATAGGCACGGTGTGGGTGTTCGAAATGCTCATCCAGTGCCCTTGTCGTCTGAAGCCCAGGCTTGTAAGCCGAGGCTCCTACGTGCTCGAACACTGGAGTCGAGTTGAAAAGATACGAAACCGTTTCCTGGTAATTCATCTCACCCTTTCCTCTTTATATAAGATCTTCTCAGATGCCTCTGGTATATGATGCTTTCTAACAAGCGTTGAAGCGCTCTTTCAGGCGTTCAAAGATGTTTTTCTTTGTCGTGGTGTCGCCCTTGAAGTTCTCGCTGTCGCGCAGCTCCTCAATGGCTTTCCTCTCATCTTTGGTCAGTGTCTTCGGCACGAACACGCTTATGTTCACCACTATGTCGCCCTTGCCCGAACCGTACCCTTGCACGGCAGGCAAGCCTTTGCCGCGAAGACGCACGGTCTTGCCCGGCTGCGTGCCCGGCTCAATCTTCAAGGCCAGTTTCTTGCCCTCTATGGTCGGAACCTCAGCCTCGCCGCCGAGAGCCGCTGTCGGGAAGTCGAGCAGCAGGTTATATATGAGGTCTTGCTTGTCGCGGATGAAAGTGTCGCACTTCTCTTCCTCGATGATGACCTGTATGTCGCCAGGCACGCCATTGTGGGGGCCGGCATTGCCTTTGCCGTGTACGTTGAGCACCATGCCTTCCTCAACGCCGGCGGGAATGTTGATTTCCACCACTTTCTCGCCTTTCACCACGCCGGTGCCGCCGCAAGCCTTACACTTGTTTTTTATCACGGTGCCTTCGCCGTGGCACGTGGGGCATTCACTTTGCGTCTGCATCATGCCAAACATGGAGCGCACTGTGCGCGTCACCATGCCAGAGCCGTGACACGTGGGGCACGTCTCTGGCTTTGAGTCGCCTTCGGCGCCCGTGCCATTGCACTTGTCACAAGTCACGTCCTCGCGCACCTTGAACTTCTTTGTCACGCCGCTGGCGATGTCTTGGAGCGAGAGCTTCACCTTGAGTCGAAGGTCGGAGCCACGGTACACCCTTTGTGAGCCGCCTCCACCGAAGCCGCCAAAACCGCCGAATCCACCACTGTGGCCGCCGAATATGTCGCCAAACATGGAGAAGATGTCGTCCATGTTCATCCCTCCGCCTGAGAAGCCTCCGCCGAATCCGCCGCCGGGGGCGTTGAACCCGAACTGGTCGTACTGGCGACGCTTGTCTGGATCGTGGAGCACCTCGTAGGCCTCGGCAGCCTCCTTGAACTTCTCTTCCGCCTCCTTGTTGCCAGGGTTGCGGTCGGGGTGGTATTTGATGGCGAGCTTGCGGTAAGCCACCTTTATCTCGTCTTCCGATGCGTTGCGGTCTACACCAAGCACCTCATAATAGTCTCTTTTCTCAGCCATGATCGTATTACTGTCCTACTGCTACTTTGGCGTGGCGTATCACTTTGTCGTTGAGGGTGTAACCGGTCTGCACGCAGTCGATTACCTTGCCTTTCTTGTCGTCGCCCATACCTGGTACCATGGCGACAGCCTCGTGGAAGTCGGTGTCAAAGTCCTTGTCGTCGGTGTCAATCTTCTTCACGCCAAGGCTCTCCAAGGTCTTTACGAACTTGTTGAAAATCATCGTGACACCATCCTTGATTGCTTTCGGGTCCTCACTCTTGTCCTTGAGCGCGCGCTCAAAGTCGTCGAGCACGGGCAGCACTGCTTTCACGGTCTTCTCGCTGCCGTTGAGTATCAGCTCTGCTTTCTCCTTCAGCGTGCGCTTCTTGTAGTTGTCAAACTCTGCGAGCGTGCGTAGGTACTTGTCTTTCAACTCGGCAATTTCCTTGTTGGCTTCATCCAATGGGTCTTTGTCCTTATTCTCGTCAGCCTTGGTGCCAGTTTCTTCTGCTTGTTCCTTGGCCAGCTTCTCCTTCTTGTCCGAATCTTTTGTCTCTTTGGCTTCGGCCTCAGACTGCTTGGCCTGCGCTTTTATGTCTTTCTCTTTCTTTTCTTTTTCTGCCATAATGCTATAACCTTTTTGTTATTCAAAGCTAACAAAAACCGTGCCACGAGGTGGCTCATTCGTACATCTTGGCTTTTTGCTCCTTGATCGAATCGTCGTGCACGTATTCGTCATACGGCATGAGCTTGTCGATGCATCCCTTTGGCGTGAGCTCGATGATGCGGTCGGAAACGGTCTCTATGAGCTCGGTGTCGTGGGAAGAGAACAAGATGTTGCCCTTGAACGCCACGAGGTTGTTGTTGAGGGCCTGTATCGACTCCAGATCGAGGTGGTTGGTGGGTGTGTCGAAAATGAGGCAATTGGCGTTTTGCAGTTGCATGCGCGCTATCATGCACCTCATCTTCTCGCCTCCCGACAGCACGTTGACTTTCTTGTCCACGTCTTCCTGGCGGAAGAGCATGCGCCCCAAGTATGACTTCATCACCACCTCGTTGCCTGGGCCATATTGCGATAGCCAGTCGACGAGGTTCAAGTCCGACTGGAAAAACTTGGTGTTGTCCAGTGGCAGGTATGCCGTGGTGATGGTCACGCCCCACTTGTAAGTGCCGGCCGCAGCCTCCTTGTTGCCGTTGATTATCTCGAAGAGGGCGGTCATGGCCTTGGGGTTATGGCTGAGGAACACGACCTTTTGTCCTTTCTCTATGTTGAAGTTCACGTTGTCGAAGAGCACCGTCCCGTCCTCGTCGACGGCCTTCAGCCCTTCCACTTCCAGGATTTGGTTGCCCGGCTCGCGCTCCATCTGGAATATGATGCCAGGGTATTTGCGGCTCGAAGGCTTGATTTCCTCCACGTTGAGTTTCTCCAGCATCTTCTTGCGGCTGGTGGTCTGGCGGCTCTTCGCCACGTTGGCGGAGAAGCGGCGTATGAACTCCTCGAGCTGTTTCTTCTTCTCCTCGGCCTTTATCTTTTGGTTCTGCGCCTGTCGCAGGGCGAGCTGCGAGCTCTCGTACCAGAAACTGTAGTTGCCGGCGAACACGGTCACCTTGCCGAAGTCGATGTCTATGGTCTGCGTCGACACGGAGTCGAGGAAGTGGCGGTCGTGGCTCACCACGAGCACGGTCTGGTGCTCGTCTATCTCGCCAAGGTAATCCTCAAGCCATTCCACGGTGTCGAGGTCAAGGTCGTTGGTCGGCTCGTCGAGTAGCAAGTTGTCTGGCTTGCCGAAAAGAGCCTTCGCGAGCATCACGCGCACCTTCTCGTTGTTTGACAGTTGCGACATCTGCTTCTGGTGCAAGCTCTCGTTCACTCCCAGGTTCTGCAAGAGCTGGGCGGCGTTGCTTTCGGCCTCCCAGCCGTTCATCTCGGCGAACTTCTCCTCCAGTTCCGCCGCGCGGTTGCCGTCTTCCTCGGTCATCTCTGGTTTCGAGTAGAGCATGTCGCGCTCTTTCATGTTGCTCCATAGGGCGTCGTAGCCCATTAGCACGGTGTCCATCACCTTGTAGGAGTCGTACTTGAAGTGGTCCTGCTCAAGCACCGAGAGCCGTTCGCCCGGGCCCAGCTCTACGGTTCCCTTGTTGGGTTCCAAGTCGCCGCTGATGGCGCGGAGCAGTGTCGACTTGCCGGCGCCATTGGCCCCGATGACACCGTAGATGTTGCCACGAGTGAACTTGATGTTCACGTCTTTATAAAGCACACGTTTGCCAAACTGGATGGCAAGGTTGGTAAGTGTTATCATAATCGCGATTCGTGTTATTTTTGTATTCAAAGAGTGTGGGACATAACCGAAAAAAGACTGACCTCCATTTGAAGATCAGTCTTTTCTGGTGCGTCCTTAGGGATTCGAACCCTAGACCCACTGATTAAGAGTCAGTTGCTCTACCAGCTGAGCTAAGGACGCTTTTCAACTTACTGGGCTTTTGTTGAAAACTGTGCGTCCTTAGGGATTCGAACCCTAGACCCACTGATTAAGAGTCAGTTGCTCTACCAGCTGAGCTAAGGACGCATTCTACAAAAACATTTCCAAGACCAAGACGACCTCTTTGCTGTTTTGCGGGTGCAAAGGTACGGCTTTTTGCGATATTGACAAAACTTTCGTGAACTTTTTTTCAAAATATTTTCTTGCTTGATAGGGGCTGTGCTACTAAATGGTTGATAATTAACGTTGTATACCTATTTGAGATTTTGCGTCTATTTTGTTGCCCCAAAAGCCATGTTCCAATCCTTTCCTTGCATACATTATTTATAATAGAGGACAAGAAATGAATG
>ERZ808240.2726-NODE-2726-length-18602-cov-8.917992_pt1 | contig 18602 bp, 16 predicted proteins | sample MGYA00521084_ERZ808240 | MGnify/ENA primary metagenome ERZ808240 (study PRJEB31516, sample SAMN03275571) | gut metagenome | biome: mammalia-associated habitat; material: feces | host: Papio cynocephalus | place: Kenya | collected 2012-08-06 ... | reverse complement strand
CCAACGACCCCCTGATTAACAGTCAGGTGCTCTAACCAACTGAGCTATTGAAGCTTTTATTAGTAGCATTGTTTCTCAAATGCGATGCAAAGGTACAACGTTTTTCTTTAACCGCCAAACTTTTCAGCGAAAAATTTTAAGTTTTGCATAAAAAAAGATATTTTTTTGCCTTAAAATGGTGTTTTACCACTATAATCATGTACTTTTGCAGTATTGAACCCTCTCTTTTGCAAGATGCAGCGGTGTCCGCAAAGGTGGCTAAAGAGCTGCTGTTGTGTGGCAAATATGCCGGCAAGGGTGTGGCAGGGGAGCAAGAGGCTTGCCGATAGCACTGCTATGGGCTTGTAAGAGCATAGCTATTGCCCTGCGAAAGCTATGCAATCGGCTTGCGAAAGCAGTGCTTTCAGAGGGCGAAAGCATAGCTCTTGGTTGCTGATACGGAAAATGGTGTTGGACGGTATCAGCAGCGAGGATGGACAGAACGATACATGAAAATAACAGAATATGAAGACAAAGCTATTTAATCTGCTGCTGTTGGCATTGCTGCCTTTTGCTGCACTGTGTGCACAAGAGGGCAAGGAGCATACCTTCAAGGTGGCAAAGAACATGCAAGTGTTTAACGAGATATACAATTATCTTGACTTGATGTATGTAGATACGTTGGATGCTGACGAGACCGTGGGCACGGCCATCAGCTCGATGCTGCGCTCGCTCGACCCTTATACGGTGTATTATCCGGAGGAGAAGACCAAAGACCTCAAAACCATGCTGACGGGCAGATATGTGGGTATAGGCTCTATTATAAGGTATAACCAGAAACTGAAACGGGTGGTTATAGACGAGCCTTACGCCAACTCGCCTGCTGCTGAGGCTGGTCTGCAGAAAGGCGATATCATATTGAGCATAGACGACTCTACCATGACAAATAAAGACGTGAGCTATGTGAGTTCTCATCTGCGCGGAGATGCGGGCACTACCTTTGTACTGAAAATCAAACGCCCCGCTACGGGCAAGCAAATGCAGATGAAGATTACGCGCAGGGCTATCGAGATGCCTGCCATACCTTATTACGGATTGCAGGCAGACGGCATTGGCTACATCAATCTGAACAGCTTTACAGATAACTGTGCCAAGGATGTGCGCCGTGCTTTTGTAGAATTGAAGAGCAAGGGCATGAAAGGCTTGGTGCTTGACTTGCGCGGCAATGGCGGCGGCTCTGTGTCAGAGGCGGTAAGCATTGTCAACATGTTTGTGCCCAAAGGCATTACATTGGTCAAGACACGTGGCAAGCTGAAGCGTGCCAACAACGATTACAAGACTACCCAGGAGCCTATCGATACGGTCATGCCTATCGTGGTACTGGTCAATGGCGAGACTGCCAGTGCCAGCGAGATAACCTGCGGCAGCCTGCAAGACCTTGACCGTGGGGTAGTGATGGGCACGCGCACTTATGGAAAAGGCGTGGTGCAACTGCCGCTGGACCTGTCGTACAACGGACAACTGAAGCTCACTACAGGCAAATACTATATACCCAGCGGGCGCTGCATACAGGCCATTAACTACAAGCATGCCCGTGGAGGATACATGGAGCATATACCCGACTCGCTCACTCATGTATTCTATACCGCCAAGGGGCGCGAGGTAAGAGACGGCGGCGGCATCAAGCCTGATGTGGAAGTGAAGCCCGACTCGCTGCCTAACATCGTGTATTATCTCACGGTAAACGGACTTGACTCTACCGAGGTGCTGCTGGATTACGAGACAGACTATATAGCCAAGCACCCGAAGATAGCTCCTGCTGCCGAGTTTGCACTGACCGATGCCGATTATGAGGCGTTCAAACAGCGTGTTGTCAACAGTGGCTTTACTTACGACCCTGAGAGCGAGAAGGCTTTGGCTTCATTGAAAAAGATAGTAAAGTTTGAGGGCTATTATGATGATGCGAAAGCTGCTTTTGACGAACTTGAAAAGAAGCTGAAGCACAATATAGCGCACGACCTTGACCACAACAAGAAGGTTATCATGCAGATGATAGCCAACGATTTGGCTGGTGTCTATTATTATCAGCGCGGTACGATAGAGAATGGACTCAAAGACGACAAGCAGATGAAAGAGGCTTGCGCCTTGATAAAGGATACGGAGCGTTACAACAACATACTGAAGGCTCCTGCAAAGGCTGTGGCAAAGAAGAAAAACAAGAAATAGCAGAGGCTCCGGGCTGGCAACAGTTGGCTCGACAGACATAAAAAAGCGGGAGGAAACCTTGCATTATGAAGGTTTCCTCCCGTCTTTTTATATAGCTTGAGTGGATGTTCCGCTCAGCGGCAACTCATTACTTGTTGTCAGAGATAAGGTCTTCGCCAGTCATGTCAGCAGGCTGCTCCAGTCCCATGATGTGCAGGATAGAAGGTGCCACGTCTGCCAAGCGGCCGTCTTTTACGGTAGCGCTGTTGTTGTCAGTAACGTAAATGAAAGGCACAGGATTCAGAGAGTGAGCCGTGTTAGGTGTGCCGTCAGGGTTGATAGCGTTGTCGGCATTACCGTGGTCAGCAATGATAATCACCTCATAATCGTTGGCCTTGGCAGCCTCTACCACGTCATGCACGCAGTGGTCTACAGCCCATACAGCCTTGGCGATGGCATTGTAGATACCAGTGTGGCCTACCATATCGCCATTGGCAAAGTTAACCACGATAAAGTCATACTCCTGTGTGTTGATGGCACCTACCAACTTGTCTTTTACTTCAAAGGCACTCATCTCAGGCTTCAGGTCGTAAGTAGCAACCTTTGGCGATGGAACCAAGATACGGTCTTCACCTTCAAAAGGAGTTTCGCGGCCACCGTTGAAGAAGAATGTTACGTGAGCATACTTTTCGGTCTCTGCTGTGTGCAGCTGTTTCTTGCCATGCTTGCTCAGATATTCGCCCAAAGTGTCTTGTACATTGTCTTTAGGGAAGAGGATATGTACGCCCTTGAATGAAGCGTCGTATGGTGTCATGCAGTAGTATTGCAGGTCTTTGATAGTGTGCATGCCCTCTTCCGGCATATCCTGTTGAGTCAATACCTGAGTCAGCTCCTTGGCACGGTCATTGCGGTAGTTGATAAAGATAACCACATCACCTTCCTCAATGGTACCGTTTACCTTAGCGTTGACAATAGGCTTGATAAACTCATCGGTTACACCATCAGCGTAGCTCTCTTCCATAGCCTTTACCATATCGTCAGCCTTTTTGCCCTTGCCCTCTACAAGCAGGTCATAAGCCTCTTTCACGCGGTTCCAACGCTTGTCGCGGTCCATAGCATAGAAGCGTCCCACTATGCTGGCTATGTGGGCATCGTTTTTCTCACATACCTCGCTTACTTCCTTGATAAAGCCAGCTCCACTCTTTGGGTCGGTATCACGACCGTCCATGAAGCAGTGAACGTAAGTGTTCTTCAAGCCATACTCCTTGGATATTTCAATCAGCTTGAACAGGTGGTTCAAAGAAGAGTGCACACCGCCGGTAGAGGTAAGTCCCATCAAGTGGAGCTTCTTTCCGTGGTCACGGGCATAGCTGTAAGCACTTACAATCTCTTTGTTGGTAAGTATAGAGCCATCCTTGCATGCACGATTAATCTTGACAAGGTCTTGATATACGATGCGGCCGGCACCGATATTGAGGTGTCCTACCTCAGAGTTGCCCATCTGGCCTTCAGGCAGTCCGACATCCTCTCCACAAGCCATCAGCTGTGAGTGAGGGTTGGTTGCATAAAGATAGTCAAGATACTGAGTTGGCGTGTTGTAGATAACATCGCCTTTGCCGTGCTTTCCGATACCCCATCCATCGAGTATCATCAATAATGCTTTCTTTGCCATAATAGTTGTATAATAATATAATAATCTGCCGCAAAGTTACGAATATTTGCAAGAAGAACAAAGAAAGGAGTGCTAAAAGCATGCAAATGCCCCCTGAATGCTGCCGTATTGAATGTTTTTAACAATGTGAAAATGAGTTTATTAATATGATTTTTGTACTTTTGCAAAGATGTCTTTATGAAAGGTAAAGCAGCTTAAAATGATTATAAAAGATAGATTAAGCAGGGATAAATGCTGTTTTTTGCAATGAAAAAATCTGAAGAATACATCTTTAACACTGAATATAATAACTTGATAGAATGAAAAGATTTACTATTACGGCACTTGCGCTTGTGCTGACACTGGCATTGCAGGCCATACCGGCTAAGCGAAATGTGTGTAAAACAGGGCATCTTTCAGACGGAACAGAGCTGAAAGTGGAGCTGGTAGGTGATGAATTAGGGCATTATTGGCAGTCTGCTGACGGCCGGAAATTTATGCTTCAGGATGAAACAGGACTGCTTACGCCTGTGGACGAGACCGCCATGCAGCGCCATATCAGCCAACGCAGAGCAGCTGTCAATACATACAGACAGCAGCGGGTGCAGCAGCGCCAGACTGAATCGACACTTCCCACCAACCAGTTGACAGGCAAGAAAAACGTGTTGCTTATCTTGGTGAACTATCAAGACGTGAAATTCCAGGATGGGCACGGCAAAGAAGCTTACGAACAGATACTCAACCAGCCCAATTTCTCTAACGACCAAGGCTTCGTGGGCAGTGTCTACGATTACTACAAAGCACAAAGCAAGGGGCAGTTTGAGGTGCACTTTGACATCAAAGGCCCTGTTACCCTGTCGCAAAACATGAAATATTATGGCGGCAATGATGCGTATGGCAATGACAAGCGCCCTTATGAAATGCTGAAAGAAGCCTGCGACTCGGTAGCGTCAGAGGTCAACTTTGCCGATTATGACTGGAATGGCGATCGCGAGGTAGACCAAGTGTTCCTTATCTATGCTGGTCAAGGAGAGGCCGTTTCGGGCGTGCCAGACCAAGTGTGGCCCCACGAATGGAGCCTGGTTGCATCAACAGGACGTATGTATCTCGTCAATGGCTACAAGATAAACACCTACGCTTGTTCACCGGAAATGTACAGCAAGACCCGTCAAGACGGTATAGGCACCATCTGTCATGAATTCGGTCATTGCTTGGGCTTGATGGATATGTATGACACTGGCTATCGGTATGCAGGCATGGGTACATGGGACGTGATGGCTCAAGGCTCTTATAATGGCGACTCCAACAGACCTCCTTTTTTCTCTACTGTGGAGCGGATGATCTGCGGTTGGGGACAACCCGTGGAGCTGGTAGACGACCAAACCGTTGACCATCTTGAGCCATACGCACAGGACGGCACATCTTATATCATTTATAATGATGCAAACCGGGATGAGTTCTACACGATAGAAAACCGTCAGCGCATGGATTGGGACACTGAGTTGCCGGGCACTGGCTTGCTGATTACGCATGTAGACTACAATGAATCGCAGTGGAGCAGCAACAGTGTCAATACCAGCAAGAACCAGGGTTGCTCGATAATACCGGCCAATAACCGTTCTATCTTCTATACAAGGGCAACTTATGACTATGATGCTTATCCTTACATGGACAACGATAGCCTTACAAACAACTCGCGACCGGCAGCTAAACTCAACACGCCTAACACCGACGGAAAGTATTATATGAACAAAGCTTTGTACGATATGGCTGTCAATGCAGATGGCACAGCATCGTTCCGTTTTGTCAACAATAATGTATCTACGGGCATAGCAGGTGTTAAAGTAAATGCTGAAGCACTACGACCGCAGCGCATTTATGATTTGTGTGGCCGCTATGTAGGCAGCAGTTTTGAGGCACTTACTCCCGGCGTTTATATCGTGAACGGTCAGAAGCGCATCAAAAAACAGTGATAGCCGTATGTAAAAGAGGTGATAACTAAATGTAAAAGTATTGATAGTCGTATATACATGTATTGATGTTCATATACAAGAGCGTTGATGGCTGTATATACATGTATTGGTCGTCAAATCTGAAAATACTGGTAATTGTATATAATAAATGCGCAACTCACAGACTGTGGAGTTGCGCATTTCTCGTATTTTGTATTTTATAGCCAGCTTGTTTCTATGCATCAATATTGGCATAAGTGGCATTCTTCTCGATGAATTGGCGTCGAGGTTCCACGTCATCGCCCATTAACATAGAGAAAATCTCATCGGCTTCAGCTGCATTTTCTATGGTAACTTGCTTCAAAAGGCGTGTTTTGGGATCCATGGTGGTTTCCCATAGCTGTTCAGGATTCATCTCACCCAAACCTTTGTAGCGCTGAGTGTGTATGCTCTTTCCGTCTTCTACGCCATCGCCATACTTGTCGAGGAAGGCTTGCCGCTGCTGATCGGTATAGCAATACTCCTTTACCTTGTTCTTGTAAGTACACATATAGAGTGGTGGCGTGGCGATATAGAGGTGTCCGTCCTGTATTACCTTTGGCATAAAGCGGTAGAACAGTGTCATGATAAGGGTGTCGATGTGAGAGCCATCGACATCGGCATCGGTCATGATGATAATCTTGTCATAACGCAGTTTGTCGATATTGGCTTCTTTGTCGTCTTCACCGTCCACGCCAAAGCGCACGCCTATGCTCTGGATAATGTTCATGACAGACTCGCTGTCAAATACTTTGTGCCACATTACCTTCTCTACATTCAATATCTTGCCTCTTAATGGCAGGATGGCTTGGGTGTAGCGGTCGCGGCCTTGCTTTGCAGAGCCACCGGCAGAATCACCCTCGACCAGGAATATTTCGCACTCTTTGGGGTCTTTGTTGGAGCAGTCTGCCAGTTTACCGGGCAGCCCTCCGCCTGTCATTGGGTTCTTGCGCTGCACGTTTTCGCGCGCCTTGCGTGCTGCTATACGTGCTGTGGCTGCCAAGATTACCTTTTCGCAAATCATCTTGGCTTCTTTCGGATGCTCCTCCAGATAGTTGGAAAGGGCCTCGGACACGGCCTGTTGCACAGCACCTGTTACCTCGTTGTTGCCCAACTTGGTCTTTGTCTGTCCTTCAAATTGTGGTTCTGCCACTTTGATGGATATGACAGCGGTGAGTCCTTCGCGGAAGTCTTCGCCCGCGATTTCTATCTTTGCTTTCTCTATTTGTTTGGCAATGGATGGTTCACTGTCTGCATATTTCTTCAGTGTGCGGGTCAATGCCATGCGGAAACCTACCAAGTGGGTACCGCCTTCAATGGTATTGATGTTGTTGACATAAGAGTGTATGTTCTCGCTGTAGTCTGTGTTGTACATGACAGCTACCTCGATAGGTATGCCTTGCTTCTCTGTCTTCAGGTAGATAACATCGTCAAAGAGGTGTGTACGGTGGCGGTCAACGTAGCGTACGAACTCTTTCAGTCCGTCTTTGGCATGGAACACCTCTTGGCGGGTCTTGCCTTCCTCATCGGGCCGCATGTCTGTCAGCGTTATCTTGATGCCTGCATTGAGGTAGGCCAGCTCGCGCATGCGCTTCGCTATGATGTCATATTTATAGACGGTGGTGGTAAAGATGGACGGGTCTGGCCAGAACTGCTGGCGTGTACCGCGCAGAGTTGTTTCTCCCACTACCTTTACCGGGTATAGCGGTTTTCCTTTTTCGTATTCCTGCTGATATATCTTCCCGTCGCGGAACACTTGCGATTTCATGTGTGTAGAGAGTGCGTTGACGCAGCTTACGCCCACACCATGGAGACCGCCTGATACCTTATAGGATCCTTTGTCGAACTTACCGCCGGCGTGCAGCACGGTCATGACTACTTCGAGGGCTGATTTATGCAGTTTCTTGTGTTCGTCTACCGGTATGCCTCGACCGTTGTCTTGTACGGTGATGGAGTTATCTTCATTGATAGTTACTTCGATATGGGTGCAATATCCCGCCATAGCCTCGTCGATAGAGTTGTCCACGGTTTCGTTCACCAAGTGGTGAAGGCCCTTTTCGCTGATGTCTCCAATGTACATAGCGGGGCGCTTGCGAACAGCTTCCAGGCCTTCGAGCACCTGGATATTGCTGGCTGAATAATTATTCTCGTTGTTTATGTTTTCTGCCATTTCTTTTTTCGGTATTTTATCGTGCAAATATACTAAAAAATAATGACATAGGTACTCTTTTTGTTGAATTTAAAATTAATAAATGATAAGATGTTCCAGTGTGTTGAAAGGGTGTTGGTGTGTGGGGTATTTGAGCTGGATTTCAGTGTGTTTGCGTGGTTTTTGTGTGGCGTGTCTGTATGGTTAAGCGATGGTTCGAAAGGCTTTGCAGATGTTGGCAGTTGTGGCTGGCGTAGGGCTGGTGTAGGGGTAGGGGCACGAAAAAGCCGTAACCTTGTGGAAAGATTACGGCTTAATTCGTCTTATTTATAATTTTCTATTAACCTAAGCTATTGATGTGCAAAGCCAAGCTTGACTTTAAGTTAGCAGCCTTGTTCTTGTGGATGATGTTGGTCTTAACCAACTTGTCCAACATTTTCTGTACACTTGGGTACAACTTTAATGCCTCTTCTTTGTCGTTGAGGGCACGCAACTTGCGAACAGCGTTGCGCATAGTCTTTGCATAATATCTGTTATGCAATGTCTTTGCCTTGTCTTGGCGAATTCTTTTAATTGATGATTTATGATTTGCCATCTTTGTTGTTTTCCTTTTTATTTTTATTGTAGTCCCTAGGAGAGTCGAACTCCTCTTTAGAGAATGAAAATCTCTCGTCCTAGCCGATAGACGAAGGGACCGTGATTGTGAATTTTGCGGTGCAAAGGTACTGCTTTTATTTTTATCCTCCAAACTTTTTCGCAATTATTTTCACTTTACTATCAAAAAAGTGTATTTTTGCAGTTATGTTAGTCAAAACCAATGCTATTGTACTTCATTCCTTCAAGTATGGCGAGTCGAAACTGATAGTAGACTTGTTTACCGAAACTCAGGGTCGCCTTGGGTGCATTGTGCGTGTGGCCAAGTCGGCTACGGGTAAGTTGAAGAAACAGTATTTCCAGCCGTTGTCGCTGTTGGAGGTTATTGTGGATGTGCGTCAGCGTGCCCGTTTGCAAACGATTAAAGACGCCCGTGTAGCGGTTCCGTTTGTCTCTATCCCCTTTAATCCTTACAAATTGTCTATCTCGCTGTTTGTGGCAGAATTTCTTTGCGGTGCCACTCAGCGTGAGGAGGCCGACCAGCCGCTTTATACCTATATATATAATAGTATATGCTGGCTGGACAATTGCGAGCATAAGTTTGCCAATTTTCATCTGGTGTTTGCCATGCGTCTGACGCGCTTCTTGGGCTTTTATCCCAATCTTGACGATTATCAGGCTGGCTGTTGGTTTGATTTGCGTGCCAGTTGCTTCTGCCTGTCAGCCCCTCTTCATCGCGACGGTCTGCCGCCTGAAGAGGCCCGGTTGATACAACTGATGATGCGCATGAACTTTTCTACTATGCACTTGTACCGCATGAATCGTAACGAAAGGAACCGTTTGCTCGACATTATATTAGAGTATTACAGGCTTCATGTGCCCGATTTTCCGCAGCTCAAGTCGGTGTCTGTGCTGAAAGAGGTCATGGCTGTGTAGCCATTGCACCGTTATCGCCTTGCAAGAGCAGTGCTATTGGTTGGCGATAGCACTGCTTTCGCCATTTGATTACAGTGTTCTTGCAGCAGAGTATGGCTGAGACAGGCAAACTTGTGCGTCGCTTTCTGACAGTTGCATCTTAAAAAGAAGCTGTTTATAAAGCAAAGCCTTGTTCAAAATTTTACACCGATGCACAATTAAGTGGCTAAAAAGCGCTTGCATGTTAATAAAGTGTTATAAAATGATGTGATATTTAATATTTTTCAAGAAAAGTAGAAAGAATTTGAAAAAGTTGAGTTATTTTTGCATCGTGTTAGTATGATGAAGATGAACAACATATCGGAGAAGACCATAGATATTAGCCAAATACTCAAAGACAAGATGGGCGCCAAAGCCAAATGGGTGCCGGCTCCTTTGGTGAGCTGGCTCAAACATATTGTCCATGAAGATGAGGTAAACAAGTATCTGTGGGAGAGTCGCCACCTTACAGGCGTGGATTGGCTGGAAGAATGTGTGCGTTATCTTGATATGACACTTGAGATTGTAGGGGCTGAAAACTTGCCCGACAAGAATGACGGCCGCCTCTATACCTTTGTGAGCAACCACCCTTTGGGCGGTGCAGACGGTGTGGCGTTGGGCTCGATTATCGGCCGTCATTATGACGGCAGGTTCCGCTATCTGGTCAATGACTTGCTGATGAATCTTCCGGGACTGGCTCCTGTGTGCATACCTATCAACAAGACAGGCAAGGCAAGCCGCCATTTCCCGGCCATGGTGGAGGCGGGCTTCAGCAGCGATTACCACATGCTGATGTTTCCTGCGGGGCTTTGTTCGCGCAAAATCAACGGACAAATACATGACATACCGTGGACCAAGACCTTTATATCAAAGAGTGTAGAGACACACCGCGATGTTGTGCCTATACACTTTGGCGGACAGAACTCGGCTTTCTTTTACAATCTGGCTAACTTCTGCAAGAAAACAGGTATCAAATTCAATATAGCCATGCTCTTTCTGGTGGACGAGATGTACAAGAATGTACACAAGACTTTCCGCGTGAGCATAGGAAAGCCCATACCCTGGCAAACGTTCGACAAGAGCAAGAAACCGATAGAATGGGCACAGTATGTAGAAGATTTAGTGTACAAGCTATAATAAAAGCGATCAACAACAACACTCAATAAAAAGAAAATGGAACAAGAAATCATTCAGCCAATAGACAAGGAACTATTGAAAAGTGAACTGACCCCTGAGCGTCAGCTGCGAATGACTAACAAGAGCCATAACGAGATATATGTTATTACAGCGCACAATGCCCCCAATGTGATGAAAGAGATAGGCAGACTGCGCGAGATAGCTTTTCGCGAAGCAGGCGGAGGCACAGGCAAAGCCATGGATATAGATGAGTTTGACACAATGCCTAACTGCTATAAACAGCTTATTGTGTGGAATCCCGAGGCTGAAGAGATAATAGGCGGATACCGCTATCTGTTGGGAACAGATGTGGATATAGACGACAAGGGGCAACCAGTCTTGGCCACCAGCCACATGTTTCATTTCTCAGAGCGCTTCATGCGCGACTATATGCCGCAGACCATAGAGTTAGGCAGGTCGTTTGTGTCGCTGCCCTATCAAAGTTCCAAGATGGGTGCCAAGAGCCTTTTTGCACTCGACAATCTGTGGGATGGCTTGGGAGCATTGACCGTTATCATGCCTAATGTGAAGTATTTCTTTGGCAAGATGACCATGTATCCCTCTTACGTGCGCAAGGGCCGCGACATGATTCTCTACTTTTTAAAGAAGCATTTCAACGACCCCGACAACCTCATCATACCTATGAAGCCTCTACAAATAGAGACTGATGAGAACGAACTGAAGGCTCTCTTCTGCGAAAAATCGTTCAAAGACGACTATCGCATCTTGAACCGTGAAATCAGAAAGTTGGGCTATAACATACCGCCACTGGTCAATGCGTATATGAGCTTGAGTCCTACCATGAGAATGTTTGGCACCGCTATCAACTATGGTTTTGGCGATGTGGAGGAAACGGGCATTCTGATAGCTGTAGACGAGATATTGGAAGAGAAACGTATCCGCCATATCGATTCTTATATTAAGGAGCATCCGGAGGCGCTGTGCATTACGTCTGGTGCCAACAAAGTTATCTACAAAGAAAAGTAGAAATACTTGCTTGATGAAGAGAAAAGCGCCGGGGAGCCACAGGGTTGCCGGCATCAAGATATTTATCAGAATCTAATTAGGATAATAACGAAGGGGCAATCTTGCTGTTTCAGAAGCACGATTGCCCCAATTTTTTGCAGCTTCGGCAAAGGCAGAAGCTGCATTTGTGCTTTACTCTTGGCAGTGTGCGGTTGGCATCTTTACACAATGGGCAGACTGATACCGTTGATTTTTTGGTAAATGTCGAGTGCATACACATCGGTCATGCCGCTGATATAGTCTACCACTGCCATGATGCGTGTGGGCAGGTCGGCAGCGGTGATGTCATACTGGCTGCTCACCCTGCTGACAAGTTGTTGCGAGTAGAAGCGTTCGGGGTGTACAGCAGCATCCACCATTACCTCCATCAGCGTTTCCATAATCTTGAAACCGCTCAGTTCCACATCCAATACAGGCTTGCTCTTGTATATCATCCGCTTGGATACCTCAGCGCAGCGGCGGTACGCCTCTTTCAGGGCGGGTTCCATGTTGTCGATAAGGCCGCCTTTCAGCGAGCCGTCCATGATGTCTTCTTCGTGATTAAGAAAAGCCTCTACGCAAGCCTTTTCCAAAGCCCCGATGGCACAAGCCCGCATGTAGATAACCTGTTCGCTGGGGTCGGTTATCTGTTCGTCTATGATGCGCTGTTGTATGCTGTTGCTCATTTCCTTGCTGAAAAAGCCCAACAGCAGCTGCCGTGTCTCGTCAAAGCTCATGATTTTCAGTTTATAGGCATCCTCAATATCCATTATCTCGTAACAGATGTCATCTGCAGCCTCTACCAAATAGACCAATGGATGGCGCACATACTCTACGGGTTGCCCAGGCTTGGAGCGGCGTGTAATGCCCAAATCATCGGCAATCTTGCAGTAAGTGTCTTGCTCTTCGGCAAAAAAGCCGAACTTGCCATGCCCCTTGTCTGCCAAGGTTGAAGCAAAAGGGTATTTTACGATAGATGCCAATGTAGTGTAAGTCATTACAAAGCCACCTTCGCGACGCCCCTTGAAGCGGTGGGCCAGCAAGCGGAAGGCATTGGCATTGCCCTCAAAGTGGGTAATGTCAGCCCATTGCTGCGGGTGCAGTTCCTGTTGTAAGAAAGCCCCTTTGCCTTCGCTGAAAAAGGTTTGGATAGCCTTCTCGCCAGAGTGTCCGAATGGAGGGTTGCCCATATCGTGGGCCAGGCAAGCCGTGCTGACAATGGTGCCGATTTGCGGAAACAGCGTTTTGCCCAGCTCGGGGCGCCATTGTAGCAAGTGGTGAGCCACGTCGTTGCCCAGCGACATGCCCACACTGGCCACCTCCAAACTGTGGGTGAGCCTGTTGTGTACAAAGATGCTGCCTGGCAGAGGAAACACCTGAGTCTTGTTTTGCATGCGTCTGAAAGGGGCAGAGAATATCAGCCGGTCATAGTCGCGTTTGAACTCAGAGCGGTCATCATGCTTGGTTGTATGGCGCGACTCCTGCCCTAAACGCTTGTTGGATATAAGTTGTTCCCAATTCATCATAATCTGTTTGTATTAAAGTGTAAGGCACAGCAGCCACTTTGCATGTGGTGCCCCGTTGCCTTGTGTGTAGCTTGGTCGCAAAGTTACTAAAAAAACATAGAAACAGCCTGTTAAACACTTGAAACTTGCATCCTGCCAACAGCTGCTGACCGTATTTCCTGCAAACATAAATAAACCTAAATTATTCGTTTTTTGATACCTATTTATACATATATAAAATAAAAGGAGTATTTTTGCAGATTAAAAGCATAAACCCAAAACATGATACAGATAAAGATAATAAACAAGGGCCATCAGCCCCTTCCGGCGTATGCCACCCCTCAAAGTGCAGGTCTTGACCTTCGTGCCAATATCAGTGAGCCTATTGTCTTGCACCCTATGGAGCGCAAGCTCGTGCCAACAGGTCTTTACATGGCACTGCCGGCAGGCTATGAGGCTCAAGTTCGCCCCCGTAGCGGATTGGCCCTGAAGCATGGCATTACCGTGCTGAACACGCCAGGCACCATTGATGCCGACTATCGTGGCGAGATAATGGTGCTGCTTGTCAACTTCTCTGATATCGACTTTGTAATCAACGATGGCGAGCGTATAGCCCAAATGGTGATAGCACAGCATGCTACAGCGCAATTTGAACTGGTAACCGAGCTGGACGAAACAGAGCGTGGAGCAGGTGGATACGGGCATACAGGCGTGAAATAATACCGCTTGGACTGCCGGCAGTAATGCCTGATAGCAGTCCATTACTTAATCATGATGAAATGAGAAAAAGTATCTTACATATTGTTGGCACATTGATAGCCGTAGTGTTGCTGGTGGCTTGTGGTACAGAACGCAAGGCCGTGCGCCCCGCCACGACTCCAACTGTGGCTTATCCGCAGCTGAGCCACAACGACAGCTTGCGCTTCAAGCTCTTCTTCTATGAAGCAGTCACTCAGCAGGCTCAAGGCAACTATGGCGCAGCTTACACCTTGTTGCAGCACTGTAAAGAGATAAACCCCTATGCGGCAGAGACTTATTTTATGCTGTCTGCGTATACAGGGGCGCTGAAGGGCGATTCCACCATGCTTCAAGATTTGAAGAAAGCCGCCGAACTTGACCCTTTCAACAATACTTACCTTGACCGTCTGGCCATGGGATATCTGAAGGTGAAAGACATGGATCAAGCCATTGCGGCTTATGAAAAGCTGTCTGTCAACAGCCCTGAGCGTTCTGATATACTTGAAATGTTGGTGCAACTCTATGCCAAGAAACGCGATTTGAACAACATGCTCAAGACCATGAACCGCATAGAAGCCTTGGAGGGAGCCAACGAACGCACCACACTGGCCAAGATGCAGGTGTACTCTTTGATGGGGAAAAAGGCAGAAGAACTCAATGTGCTCAAGTCGATGGTCAACCAGCATCCCAACGATATGAACTATAAAGTAATGATGGGCAACTGGCTTTTGCAGAATGGAAAGACAGAAGAGGCATACGATGCCTATCAGAAAGCACTTCATCAAGAGCCAGACAATGCTATGGCGCAGATGTCGCTGCTGGATTATTACCGTCAGGTAGGGCAAAACCAGCGGGCCGACTCCATACAAGAGCAGATGCTGGTGAGCGAGAAAACTGCACCGGAAACCAAGTTTACGCTTGTGAAACAACTGGTAGACAGCAACGAGAAGAGCGGAGGCGACAGCACAAAGGTTATCAACCTGTTCAAGAGAGTGCTGGCACAGCCACAGAAAGACGCTGATATGGCATCGCTTTATGTGGCTTATCTGCAACTCAAGAAGATGCCTAAAGACACTGTTCTCGCTGCATTGAAACAGGTTCTGCAAATCAGCCCTGAGAATGTTGAAGCCCGCATTTCTCTCATTCAAGACCAATGGGCAAAGCAGGAGTATGACAGTGTGATAGCCAATTGCCACGAAGCGTTGAACTATACCCCGGAAAGAATGGTCTATTACTACTTCTTGGGCATGGCAAACGTGCAGCTTGACAAGTCTGATGACGCTATTGCAGCCTTTAAGAAGGCAGTAAGCGTAGACGATGATACACGCAACGATGCGCTTACTTCAGACTGTTATGCCATGCTGGGCGACCTTTATTACAGTATCCGTCAGTCGCAACAGGCTTATGCTGCCTACGATAGCTGTCTGCAACTTAAGGACGACAACTTTGGCTGTCTGAACAACTATGCCTACTATCTTTCAATGGAAGGCAAGCAACTGGATAAAGCCGCAAAGATGAGTCTGCGTACAGTAGAAGCCGACCCCGACAATTCTACTTTCTTGGATACCTATGCCTGGATATTGTTCTTGCAGAAACGCTATGATGAAGCACAGGCTTATATTGACCAGGCAGTGGTCAACGACTCAACCAAAAGTGGCGTAATACTGGAGCATGCGGGCGACATTTATGCAATGAAGGGCGACATCAACACGGCACTTAAATACTGGAAAGAGGCCCTTACAAAAGAAGATGGCTCCAAAATGATATTGGAACGCAAAATAAAACTGAAGAAATACATCAATGGAAAATAAACAGTCAATACTTTGTATTTGCTTTATGGCACTGGCGCTGGTGATCTCCTCTTGTGGTACTAAACGCATGGTGGCTGACAGTTCGGCCTCCAATACCCACCAGACAACCATAACGAATAGCTCAAAAGCGCGGCAGTTGGCTTTTGCCAAGAAAGTAAACGGCACCGCAGTAGATGCCAACTCTATTCAGACTAAGATAAAGTTTACCGTTGTGTCGGGTGGAAAAGACATTTCAGTAGGCGGTTCACTCAAGATGAAACGAGACGATGTAATCCGCATACAGCTTACTGCCTTGGGACTGATGGAAGTAGGTCGTCTGGAATTTACCAAGGATTATGTATTGATTGTGGACCGTATCAACAAGCAATATATCAAGGAAGACTATAATAAAGTGGACTTCTTGCAGCGCAATGGCCTTGATTTCTATGCGTTGCAGGCCCTCTTTTGGAACCAGTTGTTTGTGCCTGGCGAGCAGACTGTAACCGACTCGCAGCTCAAAAACTTTGATGTAACCCTGAATGAGGATGCCACACATAGCCTGTTGTCGCTGAAAAAGGGCAATATGAACTATCAGTGGGAGGCTGAAAATGCAACAGGACGCATCAGTAAAGTGGATGTGTCGTATGCCAGTGCGGTAAATGGCAATACCCATGTGGGCTGCACCTATGGCAACTTCAAGACGCTTCAGTCTAAATATTTCCCTACAAGCATCAGCCTGAAGCTGCAAAGCGATGCTCTCAAAAAACACAAAGATTTGGAGATGGATATCAATATCAGTAGCTTTGACAAGTCGTCTAATTGGGAAACACGCACCGAAGTGTCTTCTAAATACAAGAAAGTTACGGTAGAAGATGTGCTCAAGAAACTGATGAGCATGTAGCTCTTGGCTCGTTGAAAGCCACCTAAAATAGAACCTTTACTTAGATGAAACGCAGATTATTAATAGTTTTGATGGCATTGGCAGTGCTTTCTATGCCTGCACAAAACAAGAAAAATACAACCCGGCGCAAAGCAACAGCCACGTCAGTAGCCACTGGCAAGGCACGAAAACATGCTACTGCTGCCTCTAAAAACAAGGCAAAGGCTCCCTCTAAAGCTCCCCAAAAGACGACGGCTAAAGGCAAGCGAGGCCTTAAAAAAACTGCTGTTGCCTCTGATTACAGTAATGCCACCATACGAGGGCTGCGCACGCAACGTGCCGATATACAGCGAAAAATCAAGATACAGGAGCAATTGCTCAAGAAAAACAAAGCCGATGTGATGCAGAGGTTGAGCCACTTGATGGCTATTAACAGCGAGATTGACCAACGGGAAAAATCAATCAATGGCATACAAAAGGACATTCATCATATTGAGGGCAATATAGGCATGCTGAAGAACCAGCTTTCTCAGTTGGAGTTACAGCTTCAGGATCGCAAAGCCAAGTATGTAAAGTCCATGCGTTACATGGCTACCAACCGCACGGTGCAAGACAAACTGATGTTCGTGTTCAGTGCAAAGAATCTGGCACAGATGTACCGTCGCATGCGCTTTGTGCGCGAATATGCCGATTATCAGCGTGCGCAAGGTGAGATGGTAAAGGCCAAACAAGACCAGATAACTTCTAAGCATAAGCAGTTGGAGGTAGTGCGCGGTCAGAAAAACACCCTGCTTTATAAAGGAAAACAAGAGCAGTCAGTGTTGCAAGGCAAGCAGGCTGAGCAACAAGAGATGGTCAATTCGCTGCAAAAACAGCAGAAAACCATACAGTTAATAATTGATGAGCAGCGCAAGAAAAATGCTGCATTGAATGCCCGTATAGACCAATTGGTGGCACAGGAAGTGGCAAAGGCAAAGGCCAGAGCTGAGGCAGAAGCACGCAGAAAGGCTGCCGCCGCCGCTGCCGCTGCCAAGAAAAAGGCTGAGGAGTTGGCGCGAAAGAAGGCTGCAGCTGAGGCCGCTGCACGTGAGAATGCACGTAGAGTGGCAGAAGCAAAGGAGCGCGAACGCCAGCTTAAAGCTGAAGCTGAAGCTGCTGCCCAGCGATCGGCGGCAGAGAAAGCGAAGGCTGAGCAGGCTGCCAAAGAGGCCGAATCCAACCGCGTAGCGGCTGAACGCAAGGCGCGTGTGGAGGCAGAACGACATAAGAAAGAGGTGGCAGAGGCCAAGAAAGAGGTAACAGAAGCTGCCACGATGGATAGTCAAGACAAGCAGTTAAGTGGCAGTTTTGAGCGCAACCGCGGCCGTTTGCCCATGCCTATTACAGGTTCTTACCGTATCGTAAGCCACTATGGACAATATAATGTAGAAGGACTGAAGAATGTAAGGCTCGACAACAAGGGCATTAATATATTGGGCGGTGCCGGCGCTTGCGCCCGAAGCATCTATGACGGCGAGGTAAGTGCGGTGTTTGGCTTTGGCGATACCATGGTCGTAATGGTACGTCATGGTTCCTATATCTCGGTCTATTGCAATTTGCGTTCGGTCAGTGTGCATCGTGGTCAGCATGTAAGCACACGGCAGGTGTTGGGAACAGTGGGTACAGATAATATACTTCAGTTTCAGCTTCGCCATGGAACAGCCAAGCTAAATCCTGAAGCTTGGCTCGGCAGATAACCTCTGAATAGGATGAGAATGGATTTTAAAACCTGTCTTTCTGTGCTCTCTGAGCATTTGTGTTATGATGGATAGTTTCCTTTTTCCCTCAACCAAAGAAGTCCATTACTCATAAATAAGGTAAAACGAAAATGTTTTTTCTATTTCTTTAGATACAAAAAAGCGGTGAAAGGTCTTGCCTTTCACCGCTTTTTTGTCGGGATTACTGGACTCGAACCAGCGACCCCTACGTCCCGAACGTAGTGCGCT
>ERZ808240.2725-NODE-2725-length-18608-cov-9.024255_pt1 | contig 18608 bp, 24 predicted proteins | sample MGYA00521084_ERZ808240 | MGnify/ENA primary metagenome ERZ808240 (study PRJEB31516, sample SAMN03275571) | gut metagenome | biome: mammalia-associated habitat; material: feces | host: Papio cynocephalus | place: Kenya | collected 2012-08-06 ... | reverse complement strand
ACCTTGACCGTTACGGCTGGGATGCATCCCCGTGGGTGTGGGTTATCGAATTTGAAAGGTGCGAGAAGTCGGAGGGAGTGTGAGGATGGTTGGTATTTTTATGTTAAAATTTCAAAATATGGTGGAAAATAATGAAAGAAGTATGATATAATTCTAACATAAATGATAAAGTGTAGGTGGGGACAGTTATGAATGAAATGATAGTACATGATGCCAATATGCTTCTTTATGAACACAAAGTAACTGATAAAAATATGCAGAATTATTTTTTAGAAAGATACTTTGATGATACCAAAAGGGAAGAGCTTGAAAAAATTATGAAACATTTTGGTGTTGGGTATGATTGCGACTTTAACAAATTACAGTTAATGGTGAGCGAAGAGAACCAAAAGAATAATTTTCAAATAATGTAATTAGCATCAAGTAGCGCCTAAGAGCCGATATGCGGAGAAATCCGTGTATTGGCTCTTTTTGTTTATCCGGGAGGAAGAATGTATAAGACACAGAGAAATTATGAAAACGTGCAGAGAGCAATATATGACGGCATCGGGGAATACCAAGTACCACAGATAGAACCTACACAGTATGAAGGCTGCGACTGGATTGGATATAACTATGCCGGCACAGCCAAGGACAGGGAAAAGAAGGGAGTGCATTTCTTCCTTGACGATTACCAGTTCATGCGCCTGTGGACAGACCCAGACAGATATATCAGCACCCTGCAGCAGTTCGCCTATGTGATGTCCCCTGATTTCTCTATGTATACAGACTTCCCCAAGGCGCTGCAGATATATAACCACTATCGGAAGCACTGGCTGGCCGCATACTGGCAGGAGCATGGTATAAGGGTAATTCCTACCATATGCTGGAGCGACAAGTCTTCCTTTGAGTGGTGCTTTGATGGAGAACCTACACACAGTGTGGTGGCAATATCTTCCGTGGGTACCCAGAACAGCAAGGAGCGCAAGCGGAAGTTTCTTGACGGTTATTTTGAGATGGTGGACAGGTTGCAACCTACACAGATTATCTTCTACGGCAAGGTGCCGGAAGAGTGCAAGGGCAATATCGTGCGGGTTAAGGCATTTAGCGAGAAGTGGAATGAAGCGGAGGTAGCGCAATGGTAATGGATTTGCAGTATTTTGGCGGCCGGGGCGCTTCATCAGATTTATCCTACCAAGGAAATAAAGGTTACGCAAAGGCAGCGGGGACAGGAATAACACTTGACAGGATGTATTTAGCAACAGATAGATTATCTGAAAATAGTAAGAAAGATACTTACGATTTACAGATAATACAAAATGTTATGAACAATCCCGACTCTAAAATAACAATATATAGAGCCACACCCGGAAAGCAAATAAATGATGGTGATTGGATTTTTATTAACCCTTCAAAAGCAGAAAAGTGGACTAAAACGGCATTTGGCACTCCTAAGAAAGGTTTTAGGGTTGTGAAAAAGACGGTATCAGCAAGTGAAGTTGACTGGACAGGTAAAAATCTTGAATTTATGTATAAAAAGAAAAGGTGAAATTATGAAGATGAATTTGCAGTTCTTTGGAGGACGTGGAGCAAATAGCGGGATAAGTGATAAATGGACAGTTGCATTTGATGTAAATATGAAAGGCAGTATGTCCCGGTTTGTAATCAGAAACGGGCAAGTGTATAAGGACAATGGCGAAGAGATTTCTCTGTCAGCGGAGCAGATTATGAAAAATGCCAAGTCTGCGGGGTATGAGGTGAAGACCTACACCGCAAAACAGGCAGCAGAGAGAGAACGACAGATAGCTGAAGACCGACGGAAAACGAATGAGTTTTTGAATATCGCCGATGCCCAGATGGGAGGCAGACGAAGCGACCAGAGAGGAACTACACGAGGAAGACGCGGAGGACGAAGAGGAATTTAGGAATTTCCAGTGGAAAGAGCCAGAAAGGAGGTAGTCAGTGGCAGCAAAGAAAAATCTATTAAGTGATAAGGCATATGAGATGTATAAGCAGGGCATGAAGCTGGTAGACATTGCGGCGCAGTTGGGCTGTTCACCGGCTACTGTACGGACGTGGAAGAATAGGAATAAATGGGATGAGGGCGGCAGTGAAACGTTTCAAAAGAAACGTGAAACGAAACGCAACGTTTCAGCAAAGAAAAAGAAAGTAGAAATATCTGTGGAGGACGGCACGAGGGAGACATTGCAGAACAATGCGCTGACGCCAGAACAACAGATGTTTTGCATATATTACAGCCGGACATTCAATGCAACCCAAAGTTATCTTAATGCCTTTCAATGCAATTACGATACTGCCAATGCAGAAGGATACAAACTCCTTGTAAAACCTTGTGTCCGGGCGGAAATAGAACGCCTGAAAGAAATCAAGCGGCAGCAGATTGTTGCAAGCGCGGACGATATTGTAGAACTACAGATGCGGATTGCCTTTGGTGATATAGGCATGGCGCTGGGATTTGGACAGGACGATATGGAGCTGAAAGACGGAAGCACTGTAAAAGTAAATGTGATGCGCCTGAAAGAGTCCGACCAGGTAGACACGCAGCTTATACAGTCGGTTATAGAGGGGAAAGGCGGCGTATCCATTACCATGAAGGACTCACAAAAGGCTATCGATTGGCTTACCAAGTACTTCCTGATGCACCCGGAAAGCAAGTACCGGGCAGAATACGAGAAACGAAAAGCAGAGAAAGAGGGCGGCGATACACCAGAGTACGAGTCAGATGGTTTCATGGAAGCGCTGCAGGGTGATGTAGCCACCACATTTGAGGGAGAGGATATTGTTGAAACGTAAGGCATTGTTCAAATTTACCCGGTTCAGCCGCAAGCAGAGAATGGTGCTGGAATGGTGGATGCCCGGGAGCCCGTATGAGGACAAGGACGGCCTTATATGCGACGGCTCTATTCGTTCCGGTAAGACTACCGTCATGTCATTGTCTTATGTGATGTGGGCAATGGAAAAATTTGACGGACAGAATTTTGCTATATGCGGCAAGACAATCCAGTCCCTACGCCGTAACGTGATAGGGCAGCTTAAACTTATGCTTCAGTCCAGAGGATACCGGGTGGAGGAACATAGGTCAGAAAATTACATGGTTATCCGTATGGGAGCCAAGGAAAACACATTCTATCTGTTTGGCGGTAAAGACGAAGGCTCCCAAGATTTAATACAGGGTATCACGCTGGCAGGCGTGTTCTTTGACGAAGTAGCGCTTATGCCGGAGTCATTCGTAAATCAGGCAACCGGTCGATGCTCTGTGGATGGCTCCAAGTACTGGTTCAACTGCAACCCGGAAGGTCCCGACCACTATATCAAGGTGGAATGGATTGACAAAATAACAGAAAAAAACATGATACGCATACATTTTACCATGCGAGACAATCCAAGCCTTGCGGCGAAGATTATCGAGAGATACGAACGCATGTATAAGGGCGTGTTCTATGACCGGTTTATATTGGGGCTGTGGGTGCTGGCATCGGGCATCATCTTCCGGTATTTTGCCGAGGACGACTCTCCGTATTTGTTCGACGATGCGGATATCTTCGACAATGAGGGAAAGCTTAAGGTTCCATTCTTCAAAATTGTAATGGGTATTGACTTCGGCGGCAACGGCTCTATGACAACCTACAATCTTACCGGCTACCAGAACAGATATCATGACTTCAAAGCACTGGAAGAGGACGGATTGCCGTTATCGGATGACATCGACAGTAAGAAGATATGTGATAAATTCGTGGAGTTCTATAGGGAGAGCATTCAAAAATACGGGCGTGTGGACTGGGTGTTCCCGGACAGTGCCAGCACGACAATGATTAACAGCCTGCGGAGTGCCGCCAAGGATGCCGGGCTACCGTATCAGAACATCAAGGGCTGCCGGAAGAATGAAATATCAGAGCGACCAAAGACAGTGGACATGCTTTTAAATAGCGGGCGGTTGAAAATCAACAGACGCTGCACGCAGACACGAAGGGCGATAGCTTTCCTCCGGTGGGACGAAAAGAAGCCAGACCAGCCGGAGGACAAGAACATAGGAAATGTAAACGACAGGTGGGACAGCTTCTGCTATACGTGGCTGGACTTTGTGGAATACATAGACTTGAAGAGATAAGGAGAAGAGTATGGAAAATTGCGTTACAAACTTTCTACAGAAAAAGGGATACACCGTAAACACCAAGGCGCTTGCCGTCATTCAGTCATGCGACGACTGGTACAGTAATCGTCTGATTGAGGACTTTCACAGGCGCAAGACTATCAACGGTCAGTCCTACGAGCTGAACAGGCTGAACTTCGGTAAGCGGTGCTGCTCCGACGATGCGAACCTGTGCGAAGTGCTGGAAATCAACGCTGGCAACGGTGAACAGGCGGACTTTGTGAAAGATGTACTGGATAGGAGCGAGTTTAATACCCAATACCGCAAGCAGTTGGAGAAGACATCTGCGGACGGCACAACGGCGTGCTATATCCGCCTGGACAACGCAACATTCATGGATAACGGCTCCGTACAGGGTGGAACTATCAAGCTGAACTATGTGGAGGCAGATGCCTTTATGCCGCTGACAGTGGAGAACGACATCGTAACCGAGGCGGCGTTCTCCGGCTGTTCGTTGGTAAAAGGGAAGAAGCAGATTACCCTTGTCCTTTTCACATTAACCGACAACGACATGTATGTGGCAGAAACCCATGTATTCGACGACAAGGGCACAGAGCTGCCCGACAGAGAGCGCAGTGTGCAGTTGGGTGATGTCAAGCCTTTCGCGGTGATGCGTAACGCCGAAGTAAACAATTTGGACGACATGGAAGGGTATGGATTGCCCAAACTGTGGGATGCAATCCCGGCACTTAAGGTCGTGGATTTGTGCTATAACGTTCTTTTCTCCGATTTGGACAAGGCCGAGAAAATTATTCTTATCAACGAATTACTTTGTGAGTTTGATAGTAATGGTAAGCCGAAGCTGACACCTGAGCAGAAGAAACTGTTTGTGTTCACTGGGGAGAAACTTCCGGAAGAGAAGGGCATGATACAGGAATACAACCCGGAAATCCGAATTGAGCAGGTAACAAAATCCTTTGAACTGGCATTGTCCCTGTTATCGATGTCCTTCGGCTACGGCACCAAGAAGTATAGCTTCGAGAACGGGCAGATTACCACAGCGACCGAGTATGTTGGTGAGAGGCAGGACCAGATGCAGGAGCTTAACCGCCAGCGGCAGGAAGCAATCCGGTATATACAGGACATATGCCGCGCCGTTATGTGGTTTGCCAACACCTTCCAGAGCAAGGCGTTCAATCTGGAGCAGGACATTCTTGTGGATTTCGACGACAGTTACATCACGGACAAAGAAGCCGAGCTGGAACGCAAGCGCAACGATGCCCTTTCCTTCGATATCCCGGAGCTGAAAATCTGGTATCTCATGGACGCATACAGCATCACCGAAGAAGAAGCAAGGGCAATGGTGGAAGCGAAGCAGGAAGAGGAACAGAAACAGGACCCGGAAGCAGAAGATTAACGGAGGGAGGTGCCTATGCTTACAGAGGAACAGTTAGAATATATATCTGCGGCTATAGTGCCCCTGTTCCAGTACCTGGAGAAAGAGGTCATAGCGGATATAGCACGCAGAATAGCCAAGACCCTTACATATAGCCGCACGGCGGAGCTGCAAGCCATAGCCATGATGAAACTGGGGTATAGTCCGGCAAAAATCCGCAAGGAAGCCATGAAGATGCTGAATGCTGACCCGGATTTCCGCAAGGCAGTGGCAAAGAACACCCTGGAATATAAAAGAGAAGTGCGGAAGATTATAAATGACATCACCAAGGCAGCCTATAAAGCCAATGAGGAGATAGTTGCTGGAGCTGGTAATATGTCATGGGCAAATGACCTTTCCGTTTGGAAAGAGGCAGGAAAAGAGCTGACGGACAATTCCTACCTGAAAGAGCTTATGGATGCTTTTTCGGCGCAGACCAATGGCGAGCTTAAGAATATGACACAGACAACAGGTTTTAAGACCATGAGCGGCTATGAGGGCATCGAGAACGCATATCGCAGGGAACTGGATAAGGCGGTCATAAAAATATGCTCCGGCACATTCTCACAGGATAAGGTTGTCCGGGATGTAGTGCATGATCTGGCACAGAGCGGCTTAAGGTCTATTGACTTTGCATCCGGCTATTCCATGCAGCTTGACACTGCCGCACGCCTTGCCGTTCGTACCGGCTGCCACCAGCTTGCTGGCAAGATACAGGATGAGAACATCAAACAGACGGGTGAGAACCTGGTCTACGTGTCCAAGCACTGGGGTGCTCGCAACAAGGGAACCGGTCATGCAAACCATGAGCAGTGGCAGGGCAGAGTGTACTACATCAAAGAGGGGCAGGACTACCGAGAGGAAGCCAAGCGCATCGGGCAGGACTATATTACGGACCTGTGGCGTGCGACCGGCTACAGTGTGGATGGAGCACATGAGAGTGACCCTACCGGTCTATATGGCTATAACTGCCGGCATAGGCATTATGTGTGGTTTGAGGGTGCTTCCAGTTTCCCTAAAAATCATTATGAAAAAGAGCCTGTACCTGTCACCATAGACGGCAAAACCTACGACTACTACGCCATGACCCAGAAGATGCGTGCTATGGAGCGGAATATCCGGGCATTGAAGAGGGAAAAGGAAGCAGAAGAGGCACTGGGAGATGATACCAGAGAGCTGCAGGTTAAAATCAAGGAGAAAACCGTCAAGTACAAAGAATTTTGCAAAATGTGCGGAGTGCCAGAAGAGACAAGCCGGCTTCGGTATGAGTGCGGCACGGCGGACTTGAAGAAAACCAAGGCGTGGAACGGGTTTGAAGTATCGGTTGCACCAGTTCATAAAATAAATGTATTTGATAATGGCATGGAAAAAATAAAAAATGTAGGTTATACTATAAGAACAAGAGAAGATTTTGAACAGACGGCACATCAGATAGAGAAAGACATATTACAGTATTCAAGTAAAGTCTCAAAATGGAGCGGAAAAGTTATTACTCATGATGGACTGATTGAAGACGAAGCGTTAGGAAGAAAAGAATGGTCCTGCGACATAGCACTGGTGCGTACCGCTGACGATGGAGTTTTATGGCATGAAATGCTTCATTCTTGTTCTGCAAGTTATTATCAGCCAGAAGTCTACAGCACTAATAGATACATTGAAGAGGCCACTGTAGAATGGCTCAAGCAACAAATATGTAAAGAAAAGAATATTACTCATATATGCACTTATGAGGATAAAACAATGGTTTTACAAGCGTTAAACAATAGGTTTTCATATGGTACCGACATGGAGTTTGCAAAGGAATTATTTAATATACCATTGCCCAAACGATACCAGTGGTTAGAAGATAAAGTTGATGAAAGTCTAAGACAAGCTGGCGCTTCATTTGAAGACTATAATGAAGTTATGAAATTTGTTGAAATTCTAAAGGGAGGGGAAAATGGTTGACATTAAAGGATTACTTGAAGATATAAGGGATTATAATAAAAAATATACAATTTCAGAACATTCAAGTGATGCAGAAAAGCTTATTGCAAAAATGCAGGATAAAGATATATGTACAGAGCAACAATATTTCGATATAGAAAAAGAAGTAAAGTTTTTTTTGAAATCGAACGCCCCACAAACGGATAAACAAAAGGTACTTGGATATGCGGAATCACTTTCTATGATTTGCGCGGCAATAAGGGAAGGAAAACTCGTAATTGCAAAGCAAAAGGAGGACGACAATGGATAACTTCAAGGCAGTATATAAAATTCTGTCACAGCTTGAGAAAGAGATGGATAACGAGTATGCAGACATAGGAAAATTTGATGCGAATGCCCTATGCGTAAGCGATGAGCGTTGGATGAGATATATTGAGATGATGGAGGATGTAGGATACATCAAAGGTGTCCGAATAATGAGAGATATATCCGGAAACAGGAACTGTGACTGCCGTAATATTCAAATTACACTGAAGGGCTTAGAGTATCTGCAGGAAAATTCTATTATGCAGAGAATGTATAATGCGGCAAAAGGAATAAAAGAGGTTGTACCTGGATTATAACACATAATTCGCAATTATATCATTGCAACGAAACAAATGTTCTGCTATAATATCTCTATGGAGGGTTAATATATGCTGCCAAAAGGATATTATTGGATTGCGTGCCCTCACTGTGGATTTCCAATGCAGGTGGTAAGGAAAGATACTGTATTGAGGAATTTCCCGGGGTACTGCAAAAAGTGTAAAACTGAATCGATATTGACAATAGAGCCTAAGCGCCAAGTAGTAAATTCTTAATGGAATTGCTGCGAGGCGCTTTTTTTATTGTCACATTACAGGGTGGAGCAGTCTGGAAGCTCGTCTGGCTCATAACCAGAAGGTCACGGGTTCAAATCCCGTCCCTGCAACTTCCCATACCGGGGAAAGCCCGGTAAATAAATCATTTAAGGAGAACGATATGAAGAACATTTTAACTATCTTGAAAGAACTGGGCATTGAGGTGCCTAAGGACAAAGAAGACGGCCTTAATACTGCAGTAGCGGAAAACTATAAGACGGTAGCCGACTACGACAAGCAGAAAGAGAAGCTGGACGCAGCCAACGAGACGATTAAGGCAAACGACACTGCCATGAAGGACCTGCAGACCAAACTTGACGAGTTCAAGGATGTGGATGTGTCCGGGCTTAACCAGCGCATCAAGGATTTGGAAACCGAGAAAGCCAATATCCAGAAGGACTATGATGCCAAGATTGCAGACCGTGACTTTGATGACCTGGTGAAGGAAAGCATTGCAGCGGTCAAGGGCAAGAACGCCAAGGCTATCACCGCTCTGTTGGATGTACCTACACTGAAAGCATCCAAAAATCAGAAAGAGGACATTGCCGCGGCGCTGAAAGTATTGGCAGAAGCAGAAGATAGCAAGATGCTCTTCGGCGAGCCGGAGCCTAAACCGACAGGAACTGGAAATTTGATTGGACAGGTGAGAGGTGGCGCCAACATTGACACCGACGAAGCTGCCATGAGAGCAGCTATGGGACTTCCACCTGTAGGCGAGACAAAATAAGGAGGAAAATATATGCTGAACACAATCGTATTAGCAAAAAGCTATGTACCTCTGCTTGATGAGGTATACAAAAAAGAGTCTGTTACCAGCGATTTGACTGGTGACCCTGCAATGGCAAGAGCCGGTGCAAATGTAAAGGAGATTGTATATCCCCAGATTTCTGTAACCGGTCTTGGTGATTATGACCGCAACAGTGGTTATACCAAGGGAACCGTAGATTTCAAATGGGCATCCACTGAGTATAACTATGACCGTGGTGCCAAGCTGTCTGTAGATGCTATGGACAATCAGGAAACCTACAACCTTGCTTTTGGCATGGCTGGCGCCGAGCTGATGAGAACCAAAGTAGCGCCGGAAGCAGATGCGTTTACTTTCGCTACCCTTGCAGGTATCGCAGGTATTTCTAAGGGCGAAGCAAAGACCATTTCTACCGCGGAAGCATTCCTGGCAGAGCTTTTGGAAGCCAAGGACACTATGGACAACGACGAGGTACCGGAAGAGGGCAGAATTCTGTATGCAACTGCAAACCTGCTTAATGCACTGCTGATGATGGACTCTTACAAGTCCAAGGAAATTCTGAATGCGTTCACTATTAAGAAAGCTGTACCTCAGGGCAGATTTTACACATCCATTGACCTGTTGGATGGTAAAACACCGGGAGAGGAAGCAGGCCATTACCGTAAGGGTACTGCCAAGTATGCGAAGACTACCGATGTGGCAGTAGTAAGCAGCAAGACCTACTACACTGAAAGCGGTGGTGTCTACAGTAAGGTAAGCAATCCACAGACCGAGTCTATTGGTACTTACTACGAGATGGTGCAGGAAGCTGCAAAGGCTATTAACTTTATGATTATTCATAAGCCTGCCATCATCAAGCACGATAAGCACGTAGTGTCCAACGTCATTCCGGCATCTGCTAACCCGGATGCAGACGCAGACATCATCAAGTACCGCAAGTACGGTCTGGTAGATGTCTACAAGAATAAGACGGCTGGTATCTACTTAAGCCATCAGGCATAAGGAGGCGGACTATGAGAACAGTAGGAATGGGCACACAGACCAAGAGTGATGCATATAAGGCACTTCAGCAGGAGATTGCCGAGCTGAAAGCGGAAAATGCTGCACTGCAGCAGGAGATTGCCGAGTTGAAGGCAAAGAAATCTCCCAAGAAGGAAAAGGCAGCAGCAGAAGCCGTAACGGAGTAGGAAGAGAGGGAGCAGTATGTCTTACATAACGTGGGAGCAGTACCGCTCCCTTTACAATGGTATATCTGATAAAACGGAGTTTGACCGGCTGTCCAAGTTGGCAGAAATCAAACTGAATACCATAACCCACATGCGGGCGAAGCAGTTTGAGGATGCCTACAGTGAGGACACCGCCACGGATTTCCAGAAGCAGGTCCATGCACAGATACAGGACACCTTCTGCCAGCTTCTTGCCACTATGAATGTGCAGGAGGCTTCCGGCATGGGTACCGGCATCGTATCTGTCAGCAATGATGGATATTCGGAGTCCTACAAGGTCACCACGGCGCAGGAGAAGGAAGCGCAGCTTACCTCTGTAATTCGTTCCGGGTTGTCCGGCACGGGATTGGCAGGTGCGTTATGAGCATTCTTTTTAGCGATACCATGACGGTGTACAACTACCACCGGGACCCGGACACCGAAAAGGAAACGTGGTTCCGGTCAGTGATAAGGGGCGTCCAGTGGAGCCATAACAAGACGGAGACTACGACCTCCGGCAACGTACAGACGGAGTCCAAGGTGGAAAGTATCACAGTGGACTTTCAACACAGTTATGGTAACAAGCCTTACCTTCCGCCGACAGAGTACGCCAAGCTGACCGCCGAGCAGGCAGCAGGCTTCTGGACTCTTAACCCGAAATCGGGACAGGACATGATTGTGCTGGGCGTGTCTGAACAGGAAATCAGCCGGGCGTACAAGCTTTCAGATTTGCAGGATGACTTCCAATATGCCGTCACAGTAACGGCAGTATCGGACAATCGGAACCGCCCGAGACTAAAGACCATAAAGGTGGTGGGAAAGTGAGTAAGCTGGATTATCAGTGCACATTCAATCTTGGTGACTGCATCAAGGCTCTTGGATTGGAGGAAAAGGGCAGGGTACAGCAGTTTGTTACCAACGAATTTATGAAAAACGTGCAGCCCTTCGTTCCATTTGACTTAGCAGGGAAATATGAGACCCCCGGGAGGCTGATTGACAGTTGCCACATCGAAGATGGAACCGACGTGGTATGGAATACGCCCTATGCCAGACGCTTGTACTACCACCCGGAATATAATTTCCAAGGAGCGCCTATGAGAGGCGCCTACTGGGCAGACCGTTATATGCAGAATGGTGGTCGCGAAGAGATAGAACAGGGGGCAAGGAGGATAGCAGGACAATGACGGTATCAGAAGCGATTATTAAGTGGTTAAAAACATTTAAGCTGGAAGACCAGAAAATGAGGCATATTGATACAGATTTGCTGCATGGCAACATCGATTATGCGCTTATTAAGGAACCTGTGCAAAGTGTGAAAACATATCTTTCCGGCACCAAAGTTATAACAGGGCATTACATGCTTGTTGCGCGACTTCCGGCCAGCACAAATACAGACTGCATGGAAAATAACGGATTTGGCGAGGCGCTGGAGCAATGGGTAGAAGAACAGACCTGCAACAGGGTATTTCCCGAAATTCCCAATGCAAAGGTGCAGAAAGTGGAAGTCACAACTCCATTTTTCATGGACAAAACAGAAACTAATAACTCTATCTACCAGATGACGGTAGGTATCACATATGTAAAGGAGAATTGAGATGAGAACAGACCTTAAACATTTCATCGATACCAGCATGGGTGCAGCCGAAGAAGCCTATGAGCTGCTGGGTGACGGAATTGAGTCTCTTACCGAGGAAATGAACCCGGAGGAAGAGACCAAGCAGTACATCAACATGGAGAGCAAGTCCAATAACGTAAAGGCATATCAGCGCACCTTTGACGTGGACAAAGAGGATTGCGTAGAAGATAAAGTTCAGAAATGGCTGGACAGCATGGTTGACAAGCTGCCTACCGGCGCATCTGCAAAGACTTCTTTCGTACGCCTGCGTTTACGGGATGCGGTAAGCGGCTCCGCCGGTACATATAAGGCAATCAAGGTGCCTTGTACCGTGTCTGTAACCTCTAACGGTGGCGACGGCGGTGATTATGTGCATAATGTTGTGAGCATTAAGCAGTGTGGCGAGGATATCCACGGTACATTTAACATCAGCACAAAGACATTCACTGCCGGTGAAACCGAATAGTGTAGGTGTTAATCAATAATTAACATATGTGGTGGGTGTACTTCTCTGTCACCCATCACATTCAGAGAGGATGGTAATTATAATGGAAAACGTACAGAAAATCAGAGTTTCCCGCGGAATTGTTATCGAGGTGAATGATGCCGGGGAAACCATTACCCTCAACGTGGAAGATACTATGTTCCTTGACCGATTCTGCAACCTTATGGACGAGTTTCAGACCATTTCCAAGGAGTTGGAGTCCGAAGAAGTAAAGAAGATGGAGCTTCGGGACCATGTTACCCTTATGATTGAACGGACAAAGGGACTTATGGCACGTATTGATGATATCTTTGGGGCAGATACCTGCAGAAAGGTATTCGGCGACACGGTACCCGGTCCGTACATGATTGCGGATTTCTTCGACCAGCTTATGCCTATTGCAGAGAAATACATGGATGAACGGCAGAAGGAAATCAGCAAGAAATACAATCGAACCAGAAGAGGAGCACGCCGTGTTTAATGTGCTGCTGGATGCCCTGCCGGACGAATGGGACGGGTACCCGGTAGATGCGGATTTCCGCATCGGCATCCAGATATCCCAGTGTCTTGTGGACGATGCCCTTAACAGCAGGGAGAAGGTTGCTACGGCATTATCCTTGCTGTTTCCGAAAGAACAGCCGCTATTTGAAAATGCTATGGATGCCCTGCAGTGGTGGTTGAGCGAATACGACCATGACAACCACGAAAGAAGTAAGGGCAAGGACCATAAATTGAAGGTAATGGACTTTGATGCCGACCAGTGGCGTATCTATGCGGCATTCTTGAAACAGTACGGAATAGACCTTAACACGGTAGATATGCATTGGTTTACCTTCATGGGATTGCTTTCAAATTTAGAAGAATGTAATTTTACGCGCGTCGTGGACATTCGGCTAAAGGAAATCCCTTCCAAGGCATCGCCGGAGGAAAAGAAGCGGCTCCGCCAGGTGAAGAAAATCTATTCCCTTGCGGATAAAGAAGAAGTCAGCACAGAAGAGGATGAACGGAACAAAGAAGCACAGGAAGCGTTCCTGAAAATGTTAGGAAAATAAATAAGCCAGCACAGCGCCTAAGAGCCAGTAAATAACTACTGGCTTGAAGTGAGGTGATGAGATGGCTAATTATGATGCAGAAATACGTGTGGGTACCAGGGTTGATAACTCTGAACTTATTAAAGCACAAAAAGAAGTGGATAAATTAGCAGCTCAACTGGAAAGGGTAAGGGAGAGGTCCGAAAAAGCTGTAGCGCTCGGCGGTTCTGAAAAACAGTTAGAAAGCTTAGGATATGATGCAGAACTGCTGGAAGATAAGTTGTATGCGGCTTATGACAAATTGGAAGCATTGAAAAAAGCCACTTCCTTACCCAGTCAGGGACTTGAAGATGGACAGAAAATAGTAACACCTATACAGAAAGCAGCGGAGGAACAAAAACGGCTTGCGTCTATTAAGGAAAATGCCGTTATATCCGACCAGCGGATAGTTGACCTGTTGGAAGAAGAAGTTGCCTTAAAAAAGCGGCTTAAAGAACTGGAAGCGGCAGGAGTAACTGCAGGCTATCAGGAACACGATGCCATTACAGGACGGCTATCCGATATCAAGGAAGAAGTGAATGCATACAGTGGCGGTTTCAAAAAAGCCAGCGACTCCGGCAAGAAGTTTTTTGATACGGTTGCAAAGGGCAGCAAAAAATCTTCCGGGTTGCTTGGGACTATCGGTTCCCGACTTAAGGGTATTGCATTATCCCTTCTGATATTCAACTGGATAAGTAAGGCATTTAATGCGATGGTATCCAGTATGAAGGAAGGCTTCAAGAACATTGCGCAGTATTCTTCGGATTATAATGCAGCTATGTCCGCGTTGAAGAGCCAGAGTGCCCAGTTAAAGAACGGACTGGCAGCAGCCTTTGAACCTATTGCAACAACTATTATTCCCTATATAACCCAGCTTGTGGCATGGCTTAACACAGCCACGGATACGTTCGCCCGGTTCCTCGCAGCATTGCAGGGCAAGCAGACCTACACCAAAGCCAAGAAGCAGGTAATAGACTATGCAAAGTCATTGAACACTGCCAAAAGCGCAGCACAGGGAGCCCTTGCAGCATTCGACAGTATCAATGTGTTGTCTAAGAATGATAGCGGCAGTGGCGCCGGAGGAGAAACTACGGGAGCCGGAGCATTTGAAGAGGCAGAAGTTGGCACCAGCATGCAGGGCATCATCGATAAACTTACACCGTTTAGGGATTTACTTAATCAGTGGATACAGGAAACGGATTTTTCCCCGCTTATTGACTCTTTTAATAATCTGGCCGCGGCTTGCGCTCCCTTTTCCGGGTATGTCTATGACGGTTTGCTGTGGTTTATGCAGAACATTCTTTTACCACTTGCATCGTGGACTATTCAGGATGCGGCGCCGGCGTTCTTAAACATGCTTGCCAATGGAATGAAATTTCTGGGCAAAACCATAGAAACGGTACGCCCGTCATTCGATTACATATGGTCGAATGTGTTGCAGCCTATCGCCGAATTTACGGGCGAAACTTTCATCTGGGCATTAGATACGATAGGTCAGACATTTTCTGATTTATCCGATTTGATGACGGAAAAGGGCGACAAGATAAACGAAATTCTTACCGCAGTCGGAAAAGGCATGGAACTTTTGTGGAATGTAATATTTAAGCCAATTTTGCAACTTATGCGTGGGGGAATAGGCACATTGCTTAGGTACATCATCCGGATTGTGGGAGACATGATAGATGTATTTTCCGGTATTGTGGAGTTTGTTTCCGGAGTATTTACAGGAGATTGGGAAAAAGCATGGAACGGTCTTGTGGATATATTCAAAGGTGCAGTGAACTGGATTATTGATATATTTGAAGGTGTTGTGAACACCATCATAGACGGCATCAATTCAATCAGCATCGACATCCCCGACTGGGTACCTAAAATTGGAGGTAGCCACTTTGGTCCCAACCTTGCAAGGCTTGAAATTCCCCGGCTTGCAACTGGCGGTATTACCAGCGGTCCTACCACAGCACTTATCGGTGAAGCTGGACGGGAAGCCGTTCTTCCGTTGGAGAACAACACAGAGTGGATGGATACGTTTGCTGACAAGCTAAGCGACAGACCCGTGAACATCCGTTTCACCGGAAATCTTGCAGAACTGGCACGGCTGCTCAAGCCGGTACTGGATGCTGAAAATAGCCGTATCGGTCGTAACTTCCGTGTATCAACGACATGAGGAGGCACATATGGAATACACACAGGGTATACGAATTGATGGAATTTATTTTGATGTGCCTCTTGTCAGTATTAAGAGGACGGCGGACTTCTTAGACAAGTATGCGGAGCGAACCGAAGACGGTGACCTGAAAAGGGAATTGATTGGTGTCTATTTCAACTATCAGATGAGCTTCGGCACAATCGATAACGATGACCTGTACGAAAAACTGTGGGACAAGCTCACAGAGCCAGTAGAATTTCATGATTTTTCCTTACCGACAGTGAAGGGAACCTATTCCTTCCGTGGGTATGTGTCCGGGGTATCGGATGAGATTGAAAAGATATTGTCAAGCACCGCCAAGATGAAAGGACTGCAGTGCAAGTTTACTGCAAAGAAGCCGGCGAGAAAGCCGGGGTAGGAGGTATAGCAGATGCCATATACAAATTGTAAAGCACATATGGAATTTGTGGATGTGTCTGCCGTATCCGACAGTTCCCCGGAGTTCTCAAATGCCGATATCGGAAAGCTGGAACTACTGAAAGCGGACACTGCTTATCCTGCGTACCTGATACCGGACTTGAACAGTGCGGTACTGGACGGCAGCAGGGTTACATTGGAAGAGGATACATGCATTCCCCTTATATCCAGTATATCGGGTGATGATGGAACATTTACAACACCGCCGGCATTAACCATTTCCTTTACTTCGCCGCATACATCGGCGGGCATTACCCTTTTCTTTCTGGATGATTACCCGGCTGGCATAAAGGTGGCATGGTACGACACCTACGGGCAGAAGATTATTGAGGAAGAATATGCGCCGGATGCCCTGACTTTCCTGTGTAGGAAGCAGATGGAGAACTACGGAAAGATTGTGATTACATTCTTGAAAACGCGATTGCCACAGCAGAGGGTAAAGCTTCGGTATATCAAATACGGCATGGAAATTGAGTGGAGCGGTCAACAGATACAGACGGCATCCATTACTGAAGAACTGGATACCACATCAGCAACCATTCCGGTAGGCACCTGCGATATATCCGTGGTAGACTCCGCGGGGGAATGGGATGCGACCAACAAAAGCGGCATATGGAAGTCCATCCAGAAGAACCAGCACGTATCTATGATGGAAGAGGTAGGGACAAGCGAAGTACCTTGTGGAAAATTCTATATAGATACCTGGCAGAGTGGCAGCAATTTAGTTAGTTTTTCCCTCATTGACCGAATGGGTATCATGGATAAAACAAAGTTCTACGGCGGAAAAATTTATACCGGGGAAACAGCCGGAGAAGTCATTGATGCCATTATGACAGATGCCAGAGTGACGGAGTACAAGGTGGCGGATGATGTGGCAGCTATTCAGTTATACGGGCATATCCCCATCTGCACCCACCGGGAAGCATTGCAGCAGGTTGTATTTGCTTGCGGCGCCGTGGCAGGCTGCGACAGGCAGGGATATATCAGCATCCGTATGCCGGACAGGTCTACCACCAGCACGATTACTACAGACCGTAAATTCATGGGAACCACCGTGGAAATGGCGGATTATGTGTCTGGCATTTCCATAGCCTACAAATCGTACAGTCTGCAAGCAGAAGCCAGTGAGATTTATAACGATGTTCTTCCGTCTGGTATAACCACTATGGAACTGTCGGAGCCGTACATGCCGGAGAGTATCACGGCAGAGGGCGGCTCCGTGGTAGCGGCGGCGACCAATTATGTGACAGTGAGCATGGACGAAGCAGGGACGTGCGTTATCAAAGGTAGGAAATACGAAAGTCAGGACATTACTTACACGGCGAGGGTAGCCGTTAAAGATGCGGGAGAGGTTGAAAATATCCAATCCTATGAGGGTGGAACCCTGTTCAATGCGGAGAGAGCCAAAGAGGTAGCGGAAAGGATGCTCAACTACTACCAACTCCGGCAGATTGTTTCTATCCGTTACCTGATGCAGGATGAAGTCGCGGGGAACTGGGTTGAAGTCCAAAATACGGACGGCAGCTATGCAGTTACCGGCATTACGCAGCAGACCATAGACCTGACGGGTGGATATATAGCAAGTGCCACCTGCCGGGGATACGCCACTATAACTGTGGCTGACTACTATGCCGGCATGGAGATATATGCGGGAGAAAGGGGGCTGATATAAATGGATTTAAGACCAATCAATCCGTACTATAAACAGCCACAGAGAATGGCAAGAGTTCGCCGGAAAGCGGTATCTGGATATAGTTATCCCTATACATGGGAGCCTCCGGTGATGGACAGGACGCAGGCGGATGTGAATTATGCCAAAGAATTGATAGCTATTGGCTGGAATAATATGACCGCAGAGCAGAGGTCGGAATATTTAGCAGGACTAAAGGGCTGCCTTAATACATCGGATTTGTCCAGAATTGAGAACAACATCCAAATATTGATAGATGTACTGGAATTGGATAAAACCAGCCATGTTGGGGCGGTCCCGGAGTTCCCGGCAGCAAACTATTTTTCCGATATGAAGTCGAATGTAGCAGCAATCCGGGCGGCATATTGTGTGCATGCTGACACCCCCACGGTGCCGGAACTTCCGTACAATACATGGCAAAAATACAATGATATAGAGAAAATACTGGCAGATGTATATGAAGTTATATCGGCACAGATGAACTATTATGCCGGTACAGAAATATATGCCGGAGATACTGTTGGACTATTATTATAAGGAGGGCGTATGAGTTTATTTACAAGAAAAACGTGGAAAGACAGAATTACAGAGTACCCGACCAGAAGGACATTGACAAAGGCAGATGGAAGTGCGGAGACCGTGACAGTAGCACGTAGCGAGGGTACGGTATCACAGGAAGGGGATGCGTTTAGCGCTGCAAATATGAACGACCTGGAAGCCAGAATTGCGGCGGCAGTTGGTGATATATTGGGCCCGTACACTATTCCTTCCGGGTCTACATCGTATGTGATATCGGATGCATCTATCACAGAAACATCCATCA
>ERZ808240.2724-NODE-2724-length-18610-cov-6.912746_pt1 | contig 18610 bp, 20 predicted proteins | sample MGYA00521084_ERZ808240 | MGnify/ENA primary metagenome ERZ808240 (study PRJEB31516, sample SAMN03275571) | gut metagenome | biome: mammalia-associated habitat; material: feces | host: Papio cynocephalus | place: Kenya | collected 2012-08-06 ... | reverse complement strand
AACCTACAAGGGCAATTTTTCGGCCTACCTTCCCCAGAAGGAGGCCGCTGATGCTCTGCGCCAGAAGCAGCACGATGCCGACGTTGCGCTGGCTGAAAAATTGCAGGACTACGTTGACCGCAACCTTGTCCGTGCCTCTACCACCAAGATGGCCCAGAGCCGCCGCAAACAGTTGGAAAAGCTGGAGATCACCGAGGCACCGCAGGACGAGACCAACCAGCTCAAGTTCCGCTTCGAATATGACGTAGAGCCGTGGAATGAGCTGGTGATGCTCAAAAATCTGACCATCAAGATCGGCGACCGCACCCTGCTGGAACCCTTCACCTACACCGTCTGCCGTGGTCAGCGGCTCATCATTGCAGGCCCCAACGGTGCGGGCAAATCTACCCTGATGCAGGTGCTGGACGGCAAGCGTCGGCCCTCCGGCGGCATGGTGCGCCTGGGTACCGGTGCCCGTCCCAGCATCTTTGCCCAGCAGCAGAACCGTATCGGTGCGGGCCGCGTCATTGACGTTATCTGGAACAAATACCCCCGTATGACAGAGCTGGAAGTCCGCAGCCATCTGGCAAAGTTGGGATTCCGGGGCGAGACGGTGTTCAAGCCCTGTGAGGCTTTGTCCGGTGGTGAGCTGGCCCGTCTGCGCTTTGCGGAGATCGTGTTGGAACGCCCGAATCTGCTGTTTCTGGACGAGCCTACCAACCATCTGGACATCTATACCCGCGAGAATCTGACGGAGGCTCTGATGGCCTACACCGGTACACTGATTCTTGTCACCCATGACCGCCATCTGATGAACAGTCTGGCCTGCCCCATCCTCTATCTGGAAAATGGCAAAGCAACCATCTACCCCAGCTATGACGCCTTGATGGGACGGACAGGACCGGTTCCTGCTGCGGAGAAGAGCGCAGAACCTGCCAAAATCGGATACGGCAAGGAACAGCGCCGCCGCCGCGCGGAGCTGCGCGCAAAGATCAAGGCCTGCGAGGATGAGATGGAAGCCTGCGGTGCCCGGGAAGTAGAGTTGGAAAATGAGATCAACTCACCGGAGGTCTACAATGACCCGCAGCTCCTTCGGGAGAAGAGCGACGAGCTCAGCGACCTGCGGTTTCATCAGGACGAGCTGTTCTCTGCATGGGAAGCCGCCATGGAAGAACAGGAACAGTACGAACAGGCTGCCAATGGCGAAGAGTAATAGACCAAAAGGAGGGGAGCCTATGGCAAAACGCAGCCATGACCAGAAGAAAACACACGAGATCGCACTTTCCGGCCTGCTGTTTGCGTTGGCAATGGCCCTCTCCTTCATTGAGGGCACATTGGTCATCCCGGGCCTGATGCCGGGCATGAAGCTGGGCCTTGCGAACATCGTGGTGATGTATGCCCTGTTCTTCATGGGGGCAAAACAGGCACTGTACCTCGACCTGCTCAAAGCGTTGTTCGTTTTTCTCGTCTCCGGGTGGACGGCGGGTTTCCTGTCCCTCTGCGGCGGTCTGCTGTCCCTGCTGGTGATGTGGGTGCTTTACTATAAGCTGCCTTTCCAGCCCACATGGTTCATCCTGTCGGTCTGTGGTGCACTGGCGCACAATATCGGTCAGCTGTTTGGCGCAGGGCTCATCCTGTCCTCGGCCATGTCCCTCTACTATGCGCCGGTGATGCTGGTGCTGGGCCTTGTGATGGGAGCCATCACATCGCTGACCCTCAAGGCGATTCTGCCTGCACTGGGCCGACTGGGCTATAATACCCGGGAAAAGCGAGCGCCAAAGGACTGACCTGTTGCATCAAATGAAATTTTTCGCTATAATAAAATGATAGATTTGATATGACCCTACAAAAAACTATCCGGATGGGTGACTCGCATCCGCCGGACGGTTGGGAGGTTTTACATTATGTCTGAAAAAGTTACTGTCAAGGTGGAGCGAAGCGTTCTCCACCTTCCGGCCATTGCCCTGCGCGGGCTGGTGGTCTTTCCCAATAACCTGCTCCACTTTGAGGTGGGCCGCGAAAAGAGCATCGCAGCTGTGGAGTGGGCGGTCAGCAACAACTCTGACGTGTTCCTCGTTGCACAGAAGGAAATGAAGGTCGAAGACCCCAAGGCAGCCGACCTTTATACTTACGGCGTTGTAGCCGAGATCAAGCAGGTCATGCGGGTGTCGGATGACCTTGTCCGTATCCTTGTGGAGGGCAAATACCGCGCCAAACTTTCCGAGATGGAAGACGATGGCAGTTTCCTGCTTTCTACGGTTCGTCCGGCCCCGGTGCGGATGGCAAAGCCTGAAGAAGAGCCGGAAGTGGACGTTTTGGTTCGCAACGTCAAAAAGAGCTTTGACGACCTGCTGGCCCTGAACCCGCATATCGGCAAAGACGTGGTGTTTGCCATCACTACCAGCACCGATGCTGCATTCCTGTCGGAGTATATCCCGGCCAACCTGCTGTTCCGCTTTGAGGATAAGCAGGCCATTCTGGACGAGGGTACCCTAATGGGCCGTCTGCACCTGCTCATTGAGAAGATGCACCGGGAACGCCGGATGCTGGAGATCGACAAGGAGATCGCTCAGAAAGTAGACGAAGCAATGGACAAAAACCAGCGCGACTACTACCTGCATGAGCAGCTCCATATGATCAGCGAAGAGCTGGGCGAAGACGATGATACCACTGCCGAAGCAGAGGAATACCGGAAGAAGATCACCGCACTTCATCTGGATGAGGAGCGGGAGAAAAAGCTCCTGAAGGAAGTTGACCGCCTTTCCAAGATGCAGAGCAGCAACCAGGAGGGCACCGTCATCCGCACCTATCTGGATACCTGCCTTGACCTGCCCTGGAATACCTTTACCAAGGACGATCTGGATATCAACAAGGCACAGCATATCCTGGACCGGGATCACTATGGCCTGAAAAAGGTCAAAGACCGCATTCTGGAAGTGCTGGCCGTCCGCAAGCTTGCCCCTGATGTCAAGGGACAGATCATCTGCCTTGTCGGCCCTCCGGGCGTCGGCAAGACCAGCATCGCCCGCTCTATCGCTGAGAGCCTGAACCGCAAATATGTCCGCATCAGCCTTGGCGGTGTGAGGGATGAAGCTGAGATCCGGGGCCACCGCCGCACCTACATCGGCGCAATGCCCGGCAAAATCATCAACGCCATGATCTCGGCCAAGAGTTCCAACCCTCTGATGCTGCTGGATGAGATCGATAAGCTGGCAGGCGACTTCCGGGGCGACCCGGCAGCAGCTCTGCTGGAAGCCCTCGACCCCGAGCAGAACAGCACCTTCAACGACCACTTCATCGATATGCCGTTTGATTTGAGCCATGTGCTCTTCATCACCACGGCCAATGACCTGAGCGCTATCCCCGGCCCGCTGCGCGACCGTATGGATGTCATCGAGCTACCCAGCTATACCCGGGTGGAAAAATACAACATTGCCCGGAAGCATCTGGTGCCCAAGCAGCTGGAGGCCTGTGGTCTGGCAGGGAAAGTCACCTTCTCCCAGAGCGCTCTTTACGGCATCATCGACGGCTACACCCGCGAAGCCGGTGTCCGCAATCTGGAGCGCACCATCACCAGTGTGCTGCGTAAGTGTGCCCGCAAGATCGCATCCGGCGAAGCCGAGACGGTCTCTGTCACCGGGACCAGTCTGGAAAAGCTGCTGGGACCCCGGATCGTCAAGCCGGAATTCCTCAACCGAACCAACGCCATCGGCATCGCCAACGGTCTGGCCTGGACCAGCATCGGTGGCGAGACGCTGCCCATCGAGGTGCAGGTCATCGATAACGGCACCGGAAAGATCACAGTCACCGGTTCTTTGGGCGACGTGATGAAAGAGAGCGCACAGCTGGCCATCACCTACGCCCGTGTTCATGCTGCGGAATACGGCATCGATACGGAGCGCCTCAAGAAGTGTGACCTTCATATCCATGCTCCCGAGGGCGCTGTGCCCAAGGACGGTCCCTCTGCCGGTGTCACCTTGACCACAGCACTCATCTCCTGCCTGTCCGGCATCCCGGTACGCGGCGATGTGGCGATGACCGGTGAAATCACCCTTCACGGCAATGTGCTGCCCATCGGCGGCCTGCGGGAGAAGAGCATGGCAGCTTACCGCGAGGGAATGAAGACTGTGCTCATTCCCAGAGACAATATGCCCGACCTGTATGATGTGGACGATGAGGTGAAGAAGAATATCGACTTCCTGCCCATGTCCAACCTGTCGCAGGTGCTGGCTGAGGCACTTCTCAAACCGAAAGCGGCCTCTTCCAGCCATCCCCGCGCCAAGAAAGCCAAACCGGTCGACACCGCCGCACTGCCGCAGCCGACGGAGAAGCCCCAGCCGGGTGCCGTCTGCTGAGATGAAAGGAACGCAGTTATGAACTATAATAAAGCGGATTTTATCGCAAGCTATGGCATTTCCAGCCAGCTGCCCGAGAGCGACCGCCCAGAGCTGAGTTTTTCCGGCCGCTCCAACGTCGGCAAATCCAGCCTCATCAACAAGCTCTGCAACCGCAAAAACCTTGCCCGCGTTTCCAGCACGCCGGGCAAAACCGCTACCATCAATTTTTATGAGGTAGGGGACTGCTACTTTGTGGACCTTCCCGGCTATGGTTACGCCAAAGTGAGCAACGCAGACCGCGAGCGCTGGGATGACCTCATCAACAGCTACTTTGAAGCCCAGCGTCATCACACCCTGCTGGTGCAGCTCATTGACTGCCGTCATGCCCCCAGTGCCGACGATTTGCAGATGCTGAAGTACCTGCATTACCACGACATCCCCTTTGTGGTGGCTCTGACCAAGGCTGATAAGCTCAAAAAGAGCCAGTTGGCAAAGACGCAGGAGGATTTTGAGAAGATCTGTCTGCCGTATGGCTGCCAGAAAGTCGTGTTGACCAGCGGCGAGAACGGCTATGGCATTCCGGAACTGCAGGCTGTGCTGGATGCAGCGGTAGCAGCGGAATACGAAGAAAACCCGGAAGACGCGGAGTAAAACAATGGCCTACAACGAATTTGCCTATTTCTACGATGAGTTCAACGGCGATGCCGATTATGATGCCCTCTATGAGCATATTCACAAAGAACTGAAAGCCCACGGCATCTGCGACGGCATCCTCGCCGACCTCGGTTGCGGAACAGGGGAACTGACCCTGATGCTCACGCAGGCAGGCTACGATATGATCGGCATCGACCAGTCGGAAGAGATGCTCTGTGTTGTCCGGGATAAGGCAGAGCAGCTGGGTCTTTCGGGAAAGCTGCTTCTGCTCCGTCAGGATCTGCTCAGCCTTGACCTTTATGGCACCATCCGGGGTGCAGTATCGACCTTTGATACCTTCAATCACATCCCGGATCTTGATAAAGCCATTGCGAATGCGGGCTTTTTCATGGAAAAGGGCGGCGTTCTTCTCTTTGATATGAACACTCCCTATAAGCATCAGAATGTTCTGGGCGAAAATGTGTTCACCTTTGAGGAAGAAGATGCCTCCTGCGTCTGGCGCAATCATTACAGCGCCGCCGACCGCCGGGTGGAGATCAGTGTGGATATTGACTACCGCGAGACAGGGGAGCACTTCCACGAGCGGTTCTACGAATACACCTATGACCTCGAGACCATCCGTTCTTCACTGGAAAAGCACGGCTTTGTGCTGGAAAGTGTCTGTGATGGTGAAAGCTTCGGCCCTCTGACCGACGAAAGCGAACGCTACTTCTTCTGCGCGGTCAAACAGTATACTCAACTGGAGGATAAATAATATGTCAAATCTGATCCGCGGCCTGTCGGACAACGGTGGCATCGTGTTCTGCGGTGTGGACTCTACGGATATCGTCCGCACGGCCGAAAAGCTGCATACCACCAGCGCTACCTGCAGTGCAGCTCTTGGCCGTCTGCTGACCGGTGCATCCCTGATGGGCGCGATGCTCAAGGATGATGGCGACTCCATCACCCTGCGTGTGTCCGGCGGCGGCCCGGCCGGTGTCGTCATTGCCTGCACGGATGCCCACGGCAACGTCAAGGGCTGCATCGACCATCCGCTGGTGGAGCTGCCTGCGAAGGGAAACGGTCATCTGGATGTGGGCGGTGCTGTTGGCCGGGATGGTGTGCTGACCGTCATCCGGGATAACAAACTGCAGAAAGAGCCTACCGTCGGTCAGGTGCCGCTTGTGTCGGGTGAGATCGCCGAGGATATCACCAGCTACTATGCATACAGCGAGCAGGTGCCTACTGTGTGCGCACTGGGCGTTCTGGTCGATAAAGACCTCTCCATCATCTGTGCCGGTGGTTATCTGCTGCAGCTCCTGCCCGGTGCTACCGATGAGGAGATCACCCGTCTGGAGCAGAACATTGCCGCCATGCCCTCCGTCACGGAGATGCTTCGCAGCGGCAAAAAGCCCGAGGATATGATGAATCTGGCCATGGCTGGTTTCGACCCGCAGGTGCTGGATACCCGCGAAGTACGGTATCAGTGCGATTGCAGCCGGGAGCGCACAAAGGAAATGCTGCTTAGTCTGGGCCGCAAAGAGCTGGAAAAGCTCCGGGATGAAGACCCTCACTGTGAGGTCGTCTGCCACTTCTGCCACACCAAATACCAGTTCGATTTGAACGAGCTTCTGGCGGAAACGACTCCGGACGAAAAATAAATCCTGATTATCAACAACAAAAGTACATGATGAAATGTCGTACTGCAAGAGAGAATGTCTCTCCGAGCAGTACGGCATTTTTTATTTGCAGATGTCGGAAATGATGGTATAGATGACCCGATAGTGAAGGGCGTCGCTGTCCGAAGAAAGGTCCTCTTTGCGGGCCAGAAGCTCAGAATTGGGCCATTTTAGCTGTAAAGCTTGTAAGCTTTGCAGCCTTGCAAGGGCCGCTGCCTGCTCTTCCGTGCGTACAATATTCTGCGAGTGCTCGAGATAATATGTCGTTTCTTCGACCAAAAATGAAAACGGCAGGCCAAGCACCTCCGGCTGGATGTGTCGGATGATCTTAACAGCATCTGAGGTGACTGGCACAGGATGCAGAGATGGCAGAGAAATAGAATGCCCGGCCCAGAAAAGCTTCCGGTGTACGATTTTCTGGCCGGTAAGCTGCTCTGCGGAAAGAAAAAGGGGAATCTCCTGCGTATCTTCCCATTCAAACTGCGCCCGGACACTTCCCGCAGCAGGCTGAAAGATGAGCGTTCCGTCCCGTTCGCTGCGGGCCGTTCCGATAAGCCCCTGGCCCTCTTCCACGACTTGTCCGGGAACCACCAACATTGTGCCGCTAATGAGATTGGTACTTATTACAGTGCCCGAGACCTTTGCCCGGATGCCGTGAAGTGTTCCAGCGGCAATATCCGGAACAGGTTTTGCAGCGGCGGTCTCCACCGTCAGTTTTCCCTTTTTGAAGTTCAGGCTTGCCCAGGAAAACTCACCGCTTTGGAGAAGGGCATATTCTCCTGCAGTGAGTTTCTGCTCTGTCACGGTATTCCCCGGGGAAAGCCCGGCGTCCCATAAGACTGCGCCTGCCCGTGCCTGCTGTCCGGGTGTCATTCCCACGGGCTCTACGGCCCAGACAAATCCCTGCATCCAGAGCAGCAGTGGAAGAAATAATATACAGCCAGCCCAGAGCCCTCTCCGCCGAAGCAAGGAACGCACACGAAAAAACAGTCCATTCCGTTTCCGGATGCGAAGCCGTACTCTCCGCTGTCGGGCAAGCCTGGCAAGTTTTTTGTAATTCCACGCGGCACATCGAGCCGAAAATCCGCCGGGACAGGGAAGAATGTCCGAAAGGTGGAGCCCATTTTCCGCGGCAGCGGTAAGCAGACCGTCTGTGCTGCCATTCTGTGCAGTAAAAGATACGCCCGCCCAAAGCTGAACCAGTTCCATCCGGGCCTCCTATTCTTTTGAAAAATCTGTCCGGAGGATCTGCCCTCTCAGGGTGAGCCGGTGCGTTGACAGCGTTTCAATTTTCAGGCTGTCTCCGTAAACGGTCAACAGCCCGTGCCCGACTTCGAGACAGAGCTTGCCTTCCCCATAACAGCGAATGCGTCGGAATCGTTCAATTTCCATCCGGTCTCCGCTCAGGTAAACAGAGGAGCGCCCATAAAAGTTGGAGGGCGGTTGACGGAATATCCGTCGGAACCAGCCGCGCAGGGAATGCCTATGGCTTCGCTTTCTTCCCACGCCGCTCCCTCCCGCCATGCAAACTGCCGCCAATTACTACATATATATGGAACCGGAGGGTGCGCATATGATTCAGAAACAGAAAATTCAGACGTTAGAGTGTTTTCTTGCAGCGATGGCTGCAGGATTCCTGCCCTTTGCCCAGCCCGAGATCTGCGCACAGGCCCTGAGAGAAGGGCTGGCACTTTGCGGCGGGCCTTTGCTGCTTTCGCTGTTTCCGTTTCTCATCGTCTCCACTCTGATGATGCAGTGTCCGGCAGCAGACGTGATGGGTCTGCTGTTTGTTCCGGTGGCCCGTCTTATCGGCATCCGTGCGTCTGCAGCGGGAAGAGTATTATTCATCGGTTTTCTGGGAGGCTTCGCACCTGCGGCAAACGCAGCAACCGAAGCAGTCCGTTCCGGTCAACTTACAGCAGCAGAGGCAGATGCACTTCTGCCCGCCTGCGTCTGCTCTGGTCCCTCCTTTGTCATCCTGACCGTCGGAAGTTCAATGCTTGAAAGTACAGAACTTGGAATCATTCTGTTTCTGGCGCAGCTGTCGGCCGGATATCTGAGCGCGGCGCTGCTGGCGAGACTTATACCTTTCTCCAAAACAGTTGATGTGCGGCCTGTAGACCCAAAAGTACGATTTCTTCATCTGGATAAAGTGATTGGGCAGTCTGCACAGACTTATGTGAAACTTTGTGCATTCGTCCTGTTTTTTCGAATGATTGCAGCAGGGATGGGGGCGTTGCTGCCATCAGGTGCCGCGCCGCTCTGCGCGATGTTACTGGAAGTCTGTTCTGGCTGTGACCTGGCGGCTAAGAGTGGGCGCTTTGCCAGTATGCTGTGCTGTGCAGCACTGAGCGTGCAGGGGCTGTCTGTCCTGACGCAGGTGCGTACCATCTGCCCGGCAGCAATGACGCTCCGCCCTTTGTATCGGGCAAGACTACTTCACCTGCCGCTGTCACTGTTGATTTTCTGCCTTTTGCTGCCTCAGCGGCCAGAAGAAACGTTCAGCACCCTGAGCACTCAGGTCACAACGATGTACCGATTACCACCGGATTGTGCTCTCGTGATCTTTCTGGGATGCTGTTTTGAGGTCTGTGAATTGAGCAGGACAGTTGACCAATCTCTGGTAAATGACAAAAAATGAAGCTTCAGGGGGATACGGGAAATCTCGGACGGATAGGTGTAGGTGACATCTTTGCCCTCGAAGCTGGCGATAGCTGCGGGGTCAAAAACGTCTTCCGGACGGCGTTCTACGGTCACGGGCCTGTCAGGCTCACCGTCCAGACCGAGTTCCCGGGCCAGATAATCCTGTGTGCCGATGCGTGCGATGGGCACATCCCGGCAGATAAGAAAGCCCTCAGGCGTCTGGGTCATGTGAGGGCTGAGCTGACTGCCGTAATAAGCAATCAAGGGGCATCACCTCCTGAAAATGAGTATAAAAAATCCACGGTGCGGGTGCATCGTGGTGGAAAACTTACTTGTGTTTGTTTTTAAGCTTAGGGTTAGGATGTTCAAGCGCATACTTTGCCATTGTCGCAAGCAAGCGTTTGTCATCTTTCTCATCATCGTATGTCTGCATTTCTTTCTCTGTATACGGTTCTGCAGCGGTAGCGATTTTAATAAGTTTGATATGTGAATCCATATTTTCTGGCCCCATTCAGTACCTCCTCCATAAATGAAATATATCCCTCAGCTGTTTTTCTATAGTTCGGATGTGCTTCGATTTGTTCATTCAGGTAAATAGAATATCCAGAAACATCGAAAAAGTCTGTTTTTTGTAAAACATAGATTTTTCCATTATTTCCGACTACAGTCATTATACTCAGGTTACCGTTCATTGTAAATGCACTGATGTCTTCCATCGAGAACATGTATCCTGTTGGGTGGCTGTGAATCGTCCCGATCGCATTGATAGGTGTCGCAGGAAAATCAATACTTCCCTGTGCTTTACTGATGAATGGCGGGGCTCCTGTATAGTCGCTCAGAATGAAACAGCCTGCTTCGTGGTCAGGGGTCCCAGATTGAAGAACCGCTTGCAGGACAGATTTGTGAGCATTTTGAAGTGATGCTGCTTGTTCGATGGTCATGCCGTCCAGTTTTACGAACGGAATGGATTGAACGGTTTCGGAAGTCGGAACGATGGTTCCAATGAGCGCGTCTTTATAAGTTCGATTTTCATTCCTGTACGCTTTGACCCAGCCTTGATATTTCTCATCCCCGGCCAGCTTGTGCTTCTGGAAGGTGGCGAAGGTCTTGGGGATTTTGTCGCCCAGTGCGGTGCGGTAGTTCTCCCATTGGCGGTATTCCCGCAGCCATTGGGCACGGCCCTTCTCTTTGGCGCGGTAGGCGTCGATTTGGGCTTTGGTACGGGGGTCGCGGCTGTAAGGGTTGGTCTTGGGGTTGGAGAACTGCTTGATGCGTTCCAGCTCTTCGGGAGAGCGGCCTGCGGGGGTCCATGCGCGGAGGGCGTGCAGACAGTTGGGATGGATGTTCAGCCAGCTGTTGGTCAGGTCGCTGGGGCCGCTGGGGTCCATCTTGCCAAAGGCATCGGACAGGGGCGGGAAGTCCGGGTCCTTGCCGCTGCGACTGTAGACCCGGCCCTCGTAGGGGGCGCAGAGGCCGCAGGTGGTGCCGTGGGAGCTGATCTGATAGAGGTCATGGTCCGGGTCCTGCATCAGGATGGACAGAATCTCGGCCTGCCGGGAGGTGGAGCGGGAAACCATGGTGGCGTAGGTGTGCAGGCTCCATTTGCGGCCTGCCTTGTCCACGAAGGCCGTGACGCCCTCCCGGCGCAGTGCCTCCACAAAGGCCGGAACGCTTTGGTTGATGCCCCGGCCCACAGCCTGCTGCGCAGCTACCTGTTCGAGACCCACCCGGCGGTAGATGTCCGGCTCCACGCGGCCCAGCAGGGCGCTTTGCAGAGTGGTCATGACGGTCATATTGCCGTCAGTCAGCTGGCCCATCAGGTTCATGGTGAGCCGTTGCACGATGTCGGTCTGGGTGCTGGTAAGGCTCTGGGCATTGAGATAGGCCGCGCGGTGTTTTGCAACGGTCTCGTCGGGAACAGCCCGGGCCTCAGGATGATGCACGTAAAACTGCGCTTCAATCATCTGAGGCACATATTCCCAGCAGTCATTTTCCAGACTGCGGAGGATGGCCTGCACCCGTTCGAGTGCGGCCACAGCGTGATAATCCACCAGCCCACGGCTGCGCAGGCGTCCAATCTCGTTGATGATGTCCGTCTCGGCCTTGAGGAAAAGCCGGATGAGGCGGGCAAGTTCCTTGTCAGGGGATGCGCGGGCGAGGGTGGGCATAGGCGATTATCTCCAATCAAAGTAGTCTTTGATGATTGTGACCACGCACACGAGCAAATACAGGATAAGTGCGCACGAAACGATAAGCAGAGCAATCGATTTTACATTCAGATAGAAAGCAAGCGCTTTTTCCATGGGATTCTCCTAAAAACAGGCAACAAAAAACCACGGTGCATCTGCATCGTGGTTTTGTCGGGGACATAAATGGGAACGGGGAACGGCATCTGAACCGTCCCCCATCGATCAGCATTTGGCAGGCGTAGCATCCTCCTGCATCTCTCAGAGCCGAAGCTCCTGTCAGTACCAGCGGCGTGTGGTCGCTACGAAATTTACCACCTCAAATGCCTCTCTTATCCTATGCTTATTTTATCACGTTCATTCACGTTTGTAAAGGATTTTGCGGTTCCTCAGATACTGTTGGTAACGCTTCTCGTTTACAGACATGAATGTGATGATCGAATTTTGAAAATCCTGCGGGTCTTTGTTTGTTCGAATTCGGAGGATAAGCTGATAGCCCTTCCCGTTGATTTCCAAATGCTTGAGAATGTTTGCGGTGTTTGGTTTATCTGTTTCGATAATGTAATCGGGAAACCGAATGATTTGCTCAAGCTGCTCCATTACGGTTTCAGAGATGTCAGGATGCCGTTCCCGAATGTGTTCCAACTGCTTGTCTGTAATGATAACATGCGAAGTAGTTACTTCGGAAGAGACTGTGTTATAAATATTAGGGTCTAAGTCACAAATAAAATTCACGTCCGGGTTCACACCAATCTTGTTTGATGTTTCCAGTATAGCATGTTCAGACTGCTTTGTATAGCTCCCCTCTGAGAAGCTTCCATTTGTCCACCTTCCGTGTTCATCTCTTGGCTGGTCTGGTGAATAATCCGCCGTCGGAACAGAATCAACGGCGGAAATGTCAAAAGGGCTGTTCTGTCCTCCTGTCAGTCCCGCCAGCGGGTCGCGCAGGGCGGTGACATCCTGATAGGTCTTACCCTTCGCCGTAGCGATGAGCTGGTCGGTGAGGGAACCGAACAGGCCGGTCTCAGGTAAGAGAAGCTACAATTTCCCGCTCACGGTCAGACAGATTCCATTTTGTGGCCGCAGCTCTCTCAGCCACAGCTCTCTCAGCCGCAGCTCTCTCAGCCGCAGCGCAATCAGACAGCAGCAATCCTCCACCGAAAATAGTTTTGCCAGTGGGACGCTGTGCATCCAGCGCATAAATTGGAGTACAGTCCTTTTTGCGGACTTTGAAATCCACGCCGTAATGGCTATAGCGTTGGAGCAATGCCGCCGTTACAATATGGCTCGGGTATGTATACTTAGGCAGCTGTACCGTTTTGGTGTGCCTCAAGCGCTCCACTTCATCATTGACTAGCTTAGTCAAGCGCGGTTCAGTCTGTGCAACAATATCGCCGCCGTAGCTGGTCACAAAACTTGTCCGGACGATTGCTCCATTCTCATACTCAATACTGCAGTCGCAAATAACGTGATTCATCCGCATATTGTTTGCGCGCCCCGAAAATGCAGTCAGAGACGGTGCAAACAAGAAGAACGGAATGCCATGGTCGAGGTAAAACGTGCAAATTCGGGATAGAATGGAAAAAGGTGGATTATCCAGCACCACAGCGTCTTCCGGGTAATCAAAATGCTCATAGTCGCCGCCGGGATAAAACGGACGCACAATTTTAGCGGGGTCGATGCCATACTCTTTGCAGGCCCAGTCCCGGATGACTGCGTACACGCTGGGCGGAGTATAACAGTCGTCTGTTGTCTTTTTCGGTTTGAACTTTTCTTCAAACTCTTCATAGGTCTTGCTTTTCAAACCAGTCCTCCTAAAAATGAGCAACAAAAAACCACGGTGCGTGTGCATCGTGGTTCAAAACTTATTCGTCTAAAAGGTCTTCTCCATCGTCAAGGTCTTCTCCATCGTCGCCGGGAGCAAGTCCATCCGGTGCAACTTCATCGAAATAATTGATAAGTTCCTTCATGCTGGCATTCGGGTGCTTCTGTGCATATTCGAGCATTTCATCTTCGACCTGATAGGCCTCCGGCCCATTCAGAAGCGAAAGAAAATGGCACTCGTCGGTATATGACATTTCCACTTCAGGAGCAGGCTCAAAATGTTCCCGGACATACTGAACCCATGCGGATTCTTTTTCAGGTTGCTTACTCATTTTGTTTTACCTTTCGTGAGACGAAATCGTTTCTGAATGCTCATTCCACCAAAACCGTCCGCTGTAACGTGGTATTGATAAGTGGCGTCACGGATGACAGCTTTGTCTCCGGCTTTTAATCCCGGATACCGTGTATTCAATATACCGGTAAGCCGGGCGTAGGTCTTGGGCTTGAGCTGTATCTTGCTCTTGCCGCGCTGGGGAGAGGGCGCGTACTTTGTTTTCCCTATTGTACCGCTTCCACCCTTACCTGTAAAGCGTCCGTTGGAAGAATCATGATAGGGGTTGAAATCCTGCGTCAGAGCATCGCCGGTAGGAACATCGGCACCACCTGATACGGGAGCATCCAGAAGCCCTGCCAGCGGGTCGCGCAGGGCCGTGACGTCTTGGTAGGTCTTCCCCTTTGCTGCCGCGATGAGCTGGTCGGTGAGGGAACCGAACAGGCCGGTCTCGTCTTCCAGTTTCTTCAGCTCCTGCATGGCGACACCTGCATCCAGCAGACCAGCCTGAAAGGTCGAGACGATGACCTCAGCTTTCTGCTTGGCGATGCTGGCCGTCTCGCTGGCTGTGGGCGTCCAGAGGGGCGGGAAGGATACTTCCAGATCCAGAGCCTCGATGCCTGCGCTGCGGGCCACCACGGGCAGCAGCTTGTCCAGAATGGGCCGCAGCTTGCTTTCCCGCAGGGTGTCCACATAGTCGTAGTAGTTTTTCAGGTCGCTCTCGCCGGTGGCGTTCATCCCGGCGGGAGAGCGGCCAAACAGCTTGGTCATGGGGTAGTGGCTGGCACCGCAGAGGTTGAGACACATGCTCTCGTACACTTCCTGCAGGCCGGTGAAGGTGTACTGGGTATTCGTCATCTTGTTGCCCTGTTCCACCAGCTGGACGCCGAAGTTGGAGCGGAGCACACTCTGGGCTTGCATGGTGTTCCAGAAGCGACGCTGCACGTCCGGGCTGGACAGGGAGAGCAGCTGTTCCAGACCCTTGACCTCCATCGTGTTGATGTTGGCCTGAAAGGTCAGCGCAGCCATGTTGGCGCTCACGTTGTCGTGGGCCACCACGTCTTTATACAGGGCCTCCACTTCGGATTCTCCCCAGTAAAGCTCTGCCTGCCGCTCAAGGTCGGGCAGCTCCCGCCCGGTGAACCGCACCAGCCGGGAGTGATGCACCCGGGCGGCAGTGTGGCCTGCGGCATCCGAGATGCTGTAGCTCTCAGGCACCAGCTCGCCGCCCTCAAAGGTCAGGGCCGCGTCCGGGCTGATGCCCTGCCAGCGGTCGAGGATGTACAGGCCCCGAAAACCGCCCGGAAGGACAGCATCCAGCTCGAGGGGCCGGGATAAGTCTTCCTGCCCATCAATGAGGATAAGTCCCGCAGCACCGCCGTAGAGACGGCCCCACTTGAGCCCGGTGCTGATACGGTCGCGCAGCTTGGTGGAGCGTTCCACAGCCTGGATAGCCTTGCTCTGCTCCGGGTCGGCACTCTTGAGGGTGTACCACTCCCGGAGCATATCGTCCACCATCAGGCCGACGACGTTCTGCACCACCCAGTTGCTGCGGTAAAGGCTGTTGAGCAGGGCATAGTTGCCGGTCATCCGGGTGAGAGGGTAGTCGGTGGCTTCCAAGGGGCTTTGTGACCCGTACCCCAGCCGGAACAGCGGATTGGAGAAAGCATCCATCACCGGGATATTCTGTTGTGTGCCCCCGGCGGGGCGGTTCTTGTTACGTCTGGACACTCTCGAACCTCCAATCTGGCAGTGAGTTGACGTAGTATCGGACGGCATCCGGGCCGTGGTCGTTTTCCTTAACGGGCTTTTCCACGCCCAGCAGTGCGGCTTTGTCATCCCAGCGGTAAAGCCCCAGTTCATCGATGAGCCCGGTGCAGGATGCATTGACCAGCATCCGACGCCGGGAGAAGAGTGTTCCGCACCGGCGAATACCATTCAGGACATCGTTGTTCGCTTCCATGACGTAAACACCGCGCTGGCGCAGGGCAGCAATGAAAGATGCTGCGGAGGGGTCTACATAAGCAGCACAAGGGTCATCGCCCATAAAAGCAATGAAGGCGTCGGCATATTCCTCATCGGTCTTCTGGCGGCGCTCTTTGCGGCCATCCCAGCGGTATTCCCGGTCGATGCGGATGGTCTCGCCGTCGTCATAGATGTCTTCAAATACGGTTGGGTTGAGCGTTCCATAGTCTACCGCAATGGTGCGGGTCGAGATGGACTGCATCCCCACAGGCCGCTCAGCGTCGGTGTAGATGTTGGCCTTGAGGTCGAACATATCGTAAATGAGCCCCTCTGCGGCCTTGCGCTGGCCCAGGATATCCCGGGCATACCAGATGCTTTTGCGGTCGTAGGTGGCCAGCACAGCGCGGAGCTGTGCGTCCGAAAGGCTCATGTTGTCGGCGATGGTGAAGTGGCCGTAGTTGAGGCCGTAGGCTGGGTCCGCTTTTTGTTTTTCTTCGTGAAAATTGAGCACCGACCGGTAATACCAGTGCCCTTCGGCTTTAGGGTTCAGGTCATGGAATATCTTCCGGTCAGGACTGGAAAGAGTGCGGTCGAAGACTTCCTGAATGAAAGCCTCGCTGCACTCGTTGACCTCGGTGATGTAGGCGGTACCGTAGGTGTTGCCCTTGATGAGCTTTTCATCTCCGGCCTTGCCGCCGCCAGAGATGAGCACGATCTTCTCGCCGGTGATGGTCTGGACATAAAGGCAGTCGCGGTTCTGGTACACACCTTCCCGGCAGCGGCCTTCAAAGTAGTTCTTCATCCCGAAACCGTCACAGTCCAGAATGTTGAGCCGTGCGGTGGCGGTGGAAACACCCGCGATGAGGTGGATGCGGCTGGGGTGCTTTTCAAGGATGGTGCAATAGGCCATGGTGATGAGCACATTTTTGCCGCCGCGCTTGCCGCCTTCGGCCACGTTGAGCCAGTGATCAAAGCAGTTCCAGAAAAAGCGGGTCTGATTCTGAGAGAAAGGAGCGGGGATGTTCATGTCTCAAAGTCCTTGATGCTGCGGTCGGGCAGGGGATGCTGAAGCAAGTCGGCCAGGGCCTGCATCTCGTTTTGCTGAGAGGCAGAGTCCTTTTCTTTCTCGACGGTGCCCCAACCGAAATTGTTCTTCAGGCTGAACTGTGCACCGCTGGTGCCGTTCCGGTCGTAAAGTCGTTCTTCGGCGTACTGCTCGCAGCGGGCTTTCGCGCGCGTTATCGCGTCAACAAATTCACGCTTGCCCTGATAGTTCAGCAGAGCCTGCCGGGAAGTGAACCCCAGCCAAAGCGCTAATCCGGTGACAGTGGGCGGGTGCTGCCCGATATAGATCCCGTTCCCGAATTTATCGAGGACCGGCTCGCCGGCCTCATTTTTGAGCAGCGTTCCCTGACAGTCTTCGAAGTAGGCGTCGATTTTTGCCTGCATTTCAGCAAGGGATTTATATCTCGGTGGCCTGCAACCGGATTCTTTCTGTATGACACGTCACCACCTCTCTTGCGTGCAAAAAATGGAGCAGCCGGGAGGGTGCGGCCCTCCGTCCATCTGGTCACGCCAGTGCTCTTGCGTCTGAGCTACGGCTGCACAGGCATAAAAAATCCCCGCACGTTTCCGTGCAGGGTAAGTTGGCGCACATCCGGTGGGGAATCCTTGAACCCACTGCGGATTCCGGGGCCTCCGGTGGCGTACCGGGCTCTCACATGGGCAAGGAGGAATCCCGTCCGGCACGCAAGCCCCAGGCGGCTTCGCAGGCCATACGTCAGGCTGTTGTCATGACGGGGCATGACTTTGTGGTGCCGCCCTTGGAATCGAACCTTCCGTGTCTACTCACGCGAACGCGCACCAGTTTGCGCTCAGGCGGCATAATAGAAGCAGCCCGCGAAACGTGAGGTCAGGCAGCAGGGGACACGCTTCGGAGACTGCGTATATCGGTGGGCCTTTCCGGCTCTGCCGATGGTACTATTTTAGCACGTTATCAGATGAACCCACAATGAACAGATACTGAACAGACACTGCACTTTTTCAGAGATCCAGCTGTTCAACAGCGGCCTGACGAAGGGCATAGACCCTGCGGGTGGAGATTTCCATATCACAAGCCACCTGTTCCCACGTCAGGCGGTCGAGATAATATTTGCGGAGTGCACAATAAGCCTTGGTATCCAGCTGAAGAAGAACAGCATCGATCTCGGCAAACAGGGCGTCGCAGACCGCCAGCTGTGCGTAGGCACGGTGTTCGGCTTCTTCTTCGTGCTCCACTGCCCGGTCAAGATTCTGCCCATCCTTGCTGCCGCTCGGTGCAGCGCTGAGGTTTTGGGTGATGTGCCGGGTGGCTTCCTGCGCCTCTGCCAGCCGGTAGGAGAGCCGCTGGTAAAGCTTCTCAGCCTCCCGGTAGCGGGACAGCCAGCGCAGCTTCTCGTCGTAGGTCATGTCAGTTCCTCCACCCGCACGAATACACCGCAAACGTCGGCCCAGAACTTTTCGGTGATCTCGCTGCACACCTGTGCGTCGTCATGCCAGAAGTGCAGGCGGGTCATCTCATCCTTGAGCGCTTTTTCCAGATTGTCAGTGTCTGGCTTAGAGGTGCGCCAGCTGCCGTCCGGACGTCCTTCGGCAGGGAACATCCATTTGACCAGCAAACGAATGGGACGGCCTGCCGGGATGGGTTTTGCGGGGGCATAGGATGCAAGGTGGGCGTGCAGCTTGGCACGGGTGGCTTTCAGCTCAGCGCTGTCATACAGCACAGCGCAGGGTTTGCCGCCCTTCATGTAAGCGTGCAGCTCTTTGGCGTTATGGGTCGTGGTGGGCGGGCGCATGGGAATAAAAAACTGTATGGTCATTTTCGTGCCTCGTTTTCTTTTGACCTTTGCGGCCAACGTGATGAGGAGGGTCCCCAGAGAATGGGGGCTGTGCACGCCCCATTCTCTGGGATACCCCATCACAACACGGACGGATTATGCTATTATATATAGGCATTTTCCGTCCCGATTCCGTAGGAAAATGCGGCATTTTCCG
>ERZ808240.2723-NODE-2723-length-18620-cov-12.470724_pt1 | contig 18620 bp, 16 predicted proteins | sample MGYA00521084_ERZ808240 | MGnify/ENA primary metagenome ERZ808240 (study PRJEB31516, sample SAMN03275571) | gut metagenome | biome: mammalia-associated habitat; material: feces | host: Papio cynocephalus | place: Kenya | collected 2012-08-06 ... | reverse complement strand
TACCATATATATGCGAAAAAGCCCAGCTTTTACTGGACTTTTTCGACAGACTGACGGGGCTGTTTTGTAACAGCCCCGCGTTTTTATGTGGTTTTCAGTTATTTATTTGCGGCTTCGATAATTTTTTGCGCTATTGCGGGGGGAACCTCCTCATAGCGTTCCGGAGTAAGCGTAAACGATGCAGTGCCCTGCGTTATAGAGCGCATTGCGGTTGCAAAGTCGGACATTTCCGCCATAGGAACCTCGCCTATTACCTCCTGCATTTTATTTTCCGCCGGATTCATACCTATTATTCTGCCGCGGCGCTTGTTAATATCGCCTATAACGTCGCCCAGCATTTCATCGGGCACGGTAACCTTAAGCGTGCCAATCGGCTCTAAAAGCACGGGGGACGCCTGCGGTATACCCTCCCTGAACGCTATTGAGGCGGCAGTTTTAAACGCCATTTCGGAAGAGTCGACAGGGTGGTACGAGCCGTCTACAAGCGTTGCCTTTATACCAACCATCGGGTAGCCTGCCAACACACCCTTTAAGGTGCTTTCGCGCAGGCCCTTTTCAACGGCGGGGAAGAAGTTTTTGGGTACGGCTCCGCCGAATACCTTTTCTTCAAATACAAGCTCTTCCGAGTCGCACGGTTCAAACTCTATCCAAACGTCGCCGAACTGACCGTGACCGCCCGACTGCTTTTTGTGCCTGCCCTGTATTTTAACGGGTTTTCTTATGGTTTCACGGTATGCGATTTTGGGCGTTTTAAGCTCAACCTCCGCGCCGAATTTCGATTTAAGGCGCGATACTATAACGTCTATATGCTGCTCGCCCAAGGCGGAAAGTATCTGCTCGTGCGTATCGGGATCGTTTGAAATGGAAATAGTCGGGTCCTCCTCGGTAAGGCGTGAAAAAGCCGAGGTGATTTTTTCTTCGTCTCCCTTAGCCTTTGGGTAAACCGCAACAGAAATGCAGGGCGCGGGGAATTGCGAAGGCATTACCGTAAGCTTGCCCGAAGCCGACAGGGTATCGCCCGTAAGAACGTTTCCGAGCTTTGAAACCGAGCCTATATCGCCGGCTTTTATGCGGTCCGCGTCTTCCTGCTTTCCGCCCTTAAGCCACATTATTTTGGCAAGGCGCTCTTCGCTGCCCGTGCGGCTGTTGATAAGCCTTGTATCGTTTGTAATTTCGCCGGATACTACCCTGAAATAAGAAAGCTTGCCTACAAACGGGTCTGCAATGGTTTTAAATACAAACAGGGCTTTTTCGCCGTTTTCATCAAATTTATGCTCGCTGCGGTCATCAAGCAAGTAAACGGAATCCGCGCAGGTAGGCATTATTTCAAGCAGAATATCAACTGTCATCGGAACAGCGGCGCCGGTTTGCTGTATTCCGCAGAAAACAGGGCATATATCGCCTGAGGCAACGCCCTTTTTAAGGCCGGATATTATTTCCTCCGGTGTAAATTCCTCGCCTGCAAAGTATTTTTCCATAAGCGCGTCGTCCGCAGTGGCAACCGCCTCAAGAAGCATATTCCGCATTTCTTCCGTTTCGTTGCTTACGGGCATACGCATTTCCTTTGTTTCAAAGCCGTCGCAGGAATATGCCTTGTTTTCAATAAGGTTTATGTAGCATTTAACCTCGTCGTTTTCGATATACGGTACGGTAACGGGGCATATAAGCGCGCCGTAATTGCCTACAAGCGCCGATATTACACGGTAAAAATGCGCGTGCGTTGAATCAAGCTTGCCTATAAAAAACGCTGCCGCCTTGCCGGCGCTTCTTGCCTTTAAAAAGCTTTGCTTTGCGCCTGAGGTAAGACCTGATTTACCCGATATTACTATTAACGCGGAATCCGCCGCCGAAAGAGCCTCGGTAACGCCGCCCGCAAAATCAAAAAGACCGGGTGCGTCTGCAAGATTTAATTTTCTGCCGTTTATTTCAAGCGCATAAACAGAAGCGGACACCGATACCTTACGCTTTTTTTCTTCGGGGTCGAAATCCATAACGGTGGTGCCGTCTGCGGTTTTACCTATACGCTCGGTGGCTTTGCCGTAGCATAAAATTGCGTCTGCAAGGGTGGTCTTTCCCGAACCGCCGTGACCCAAGAGAGCAATGTTGGTTGTCATATTAAGCGGATACTGTTTCAATGTGATGCACTCCTTTAAAAGCCGCCGCCTTATGCGGCGGAATGATTTAAAAATATTATAACATAATTCATTAGCAAATACAACCAATAATTATAAAATTGTTATTTTAAATATATCTAAATGTCATAATCTGCTGAAAACAGAGATTTTTAAGACGAAAAAATAACAAATTGTAATTTTAAGAGGTTCTGCTGTTACCGGTTTGATACGATTTGTAATCGAATTGTATCTGCACTTTTTTGTTATTCGGTGTATAATATACTTGTAACAGCAAGGAGGCGGTTTTAATGAAAAAGAAATATACGGTATGTATTATTTTGTCTTTGGTTTTAATGTTTTCTTTTTCCGCATTTGCGGTAAAGCCGTCCGATAAGCAGGTAAACGCGGCAAAGCCTGCTGCCGCCGATAGGACCGAGGTTTTAAAATCGCGTTTTCTTAATATGCTTAATCACAATTTCGCATACGATGAAGCGCTCGATTATAACGAAGAGCTTGTAAACTGCGCGGCTTTGGCTTGCCTTGATATGCGTGACGGCGATTTTATAGCCGAGCGGTATATAAAGGATTACGTATTTAATATGTACGGCGTTGATATTGAGGATTTTTCGGGTATAAACGCGCAGTTCCCCAAAAAGGAAGGGTTTGTTTATATAGTGCCGCGCGGTTTTTCGGTTTATAAGCATTCCGGCGCGGTTATCTCGTTTAATGAAGACGGAACCTGCACCGTTACAACCTCGGTTACTGTTAACGCGCACGACGGGGAAGCGCTCACGGGTACGGCGGTTACCTTATTTGCGAAAAACGGAAATTCGCATTTCGGGTACAATATAATATCTTCAAATCTGTATTTCGGCGCGGAAGCTGCTTAAGAAGTTGCATAAAGTATAATAAACCGCCCTTTTTTCGGGAAAAATAATCCGAAGAAAGGGCGGTTATTTTTATGACTTATAATGAATGGCTTAAAAAAATTGACGACGAGCTGAAACCCGATAAAAGCTTTGATATTATAAAGCGCGAGCTTAAAATAGGCGGCAGGGATGCCGTGCTTTACTATATAGACGGCTTTATAAAGGACGAGGTGTACGAAAAAATACTTGAATTCCTTTATAAACAAACGCCGGAGGATATAGCGGATATTCCGAATATGCTTGAATTTGCAAAGGCAAAAATGCCGTATGTTGAAGCAGACGAGCTTAAAACCGTTAAGGAAGCGGTAACGGCGGTGCTGTCGGGTCCCTCGGTGCTGCTTATAAACGGAATTTCGGGCGCGCTTGCGGTTGATACAAGAACCTACCCTATGCGCTCGCCCGACGAGCCGCAGAAGGATAAGTCGCTTCGCGGTTCGCGCGACGGCTTTGTTGAAACGCTTGTTATGAACACTGCGCTTATAAGAAGACGCATAAGAGATAAAAGACTTCGTATGGAATATATGCAGATAGGCAAGGGCACAAAGCTTGATATTGCAATAAGCTACCTTGAGGGCGCGGCGGACGGGCGCGTGCTTGATATTTTAAGAAAAAGGCTTAAGGAAATTGATATAAACGGTATTTCAATGACACAGCAGGCGCTTTCTGAAAAGCTGCAAAAAAACGCTTTTTTTAACCCGTTTCCGAAATTTAAGTTTACGGAAAGACCGGACTATGCCTCCGCTTGTATATTCGACGGCAGAATAGTGCTTGTTATGGATAATTCGCCTGCGGTTATGATACTGCCGATATCGCTTTCAGATTTTTTCAGGGAAACCGACGATTATTACTTTTTGCCGATCGTTGCAAGCTACACGCGTATTTTAAGAATGCTCGTTTCGGTTGCAAACGTTATAATAACTCCGCTTTACCTTTTGCTTGCCGTAAAAGTCGCCGCGGTTCCTTCGTGGCTTACGGTTTTAATGCCCGAAAAAACGGGTGAAATACCATTGTTTTTTCAGTTTTTAATACTTGAATTTGTGGTGGACGGGTTAAGGCTTGCTTCTGTAAATACACCGGACGCGCTTTCAAACTCGCTTGGTATTATAGGCGGACTGCTGCTTTCCGAATTTGCGGTAAGCGCGGGCTGGTTTATTGCCGAGGCGATACTTTTAATGGCGTTTGTTACAATCGCGGGCTTTTCACTGCCTAATTACGAAATGGGTTATGCCATGAAATTTGAAAGGCTGTTTTTGCTTATTTTAACGCAGATCTTCGGCGTGTGGGGGTTTGCGGGCGGAATTATCGCGCTTATAACGGGTATGCTGTGCGTTAAAACGCTTTCGGGCAGAAATTATCTTTATCCGCTTGTTCCGTTCAGCAAAAAAGGGTTTTTAGAGCTTTTTATACGCTATCCTATGAAATAAAAAATTATTAACCGAAAGTTCACATATTTGAATAATCGGTGCAACAAAGCCGTTATACAATAAGCTTAAACAAAAGGAGGAAGCCTTTATGGACGATTTCAATAACAATAACACTAACAATATAAATAACCAAAACGGCGAGCTTAACGGCTTTGATTCGGTAAACGGTAACGATACCGCGCAAAACGGATATACCGTAACGCCGGACGGCGGCTTTTACACAAAGCGCCGCGACGATATAATTCAGGACGAGGCGTACGGCTCAAATTATGAAAATAAAGATAAAACAGAGGCTAAGGAGCCGCCGCATAATTTTTACCCGAACGGCGAATACGGCGCGCAAAGCTATAATTACGCTTATAAGCCGCCGAAGGCTAAAAAGCCCAAAAAGAGCGGTCACGGCGGCGCAACGGTAGCGGTTGCCTGTCTGCTTGCGGCGGTTATCGGCGCGGTAAGCGGCGTAACGGCGGTAAAGCTTACAAGCAAAAGCAACGACAGCACCCCGCTTACAAGCAGTTCGGGCGTATCGGGCAGTAACGTTAATATAAATGTAGACGAAACCGCCGAATCGGTTGTGGAAGCGGTTGCCGAAAAGGTAACGCCCAGCGTTATAGGTATCAGAACCACAACCTCTGTAAGAAGCTTTTTCGGCGGCAACAGCTCGTCAACGGGCGAGGGCAGCGGCGTTGTATACTCGGCGGACGGGTACATTATCACCAACTACCACGTTATTTCAAGCGCGGTTACCAATAAATCAGACTCTAAAATCGAGGTATTTCTTGATTCGGTAAATTCAAAATCATATGAGGCTGCGGTTGTAGGGTATAATATTTCTTCGGATCTTGCGGTGATTAAAATCGACGCTTCCGGTCTTACGCCCGTAACAATTGCCGATTCCGATAAGCTTAAGGTAGGTCAGTATGTTGTAACCGTGGGTAACCCCGGCGGTCTTGAATTTATGGACAGCGTAGCCTACGGCGTTATAAGCGGGCTTAACCGTGTGGTTTCAAGCGATTCCGACGTTAAGCTTATTCAAACAAACGCGGCTATAAACCCCGGCAATTCGGGCGGCGCGCTTGTTAATACAAAGGGCGAGTTAGTGGGTATTACAAGCTCTAAAATAGTATCAGAGGAATTTGAGGGTATGGGCTTTGCAATTCCTTCTAACACCGTATCCAAAATATGCAAAAATATTATTGATAAGCAAAACGATCCCGAACCGTATATAGGCATAACCGTAAGCGAAAAGTACACCGCAAGCGTACTGAAATATTACGGCTATCCTTCGGGAGCGGTTGTATTAAGCGTGGCTGAGGGCAGCCCTGCCGATAACGCGGGAATTGCCAAGGGCGATATTGTAACCGAATTTGCGGGTAAAACGGTTTCAGAGTACTCGCAGCTTGAGGAATTTGTGAATTCGTGCGAGCCGGGCAAAAAGGTAAGCGTTAAAATTTACCGCAGCGGCAGGTACTATACCACCGATATTACCGTTGGTTCAAACAACGCCGTCAGCTGAAATTAAATATTGATTTTGAGACTCCCCTAAAGTATAATCATTATAGATTTTACTTTAGGGGAGCATTTTTATGAAAAAAAACAGTCTTTTGTTGCAGCTTTTAAAGCTGCTCGGCGCCTTTATTATATCGTGGTTTTTAATGGTGTGCATTTTTGCCGCCTCTACAACAGGTGATGAAATACCCGAAAAATACAATTTGCCGATGGTTATTATTGCAATTTTTCTTTCTTTTGCGGTTAATATCATAATTGATTTTAACGCGATTGCAAGGCTTAAAAGCGCTATTTCAAAATCGAAAGCGGATATTGAGTCCGTAAACGAGACCTCTGCGGCGCTTATTGATAAAGCGGAGCGCGTTGCGGATAAATACAGAAACGCCGAAACCGAGCTTTACGGTAAATTTGCAAGGGCAAGAGAGGGCGGCGCCAAAATCCGCACAAGTAAAGATTTTAAAGCGGTTATCGAAAGCTACCCGGAGCTTAAATCCAATGTGCATACGCAAAAGCTTTTAAGCCAAATAGAAACAACGGAAAATGCAAAGCTTAACGCCAAAATGACATATACCGACGCCGCGGCTAAGTATAACGCAAAAATTCATTCGTTCCCCGTTGCTTTGCTGCGAGGTATTTGCAAATGGGAAGACGTTAATATTGAGGCAGGGCTTTCAAAAGAAGAAATGGTATCGGACGAGGAACTCGGAATTTAAGGAGAAAAATTATTTATGAAGCTTTTAATTATTCGTCACGGCGACCCCGATTACAGCATAGATTCCCTTACCGAAAAGGGGTGGAAGGAAGCGGAGCTTTTAAAAAAGCGCCTTTTAAAGCTTGATATAAGCGCGTTTTATGTCTCGCCCTTAGGCAGGGCGCAGGCAACTGCAAAGCCTACGCTTGAGGCGCTTAATAAAACCGCCCGTGTGTGCGATTGGTTAAGGGAGTTTGACGGCGTGGTTACAGACCCCGAAACAGGCAAAAAAACTTACGTGTGGGACAGATACCCGCGGTTTATGTGCGAAAACGAAGATTATTACGATAAGGATAAATGGATAGATACCCCGTTTATAAGTGAAGGCACGGTTAAAGAAAAGTATAAAGCGGTGTGCGACGGGCTTGACGAGCTTTTGGCGCGGCACGGATACGTTCATAACGGTAAAATATTTAATGTGGAAAAGGAGAATACCGATACGGTGGCGCTTTTCTGCCATTTCGGCGTTGAGTGCGTGCTGCTTTCGCATCTGCTTAAAATTTCGCCCATGGCGCTGTGGCAGGGATTTGTGGCGTTGCCGTCTTCCGTAACCACTCTTAACACCGAGGAGCGCGAGCAGGGCGTTGCGTATTTCCGCTGTTCTGGCTTCGGCGATATTTCGCATTTGTACGCAGCAGACGAGCCTGCGTCTTTTCAGGCGCGGTTTTGCGAGACCTATTCCAATTTTGAAGAGCGGCACTGAAAATGCGGGACGATGTAATAATTATAGGCGGCGGCGCGGCGGGGCTGTGCGCCGCGGTAACCCTTAAAAAGGCGGCGCCCAACCTTAAGGTGCGGCTGCTTGAGAGCCTGCCGCGCGTAGGAAAAAAATTAGCCGCAACGGGTAACGGGCGCTGCAATATAACCAATAAAAACATAACGGCTGAAAGATACCACGGTCTTCACCCCGAATTTTGCCTTTATGCCCTTCAAAAATACGATAATAAGTGCTGTGAAGATTTTTTTAACAGTATAGGCGTGCCCTTTGTGTATGAGGGGGACAAGGCTTACCCTGCCTCTTTGCAGGCGGCTTCCGTGGTGGATTGCCTGCGCTTTGCCGCCGAGGAATACGGCGTTGTTGTTTGTACCGAAACAAAGGTTACAAACATTCAGGTATCGGGCGGTTCATACAAGGTTATAGCCGGTAATATGAGCTTTCTTGCAGACAATATTGTTATAGCCGCGGGGCTTTTATCGGGCGGGGAAAAGCTCGGTAACGACGGCAGTATGCTTGCATTGCTTAAAAAGGCGGGCTTTAAAACCGTTGAAACGCACCCCGCAATAGTTCAGCTTAAAACAAGGCCGGATATTGTGCGGCAGCTTAAGGGTATAAAGGTTAACGCGTCAGCCGCCCTAAAGCAGGGCAAAAGGGTTTTAAAAAGCGAATACGGCGAGGTGCTGTTTTGCGATTACGGGCTTTCCGGTCCGCCCATACTTCAGCTTTCGGGTGCGGTAGGCAGTGAAAAAAATATTACGGTATCGCTTGACCTTGTAAGCAATAAGGATTTCAATATGCTTTCTGAAGTGCTGTTTAACCGTGCAAAGCGCCTTAAAAACCGAACGCTTGACGAATTTTTTACGGGTATGCTTAATAAACGGCTCGGTCAGGTTATAATTAAAAGCGCCGGCTTAAGGCTTAACGACAAAGCGGAAAGCCTTAAAAAAGCCGATATTTTAAAAATTACCGCGCTTTTAAAGGATATGAGCTTTGAGGTTACGGGAAACACAGGCTACATAAATTCGCAGGTAACGGGCGGCGGACTTGATACTTCCGGATTTGACTGTAATACTATGATGAGCCGCGAATATAATGGGCTTTACGCAATAGGGGAAATACTTGATATAGACGGCGACTGCGGCGGCTTTAACCTTAAATGGGCGTGGTCAAGCGCTATGTGCGCCGCCTTTGATATTGTGAAAAGGAGCAATAATGCTTTTAATAAATAATATAGCGCTGCCGCTTGATACGGATTTTTCTTTGCTTAAACGGGCGGTTGCAGAGGCTGTTAAAACCGATGAGAAAAATATAATTTCGGTTTTTCTTTATAAAAAATCGGTAGACGCGCGGCATAAGAATAACGTGCATTTTTGCTGTTCCGTTTTAGCCGAGGTAAAAAACGAGGGCGCGTTTTTAAAAAGGACAAAAAACGCTCAGGTTTTTATACCAAAACCGTATATATGGAAAAAAGCCGTAAACAAGCCGCTTAAAAGACCGATTATTGCAGGCTTCGGTCCTGCCGGAATGTTTGCGGCGCTTACCCTTGCACGCGCGGGGCTTGAACCCGTTGTGCTCGAAAGGGGAAAGGACGCGGATTCGCGCACTAAGGACGTAAAAGACTTTTTTTCCGGCGGGAAATTAAACGTTAATTCCAATGTGCAGTTCGGCGAAGGGGGAGCGGGCACCTTTTCGGACGGTAAGCTTAATACCGGAATTAAGGACTGCCGCTGCCGAGCCGTTCTTGAAGAGTTTGTAAAGCACGGCGCACCCGAAAGTATTTTAACCGACGCAAAGCCGCATATAGGAACCGATATACTTGTAAACGTTGTTAAAAGCATACGAAACGAAATAACGGCGTTAGGCGGCGGGGTGCGTTTTTCGGCAATGCTTGAAGACCTGCGCTTTGAAAACGGCGTGCTTAAAGCCGCCGTTGTAAACGGTGAAGAAATACCGTGCGAAAGCCTTATTTTAGCCACCGGTCATTCCGCGCGCGATACTTTTTTAATGCTAAAGCAAAATAAAATACCGCTTATAAGAAAGCCGTTTTCGGCGGGAGTAAGAATAGAGCATTTGCAAAGCGATATAAATAAAGCGCTTTACGGCGATTTTGCGGACCATAAGGCGTTAAGGGCGGCAGATTACAAGCTTGCCGTTCACCTTGAAAACGGCAGGGGAGTATACACGTTTTGTATGTGCCCCGGCGGAGAGGTTATAAACGCCTCAAGCGAAGAGGGCGGCATTGCGGTAAACGGTATGAGCGAAAGCAGGCGCGACGGCAAAAATGCCAACAGCGCGGTGCTTGTAGGCATAGAACCTGCCGATCTTGAGGGCGACGATGTGCTTGCAGGCTGCCTTTTACAGCAGAAGATCGAACGCGCGGCATACCGTGCCGCGTGCGGAAAGGTGCCTGTAAGCACCGTGGGAAATTTTGTTTTTGAAAAACCGTTTGAAATAACAAGGGTAACCCCTACCGTAAAACCCGATTTTGCTTATGCCGATTTTAATAGGATTTTCCCCGAATTTATAGCTTCTTCCCTTAAAGCAGGTATAAAGCTGTTTGATAACAAAATCAAAGGCTTTGCAGACAGCGCCGCGGTGCTTACCGCACCCGAAACGCGCAGCTCTTCGCCCGTGAGGATAGTAAGGGGAGAAAACGGGCAAAGCATAGGATTTTCAGGTCTTTATCCCTGCGGCGAGGGCGCAGGATATGCAGGTGGAATAATGTCTGCCGCAACAGACGGAATTAAAACCGCCGAAAAGCTTATGGAATCAACCGAACAGACTGAAAAACGTCTAAGGCTTTAAGGAACATATTTTCAATACTTTAAATAAAACAGCAAAGCAAGCCCCTGCCATATCGGTAACCCGATATGGCAGGGGCTTTTTTTATGCGGATTTGTACATTAAAAAACAGCAGCAGTCGCACTTGACTGCTGCTGAAATTTTATGTGATTTTTTTCATAGAGTTCAGCACTCTGCGAGAGCTGTTCTATCAATTAAGCGTAGAAATTATAACACCAATCGGTAAAAAAATCAAGTATAATTGAAAGTTTTTTTAAAAAAACGGAAACGCTTTGAGGCAATATATGTCGAAAAATGTCGAAACATAAGTAAATGCTACTGTTTTATCTTTATTCGCAGTCAAATATTCAGTCAAAACGCATTTGTTTCATTCGCTAAAATTATACTGTTCGCATTTAGGTAAGTGAAAATCGGCGGATTACGCTGAAAAATATAAAGACGCACGTTTCGGCACCTTAAGCACGGCAATATAACGTTCGGCTTATCGGCGACTGTTTGTTGCGTCTTGGAAGGATACGGTGATTATTATGAGAAAAGGCGAAAACATTTTTAAAAGAAAGGACGGACGGTGGGAAGCCCGTTATATTAAAGGCTATGATCTGTCAGGTAAGGCAAAGTACGGCTTTTGCTACGGAAAAACATATAAGGAAGCAAAAGAAAAGGTGACGAAATATAAGGCGGCGCTGATATCCGGCAATCCTGTCTCTTCATCGGGCTCCCGCCGCCGATTTGCCTTTTACTGCGACGAATGGTTACGGCTGCGCAAAAGCAGGATAAAGGAGTCTACCTATATCAAATACGATACCGTTCTTGAAAAGCATATCAAACCGAAATTAGGCGGGTGCTTTCCGCTCGGAATTACTACGGGGACAGTAGACGATTTTTCAAAAGAGCTGTTGTTTAACGACGGTCTTGCCGTGAAAACGGTTCATGATATTTTAACGCTGCTTCACGGTATTTTAAAATATACCGCATTGCAGTTTCCCGGAATATTTCCGACGATAGAAATCAATTATCCGAAGGAAGTTCGCAAGGAAATGCGGGTGCTGTCTTGCGAAGAGCAAAACCGTTTTGCAGAATTTTTATTAAACGATACTGACTGCTGTAAATTCGGGATATTGCTTATGATGACTACGGGAATGCGGATAGGGGAGCTTTGTGCGCTTAAATGGGAGAACATTAACCTTAGGGAAAGAACGATACGCATATCGGGAAGTCTGCAACGGCTGCACAATACCGAAGCAGACGGGGAAACCAAAACAAGAATAGTTATAGGTTCGCCTAAAAGCAGCACGTCGGCGCGTACAATTCCGATTACCGATTATACCCTTGAGCTGTGCCGCCGCTTTGAGGTGAAAAATGCCGGTGCATATGTTCTTACCGGTAACGAAAGGTATATGGAGCCGAGAACCCTGCAGTATCGCATCGAAAAATATACCGATGAGTGTGAATTAAACGGCGTTCATGCGCACACGCTCAGGCATACATTTGCTACGCGCGCCGTTGAGGTTGGGTTTGAAATAAAATCATTATCGGAAATTTTAGGTCACGCTACAACAACCATTACTCTGGAACGGTATGTGCATTCGTCAATGGAATTAAAACGAATAAATATGGACAAGCTGGCGGCGGTAGGATTTTGATATTAGCAGTCAAGCTATTGTGTCATTTTTCGGTATTTACGGTAGAAAACGCGGTTTTACCGCTGTTTGGACGTAGCTTTAACAGAGTGCTGAACTCTATGAAAGCTTATAGCCGAAGTTACATAAGTAATTGCTAAACAAAGGAGATGCAGAAAATGCTTCCGCAGGAAGATAAGAACGCAGCCATACAGCGGGAGTTGATGGAGGGTACTATCGAAACGGTGGCGGCTCTCGGTCTTGAAAACACCACAACTAACGCCATTTGCAAAACCTGCGGCATCAATGTGGCGTACATCTACCGTTTCTTTTCAGACAAGGAAGATTTAATTTCCAAGGCGTTCGGCTATGTTGACGAGCAGTTTTTGCGGCTGATTCTCGATAATTACACCGTATTGCGCTACGACAGCATAGATTATGAATCGCGCTGTCATGTGCTTTTCAGAAAATGCTGGGATTATCTTATGACTCATCCCAAAGACATTACCTTTTATATCCGCTACTATTATTCCTCGTCCTTTCAGAAATATGCGTGCGCGGAGCATATGGAACGGTATGCCGGACTTTTTGAAAAAATGAAATCGGCTTTTCCCGAATCCGCAGATGTGCGTTTGGTGCTGCACCATATACTTGATACCCTGCTCGGCGAGGCAACAAAGCAGATCGATAAGCCGAGGGAGGACGACGATACCGCGGCAACCAAAACCTTTCACCTGATTTTCAGCGTTGTGAAAAGCTATGTAAGGCAGGATAAATTTAACAGATAAGGAGTGAAAACGGGTGGAACGGAATAAGAAAATTAAAATTGTTATTATTGTGCTGGCTGTTCTGCTCGGATTAAGCCTTTCGGCGCTCGGCGGCACGCTTCTATATAACAAGACGGCAAAGAGCGCGCCTGCCGCCGTTACAGTGCCGGATAATCTTATCACACCAAGCGGCGATGCAGGCGAGCCCGAAAGCAGCCAAAGCGGGGTGCAGTACGGCTCTTCCGATATCGCTTTATCCTCGGCACAGGCGGCAGCCGATAAAACGCGAAAAGCGGCAGCTATTGAACTGTATAATAAACAGCCGCAGGAAAACACGCCGTTTTGGGTTGGCAATATGCTTCCCGGCGACAGCGAAACAAAATACTTTCGCGTGCGTGTTTCCTATCACGATAAAATTACCGTGCATTACAAAGCCGCCGTCCGTGCCGGTTATGAGAAATTAGCCGAAGTGCTGAAGGTACGGGTTAAACTGCTGACAACGGGTGAAACAATGTACGACGGACTTATGCGGGATATGCCCGAAGCTCTTACGCACCAATTGGCGTCCGGGCAATCTGCCGCAGACGAGCTGTACTATGAAATTACGGCGTATCTTGATACAAGCGTAGGCAATGAATATCAGAATAAGGAGCTGATTGCCGACTTCCGCTGGTGGGTAGAGGAAACAGGCAACCTTGATAATTCCCCGAAAACAGGCGATACCTCAAGCGTTATGCCGTGGGCGGTGCTTACCGTCTGCTCCCTTAGCATTATAATTTTCCTGCTTGCAGTACGCAGCCGTAAGGAGGAAGAGGAAAATGGCTGAAACAAAAACCGCCGAAAAGCTGACTGGCGGCATTATCGCTGTCGTCGTTCTTGCCGTCTGCCTTTGCATAACCACATTTGCCCTTGTGTATTCTTCTGTTTCGGCAGAAAATAATCTGTTCCGTACAGGCGAGGTTAAAATAAATCTTAACGACGGCAAACCCGTAATTCAAGAACACGAATTTATTTTCGAACCGGGTATGACCGTGAAAAAAGATTTCTTTATTGAAAACGACAGCTCCTGTGACGTGTATTACCGCCTGTATCTTGAAAATGTTTCGGGCGGGCTTGGCAGTGTGCTTAACGTAACGGTAAAGGACGGCGATAAGACCGTCTATACAGGCACGGCGAACGAGCTGACAAAGCAGAATGCCGCTGCTGCCGACGATACCTTAAAGATCGGGCAGCGCCGCAATTTAACCGCGGTATTCCATTACCCCGAAAACAGCGGAAACGAAACGCAGAACCTTGACCTCACCTTTACAATGTGCGCCGAGGCAACGCAAACTAAGAATAATCCGCACAAGCTTTTTAATTAAAAGGACGATCCCAATATGCAAATATATATAAAGCAAAAATGCCGTAATACCCCGAAAAAATGGGGGTACTGTCGGCCTCACAGTAAAGGAGGCGCGGCAGATGCCTGACGGCGGTAATGAAAAATGCGTATGCTGCGGGGGCGATACGGGTATTCCGAAATCCACGCCCCTTGCAGACCGAAAATATTATATCAAGGGCTGCGGTCAGCTGTGCGGCGATTGCTATTTTGAATTATATGTCCGCAAGGTTGAAGATGAAACGCTTATATCGCCCGATGAAATAGACGTATTGATGCAGATGTGTGAGGAAAATAAAGATCGGTAGGGAGTTATGTAAATGAAAGCGCTAAAAATTATCCGAAGTATATTTGTGTGGCTGATTGTAGCCCTCGCCGCCGGTATGATGATATTCACCGTTTTGTCGGTGTCTACCTTTGACCGTGCCGAGCGCAATCTGTTCGGATATAAGGCGTTCATTGTTCTTTCGGACTCAATGAGCAAGACGGACTTTAACGCGGGTGATCTGGTGCTTGTTAAGGAAGTGGATCCCTCGGTACTGAAAGAGGGGGACATTATTGCTTATACCTCTCAGAATACCGCAAACTACGGTGAAACCGTTACGCATAAAATACGCAGGCTCACTACCGACGCGGACGGTCAGCCGGGGTTTGTTACCTACGGCACAACAACAGATACCGATGATGAAACCATTGTAACATACCCGTATGTGCTTGGCAAATACCAAATTCATTTTCCGAAGGTGGGTACGTTCTTTCAGTTTCTTAAAACCACACCGGGATATATTGTTTGTATTTTGATTCCGTTCCTGCTTCTCATTTTGTTAGAGGGCATTCGCTGTATTCGTCTGTTCCGCAGATATAAGGCGGAACAGCAGGCGGAATTACAGGCGGAAAGAGATAAAATTGAAGCCGACCGTGCCGAAACGCAGCGCATAATGCAAGAGCTGCTGCAGATGAAAGCACAGATGGCGCAAAAGGACGAGGCATCGTCCGACACCACTACGGTGTAACCGCGGAAAACCCGTGTTTACATATTGTCATTGAAAATTTGAAATGAGGAGGTAAAGAAACAATGACAAACAGCAAATCTACCAAACGGGCATTGTTATCAAGCGCATTTGCTATCCTTGTATGCGTGGCAATGCTCATCGGAACCACGTTTGCGTGGTTCACGGACACCGCAAGTACGGCGGTAAACAAAATTCAGGCAGGTAATCTTAAGGTCTTGCTTGTAGATGAAAACGGCAAAGACCTTGAGGGGAAGCCCCTTGAATGGAAAACTGCAGACGGCAGAGCGCAGGCAGATATTCTTTGGGAGCCGGGCTGCACATATGAATTGCAGCCGGTTCGTGTAAAGAATGACGGCAATTTGGCGCTCAAGTATAAAATTGTTATAACCGGTATCAACGGCAGCGCAAAGCTGAACGAGGTTATCGACTGGACGATCAACGATACCGATCTTGAGTCCGATCACAAGCTTGCGGCGGGCGCTGTTTCCGAGCCTCTGACCATAAAAGGTCATATGCAGGATACCGCAGGCAACGAGTATATGAACGAGAAGATAGAAAATATCGCAATTACCGTTTATGCTACTCAGGATACTGTTGAAAACGACAGCTATGGCAATCAGTATGATGCAAATGCCACATATCCCACATATCCGCTTGGATTGACAAAGGACGACTTTGATGGCAACAAGGTGGCTGTGGATAATAAAGGTGTTTTCTACGATTCCTTTAAGGTGGCTATGGAAAATGTTGCCGATAACGGCGCAATTTACTTAAAGGAAAACAGCAAAGTAGATTTTCCGACGCACCTTAATGTAACCAAAAATATTGCAATTTACGGTAACGGTGCCGATTTTTCCGGCAAGGATATTTCTATCGGTACGTATGCTGCTCCCGAAAACAACGAAACAACCGTAAATATTTACAATACTAAAAATCTTGTTGTATGGGGTCAGCCGGTAGGCACGCGCGCCGATGTGTGGAATGTAAATTTCTATAACTGCACAAACGAAAACTACAACTTCTTTATGTACAGAAATGAAACCGGCACGGCCAAGATAAATCTTACCATGACAAATTGCTCGGCTTCCGGTTTCCATGATTCTATTGTGCACACAACTGCAGACGGCAGTATTGTTATTAAAAACTGCACATTCAAAAACAACTGCGCACCGGTTAATATTGCGCACAAGCAAACAGGCACGTTAACCGTAAGTGTTGAAAACAGCAAGTTCATTAACTGCGGCAAGATAAACCCGGATAATGACTATTTTGCACCTACGCGTTTTGTAAATAACAGCGAAACCGGCAGCCTGAATGTAACACTTAAAAACAATACATTTATCGGCACCGTAGGCACCAACGGCGATATTTTACTCGGCGATTACAGACCGGGTAAAGCTTCCCACAAGGCTGCAGCTAAAATTGAAACAACTGATCCGGTAATGGTGAAATCGTCTGAAAAGCCCGCATACAGCTATGCCGGCGGAACAATTGTTATTCCGGTTGTTGAGGCTGTTTCGCAGGAGGAGCTTGTTTCGGTTGTAAAGAATAACGAGATAGGTTCGGTTAAGCTCGGTGCAGGTGAATATACCCTTTACGAAGTCAATAGCACTAAGACACAAAACACAAATTTGATTATTGAAGGATCTGGCAAAAACAGCACGGTTTTCACTGCCGGTGATATGACGGTGACAAACGCAGGAAGCGAACATTCTGCAGATTACAGTTATGAAGACTCTGCAGTCACTTTCAAAAATATGACCGTAAACGTTGGAATCGGTAACTATAAGGGCTTTATCCGTGCAAAATCACTTTATTTTGACAATTGCAAAATTGTCGGCAGAGGCTCTTATTGGGGTGTTGGCGATGTAGTTTTCAAAAACTGTGAATTTGCCGATAATGCAGGCGATTACAACCTTTGGACATATTCCGGTGCGAATTTCACATTTGAGGGGTGCACATTTAATTCATCTGCCGGCAAATTTATAAACGCATACAAAACTTTGCACACCGAAATTACAAAGCTCAGCTTTATAAAGTGCAAGTTTATCGGCGGAACAGAAAACAAACCCGCAGTTTGCATTAAAGGTTATGCTTCTCAGGCTTGGAATGTAATCTTCGATGGCTGCGAACTTACAAATTGCAAGACAGACTCCCAAACAGGCAGCAATTATTACCTCTTTGGCGAGGGCATTGAGAAAGAAACAAAGGTAACAATCAACAATTCTGTTGTTTGGGAAAACGGCGCAAAAAAATAAATTGCTTTTAAGCCCTCTCGCCTTTGGGCAGAGGGGTAATTACAAAAAACAAATAATAGGAGGTCGTTAAAATGGCTAAAGTAAATTCCGATAAAAAGGCATTGCTTTCAAGCTTATTTGCACTTATCGTATGCGTGGCAATGTTCATCGGAACCACGTTTGCGTGGTTCACGGACACCGCAAGCACAGCGGTAAACAAAATTCAGGCAGGAAATCTTGATGTACAATTATACTATAGCAAAGATTTCGCTGAATGGAAAAAGGCGGACGACACAACTAAGGTGTTCGAGGACAGCACCCTGTGGGAACCCGGTCGTACAGAAGTCGTATATCTTCGTGTTAAGAATGCAGGAACTCTTGCACTGAAGTATACTCTCGGTCTGTATAACCTCTACGAAAGCAGAGGAAAAAATGTTGCAGGTGATTATTATTATCTCAGCAACTTTGTTAAGTTGGGCGCAGTGGAAGCTACCGAAGCATATGCAGATCGTGCAGCGGCGATCAATGCTGTAGATGCTGAAGCTAAGACGCTTAATGACATTAGAGATAAGGGTGTTGCCGGCGAAACTCTCGAATCCAACGACACCAAGACATACGCAATGGTTCTTTATATGCCTACGGAAGTTGGAAATGAGGCAAACCCGAAAAATGCAGACCCGTATTGGGCAGCAAAAGTTTCTTTTGGCCTTAGAGTAAGTGCTACACAGGCAATGTCTGAATCGGATTCGTTTGACAATACATACGACAAAGACGCTGCCACCATTTTGTCCGCAGTCAGCGCTTCTTCCGGAACCCATGAAATCATCGAGAACATTCAGGCCAACGGACGCTATGGTGCGGTACAGGCAGAAAAAACCGCTCAGTTTACGATCAATGCTGATGTGTACGCCGTGTACAATAAGGATGCAAGCGGCACTGTCGGCGGAGCTATGGCTGTTCAGGCTGACGGCAACAGCAAGGTTGTCATCAACGGCGGTGATTTCCGTCAGGTCAGCGTCCCCGATGACGATCCTGTTTGCGATTTGATTTATGCGCTCGGTAAAGCTCAGATTGAGATTAACGGCGGTACTTTCAAGGCTGTGACTCCTGCCAACACCTTGAACTGCAAGGATGGCTCCAACGCAAAAATCACTGTCAAGGGCGGCAGCTTCTATAAGTATGACCCGTCTAACCCGACTCTTGGCGACAACGAAGTTGTTGTTGCAGAAGGTTATCATGTTGTTCAGGACGGCGATTGGTTCAATGTTGTTGCTGATTAACAGACAATTATAAAAAGTTTTAAGTCCTCTCCACCTTCGGGTGGAGGGGCAATCAAAGGGCATAAGTTATGCTTGT
>ERZ808240.2722-NODE-2722-length-18623-cov-5.865791_pt1 | contig 18623 bp, 15 predicted proteins | sample MGYA00521084_ERZ808240 | MGnify/ENA primary metagenome ERZ808240 (study PRJEB31516, sample SAMN03275571) | gut metagenome | biome: mammalia-associated habitat; material: feces | host: Papio cynocephalus | place: Kenya | collected 2012-08-06 ... | reverse complement strand
GTTTAGAACTGCTTTAAGAGGAGTAACAGATATAAAATTCTTTCTCTTCAGACTTACTAAACTAAGTTTGTAGAATAAACGATACCTTGTGCGGCAGGTTTGTCAGGTGCGGCAAGTATATTTATAAAATCCCCTACGTGCGCAGGCAGGAAAAATACTCTTTACTTTTATATATTGTCTATCATCATAATAATATATTTTAGAAAACCACTGTACGCATCTGTCATCCTGCCGCAGAAGGTTGCAGAGCTTTTGGGGTTCTGTATATATTTTACTGGGGATAAGCAAATAAGTTAGCAATGCGGAAGATAAAGAGACTTTTTGTCTTAATAGAGATGGATGGAGGTGAAAAAATAACGGCATTTCATTTGCAACCAATGAAAAGCTTGAAATATTTAGCCTAAAGTATAGGTCTTACAGATGATAAACCATAGGTTTGGCAAGCCTAAACCATAGGTTTACACAGGCAAAACCATAGGTTTAGAGAACTTGAACGATAGGGTTATTTCTGTTTGATACAGAAGACAGCTTATCTGTCTATTGGCAAATGTTTTATAATATTTTGGAATTTGTATGTGGCTTCTAAAAGATACTAATATGTGTTATTTGGCTATGCTTTTATTAAAAAAGTATATCATTTTATTTGATATTATGATAAAAATGATTACCTTTGCAATACTAAAAGTCGGTATTTTACAGCATAAGGTGTGTAGAAATATGATTTTAATAAATTATTGAAGTTTTTTAATTATATATTTCTTACTAATGAAAGATTTGCTTTTAGTTTACAAAATGCTCTTTCAATATAAGTCTGTACGAACTTTTATAGAGAGATAGATAACAAGAAAACAAGAAGAAACAGATTATTTTATAAGATTATAATTAACTGAATATAAAATAGAAATTATGAATGCAGCAAAAGTAGTAGAGAATCTTAAGCAAAGATTTCCAAATGAACCTGAATATATTCAGGCCGTAAGTCAGGTTTTAGGTACTATAGAAGAAGAGTATAACAAGCATCCTGAATTTGACCGTGCTAACCTTATAGAGCGTCTCTGTATTCCTGATCGCATGATAGAGTTCCGTGTCTCTTGGGTAGATGATAAGGGAAATGTGCAGACAAATATGGGTTATCGCGTACAGCATAACAATGTAATAGGTCCCTATAAAGGTGGTTTGCGCTTTCATAAATCAGTTAATTTGGGTATTTTGAAGTTCCTTGCTTTTGAGCAAACATTTAAAAACTCTTTGACAACCTTGCCAATGGGTGGTGCCAAGGGTGGCTCTGATTTCTCACCACGTGGCAAGAGCGATGCAGAAGTGATGCGTTTCTGCCAAGCATTTATGACAGAACTGTATCGCCATATCGGTCCTGATGTTGACGTCCCGGCTGGAGATATAGGTGTTGGTGGCCGTGAAGTAGCTTACATGTTTGGTATGTATAAGAAACTGACTCATGAGTGGAGTGGCATACTCACAGGAAAGGGCATACAGTTTGGTGGCTCTTTGATTCGTCCTGAGGCTACAGGTTATGGAAATGTTTACTTCCTTATAAACATGCTCAAGACCCGTAATATTGACATTAAAGGAAAAACAGTGTTGGTAAGTGGTTCAGGCAATGTGGCTCAGTACACAATAGAGAAGTGCATTGAATTGGGTGCAAAGGTTGTTACCTGTTCAGATTCAGATGGATATATCTATGATCCTGACGGCATTACTCGTGAAAAACTCGACTATATTATGGAGTTGAAGAATATAGAGCGTGGACGTATTCGTGAGTATGCAGAGAAATACGGCGTGAAATACGTAGAAGGTGCAAAGCCTTGGTTTGAAAAAGCAGACATTGCATTGCCTTCTGCTACTCAGAATGAGATTAATGAGGAGGCAGCAAAAGCATTGGTAGCCAATGGCGTCATTGCTGTGAGCGAGGGTGCTAACATGCCTACCACCCCAGAAGCTATCAAAGTGTTTCAAGATGCCAAGATTCTTTATTCGCCAGGAAAGGCAGCTAATGCTGGTGGCGTGGCTGTTTCAGGTCTTGAAATGAGTCAAAATTCAGAGCGCTTGAGCTGGAGTCGTGAAGAGGTAGATGCAAAATTACATAATATCATGAATGATATCCATGCCAATTGCGTGAAGTATGGTACAGAGTCTGATGGTTATATCAATTACGTGAAGGGTGCCAATGTAGCAGGCTTCTTGAAGGTTGCCAAAGGTATGATGGCGCAAGGTATTGTGTAATTATACTTGACGAGATAGGCAATAGTATCTATTGTCATAAATATAAGGGACGAATGTGATAACATTATGGCTGCTATCACATTCGCCCCTTATGCTTATAATGATGCTAAGTGGGGAGATATTATGTTTTAATAGATGTTAAGGCTTTATTGAAAATGCGAGGTTTGCTATAATGGGTATGGAGAAACTTCTTATCTTTGCAAAAATATAGCTAAAAATATTAGAAATGCAGGCATTTAGAATACTTGCTGTTATTGTAAATGTGGATAGATGGTTATGTCGTTGCAGATTAAAATTATAATAAAACATGGTGAAGCAAGAAAATAGACTCTTTTGGATTCTTACCCTTTTGTGTGTTATTTCATTACTTTTATTTTTGGGTATGTCTTTATTCAATACCAAAGGTGAACCAAGAGAAGCTGTGGTAGCCTTGTCAATGTTGAAGTACGGCAACTGGACTTTGCCCGTTAACAATGGTGTTGATATAGCCTATAAGCCCCCATTGCTGCATTGGTGCATAGCTTTGTTCTCATTGGTACAAGGTTATGTCAGTGAATACACTTCGCGCTTGCCTTCTGCCTTGTCTTTGATACTGATGGTTTTGGTGGCTTACAAGGCAAATGCCAAGAATAGTGGCAATGCCATGGTAGCCTTTTTGGCAGGATTGATTACGATTACCAATTTTGAGGTTCATCGTGCGGGCATGGCTTGCAGGGTAGATATGCTGTTGTCCTCTCTTATTGTCGTTTCCATCTATTTGCTGTTTGGTTGGTACAAGTGTGGGCAAAAAGGATATGTTCCCTGGTTGGCCATACTTGCGATGAGCGGTGCCTTTCTGACAAAAGGACCGATAGGTGTATTGCTTCCATGCTTGGTTATGGGCGTATTTATGCTTTGCAGAGGCGAACATTGGTTGCATATTCTGTCAAAATTTGTTCTTATAGGTTTGTTGTCTTGTATTTTACCTTCTTTATGGTACATGGCTGCTTACCGTCAGGGTGGGGACAATTTCTTGTCGTTGGTGTTGGAAGAGAATGTCTTGCGTTTTACAGGTAAGATGACTTATTCCTCTCATGAGCAACCTGTTTACTATAATTTTATAACACTGTTGGCAGGCTTTGCGCCTTATACTCTGTTGTGTCTGTTCTCTCTGTTTGTATTAAAATACAAGCGAATGCCGTTAAGTGGTTCGATAAAATCCATGCTGTTAAGATTGAAGAAGAGTATATTAGGGCTTTCTGATTTGCAGCTGGTGTCGCTGCTTAGTATAGTCATTATTTTTGTTTTTTACTGTATTCCCAAGAGTAAGCGTAGCGTCTATTTACTGCCCATATATCCGTTTATAGCTTATTTCTTGGCCAATTATCTTGTTTATTTGTCTCGTCGTTATTGTATTGCTGTAAAGCTGTATGGCTATATTCTGTCTGCGTTGGCATTGCTGTTGCCTGTTGCCTTTATAGCGATACAGTTATCATGGATGCCTTCTACTGTTTTTACCGGTAAACATGCTGCTGAGAATATATCGTATCTGTCTGCTTTACATGCTGTTCCGTTCAACTTGTTAACCATTGTTATACTGCTGTTGCTGGTCGGTACTGCGGTATCTTTTTGGTATTGGCGCAACAGGGGAGCTTATAGCTTGTCGCTGTCGGTAGTAAGCATAGCTTTTGTCGTGTTGTTAAGTCTTGATGCACTGTTCTTGCCAGCTATCATGCGTGTGAAATCAGACTATGATGTAGCTATGAGCATACGGAAAATAGTGCCTCAGGGCGTTATCTATGATTATCGTGAAGGCGATAGTGTGGAAGACCATGACCGTATGCACTCCTTTACGATTAATTTCTATTTGAACGATAGGGTGTGCCCACTTGACAACAGCAAGCCGAACCAAGGCTATATTCTGATAGGTGATAATGATATAACTTCATTCAAAACTGCTCATAAAGATTTCCTGTTAAAGAAAATAAAACGTTTTGACCATAAGAGTTGTGATGACAAACGGTATATAACACTCTTTGCGTTGCGGCGAGTTAGCTCTAAACCTTGATGGTGAAAACTGAAAATATTCATCCTAATAATGAAAAACAAAACGAAAAGGCTACGATGACGAAGTTAGCAATTATTGTTCCGTGCTACAATGAAGAAGAGGTGCTGCACGAAACTCGTAAAAGACTGATAGAAGTAATAGACCAACTGTTGAGCCGAAAGCAGATAGATGAAGGTCAGGTGGTGTTTGTTGATGATGGCAGCAGAGACAAAACCTGGTCTTTGATAGCTGCTTTTGCTGCTCAGGATGCTAAAGTGGCTGGCTTGAAATTGGCCCATAACGTAGGGCACCAGTATGCTTTGTGGGCCGGTTTGCATTGGGCGTCTACTCATTGTGATGCAGCGGTGAGCATAGATGCAGACTTGCAAGACGATGTAAATGCCATTTATGAGATGGTAGAGCAATACAATAAAGGTATAGATGTGGTGTTTGGTGTGCGTAAAGAACGTAAGACAGACACTTTCTTCAAGCGCACCACAGCCTTGGCGTTTTATAAACTGATGAATGCCTTGGGCGGAAAGGTGGTCTATAATCATGCTGATTTCAGACTGATGAGCCGCCGCACGTTGCAGTCATTGATGGCTTATCCGGAGCGTAATCTTTTCCTTCGTGGCATGGTAGCATCAATGGGCTATCCTTCAGGCGTTGTTTATTATAACAGGCATGAACGCTTTGCCGGCGAATCAAAGTATCCGTTGAAGCGTATGATTAGCTTTGCGGTGCAAGGCATCACTTCCTTTTCTGTGCAACCATTGCGCTATATCACCTATTTGGGCATTTTGTTTATGCTCGTTTCCGTGGGGATGATAGTCTATGCACTGTTCTCTTATTTTGAGGGAAAAGCCATACAGGGATGGACATCGCTGCTTGTATCAGTATGGTTTATTGGCGGTGCCATCTTGTTGGCATTGGGCGTTACGGGTGAATATATAGGAAAAATTTATTTAGAGTCGAAAAGGAGGCCTCGCTTTTTTATAGAAAAGCAATTGAACGCTGAATAGTTGCGGCTGAAGCAGGTGCTTAAAATCAAACGTATATATGTCTATTGTTAACAATATACTTTTGAACACATATTTTTAAACCTCATATTTACGGAAAAAGGCATATATGAACGTTGTTTTGTTCATGTATGCCTTTTATTTTAAAGTCTGTCAATAGCCAGCTATACTATTTGGTAACACGGAACCAGTCGGCTTCAATCCATCCTCTGTTGGTATTGCCGGCAGGTTCGGCAGCCATCAGTCCAATCTTGGCGCCAATCCATTTACCTTCGCGCATTTTGAATTTCTCGCCGGCATCTTTAAATTTCTTGCCGTCCATGCTGTATTCAAACGTGCAATAGCCATTGTCTACTTTCATGCGCAGATAGATGTCTTCATGGATAGCGGGCTGATAGTCAATCTTGTCCACTTCAGTAGGTTGCAGCGTAGCAATTACCTTCACCTGCTCAGGTTTACCCTTGTCGGCATTGTGGCAAATGATTTGTTGCAGTTGAAATTCATTGCCTATACGCTTCACTACCAATGAAGAATAGTCAAGACCCATCATGATGATGCCGCCATACTGGTTGGGGGCTTTTGCCGTAAAGCGTACTTTTGCCGTGGCGGTAAACTTGTCGGCAGGTGTCTTTTGCAGCAGCAGGTTCGGCACTTCCCACAGGTTTACAAACTTTTCGCTCTCTTTATAAGTGTATATTCTGTAAGTGCCGAAAGCCGTGGGCATGCCGAAAAACTGGTTGTAGTTAGCGTGCCATTGCCATTGCTTGCCCAGTGTAGGTGTGTTGAATTCATCACTTTCTACCGGGTTGGCTACAGTTACCTTTCCTGCTGTTTTAGGTTTACGGTAAGTAGTAACGGGATCACCGCAATAGTCGCCGTCCTTGTCAATGCCCATTACAGGCCAGTTGTCTTTCCATGTTACAGGTTGCAGGTGAACCACACGTCCATAACATTCTTTGTCTTGAAAGTGCAAGAACCAGTCTTCGCCAAACTTGGTATGTATCCATGCACCTTGATGAGGCCCGTTTACTTTAGACTTTCCTTGAGCCAACACCGTCTTGCACTCATAGGGTCCATAGATGTTCTTTGACCTCATGGCCAATTGCACGCCGGTAGGCACGCCACCGGCAGGGCACATAATCCAATACCACCCGTCGCGCTTGTAGAATTTTGGACCTTCGCAAGTGCGGTTGGCTGTACCATTGCCGTCATATACTATTACAGGGTCGCTGATAGCACGTGTGCCATCAGCAGAAAGTTCACGCACGCAGATAGTGGATGCAAAGCGCGAACGGCTGTTGGCCCAGGCATTGACAAGATAACAGCGGCCATCTTCATCCCAAAGCGGAGTGGTGTCTATCATGCCTTTGCCAGGAATGACGCAGACAGGCTTCTCCCACTCTCCGGCAGGGTCTTTTGTCTTGACCATGAATACGCCATTGTCAGGGTCGCCCCAGTAGATGTAGAACTCACCGTTGTGATAGCGGATGCTGGGTGCCCATACACCATTGCCATGTGATGGCTTGTTGAACATCTCTTCAGGTTCTAACTTTTTCAGGGCGTGCCCGATGATGGTCCAATTGACCATATCTTTGGAGTGGAGAATGGGCAGACCCGGAATACAGTTGAACGAGCTTGCTGTGAGATAATAGTCGTCGCCCACGGCACAAGCGTCGGGGTCGCTATAGTCAGCATTGATTACAGGGTTTGTGTATGTACCGTTGCCATTGTCAGGACTCCACACTTGCGACTTGTATTGTGCACTGGCCATTAACGGTAGCATAGCCAATGCCATCAGAAGTTGTTTTCTCATTTGTTGTATTATAATTAGTTTTTTAGTATTTGCCGATTTACAGGTAATCATTCATGCTTCGTAGAATAGGGTTAGTGCCAACCGAATGCAATAAATAGTTTACTTTATATGTCCAAGACAGCATCTAACCGATACAAAGTTAGGCTTTTTTTGTGAGTTAAAAGACATAAAACAACAAAAAAACTGTTAATATGCGATTTTTACCATTATACGTATTTAATCAGATATGCAGATGTATTATGCGGCTTGTGCAAAACTTGTCTTGCCATTGCAGTGCAATCGGCTTGTCAGAGCACTGTAATCAATGGGCAAAAGCAGTGCAATCGCATGCCGAAAGCAGCGCTTTTGGAAACCGATTGCACTGCTTTTGGAAATGACTGTAAAGTTGTTAAATAATGCTTTTTATATTCATTATAGCGTTAATTTTATTACTTTTGCAGAATAACTCAAATTATTTTCCAATGGAATTCAAACATACATTAGTGGTAGCACTGTTGCTCCTGCCTCTATCTATGATGGGGCAAAACGTATGGGAACGCCCAGACGATACTTCACAACAGCAAGAACAAGCGGCAAAGGAAAAGCAGGAAAAGCCTAATCCTGACGCTAAATACCTTGAAGGGGCGGTGCCGGAGGTAAACGGAAAGATTGAGTGGAGCATGGAAGTTGATGTGCCAGGCAAGTCAGCCACTCAAATCTATGACATCATGCTCAAATGCTTTACAGACCTTACAAAGACAGACAACCAGCTGGAAGGCAGCAGTGTAGCTCTGGTTAACAAGCAGGAACATATCATTGTGGCCAACATATATGAGTGGCTAGTGTTTAAAGACATTTCTCTTTCTCTTGACCGTGCCAAGATGAGATATGCTTTAGTGGCTTATTGCTCTGATGGAAAGCTGAAAGTAACGATGAGCCGCATTTCCTACAAATATGAAGAAGAGCGCGTAAAAGGCGGCATCTTTTATAAAGCAGAGGATTGGATATCAGACAAGAAAGCCCTCAACCGCAAGCATACACGCTTGTTGCCAGGTTCAGCCAAGTTCCGCAGAAAGACGATAGACCGTAAAGACTATCTGTTTGGTATTATCAAGCAGACTGTGCTGAAGTAAGTAGCAAAAGTGGGGTAGAGCTATACAGGCTAATGCAGTGGCTCTACATTATTGTAATAACTATATAATTTTTTGATGGAGACAAACAACAACGAGAGACCTGTGGGCATGAATAACAGGCCAATGGGCATGTTTGGCAGAAAGCATACAAGAAAAGAGGAAGACAGATACCTGAAGCTTCGCAATGTACTTAACATTATATTCTTGGTTCTTGCCATCCCAGGCATGATTGTTTATTTTTATTATGAACAAGTGATAGGTACCATCATCATTCTGATTGCTATGATGTTTAAAATGGTAGAATGTGTATTCCGTTTCATGAAATGAAGACTCTTCTAAGCATATTGTTTACATGGATGAGCATAGTGGCCTATGCCCAAAGCAGTAATATGTCGGCCACGACTGGCGATTTGCTGCGCTCTAACGGCACCCTTAACCAGATGAATGCCAATACAGACTCGTTGGGTACAGACAAGGAGATACCTGTCGGGCTGAAGGTATGGACTGTTGATGAGCGCTTTGGCGACCGGCAGACTGCAGTTCCGGATACATTGCAACACATGTATATGAACTCTGTGTTTACCACAGGTACTCGTGGCGAATATACAACTACAGGTAATTTAGGCGCTCCACGCATCAACCGCATCTTTATAGACCGCCTTGTGCCACAGCAGTTTATGTTTACACAACCCTATGATTATTTCGTAACGCCAGTAAGTCAATTCTTGTTTACCAATACATTGTCGCCTATTACAAATCTGACGTATGACGAGTGTGGCGACCGTACCAATGGTGAAGACCATCTGAAGGCACTCTTTGCTGTCAATGCAGGCAAGAAATTAGGCGTAGGATTCAAGTTTGACTACATTTATGGCCGTGGCTATTACCAAGAGCAGAGCACCTCTCATTTTAATTACTCCATGTTTGGTTCTTATCTCGGCGAACGTTATCAAGCCCATCTGTTGTTTTCTACCAACCACGAAAAGGTAACCGAAAACGGCGGTATAACAGACGACAGATACATTACGCATCCTGAGGCTTTTGACGACAACTTCAGGAGCAATGAAATACCTACTGTGCTGGAGCAGAACTGGAACCGCAATGATAATCTGCACTTGTTTCTCTCTCATCGTTACAATGTCGGTTTTAACAGAAAAGTAAAGATGACCGATGAAGAGATAAAAGCACGCAAGTTTGCCATGCAAGCCGAAAAAGACAATGCAGAAGCAAAGGCAAAGCAAGCAGCAGGAAAGAAAGCAAACGGCAATGATGAAGGGGATGACGAGGAAAGCAAGAAAACGGAAAAGAAATTCTCCGGCCGTCCTAAAAATGCCGTAATAGCAGGTAATGAGCCAGCAAAAGACAAGGATAAAAAGAGCAATCGCATACAGGTAGACAAATCTACGGCCGACAGCTTGATGGCAGCAAAAGGGCAGAATACGGTAGACACCTCATGGATGAAAAACGAGTATGTACCTGTAACCAGTTTTATCCATACCTTGAAGATAGACAATTACCGCCGCATCTATCAGGCATACAAAACACCTGACAACTATTACGCCAATCAATATTATGATGTAGGGCGCTTTCAAGGCGACTCTATCTATGACAAGACAAGCCATTACGATATTAAAAACACCTTTGCAATAGCATTGTTGGAAGGCTTTAACAAATGGGCCAAGGCAGGCTTAAAGGTCTTTGCCACCTCTGATTTGCGGCATTTTGTGTTGCCTAACGACCAAGGAGGCACTACAACATACAATGAACACAATCTAAGTATAGGCGGTCAATTGATCAAGACACAAGGGGCGTTGCTCCACTATGACGTTACAGCAGAGACATGGCTTACTGGTGAAGACGCAGGACAATTGAAAGTAGACGTTAGGGGAGACATTAACTTTAAGCTCTTCGGCGATACGGTAACATTAGCAGCCAAGGCTTATTTTTATAGACTCAATCCTACATTCTATTATCGGCACTATCATTCCCGGCATTTTTGGTGGGACAATAATTCGCTTGACAAGGAATTGCGTACACATATAGAAGGACTGTTTGAGCTGCAACGCACTCGTACCAAGTTGCGCATAGCTGTTGACAATTTGAAAAACTATACCTATTTTGCCCAAAAATATACAATAACCACAGATTACGGGCGAACGGGCAACAGCGTAAGCGTAAAGCAATATGGCGGAAACGTAAACCTTATCACAGCACAACTGTCTCAAGACTTTACGTTAGGCCCACTGAACTGGGAGAATCAGATTACTTATCAGAAGTCAACCAATCAGGATGTAATACCTGTGCCGGCATTGAACGTGTATAGTAACCTGTACTTGAAATTCAAGTTGGCAAAGGTGCTTAGTATAGATTTAGGTGGCGATGTGCGCTACTTTACCAAATACAAGGGCTTGGACTATAGTCCAGCCATAGGACAATACACGGTTCAAGACAATGGCGACAACAATGTAGAAGTAGGAAACTATCCTTTGATAAACGTGTATGCCAATATGCACCTGAAGAATACACGCTTCTTTATCATGATGAGCCATGTAAATGCTTCAAGTGGCGACTATTTCCTTACCCCTCATTACCCTCTCAACGGTAAAGTGTTGCGCTTTGGCGTGTCATGGAATTTCTTCAATTAAAAGTAAAGAAAGCAAAGAATGGATGAAAATATGGAGTTTGGAGAGCATTTATTTTGCCGTTCTCACTATTTACATTACCTTTGCATAGAAATAATAGAACCATTTCGGCAAGCAAGTAATAGATAAAAACATATATTACTTGCTTGCTATATAAGAAACAGATACAGGCACTTGCAAACAGTTAGTGCCGTCATTAATAAACTATTTGTTATATGCCTCAAATATCAGTACGCGGACTTGAAATGCCGGAGTCGCCAATTAGAAAGTTGGCACCATTGGCGGTAGCAGCTAAAAACCGCGGAATAAAGGTCTATCATCTTAATATAGGTCAGCCAGACCTGCCTACACCACAGGTAGGACTTGACGCTTTGCGCAATATAGACCGCAAAGTGCTTGAATATTCGCCATCACAGGGATATTTAAGCTATCGAAAGAAACTTGTTGATTACTATAAGAAATACAATATCAACGTTACTCCTGATGACATCATCATTACTTGTGGAGGTAGCGAAGCTGTGCTTTTCGCATTCATGTCATGCCTAAATCCGGGCGATGAGATTATTGTTCCGGAGCCAGCTTATGCCAATTACATGGCATTTGCTATTTCGGCGGGTGCCAAGATACGTACTATCGCTACCACCATAGATGAAGGCTTCTCGCTGCCTAAGGTGGAAAAGTTTGAAGAACTCATCAATGATAGAACTCGTGCCATCCTTATCTGCAATCCGAATAACCCTACGGGCTATCTTTATACGCGCAGGGAGATGCATCAAATCAGAGATATGGTCAAGAAGCATGACCTTTACCTCTTTTCAGATGAAGTGTATCGGGAATACATATACACAGGTTCTCCTTATATCAGTGCCTGCCATTTGGAAGGCATAGAGCAGAATGTAGTCTTGATAGACTCTGTAAGTAAGCGTTACAGTGAGTGCGGTATCCGCATAGGGGCATTGATTACAAAGAACGAAGAGATACGTCGTGCCGTCATGAAGTTCTGTCAAGCACGCTTGTCGCCACCTTTGATAGGACAGATTGTGGCCGAAGCATCGCTTGATGCGCCAGAAGAATACTACCGTAATGTGTACGATGAGTATGTGGAAAGACGCAAATGCTTGATAGATGGGCTCAATCGTATACCGGGAGTTTATTCGCCTATACCAATGGGAGCATTCTATACGGTAGCCAAGTTGCCTGTTGACGATAGCGAAAAATTCTGTCGCTGGTGCTTGGAAGAGTTTAATTATGATGGCGAAACCGTTATGATGGCTCCCGCATCAGGCTTTTATACCACTCCAGGAGCGGGGCATAATCAAGTGCGTATAGCTTATGTGTTGAAGAAAGAAGACCTTACTCGTGCGCTGACAGTGTTGCGTAAGGCTCTTGAAGCATATCCGGGAAGAGTGGAGGGAGAATGAATTTACCACTGTTTTTAGCCAAACATATTTACGGCGACACTGGAGTGCAGCAGAAAGTAAGCAAACCTGCCATACGCATAGCTATGGCAGGAGTGGCCATAGGTCTTGCTGTTATGATTGTTTCTGTGTGTATCGTGTTTGGATTTAAGCACACGATACGTGATAAGGTTATCGGTTTTGGCGGCAATATCACGGTAGCCAGTTTCCCGTCGTTGCGGGGTAGTGACCAAGCTCCAGTCTGTATGAATGACAGCATGATGACAGTACTGCGCAAAACACAAGGTGTCAAGCATGTACAGCGCTATGCCTTGAAGCAAGGAATACTGAAAACAAACACAGATTTTCTTGGGGTGATGTTCAAGGGGGTGGCAGAAGAGTATGACACTACCTTTCTCCACAACAATCTGACAAGCGGTAAGTTGCCTTCGTTCAGCAGTAGTGCAAGCCATAATGCTATTGTCATATCGCAAGTAATGGCAGATATGCTCAAGCTAAAGGTCGGCGACAAGGTGTTTGCTTACTTTATTGACAACGAGGATGTGCGCATGCGCCGCTTCAAAATAGCAGCTATCTACCAGACTAATCTTACGAAATACGATAAGACTATATGCTACACAGACCTCTATACAGCCGTAAAACTGAACGGTTGGCAATCTGATCAAGCAACAGGCGCGGAACTTACAGTTACTGATTTCAATAAAGTGGATGACGTTGAGAACCGTATAGTAAATACAGTGAACCGTACTGAGGATAAATATGGTGAGGTATATTCGTCTGAGACAGTACAAGATGGGAACCCACAGATATTTGCCTGGCTTGATTTATTGGACCTTAATGTATGGATTATCCTTGCTTTGATGCTTTGTGTGGCAGGCTTTACAATGATATCAGGCTTACTGATTATTATTCTTGAGCGTACAAGCATGATCGGTATATTGAAGGCTTTAGGAGCTCGAAACAATACAATCAGACACACGTTTTTATGGTTTGCCGTGTTTATCATAGGCAAAGGAATGTTGATAGGCAATGCAATAGGCTTGGGGCTTGTGCTTTTGCAATATTTTACAGGCATCATAACGCTTGACCCTTCTACCTATTATGTAAAGACTGTGCCGGTAGAAATTAATTTAATTTATATTTTATTGCTGAATGTAGCTACTCTTCTTGTCAGTGTGTTTGTGCTTTTGGCACCGAGTTATCTGGTTTCGCATATTCATCCAGCTAAGTCTATGCGTTACGAGTAGGACCGTTTTGCAAGATGACAGCTGTATATTTGTGATGCAGATGCATAGCTTTGACACATTCAGATTGCGCTGTCAGATAATTCAGCAATGCTGTCAATGATACGAAAACACTAAAGGCACAGGTTGAGTTCTGTGCCTTTAGTGCTTTTATCTTGATATTTTTATACTGAAATAGTGTTTTAAAAGGAATCGTATAAGCACAATATTCATAAGAAACAGGTCTTTTTTAGAGTTATGGCTTATGGCAAATAGAAGAAAAAATACAGGAGAAGGCAACTTGTTTACAGATGACATGTTTGACAATCTCAATGCTTTACAACCAGTATCGGAACCTAAAGCTTCAGCTGATAGTTCATTGTCGGCAGATGTGAGCGATAGCTATGACTTTTCCGATCTGTTTGAGCGTTTGTCGAAATCTGCCTTCCGAAGCCGTTTTCATTTATCGCTTAAAGACAAGAATTATGTAAATTCTAAAAGTATAGATGTGATAGCAACCCATGCCGCAGACTTTGTCAGAAAGCGGTTAGCTCCAGCAGTGATAGCCAATGACGGAAAACAAACTCCGATGAGGGGACATCCTGTTTTCATAGCTCAGCATGCTACGGGCTGCTGTTGTCGTGGCTGCTTTTATAAATGGCACCATATAGCTCCTGGCCATGCCCTCACACCCGATGAACAACGTTACGCTGTGGCTGTGATTATGGCATGGATCAAGCGTGAGATGGGCGAGATGTAATGCGTGCTAAATAGTCATAATGGGAGCCTTTTTCTATAAGTTGACAGTCGAGCTGGCATGAATGGCATACCATTTGCAGCATATTGAAATCAACATACAACCAATCAAAGCTTTCACCCTTGATGTCTTGATAAATCATTTGATAGTCAACCTCGCCATAATAAGGACCGTTTAAATCTATTTGTGCTACGCCATCATCATCAGTATAGATATATTTAAGGTCGCTGGAGTCTATCAATATCTGTCCGTTATCGTTGAGCAGACTGGCTAATCTGTTAAGAAGCAGCAACAGTTTATCCAGCTTTTCAGCTATGCCTGTTCCGTTCATCAAGAGCAAGATAGTGTCAAACTTGTCGTGAAGCCTACGGTCAAAAAGATTGATACATGACACATGTGTTATACCTCTTTGCGTCATTACCTGACAACTTAATGGAGATATGTCGATAGCTGTAACTTCAAAGCCCTTGTTTTGCAGAGTCAAGGCATGACAACCTGCCCCTGCTCCCACATCCAGCACTCTGCCTTTAGCCATGGATAAAGCTTTCTTTTCCAATGGAGGCATTTCTTTTTCTGTTCTGAAAAGATGCTTTATAGGCATTACATCTTCTTCAAACATGGATGACAGTACCCTTAATTTATTGGCTTTCCCATTTGTATAGTAGTCAAGAATGGCAGCTCCCATAGGGTCTTGCTGTGGCGAAAGCGTGGAGGCAACAGGCTCTTTTCCGTTTGTATTCATGCCTTATATTATTCTTTTAGTAAACGTTGATAGATAATTGCATCTTCTTGGAGGAAGCAGCAGAATATTACTTCACCTTTGTATTGACCACTGTTGATGTGGTTCAGTACCGTATTGACAGCGATCTTTGCTGCTTGCTCTCTCGGGAAATGATATACTCCAGTGCTTATACAAGGAAAAGCTATGCTTTGCAATCCATGTTTTTCTGCTAATGTCAGTGCGGTATCATAGCAAGAAGCCAACAGTTGAGTCTCATGATGATTGCCACCTTGCCATACAGGTCCTACGGTGTGTATTACCTTTTTGCAGGGCAACAGATAAGCATCTGTCATTTTACTCTGTCCTGTAGCACAGCCACCTAAGGTTCTGCATTCAGCTAAAAGTCCTTTTCCTGCGGCTTTATGTATAGCCCCGTCTACGCCACCGCCCCCTAATAGCGAGCAGTTGGCTGCATTTACAATGGCATCAACGTGTAATGTTGTGATGTCTCCGGTAATAATTTTGATATGTGCATTCATTGTTTTTTCTTTATTCCTTTTACAGCTTCTGCCTCTAACGGCTTTTCCGGCCAATAATGTTTAGGGTATCTGCGCTTTAGTTCCTTGCGCACTTCAAAGTATGTTCCTTTCCAAAAACTGTGCAAATCTTGCGTTAATTGCACAGGTTTAAACCCTGGTGATAACAGTTCCATCAGTATAGGCTGTTGCCCATCGTTAATGCAAGGCGTATGTAACAGCCCGAAACATTCTTGCAAACGTACACTTAATACAGGCGCTTCGGCTCCTGTTCGATAGTCTATTCTGATGCGGTTTCCTGTTGGAACCGTTATATGTGTGGGTGCCAGTCTGTTAATATCTTGCTGTATGTCATACGGTATCAATGCCCATAAAACCTCACAGAGGTTTATTTTTTTCAATTCGCTTGTGTTTTGCTTTATTTTGTCCCCTTGTTCCAGATAGAAGGGTAGCCATTGTTGAGCGGTATCCATTAAGTGCTTGGTGTTCAGGTCGGGTATATTCATTTCAGGATGCCATGTGGTCACTTGCGCTACTCGCCGTTGCAAGCGTTGTACCTCTTCGCTCCAGTTAAGCATGCTAAGCCCTTCTTTTTTTACTGCTTCACAGATGGTGCGTATTATTTGCTGCTTGTCTGTTTCGTGAATGGGCTTACTGCTTATAACAAGTCTGCCTATGCGTTGCTCTTCCTGTGCTATAATGCAGCCTTGCTTGCTGTCCCATGTTATATTGCGTTGTGTGGAAACAAAATCTCTATTGAGGTCTTCTATGTCAACGGGTGCAGCCAAAAACACTTTTCCTGTGGTTGAAGAGATAGCATATAGCGATGCAATAGCCAACCATTTGTATGCCGAGAGCGAGTCTGTACGCTCCAATTGCAGTCTGTTGCCATTGGCCAAGTGTAAGTTTCCAATGTGGTCAGTAGCTATAGCCACCCGTTCTGGATAAGCGTATGCCACAAGCAGTCCTGTTTGTTGTGATGCCATGTCGGTGTTGTCCTCCTTTATTTGCATCATCTTTCTATATTCTTTGGCTATTTGGGCTATGTTGTTCCAGCGCCCTAACTGCTTGTTGCGTCTGGCAGACCGCAGGGCAGCCAAGCGGATGGTGATGTCAGAATCGGTAGATCCGGCTAAAGGGTCTTTCTCTTCAAGCAGTGCTGCCACATCACATGCCAAGGCTTTCATGTTCAAGCCGTGTGCACTCAGCATCATTTTGGCAATGCGAGGATGACAAGGCAGTGCAGCCATCTCTTTTCCTAAGGCTGTTATGTGCCCGTCAGTGCCGATAGCTCCCAAATTGCGAAGTAGCTGTTGTGCTTTTGACACATTGCCTGTTGGCGGAGGAGTGAGCCAAGGCAGCTCTTCTATGTTGCTCTCGCCAAATGCAGCTATGCTCAGAACCAGTGGTGCCAAGTCTGCATTGGTTATTTCAGGGCAACGTTGCGGTGCCATTAAATGTTCAGATGCTTTGGTCCATAGGCGATAGCAAGTGCCCTTTGCCACACGTCCTGCGCGTCCCATGCGCTGTGTGGCCATGTCCATACTGATTTTCACGGTTTCCAAATGGCTCAATCCAGTGCGTGCATCGAATATCAAGGAGCGGCATAATCCTGTGTCTATCACTGTTCTTACCCCTTCTATCGTAATAGAAGTTTCGGCAATAGGTGTGGCTAACACCACTTTTCTCTCACCTGGCTTTGAAGGTGCAATGGCACATCTTTGCTCCTTTGGCGATAGATGTGCGTAAAGCGGATATATTTGAGTAGGCGCTAAGGAGTTGCCCAAAAGTTGGGCACATTTGGTAATTTCTCCTTGTCCGGGCAAGAATACCAGAATATCTCCCTCTTGTTCCCGGTGGGCTTTCATTATGGTAGCAGCAGTGGCTTGTACTCTTTTGCAAGCATCAAGCTCCTCGGCTGCATACACCAAGTGTACGGGAAACATGCGTCCTTGGCTTTCGATCAGTGGAAAGTGAAGAGATTGGCAGATTTGGCTGGCATCAATAGTAGCCGACATGATTACTATCTTGAGGTCTGGTCGGATAACATGTTGGGCTTGCAGGGTGAGTGCCAAGGCCAAGTCGGAGTTGATGCTGCGCTCATGAAACTCATCAAATATCACCACACTTATTCCATCCAGTGTGGCATCGTCAATCAGCATACGTGTCAGTATACCTTCTGTAATTACTTCAATGCGTGTGTTGGTTGACACTTTGTTCTCAAAGCGCACCCTGTATCCTACGGTCTGTCCTACGGGTTGGTCCAATATTTCTGCCATGCGCTCCGCTATCTGCCGTGCGGCTAACCGGCGAGGTTCCAGCATAAGTATCTTGCCAGCCTTGCTTGTTCCTGCCATGATGGCAAGTGGCAGCAAGGTTGACTTGCCTGCTCCGGGAGGCGCTGTAATTACAATGCCGCTGTGTTGCTCCAAAGTGCGGTTAACCTCTTGGGCTATTTGGGCAGCAGGCAGATTCCCTGAGCGTTGCAAGATACGGTCTAATAGTGTATGGGTAGAGGGCGATGTCTGTTGGTTACACATTGTATATATTACTTGTCAAGCACTGTCAATCATCTGTTAGCGGCTGCATTTAGGACCTTCTCTTAAGTTTCCGGCTGTAACAAAGCCGGCATTGCTACGGCTAAACTCCATATTTATTTCTGCTAACTCCTTTCTTCCATATATGTAGTCATCATACATATCGTCCATATCAATGCCTTCACATTCACCATCACCAAAGTTGAGCGCATTCTTTACAAATTCCATTCTTTCTTCAATGGTAGTGTCTTTTATCAGTAAACTTTTCATTTCTTCTTTTATCTTTATACTTCTGCAAAAGTAGATATTTTCAGATAAAATTACGTTAAATTCTGCTGAACAGCTTAAAATGAGCTGTTTATGAGCATTTCACCTCAACAGAGGTAATGATTTGACAACAGTTCTAATTTCTGCAATCTGCATCTGCTTGCTGTCAAACAACTCTTTTTTAAGTTGCAAAAATACAACAATAATACGAAACTACAAGGACTTTTTGCGGTTAAATTTCTGTAATTATATAATGCGGCATAATCGTAATCACCGAAAAAGATGTATTTTTGTAGGCAAGAATCATATAA
>ERZ808240.2721-NODE-2721-length-18627-cov-5.916972_pt1 | contig 18627 bp, 13 predicted proteins | sample MGYA00521084_ERZ808240 | MGnify/ENA primary metagenome ERZ808240 (study PRJEB31516, sample SAMN03275571) | gut metagenome | biome: mammalia-associated habitat; material: feces | host: Papio cynocephalus | place: Kenya | collected 2012-08-06 ... | reverse complement strand
CCATATTTTCGTACCGCTGTACTCTGCCGTGTGCTTTGGTCTCATTGTAGAATTTTTGGAGCTGCAAGGTCGTGAGCGCCGTCAGCTTGATACCCCCGATGCGCGGCACAATATGTTGGTCGATGTAATTTTTGTAGTACGCCGCCGTGGATGCCCGAATGGACGGCTTTGCGTAGTTCTCATACCAGAGCTGCGCCCACTCACCTACCGTGTAATCCCGGCGCTTCGTCACATCGATCTTTTCAAGTTCTTCCATCGCCTTTTGCAGCTTCTCTTTGCATTCGCGCTGCTTTCTGGCAAGGACGTTCTTTGCGATCGGTTTTCCCGTCTCCGGATCAACGCCTGCCGTGTAACGCCCTTCCCAGCGTCCGTCCTTCCGCTTGCGGATGTTGCCTTCCCCATTTGCCCGTTTTTTCGCCATCTGTGTTCCCCTTTCCGTTTTGGTAACACAAACAACTACCACAGAAGAACGATAAAGTCTAGCAATTCTTTGAAAATTCCGAACATTTTTCAGAGACTTGCGGTTCAGCAAAAAAGTCTATTCTTTGTTTACTGCGGCGCAATTTTTGCGTTCATATATATATTTTTCTTAAACAGTTTGAAAAATGACTTGGATTGCCGGAGAATTTCCACGCAGCTGCGGAAGCACAAAGCCCGCGGACATCAGCGCTCCACCGGACAAGCAAAGCGAGTTAATTGAGTTTTTGTATCGCAGCTCCGGTACAAGCCCGTTCAGCCGTACGCTTCGTTCCGGTCCGTTTGCCGTTGGCTCCGTTTCAACGTAGGTCATGATTGCCATTTTTCGATCCGGGCTGACGACCATCCAGGCGTTATGACTTGCTGTATCGGTTTCCGTCAAACGGTAGAAATCGCCGTTACAGAACAAATCGCGATATTGCTGATAGGTCTTGATTTGCTGTGCGATTTCTTCTTTTTCATCTGCACCAAGCTTCGCAGGATCCAGCTCATATCCGAATCCGCCTGCGGCGGCCACTACACAAAACCGTGTATGGAGTGCTGTCTCACGACCGGTCTGGTGATTCGGCGAGGCAGAAACATGCGCTGAGATACATGACTGCGGATAACAGAAAGACGTACCGTATTGGATTTCCAGCCGCGCGATTGGGTCGGTGTTGTCGCTGCACCAGATCTGCGGCGTATAGTACAGCATTCCCGCATCAAAGCGCCCTCCGCCTCCGGAGCAGCTTTCGATCAGCAGCTCCGGATAGCGGGCAGTCAAACGCTCCAGCAGCGCATAAATGCCAAGAACATATCGGTGTGCAACCTCACCCTGCTGCTCCGTAGGAAGCGCCGCAGAATACTTTTCACACAAATGGCGGTTCATGTCCCATTTGATATAACGAATCCCGGTGCTGTCCAGAATCGCGCGGATCGCTTCAAACAGGTACTCCCGCACATCCTCACGTGTCATATCCAGTACCCGCTGTGCGCGGCTGAGCGTTGCGTTTCTGCCCGGAACCGAGAGGCACCATTCCGGATGTGTTCGGTTCAGTTCGCTGTCCGGCGAGACCATCTCCGGCTCCAGCCAGAGCCCCAGCTTCAGTCCATGCGCCTTCGCTCGCTCCGACAGCCCTTCCAGCCCGTTCAGGAGCTTTTCCCGGTTGACATACCAGTCGCCAAGGCTGCTGGTATCGCCGTTCCGCTCTCCGAACCATCCGTCGTCCAGAACGAACAGTTCGATGCCGAGCGCAGCGGCTTCCCTTGCAATGGCGCTCAGGCTGCTTTCATTAAAATCAAAATAGGTTGCTTCCCAGTTGTTGATCAGAATGGGGCGCGGGCGGCGCATCCACTTCGGGTCGCAGATCCGTTCGCGGATTGCACGGTGAAAGCTCCGGCTGAGTGCGGAAAAACCGTTATTGCTGAAGGAAAGCAGCACCTCCGGCGTCTGAAACGCTTCCTGCGGGGCAAGCGTCCATGAAAACTCCTGCGGATGAATCCCCATCACCACGCGCGTCTGATCGATCTGGTCCTTCTCGACCTGAAACAGAAAGTTCCCGCTGTAAACAAAGCAGAAGCCGTAGCAGCGACCGCTGCGTTCCGTCGTTTCCGGCGCGCAGAGAATCGCAAACGGATTATGCTGCGGGCTCGACACGCCTCTGACACTGTCAATGCGGGTTTTGCCATGTGCGACAGGTGTGCGCTGCATCGTCCGCTCCCCGCAGTGCCGTCCATAAAAGGTCATCAGTTCAAAGCGCTCGGGCACACAGAAATCCACACAGCACGACAGCGCGCGCTCCATGCGAATCGGAACGGTGCTCCGGTTGATGATCTTCGCGCTTCTCGTCAGAAGGTCGGCACAAGCGTAAACGGAATATTGCAGGATCAGCGCCGTTTGGGAAGCCGCGTCCTCCATGGTGATCTCCAGCGTTTCCACGTCCTCACCGCCGCGCAGCATCGGCAGCCCGCTCAGCTTTGGCTTTTCCGGAAGAATACGGTGAGAGGCATAGCGGTAGTCTGCGGCAAGCGCACCGCAGGTGTCCACCTGTTCCAGACAAGTCTCCCGGTAATCTCCGCTGCCCCAGAAGGGATATTCCTGCGGCAGCGTATCAAGTGAGTACGTCCGATCCGGCGCATCCCACGGGTTTCCGGAGAAGCCGCGATCCTGCCGGTCGATCAGATAGCTCATATCATCGTCGACCGAAGCGCCGTAATAAACGTGGAGCAGATGTCCAAGCTCGCTGATCTTGATCTGATAGGAGCTTTTCCAGGTTTTCAGATGAAACAGCCTTTTCTCTTCGTCGAATAAAATGCTCATATTCTGCACTCCCGTGTTCGGTCTGTCACTGGTATTCGCCGATCCATTCAGAAACAGCGGTAGTTCGTCATAATTCTTGTAGATTGATTCTTTCATGTTGTCCTCCTTGTTCGTACTCATTTTTCATCTGTACTTTGCCTTTCTGAAAAAACACCTCCTACCCTTTATCCGTATTCAGAGGTCTTCTGTACCAAACTTTTTTCAAAAATTTGTCCTCACCTTTAATTGCACAACTTTTGCGATGTTTGTACGAAAAAAATTTGGTTGTCGCAAAAATCCTCTCATTACTGGTAGGGATAAAAATCGCGGTTTTGACAGCCTGTTTTCAAAAAATTCAGAAAATTTTTCACCGTTCAAAATCTCTCCCTATTTAATCCGACAGGATTTTGCGTTTTGAGCGGTGTACCCTCGAAAAAATCCCCTCACTGCATAGGCCACGGGAACGCGATTTTTAGAAGCCCTTTTGTGAAAATTCACAGATCATTTACATTTCCGCGCCTGCGCTGCCTGTTCGCGTCCCTCCGAAAAAGTCCCCTCATGTGGTAGGCAGCGAGAACACACTTTTTAGCCCCCTTTTCGTAAATGTTCACAAAATATTTACTTCTGACTCGCCAGAGACTTTCTCAAAAAGTCCTTCTATTTAATCCGACAGAAAATCGCGCTTTGACCAGCTTGTTTTGAAAAACTTTTCGGAAATGCAAAATGACCATCGCCCAACTTGGGCGATGGTTAAATACGAAACTGGCAGCAGGAAACACATTCCTGCTGCCGACTTCAATTTATATTCTGTTTTCCGTCCTGAGCGTATCGTGACGAAGACGTCTTGCGCCTGTGCTTTACTTTCGTGTCTTAAAGCAGCGGCGCAATCGCTTCCGCATAAGCCTCCGCCAGCCAACGTGCGCCGGTTTCATTCAGATGCACACCATCGGCCGTAAATGTGTCGCTGCCGCGCGCGGCAGCAGCCTGCTGTGCTAGCTCATGTGCTGGGAGAAATACGTCGGCGTACTCCTGGGCCAGTGCACGGACGCACGCCTGCTTCGGCGCAAGATCCTCTGCAAAATACGTTTTATCGGGAACCGGAAATAGATACTGCTCGATCACCATGAGCTTTGCGTTTTTCTCTTTCCGAATGCGCTCCAAAATCTCGCGATAGCGTGCCTCAAATACGGGCAGCGGCATCCAGTCCCGTGCGTCCGCGTGGTGCCATGTGTCATTGATGCCGATCAGCAGTGACACCACATCCGGCTGCAATGCGACCAGATCCGTCTCGATTCTGGCGAGCAAATTCTGCGTTTCATCGCAACCGATGCCACGGTTCCAGAACGTGAAATCAACATCTGGGTGCTGCGCGCGGAGAAGCTGTGCAGCGTAATAGGGATACCCAGTTCCCAGATCCAGCGGGTCTTCGCGGACGCGGTCAGCATCCGTAATGCTGTCACCCTGAAACAGCAGCTTACAAGTTTTCATGTTCATTCGTCCTCCCATTCAGAATTGCGCAAATGGTCGCAGGCGGCAGCTTTGGCGTGCGGTCATAAGTGAGCAGGCCGTTTTGTTCCGTTTCTACGTCTGTCAACTGCGTATAGCAGTATCCACCCACCAGCGGGCAGGCACGCACCGCATCAAACAGCTCCCGGAGTTTTCCTGCGAATGCGGCGCAGGAGTCTGCCTCGCAGTAACCCCACGAGCGTTGCTCCTCCATGCCCGGCACAAACTTCACACCGCCAAATTCTGATAGCAGCACCGGCTGCCCGGCATACGCATGTCTGCCTACAAACAGTGCGCGTTGTGCAGGGCGCAGCGCAAGGATCGCGTCCATGCTGCCAAGATGCGCACGCAGTATCTCACCACTCGGCGAATAGTCGTGAATGGTCAGCAGATCGCCGTTTGTGTGCTCCCAGCCGTCGTTGTCAACCACTGGGCGCGTGGTGTCCATGGATTTTGTGATAGCGACCATCGCTTCGCTGTGCGCCTGCTGGCGCGGGTCGGTTTCAATTTCCTGTACACCCCAGGACTCATTCAGCGGTGTCCAGACGGCGATGCAGGGGTGGTTATAGTCGCGCTGGAGCACGTCCAGCCATTCGCGGTAGATTCGGTCTGCATACTGCTCAGAATAGAGATAGGCGGCGCCGATCTCACCCCAGACGAGCAGGCCCATGCGGTCGGCGTGATAGAGATAGCGCGGATCCTCCACCTTTTGGTGCTTACGAACGCCGTTGAAGCCCATCGCTTTTGTCAGCTCGATGTCCCGGATGAACGCCTCGTCCGATGGTGCGGTCAACAGCGACTCCGGCCAGTAACCCTGATCGAGCACCAGCTTCTGATAATAGGAACGGTTGTTCAGCAGAAATTGTCCATTCTGGATGGATACCTTTCGCATTCCAAAGTAGGACTGTACGGCATCAACCTCGCACCCATGTTCAAGGATGCGGAAGGTCACATCGAACAGGTTCGGCTGCTCCGGTGTCCAGGCGAGGTCCTCCTGATAGTTCCACGCCGATAGCGCCGACTGGTCGATCTGCCAGTCAAACGCGCCGCGCGCAGACGTGGGCGTTACACTGACTGTGCCCGCCGTTTTCCCTCGGAACGTGATCTCCGCCGTCAGTGTCACGTGCTGCGGCGCGGCACTGAGCGCATACGAAAAGCGGACGCTTCGATCGTCAAACAGCGGTGTGATCCGGCAGGATGCCAGATGCATCGGTGAAACAGCTTCCAGCCAGACGCTCTGCCAGATACCGGTCGTGCGAGTGTAGAAAATGCTCTCGGACTCTGGCTTCCAATACTGCTTGCCGCGCGGCATTTCCAGATCGGCGGGGTCATCCCGCGCCTCCAGAACGATGATGTTCTCACCGGAGGCGTTCAGCGCATCGGTAACATCGGCAGAGAAGCCGCACTGTCCGCCGGTGTGTTCCCGGATAAACTGGTCGTTCACCCACAGGCGACAAATGTAATCTACCGCGCCGAAGTGCAGCAATACCCGTCTGTCATGCATCGGCTCCGGCAGCGAAAAGCTGCGGCGATACCAGACAGCATTGTGAAAACTGGTGTCGTGGATGCCGGAAAGCTTCGTCTCACACGCAAATGGGACGAGAATTTTCCGGTCAAAGATTGGTTCGTCAAAGGAAAAATCCCATTCGCCGTTCAGCGGGAGCCAGTTCTCCCGCTGAAAGTCCGGCCGTGGGTATTCAGGTCTTGGAATTTGATTCATGGATTGCCTTCCTTTTTATTGCATCGTCATCACAAACGAGGCATCACCTTTTTCTATTGCAGTGGAAATTGGCGAAATCCTCAAGTAACTATTGTAATGACGGATATATTGCCCCGGGAAATTGACAGATTCAAACGAAACGCCATTCGAACCGTCTAAAGCACGATGCTGAATCCAAGTAGCGTCCTGCTTGAAAAGGTCGGTGCCATCATCCTTTGAAAGAATGATCTGGCCCTCATAGTGCCTTAAATAATAGCCCGGTTGATCTACTGACATCAATGAAACCCCTGTGTCAGCCAGTCCCGGTACGACCTTCCATTGTGAAGCAGATAGGAGCATCGTCGTAGACTTATTGGCAATTAAAAGTTTATTCGACGCATCATGATACACATGACAATCCGAAATATTGCTGGAGCAAAGCCGTGCAACTTCGTATACTCGCTCTACGCGCCATTTTTGTGTCGCACTGGTATTCCATGCGGCTTGTACCAGATTTGCATGTTCTGCTGTGGATTGATTTTCTGTGTCAAGATACAATCCGCTATATGCATTCTGAATCCGGAATGCGCCATTTTCGCACGGAACAAATCGCCACTGCTGCGCCGGCGCACGGTTTACATCCCATTGCACCATACGCGTTCCTGCGGCCGTAGATCCTGATGGGTTATCAAGCGCAAGACCACTGTAATTGCAAACCAGATTGAAGTATTCGCCGGTCACATTATCCGTATGCCACTGCTGCGTGCCAAGGCCATTCGCACGCCATAAAATCAATTCATTTCCCCACTCCATGGAGCCAGCGGCATCGTCAATGCAATAGCCAGTTGCTTCATTTACAAGGCGATAGTCTGCATTTGACACAATCAGCTGCGAGCCGTACACATATCCAACGCCGCAGCGAATCTCATTGTATTTTCCAAGGTAAGCGTTATTCAACTCAAACAACCGATTCCCGTCGGCAATGAATGTACCACTCCAAGAACTTCCGTAATCCTCATTCCGAATAGCCGTCAGGGGCGTATCAATCAGCGACCATGTCTGGCCTGCATCAGTGGAAGTAAAGCATTGGCTTGGCGAACAATTATCGTTCATTCCGCGGAGGATGATACGTCCATTTGCGCTCCCATCGTCAATGCAGGCAATCATCGGGCATTGATAGGCAGAAAAACCATCACTTGTTATAACCGAGGTTCCCAAGTCTGCCTTGTCGCCCCAATGAATTCCGTCGGATGATGTCCGGCAAGCAATAATGCCGTTGTTCTTAACTGCAATGTTCTCATAGGCCAAGAAGTAATTCCCATTCGGCAGCTTTGTTACGCGCGGCATCCCCGGCCGCCACATGGACGGATCAACACCGCGAACCCATGTTGGATCGCAAGTGCCAACAATCGTTGTATAATTCCCCCATGTACGGCCACCATCACTTGACGTTTCAAGCGCCAAGCACTGATCATATCCCGGCTGGCGCTCATCGGAATAGTAGCACACCAGTTTGCCGTCACTGCTAATGATAAATTCCGGTTCCCAGACGGTTGTGCCGTCTGCCCCACGCGCAGCCAAATCACCATGCCGCTGCCAAGTTGCGCCGTTATCTGTGCTGCGCCAAATATGAATACAATACTGCGCATTTTTATCCCAATCAGATACGGCAAACAAAATTGTACCGGCCGGATACTCCCCAACGGCCTGCGGGAGTACATACAATCCGGGCATTCCTGTTTTATCGCGAGATAATCCATCGTAATTGCTCGGATCTAATGAACTATATGGTAACCACGAAGAGCCGTTATCACTGCTTTTGAAAAAGATATAACTTTTCATCCCAGACCAATTTGTTTTGATAGGGAACTCGCGGCACCAAGTTGCCAAAAGATCACCATTTGGGAGCTTGACAGCTCGTTCATAAAAGCACTTGTCATCTATTACGTTTCCAAAGAAACCGGTTCCAGTTGCATCCATAGCTGCGGCTGGAAGAACAAAGAAAGATGCGATGAGGATGAGAGATAACACTGCTGCAACAATATGCTTGTATGTTCTTTTCATAAATGTCCTCCTATCTTCTATTGCATTACAAGTGGTTTCTGACTGATATTGTGGATAGCTTGATATTACAGTTTCGGCAATGCAGTCCGGCACAGCCGGTCATGATTGGATCCGTGTCCACGTAGGAAAGCAGTTCCGTGCCGCCAGAGGAAACGGTGATAGTGTCTGCAATGCAGCGCACAGTCAGGTCGTATTCCGGCTGGACCGGCAAAAGCGCGGACGTGAGCAGCGTTTCATCGTAGCAGTGCTTATAGAGTCGAATCTGTTCATTGCAAACTGCAACGCGGTAGCCGACAAAGAAGTTTGTGCCGAGCTGCTTGTCGCTGCCCTCTCCGCCGTCCGCAAGATTCTGCGCACGAAGCAGAATTCCGGCTTCCCAGCCATCTCCACATTCACGCGGGCAGAGGTGCGCGTGGATTTCTGCATCCGAGAATCGCAGTTTTCCGGTCTGCTTGTCCCAGTGCTCGATGGACACGGTCAGCGTTTCCTCCTGCGCGGTGTCCAGCGAGTCGAAGCGAACGCGGCAGTCCTCCATGCAGGAAAGCTGCACGTCATGCAGTCCGGCGGAGAGCGTCAGGCGGAAGGTCGTAATATTTTCTGTTTGGCACTGTGGCTGCATTTCTTCGCTATCGACGTGCAGCCGCGCCAGTGCAGCGCGTTGTCCGTAAAGTGTGCACAGGTATGCGCCATCGACGGGAACGGAAAGCGAAAATGCAGGCATTGCCGGGGCAAGTGTCTGCGTTGGAACACAGATCCTATCTGTCTCGCCGGAAATCGTGACGCTTCCGAAGCGCGCCGCGCCGTCGGCGAAATAGCCGATGTGTGCCCCCAATACATGGAGCGTCAGGTCAGGCAGAAGCAGATGATCAAGATATGCGGTAAAGGCACTGTCCCAGCGGAGCGTGACGCAGTGCAGAGCACCATGGCGGAAGCCTTCGGGTAGCGTCCTCTCCCACAGGGTCGCGCCATCCGCGTCCACCAGCCGTATTTGGTTTGCCTTTCGGCAAATCGAGAGCGTCTGCCCAGCGAGGAAGATTCCGTATGCTTCGGCTTCTTCCGATGCGGCAGCAACGTGCAGCTCCGCCGCGCCGCGTTCCGGCAGCGGATGCGCACAGATGGCACAAATCGCGCCATTACTTACGCAGAATCCGTTTTCCGTGTGCCAACTGCCCATCTCCAACGTCCATTCCTCATCTGCTTCGGCGGTAAAGAGATCCTGATAATCCGGGCACTTCGGCGCAGGCATCAGCGCAGAGGTTGGCCCCAACAGGAAGCTGTCGCTTCCGCGGAACAGAACGCGGTCGAGGTCAAGATCGCGCGTCTTGTCCGGGTTCAAATTGTGGTAGAACATCCAATCACTCACCAAATCAGGGCCGCAGACCGTGCTGCTGTGGCCAAGGCCGACCACTGCGCCCTCCGTCTGGACGGCAAGCGGATTGTGGTCATAGTCTGTGAACGGCCCCAGCGGATGCGCCGCCGACGCGCCGTGGATGCGGTAGCCTTTGGAGAGAAAGTGATTCCCGGTATAGGTCAGATGGTACACTCCGTCGCGCTTGACGACAAACGGGCCTTCCGTCCAGCCGTGCAGATACGCGCTGATGTACTGCGGCTTACCAAATTCCGTGGGCGAGGTCATACGGCAGCCAAGGATTCCGCGGTCATCCGCCCAATAGGCGTACCACACGCCGTCGTCGTCAATAAAAATGGAAAAATCAATGGCATGGCCGATGTTCGGCGTGATCTTCCGGAACGGGCCAAGCGGAGAATCGCTGCGCAGAACATAGTGCCCAAGTCCATGCGGCGAGGTATACATATAAAACCAGCCGTTTTCATATACGACCTCGGGCGCAAATGGGACAAGTCCCGGAAATTCGTCCTCCGGCACGACCTCACCCATGAATGACCAGTGCAGCAGATCGTCCGACTGCCAGCAGCGCACGCCGGGGTTGGTAGAATATAAATAGTAAAGTCCATTGAAGCGAAGCACAAATGGGTCGGCAAAGTCGCCATGCTTCTGAATAGGGTTTTGATACGTTGTCATGCGTCATCCTTTCACGCCGGTAATGGCAACGGAGTCTACAAAGTACTTCTGGCAGGTGATGAACAGAATCAGTACCGGCAGCAGCGCGATCAGCGACGCAGCCATGACCAGCGGAATATCTGTCTGCTGCTCATAGTGCGAACTCATCATGGCGATCGCCACCTGAATCGTCTGGCGTTTGTCGCTGTGGATAAAGATCATCGGGTTCATGTAATCATTCCACGTCGCCATAAACAGCATGATGGCGTTCGTGATGATCGCGGGTTTGCAGAGCGGCAGAAAAATGCGCCAATAGGCGCCAAAATAACTGCATCCGTCAATTTTAGCCGCGTCCAGATACGCGCTGGGCAGTCCGGTCATGAACTGCCGGAGGAAAAACGTATTGCTGATATTGCACAGCGACGCGGGAATGATGAGCGGCAGCAGCGTGTCGATCCAGTGCAGCTTTGTGTACACGATATATTGCGGTACAAACAGGACCGCAGCCGGGACCATCATCGTAGACAGCAGCATCAGGAAGATCAAGCGCTTTGCCGGGAATTTCAGCTTTGCAAAGGCAAATGCCGCCATAGAAGATGAAAGCGTGCTGAACAGCAGCACCAGAACTGTCACGATCAAGCTGTTTTTGATGCCGGTCAGCAGATTTGCCGCCGACCAGATGTCGCGGTAATTTTCCCAGTCCACCGGATCCGGGATCCACTGCGGCGGGATGGCATAGACCAGATTTGCGTCTTTCAGCGATGTTGACAGCATCCACAAAAACGGCAGTACCATGGTGCATGCGCCAATGTCCAGAATGACAAATGCAATGACGCGCTTGGGAGAAGTTTTTCGTTTTTTCATTGTCTCATTCCCCCTCATAGACCCACTTGCGCGATACTGTAAACTGAATGACGGTCAGGATGATCATCGCAACACCAAATACCGTGGCGCAGGCGCAGGCGTATCCCATCTGGCTGCTGTCAAAGGCTTTCTGCCAGATATAAAACACGATTGAGCCGACGCCATAGCCGCGGCCGCCATCCGGCGCAAACAGGTTGACCTCCAAAAACGTCTGGAGCGAGCCGATCATACCGGTGACGATCAGATAAAATGTCGTAGGCGTAAGCAGTGGGAGTGTGATGCTCTTAAACTGCTGCCACGAGCTGGCACCGTCGATCTTCGCCGCCTCATAATAGGTGGAGGGGACGTTCTTGAGCGCTGCGATATAGTAGATGGAGATAATGCCGATCATTTTCCAGCTGATCATAATGACGATCATCCGGCGCGTCCACACCGGGTCACCCAGCCAGTCCGGCCCGGCGATGCCGAACAGGCCCAAGAACAGATTGACAAGACCGTATTTCGCGTTAAACAACCACTTCCAGATCAGGGTCAGTGCGACGATGGAGGAGATAAACGGAAGATAGTAGATCACGCGAAATACCTTTTCGCCCAGAATGCGCTTGTGGCAGCAGTAAGCGAAGGCCAGCGCAAACGTCAGATAGAACGGAATCGGAATGAGGTAGTAGAGCGTGTTTTTACAGGCCGTCCAGAACTTCGGGTCGGAGAACAGCTTGTCAAAATTCCGCAGGCCGACGAATTTTCGCAGCGGGGACAGGATGTTCCAGTTGGTAAAGCCCGCATAGACGCAGATGCCAAGCGGCAGAAGAAAGAAAACCAGAAAGTAGATGATCTGCGGCGTGACGAGGAGCAGACCTGCGATGCCCTCTTTGCGTCCCAGCCTGCTGGAATGGTGTTTCATGACAGTCCTCCCAACGGAAGCTCTGATTAAATCAACGGCTGTGGAAGGCGAGAGATTATTTGTCAAGGCAAGGTTTGAAAGGCGCAGGAATACTTTGTGTATTTCAAGTTCTTCAAACCGTAGCATTGGTGAAAAAGATCCGTCGTCCGCGGCTGTGGATTTATTCAGAGGTTCCTAAAATAAAATGCCAGTGCGGCCGGCAGGATCTCGCCTGCCGACCGCGTTGCTTGCGTAAATTATCCGGCGTATTCGGCCTTCAGTTCATTGCACTCGTCCAAAAGGCTCTGGACCGTGTCGTTGATCGAATCGCAATATTCCTCAGCAGTCATTTCGCCCTTGAATACAGCCGCAGTATTAGAGTTGAACTCTGCAAACCAGTCCTGATTGAATGTTCTCGACTGGGTCGCAAGACGTGCCGTGTGCTCCAGCATATCGAAGAACACTTGCTTGCTGGCGGGCTTGTCGCCGCACTCCATGTACTCGCCATAGGCCATGTCCTTGAGCGTCGGGATCGCCTGACCCATCTGATAGGCCGTGCGCTGCGTATCCTCGTTGAATGCGAGGTAAGCGGCAAGATTGCAGGCGGCTTCCGCGTGCTCAGTGGCAGCAGAGACAGCAAGACCAGCGCTGCCGAACCAGATCGCGGTGTTGCCGGTGTTCGGGCTGACCGGCCACGGCATGACGTCCCAATCAAAGTCACAGTTGTTTTGGAAATCGCCAAGGCTCCAGGTGCCAGCGCCAACCATGGCGAGCTTCCCCTGCTTGAAACGGTCATAGTCGCTCAGGGCGCTGCTTTCTTCCTGACTCGGTGCAACGCCGTGTACCAGGGACAGATCCGCGCAGAACTGAAGCGCTTCGGTGAACTTCGGGTCGGTGATCTCCACCTTGGTCAGCGTTTCGGGGTCGACCCACTCCGCACCGTTCGACCAGACGGCGGATTCCAGCGAATATGCGCCGGTGCCATAGATCTTGTCCTCGCCCTCACCGGTGGTGAGCTTCTTCGCAGCTTCGACAAAATCGTTCCAGTCCCAGGGATTCTCAGCGGTCGGCGCTTCCACGCCGGCAGCCTTGAAGAGGTCTACGTTATAGAAGATCGGGAACGCGCTGACATCCTTCGGAAGGGCATAGATGTCGCCGCTGCCCTGATTCTCGCCGTCATAGCGATAAAGATCATTGAGGCACTCCCAGACATTGCTCGGATCAAAGATGTCGTTGTTGTTCACATAGTCGGTCAGCTTCAGAAGGTTGCCGGTCGCGGCATACTTCATCATCTTGTCAATGCTGCAATAGAACACATCCGGTGCCTGCCCGGAACCCATCATGGTCTGAAGCTTCGTGTCAAATTCATTGTCGGCAACAACGATGTATTCGACCTCAACGTCGGGGTATGCTGCTTCAAACTGATCGATCATTGCGTTGTAGGTTGCAATTTCGGCGTCCGTGCCCCAGCCCATAAAGCTGATCTTTGTTTTTTCGCCCGAGGTGTTCATCTCGTCCGGCTGTGTGTCAGGCGTTTCTGTCTCCGGTGTATTGTCCGTGGTTGCGGCAGGGGCGTCCGGAGTGGTGGTCTCCGCCTGCTGGCTGGCGCAGCCGGCAAGTGCCGTCAGCACCATCAGGACTGCCAGAAGCAGCGCAAGATACTTTTTCATTGCAATTCCTCCATCATTTTTATTTTTGTATAGAACAAATTTTATAGAAACGTAAAATTTGTTCTTGAATCTGAGATCAGTATAATACAGCAAACATTTTCTTGTCAATACATCCACAAAATTCTGCAATCCTATCGTCGTATTGGCGCATTTGAACAAAAAGCATATTTCTATCCAGAAAAATAAAACAGAAATTTTAGATATATGCTGGACAACCTCCAAAAAAACTGTTACACTGGAAGAAAAAAGGAGGGCATACCATGGCGAAGATTCTGGAGCTTGACCTCGAAAATGAAGAACGTTTGTGCGCGCTTGGCTCGGCGCTGTCCTCGCCCGCGCGAATTCAAATTTTGAAGCTGCTGTACCACAATAGCTTCAACGTGGCAGAGATTGCGGAAAAGCTGCAGATTCCCACTTCCAGCGCAGCAGTATATATCCGCTCGCTGGAAACAGCCGGCCTGATCAACACCAAGATGCAAAAGGGCAGCCGTGGCTCTATGAAAATTTGCAGCCGAAAATACGACAACATCGACATCACTCTGACGGCGGACGACCCGGACGTAGATAAGGTGTACAGCCTTTCCATCCCCATCGGCTGCTACAGCGACTGCGAGGTCATGCCGACGTGCGGCATTGCAAGTGAAAGCGGGATGATCGGCCACGATGACCGTCCAGATGCATTCTTCCTGCCGGAGCATGTAAACGCGCAGATTCTCTGGACATGCGGCGGATTCGTGCTGTACAAAATTCCGTGGCAGTTTGATGAACCGGTGCATATCAAACGGATCCTGATCACGTTTGAAGCCTGTTCTGAAACATTCAACTATAAAGAGGACTGGATTTCCGACATCTCCATCTCGCTGGACGGTCAAGACTGCGGCACATGGCGCTCACCCGCCGACTACGGCAGCCGCCGTGGGCGGCTGAACCCCGCGTGGTGGCCAAGCGGCAGCACGCAGTTTGGTGAGCTGGTCACGTTGGAGATCAACGAGCAGGGCTGCACCATCAATGGCAAATCTTCCGCCGCCGTCACCGTCCGCAACTTTGACTTCAGCTCTGCACGGCCGGTTTCCCTCAGAATTGAAAATAAAGCCGACGCAGAATATGTCGGCGGTTTCAATCTGTTCGGGAAGCATTTCGGCGACTATGAACAGGATATCTCGGTGTCGTTTGTGTACGCGGTCTGATTTTCCCTATCCTTTGTTTACAGCGGCGCAGTTTCTGCGCCGCTGGTTTTCTGTCTTGACCCAAACCGTGACCCAAACGCGGAAAAATCAGGTGGAATTATCCGTGCTGGAAAGGATGCCGCTGTAAAATGTTCTGAGTGGAAAGGCTCTGAAATGCTTTGAAACGTTCACTAAAAATATCCGACCAACCTTCGGGACCAAGAGGCCTCGGGTTCGAATCCCGACACTCCGACCACCGAAAAATCCTGAAATCGTATGATTTCGGGATTTTTCTTTATTTTTCAGACAGTTTTGCAGTTTTCGTTCTAACGCATTTCTAACAAGCGCTCGACAGTGTACCGGAGATTGTCTGGGCTAACTGCTGCTTTCTCGACACGTCCAGATGCCCGTAGAGGTCTGCTGTCATGCGAATGTCGGCGTGTCCCATCCAGTCCTGCACGTCTTTCAGCGGCGTTCCTGCGTTAATCAGAAGGCTGGCGCAGCTGTGTCTGATTTCGTGAAAACGGATATGCGGCAAACCGTGCTTTTTCAGAAGGTCGTTAAAACGATGGCTGATATAGTCCGGTGAATACGGGTGTCCATCGTCCCATTTGAACACATATGGATTCTCCGTATAATCTGCGCCGAACAAGCGCCGGTTTTCAGCTTCTGCACGCTTGGCTTCTGCAAAAATTACTCTGGCTTCCGCGGTCAGCGGAAACGTGCGGCGGCTCGTTCGGTTCTTCGTCTTGTCCTTTTCCACGACAGAGGTGACTTTCACGACCGTATGACAGATAGAGAGCGTTCCGCGTTCTTCGTCAATGCTGTCCCATTGCAGACCAAGCAGTTCGCTTCTGCGTAATCCATAAATCGCCGTGATTTTGATAAGTGGCAGTAGCGGGTCATTTTGCAGCGCAACAAACAATGTCTGCATCTGCGCAGCGCTGTAAAAGTGCGCCTCCTTCCGCTCCTTCTGCGGCAGCTGCACAAACTGGCATGGATTGGAGGATAAAAGCTGATTGCGCACAGCATCTGTCAGCACCTGAAATAGAACATTCTTATGCAGGCGCAGACTTTTGGGAGACAATCCGCCTTTTCCGTCCAGCCGTCCGTTCGCTCTTTTTTCATCGAAGTACGCTTGCAAAACCTTCGTCGTGACCTCTTGCAGTCTGATACCGAGCGTGTCAAAATACGGGAGAATATGCGTCTGCGCCAGCGTATCATAGCCCTGATAGGTAACTTCGTCTACACGCTTCTTCGTCTGTTCCAGCCAGAGACGAATATAGTCCGAAAAACGCACATCATCATGGATAATTCCGGCTTGCGTTTCATATTTTCGCAGTGTTTCACGCAGCATCTGTTCCGCCTTGCGTTTGTTGCCCTTGACCGGCAGGCCGGTCGAGATCCATTTCTGTTTGCGTTTGCCGTTTTCGGTGCTGTTCAGCACCATGTAGAATTTATCATTTTTTACTTGCAGGCTTCCTGTCATTGGTTGCTCCTTTCTGACACTGGCCTGCTGTTATCGATGGACGGTATAGCGTGCGGAATTGATATAATCCAGCACGCAGACCTTTGGAACAAGATACTTTTTCCCGATCCGCTTGGAGCCAATCATGCCGTCATGCAGCAGCTGATAGGCAGATTTTCGGCTGATTCCAAGCGCGCGGGCAAGCTCCTCCGGGGTAAGAATATCGCGGTATTCGTTGAGCATCCAGCCGCCCCCTTTAGAACAGTTCGCCGTTCGGCAACGTGGGCAGCATCCGACACACGGACGTTATACGGCGTTTGAAGGCTTCAAAGCTCGCCGGTTCTTCAAACTGTACGTTGGGGTACTGCTTTTCCAGCGGAATGTTGCTGATGATGTAGACCTTCGTATAGCACGCAACGCGGTCTGCATACCGGCACGGCAGCATGAGCGGATATCCGTCCAGATAGCAGAGCATATCGGACAGCGGCAGACTGGAACGGAACTCATCAAAGACAATCACGTCCTGCCCGTTATAGCCGTCGAACGGATGCGCGTAGTTTGTCACGCGGCAGACGTTTTCATAGCCGTACTTTTCCATGACCTTGCGCGTCTTGCCAACGCCTGTTTCACCCCAGATATACTCGACTGTCAGCTTGCGGAACTCCTTGCGGTACTTTTCTTCCAGCAGCGTCTGCCGGGCTTGCTCGATGCGCGGCAGATGCAGCATGGCGCTCGGACACTCCCGCATGATCTCGGCGTTTGTCGCGCCATTTTCGACCATTGCAAAAATCGTTTCTGTTTGCTTCACGCGGCGATCTGATTCCTCCGGAAGTTCCCCGGATTCCTCAAACGTTTCCGGTTTGTTCGTCTCGGATTTGTCACTGTCGCGCCATTTTCCTTCCTTGCGGATATAATCCCGGTTTTCCCGGTGCGTACCTTTGGCGGCTTCAATGTGCGCACCATAAAAGCGGCGCTGCACGCTGGTAAACTCTTTTGCATTGGAAAATGCCATATAGACGTGCGTGTGCGGTGCTGCGCCCTCTTCGTCACACATACACCAGTAAAGACAGCCGCTGAGCGCCTGAATGTTGCTTTTGATGGTTTCATGGGAAAAGCCATGCTCCATTGGGTTGTTAATGGTCAACTGATACTTGCGATATGATTTTGTGCGAGGCATAAAGCTCCTTTCTTTTCGGTTGTAAATCATCTCCTTTCTGCTTACATAGCGTTTTGTGGGAACGCGTAAACCCGCGCGGTATTCAAACTCAATGCACAGATGATTCACGATAAAGCGTGTACACAACTTACGTTGTTGGACAGGGTAATACTTCCCTGTCCATATTTATGTCGATTCTTTCAGGAAGGACAAGCCCTCATTCGACATCCGCTGAAGCTGCTCCAGAGAAGTCTGCTCCAGCATTTTCTGCATCAGGCGTATATTCTTCTGCGCCTTTAACTGAAGCACGATCAGCTGCAAGCACGCAGTCGCGTCATTGGAAACACAGGCTTCCTCTTTGTACTCCTGCAAAAGCGCATAGACATCATCCGGAACGGTCAGGTTGATTCTTTTCTTATCCGACGGCATATCCTTTCACCTCCTTGGAAACAGAATAGCACACGGAGTTACTCTATGTCAAGGAGTATTTTGGAGTAACGTTGAGAGAGATACGCGCCTGCGGCGCGAGGGCATACAAAGCGGTGCGGATTCTCATGGGGAAGGCTTCTGCAACGCACCAACACTTCTGCAAATCTGCCGGTGCGGTGGGGCGCGCGAGGGCTGCATACACGCGAGCCGCTTCGCTCTCGCGTATGCACCGCCAGGAGGTCGCGCCCCGCTTTTCAGGCAGTCAGGCAAATACGCCAGAAAAGGCATTATTCAGAATATCAAAAACAGTGTGCGCCTTGTTTATGGCGCACACTGTTTTTTAGTTCTCCGTATCAAAGAAGTCAGCAATCGGTATCCCGAAAACCTGCGATAGACCGTAAAGTTCAATGTCCGTAACCGTCCGCTGCTTATCCTCGATTCGTGAGATGGAACCGCGGCAGACATAGATTGCAAGCATCTCCAGCTTGTTGGAAACTGTCTGCTGACTCCATCCCTTTTCCGTGCGAAATGTTCGCAATTTATCGCCGATCAGATTCATCTGCACTCCATACGGACACCTATCAGGTGCCGTATGACTACTACATCTGCACGGTCACGCTGGAAAACTTCAACCTCTCCCATGTTCCCGTCTACATTATGAGCGAAGAACAGCTCGGAATGTACGCTACCTATATGGCGACCCTCGGCAACCGCCCCGACCTGTTCCCCGGTTCGAGCTACATCGGCAAGTATGTGGAGGGCAGCTATACCGACTACGACATTCCCCCGGAGGCGCTGGACGATGAGGTATTCGCCGCCATCATCAAGGAAGCGGAAAAATATCTCGGCTACCCCTATGTTTGGGGCGGCAGCAGTCCCTCTACCTCGTTTGACTGTTCGGGCTTCGTCAGTTGGGTCATCAATCATTCCGGTTGGGATGTGGGCAGGCT
>ERZ808240.2719-NODE-2719-length-18646-cov-6.999462_pt1 | contig 18646 bp, 20 predicted proteins | sample MGYA00521084_ERZ808240 | MGnify/ENA primary metagenome ERZ808240 (study PRJEB31516, sample SAMN03275571) | gut metagenome | biome: mammalia-associated habitat; material: feces | host: Papio cynocephalus | place: Kenya | collected 2012-08-06 ... | reverse complement strand
AAATATCGTCAAAGCCAGTAAAATCAATAGATTTAGGCTTGACAGAATAGGAAGGTTATATTATGGCAAACACAACTTCTATTAAAATTACAAGTGAGACAAGAGCGAACCTTATCGCAGATCTTGCACAGGTACCGGGAACTGATCATGTCACGATCAGCGATCTTATGTCGAGAGCACAGGCTTTTCCAGAGAGACATCTGCTGGACATCATGTACCAGGATGGCCTTAAAGCAGCGATGAAAACCTTGATTGCTTATTATGCGGTGCCCGTGGTTAATTTTGACCAGGAATATCCGATGCATGCCGGATTTTTCAATGTATTTCACTTCTGTGGGACGATGATCGCAAACTCTTCCTATGATGCATCCAATGTGGATGAAACGGATCTGGAAGTTGCTTATTCTAAAATTAGTTTCCACGCTGCAGGAATGATGATTTCTGGAGCGGAAAAGATTTGCAGTAGAAATTTTAAGGAAAAAAAGGATTTTCTGGATCTTCTCAATATTCTGCGCAAAAATTGGTCTGAGGATTTATTCGGATCAAATATTTTCTGGCTGCTTCTGAGTGTTCTGGATTTCCCTGCAATCGAGTGGGCAGATACCCCAACGGCAAGAATTCATTTTGCGATTTGGCTCCAGAATCTTACTGCTTACTGGCCGGAAACAATCTGGAACTGGAACGACTTTAGCTGCTAAAGTACATAAAAGAGACTGCCATATGTCGAGGGCTGCCGCACGTTAGTGCGACGGCCCTCGATAATTTACAGCAATATTTCCAGGAAATATCGTGTACACAAAACGGTCGTTTAAAAGAAACCGGTTCCGGATTGCAAAAAGTCCCACAAAACAGTATACTTTAACTATACCAATTAAAAGAAACAGGTGATTATGTATGATTTATGGATATGCACGGATATCCACACCAAAACAAGATATTGAACGCCAGGTCAGAAACATCCTCAGAAAATATCCGACTGCAATAATTATTAGGGAAGTTTATACCGGCCGGACGCAGGAACGTCCCAAATGGCTAAAATTACAGCCACAGCTTAAACCAGAAGAAGATAGAATTGTTTTTGACGCGGTATCCAGGATGGCCCGAAATTCGGACGAAGGTTTTGAGGACTACCAAAAACTTTTTTCCAGGAAGATAGAGCTGGAATTTCTGCAGGAGCCTCATATAAACACAGAAGTATACAGAAACGCTCTGGAAGTCTCTATCCCCAAAACCGGTACCAATATTGATGTGATTCTGGAGGCCGTGGAACAATACTTAATGCTCCTGGCAAAGGAACAGATTAAGATTGCTTTCGATCAGGCACAGAAGGAAGTCGATGATCTCCGCCAGAGAACAAAAGAGGGGCTTGAAACAGCCCGGCTGAATGGAAAAACTTTGGGAAGACCAAAAGGCCAACGGACCGTTACAGAAAAAGAACTCCGCGCAAAAAAAATGATGAAAAAGCGGGCCAGATCATTCGGTGGTGACTTATGCGATTCTGATTGTATGAAGATCATCGGCATAAGTAGAAAGACTTACTATCGGTATAAGAAAGAACTTACAACAAAAACTTGAAAATGTCTGATGCGTTTACCAGGAAAATGCTGCGGGATCCCGCAGTTCCATTTGATTAAGTAAAACATTTCCTGGATTCAACCAGCTTATATCTTGAATTGTGACAGAGGGACCCGTGTACGCATAGCGGGTTCTTTTTATTATGATATTTTAAAACGTTTACGTTTACGCGTAAACGTAAACGTTTTATATTTACTATATTGTATTTTCTTTATATGTATAGTATAATATTGATATAAAGATAGTAAACGTTTACACGCAAACTTAAATAAAAAGGAGAATAAGCTATGGAAGAGTCCAGAGAGAGTAAAGCCACCAAAAGTCTCCGCTTATCCATCGATACGCAGGAGCGGCTGCAGAAACTCATTGACCAATACCGAAATGACGCCGATCAGCGCAGGGATCAGCAGGAAAATGCCTTGATCCGGATCCTTGATATCGTAGAGAGTGAATCTACACGTGGAACTCATCCGGCGCTGGAGCCTTCACTCATTGCGATTGATTCCACGATTTCCACGCTTATAAAGCAAGTCAACGGGATCGTATCCGGACAGGATTCTGAAATAGAGGATCTGAAAAAACGTCTTGATGGCGCGATCCTTGAACGGCAAGCCATGGCCGACAGCGTCAAATCCTCTCTCCAGGAAATTGAAGCCAAAAAGGCAGCCGCCGAAGAAGAGATTCGAAAAGCCCAGGCAGAACTGGACGCAGGAAAAACAGAGGCCGCAGCACAAGTCAAGGCAGCTCAGGCAGAACGCGATCAGGCCATTCGTGAAAGAGATGACGCCCGGACCATTGCTGCAGAAAAATCCGCAAGCAATGACCTGCTGTTAAAACAGATGTCCGGCATGGAAAAAGACATGGATACTTTCAAATCTCTGCAGGAAGATCATAAAAAATTGGAAGAGACCATGCAAAAGATGGAGCAGGATGCTATCAAAGCTGCCGGAGAAGCCAAGGTTGCCCTTGAAAAGGCAGTCATCGAAAAAGAACGGGAAGTTCGCAAGGAATATCAGGCTCGAATCAGTGAGGCTGACAGCGCTTATAAGGCTTTGGAAGAGCGGCTGCAGAAAATGGAACAGGACACTATTAAAAAAGCCGGTGAGGCCGATGTGGAGCGTGAAAAAGCAGTGATTGCGAAAGAGCGTGAGATTCGGAAAGAATACCAGGATCAGATCCGGGAAGCTGACAAAAATATCGTTCGCCTGCAGCTTCAGATCGAACAGCTTCAAAAACAGCTTGAGCTGAAGAAATAGCCCTTTATCTAAGAAGAAGTAATGGTTTCTATTACTTCTTCTTTTTATAAATAACATTGAAATAATATTATTTTAATGTTATTATATTAGCATATTAAGAAGAATGGAGGGTTCCATTATGGAAATTATTGCACTGGCCAATCAGAAAGGTGGCGTAGCCAAAAGCACATCCACTTATAACCTGGCATACCTGAAAGCTCTGGAAGGAAAGCAGGTCCTGATGATCGATCTTGACCCCCAGGGAAGTCTGACGATCATGTGTGGAATGATGCCAGGACAGACAGACTTTTCAACCTGCAGTCTGCTAGATGGTCGGGATCCTTTTGACTGCGGATATCCAGTCGATAAATCCGAACTTGAAAATCTGTATATTATTCCATCAGACATCGATCTGGCAGAAACGGAACAAATCATGGTCGGACGGACTGCCAGAGAAAAAATCCTCAAAAAGCAGCTTCTAAAATTTAACGGCGAATTTGATTATATCTTCATTGACTGTCCGCCGCAGCTCGGAATCCTGACTACCAATGCGCTTGTGGCCGCCACCAAAGTCATCGTTCCAACAAAATCGGAATACCTTGCATACCGAGGGGTGCGGGCCTTAAAACGATCAATCCAGACAGTAAAGGAAGAATTTAATCCGGATCTTGTTTTTCATGGTTTTCTCATTTCCATGTATGAAGGTCGTGTAAACGATCAGCGAGATCTTCTTGAGCAGTTCAAAAAAGAGGGACCCATTATCGGAATTGTAAAGAAATCTGCCGATACCTACCGAAATATTCTGGATGGTGTTCCGGTAGTCAAGGCCAATCCAAAATGCGATGTAAGTATATCATATGCCGAAATCAGCAAAGAAATTTAGTTGAAATAATATTGTTTTAATTCTATTTTAATATCATTTAATAAGATGAGGAACGTATATGGCAATCACACGAAAAAATAAATTTGACGCTGCAGTCGAGGAGCTGAATCAACAGGAGACTGCAGCACAGGAAAAATCCCACGCCGTACTAAAAAGTATTGCCGGAGAAACCGCCGACACCAAACTGGTGCATGATAAAAATGGCCGGATCCGGAAATTGAAGATCAAAGAACAACGAAAAGCATTTCAGGTATATCTTCCTCTGTCTGTTTTTAACGCCTTTGATGATATGGTAAGTAGTCAGGGACTATCTCGAAATTCCGCTATCGAGCAGCTTGTACGAGGATACAACACCGGAAGTACCATCATTCTTTCTAAATCTATGTCGGACCGTCTTAATGAAAAATTGCAGTCCGAAGGAAGATCTGCAAGTGAAGTAATTGAGGAACTTGTAAAGAATTATATTTCAAAATAATATTGAAATAATATTATTTCAATATTATTTATATTCATTAAGGACTATCATATGAACATATTACATGATTTTATGGTGCGACAGCACCTGAAAAAAATCGGAAAAAACATCTTGTCTCAGACCGTTTACCGGTATGATCCCGGTGATCGCATCGGGATCAACTTAATAGAAAGAGGAATCTGGTTTACCCCAGACATGGAACTGGCAAAAAGCTACATCCGAGATCTGGTCGATCCCCATGGCCTCCCCAGTAAATTTTATCGGACCAAACTCAGAACGCTCAAAAAAATACTGGTGGTAGACTGTCTCAATCATAGTTACCGGGTAGTTAATCCGGAAAGCTGCCTCTTATCCGGTAAGATTGAACCAGCATTTGGTTCGACAGATTCTCTTGCAGCTCAGGCAAAAACTGCCGGATATGATGCTGTCATTTTCATAAATGTGAAAGAGAATAACCGGCAGATCTCTTCCTGTTCTATCTGCGTTTTCAATGCTGCCGCTTATCTTGAGCACCTGGAAGATATTTCCGATCAGATCGAGGATATTTCCATAAAGCGCTCTGTTTTGTATAAATAAAAGAGTATCAGGAAAATTATTCCTGGTACTCTTATTTCCATCAGTATGCTTTGTTTTCAGATTTTCGCTTCCGGATTTTCTTCACCCAGTCGTAAAAACTCATCTCATCTGCAGTTAGCCCCTCCCGGCCATCCTTTTGCATCAGCTCCATCAGAAATTTGCTGAGCATAAAAAGTTCTTCCGCATAAAGGTCCTTGAGGATCTGCAGCATTTCTGGAGACGCTACCATTTTATCTATTTCCCACTCGGTATCGTCATAATTTCCGATATGTTCCACTACTACATGCTTTTCGGCATCCAAAATAGAAAATGACTTCTCCCCATCCGTTTCATTTTTTACGATATAATATCCTTTATACCGGTGCCCAAAGACACCGTTTTTATACAGTCTATATTTCGCCATTTTTTTTCCTCATCACTGCCTTGCATCGCTGATCCTTCTCAGATACTCCTGTGCCTTTTGGACCGGATTTACACGCTCTTCTTCCCTGCGGATATAGCGCTCCGCAAGCTCCATGGCCACACGATCATAATCTTTCTTCAGCATATCTCGTAAACGGTTATAGGGACTTGTACGGGTATCGTCCGCCGTGGCATCCACTGTCTTTTTATAATATGCGATATAATCAGACGCCCACTCATCCCGATCCTTAAACGGGATCGTTCCGGCCGGCATACTTGAAAATGCAGCATCGCATAAAAAATCCAGCTGTCGGTCTGTAAAATCGCCACCAAATTCTGCGGTAACCATCGGATACCGTGAATGTTCAATCCTTTTCTCCAGTGCTTCCTGCTTTTCTACATCTGCAGCATACGCTTCTTCTGCTTTTCTTCTGGCTTCAAGCTCATCCTGTTCCTGTTTTAGCTGCTCCATCTTTTCCGCCAATGATACCCCATCCACGACATTACTCTGGTTCTTCGCTCTGGCTTCTTCTATCTCCTGATACTCGCTGTCGATTAACCGTTCCGTGGCCTGAATCTGGCCCTCACTCTTTAAAAGCCATGAAAAGCGAACAGCACAGTATCTGCGGTGCTTTGTCCCCGATAAATCCGTCTTTAATGGCTCATATCTTACAAGCATGTCGGTATACTTATTGATTTCCTGAACTGCAGGTTCCAGCACATCTCTTTTAAAAACCGCGAAGTTTTTCCATCCTTCTGGAATCATCGGCTCCCCAGGATTAAAACCGTCATACTTTGTAATCGGCTTTGCTTTTTTCTCCTTCCGATCCCACCGGAATCTCTGATCCAGTTCCGGGGCCGCCTGGGCGATCCGGATAAAAAGGTCATTTTTGCTACCGGTTCCAATTTCATAAGTCCACTCCGCATATGGATTTCCCTGTCTCGGTTTGTCATGTTTATGAGTATTTAACTGCTCATACAATTTCTGGCTGTAAAAACTTTTCATCAATGAAATGTAATGAAAACGGTAGGAAGAAAAATAATAATCGCTCTCGGCCAGCTTATAAATATACGGCTCAATATCTTCATGAAACGAGATTGTTATGGTATCGCTATTCTTATTAGCATGAACGAGGTTAAACCACGTCAGGTTTTTATCATCCTCACCGGGCCGATCTGCATCAACCCACCAGTTTATTTTCCGAATCTCCGATAAAAGCGCCTTGATATCGGTATAAGAAGTCGTGGTATATCCCAACAGCTCATAAAATTCGCTGCATCTAAAGGTATACCTGGTTCCCGGTTCATCCGTCGGCTTTACTTTCGAGATCATATACTGGATGACCTCATTCTGTATTTTCGTTAACGGCTGTCTGGCATTTTGTACTAAGTCATTTCTCTTTGCGACAAGCTGCCGTCTGGCCTGGTCTAAATACTGATCCATTCCTTTGTTTTTCTCCGTGGCTCAACTCATAATTCGGCTGTTACGCTATCATTCTACCGTGGATCATCTCACATTTCAAGTAAAATTTGCCGTGATTCAGCTCACAATTCGCGTGGACCAACTCACAATTCGCGTGGACGGACACATAGTTCGCGTGGACCAGCACATAATTCATGTGGACCAACTCATAATTCGCGTGGACGGATCTCATGTTTTCGCAGTTTCTTCTATATAATGATAAAATAATAATATTATATTTAATCTAATAATATAAGATAGAAATAAACTACTACTACGAAAGGAGTAGTAGTAGTCTATTTCATTCGTCCTATTTATGATAGTGAGAAATTTTTTTAGATTTAGATATTTCCTTATTATCAGGTGGAACCTGAAACTTCTTCTTCAACTCGTTGTAAATAATACGAATTTCTTTGGAATTATCTGGCTTCATCTTAGATACCTCCCATAAATTTTACTTTTTGAAATAAAAAGTTTTTTCAGCTTCGATGTAAGTTCCATCACATTGGATAACTACATGATCTCCCAGACGTTGAAAATCTGTTTGTTGGTAGATATAATCACGTCCTTCAGAAACGGACTTTGCAATTTTTTGATCTGATTTACTGACAGAAGCTTTTAAAACCTTTTCCGTACCAATCAATTCCTGAAAATATTTTGCAGATGTCGGATCCTTTGCAGACATAATCGCTGCATAGCGGCACATGTCCATGATCTCCTTAAAACCATCGTGTCCGTACCGCTTTTCTATCTGTCCCACGCTCTGTTGAGCCAGAAGCAGGCTGACTCCTTTGGAACGTAGCGTTGCGAGAGCACTGGAGATTGTCTCGAATCTAAATTGTAACTGCGGAAATTCATCTAACAGGAAAATGATGGGAACCGGTTTGACGCCGCTGGCGCTGTCTGGTTTTTGCATAAAGTACCGAATGAAAGAATCACAGATAATGCTTGTCATGGGACTGTAGGTGGTGATCTTATCCTGTGGGATCCGGATGTAAATGTCGAAGCCGTTTTCCAGATCGACAGGAGAAATGCATTGACTTGAATGGGTAAAGAGCCGGACACTGTCACCAATGGCAAAAGCATTTTTTACGGCATCCACGCAGTGAGCATAGCAGCCGCAGACATCTTCCGGCTTTTCGCCGTACAGCCCGTTTGTGTACTCCTGCGCCTTACCGCAAGAACTATTTTTGATCGTCAGGACCCACTGGAGGGCGTCACCTTTTAAAATCTGATCAACCATGGTCGCAAAGTCCATGTGGATGTTCTGATCCAGCAGGTAAGTAAAAATCCCACAGAAAAAATTTCGGGCGTTCGGGATAAAGTACCGGTCTCTTCCGTCTGCAGGTGGGATGACAATGTCGCAGATTCCTTTAATAAGCAGTTCACGCTCTGCAGGGGACATCTTTTCGACATTGCCTAAAATGTCAAAATGCAGCCCTCGTGGATCTTCTGGATTAAAGACTTTAATTTTTCGCCCGTCATGGGTGTATTTTCGGACGGCCTGCTCGATGTCTCCCTTAATGTCAACACAGAGGACGGATCCGCCAAAGCGGATCGCAGTTGGAATGATGACGGACGCCGTTTTTCCGGTTCCAGGAAGACCGAAAAGAACAATATTACCGGCGGCCTCGGTCGGCTTATGTATGATCCGGTTCCCGATTTTTCCAAGGATCACGCCGTCTACTTCGAACCACTTCTTTTCCGGCAGAGTGGAAATGTCCATGCGAAGCGCCTTGTTATCTTTAAAGTAAGAAACCATCCAACTGTAGGTTTTATGGTACTTTGCGTAGTCGCTGCGGTAGCTGCGGCCTCCGGTTTTATCGGCATATGAGGTCTGTCGGATGGAATCAAAGGCGATATAAAGGTAGCCTGCGGCTGCAGCAATATGAAGATAGCGTCTCCACTGTTCTGCAGAAAGAATAGAAACAAGCGGATCGGAAGAGCTGCAGACGTAATGGTAGGCGAGCTGATCGGCGGCGATGACTGCGGCCAGCAGCAAGGCCAGCGTAAAAATGTGATAGTGTTTTAATGTTTTCATGAAAATCTCCTTCCTATCTGTGGTGTTCGTGCTGATTGTGCCACGGATCCGACTTTCCCCAGGCCGGATCCACGCCCCATCTGGTTGTTGGCGGGGGTTCCTGTGTATGTGCAGCAAGTTGATGCTTCAACTCTGATATGGTCTTTTCCAGCAAACGGTTTTTCTCCACCAGGTCGGAATATTTGGCGGAGAGATTAAATTCGCTTTTCAGGGACTCACCGATTTTTACGGTGCTTTCCTGTAAGGCGGTGGTCAGACGCCGGATTTCTTTTTCCTGATCTATGGTCCGGTTGAGAAGGACCGACAGATCCTCGGCCGTCATGGTTCGGTCGATCGTCAGACCGGTAAGCTGGGTGATCAGCTTTAACTGGTCCGTACTGAGCTTGATTCCCTGGCCCCGGCCGCCACCGTTATAGATGGTTGCGGTCAGTCCGGACTTTGTAATGTGATCCTGCAGCTCTTTGTGAAGGCTTTTCAGGATACTTTTACGGGTCAGGTCATTGGCGCAGAGCTTGTACTCATATCCCGGATGCTTCGTGTCCTTCACGCAGGGGGAAAACATCAAATGCAGATGATTGTGACTGATCCGGTTTCCCTCTCTGTCCTTAACAATCTCGTCCTTGTGAACCTGGGCCATGAGGATGCAGCGTTCCCCCATTGGGAGCCGATGGATCCAGAAATTCAGACATTCCTGGTAAAAGCGTTCTTCCTGATCGGGGGGACAGTCTCTGGGAAGCTGGATCACGACCTCAATCGCCTTTACGAGATTTTTCCGGTTATAGGAAAAGACTTCCTTTTCGAGATCTTTCCGGTAAGCGTTGATCTCCCGTGCTGTTTTTCCACGGGAAATGAGGGATTCATTTTGGGATGACAGTTCCGGCCGGATACTCTCGTTGGAAAATTTTCCGTCGGAATGGGGTTCGCGCATATCATGGCGAAGCACCTGCAGTACGGATCCAGACTGATACTTTTTGATATCCAAGTGCAATTACCTCCTTTCGTTTTCAGTATGTTGAATCTTTTTATTTTTTCTGATCAGAGGCAGTATGCGTCAGGCGCGTTTGGTTTGAGCGGTTTTAAGAAAAATTTTTATGGGACCATTCCGTCCGGCTGCGCTGCAGCTGGGCGCCCGGCTCCCGCCCACAGCATGGCCTGTCCATGCTGAAAAGGAGAAACGGAAGTCCCCTTTGCCATCGGTTCCCGGAGGGAACCCCTTTTTTCTCCGCTTGAGATGCTTCATCGACTTCAGCCCCATATGCTTTCCGTCCATCGCTATCGGGGTTGCTGGTGTGCATCATATCATCGGCCGCTGAAACTGCAAGGATGGTATGAACATGCTATGCATGTCCTTGCAGTTTCGACGGTCGATGATATTCAGGATGCACGCACCCCGAAAGAATAGCGATGGAACTCAAAAGCATATGGAACGGAAGTCGGTTTAAGGAAGCATTTCAAGCTTCGAAAAAATCCGCTCCCTCAGAAAAAGCTCCGGAATCTAAAAGCATATGGGCTGCGCCCTGCTCCAGCTGATGGGGTATAAAAAAGAAAGAGAGGATTTTACTATGGTTTCGAGAAGAAAAGTGATTGAGGAATTACAGATGAGGGGATATAGGGTAGAATCCCAGATCAGAGTGAAAAACAGTGTTACGATTCCTGGAATCGTAATGCAGATGAAAGAAAATGTGGGGTTATTTATTCCAATGGAAGAGATCTGGAAAGAGTCGGATCTGGATACCACGGTATGGAAGTTGATTCAGTTATATGAAAGCAGTGAGGGGCCGCAGATGAGTCTGGAAAGTCTGAAAGACAGAAAGTTTGTCCTGAACCATATCAGTATCGCATTGCAGAAAGAAAGCAGTCAGAAACTCGTTAAACGGCCGTGCCGATTTTTTGATAAAGTCGAGCAGTTTTTATGTCTTACTGTTACGGGCGGTTCGGACGGGTATTTTATCGCATTGGAAATGTCCATGTTAGAAATAATCGGAGTGACAGAAGAAGAAGCGTGGGAGCGCGCAGAGAAGAATCTGCATGAGAGTGTGAGAATCCAGACGATGGAAGAGGTGTTAAGAGAAAGTTTTGGAATGGATATCGATGAGGTTTCCAAAGAAAACGGCCTGCCGCTGTATGTAATTTCCAATGAATATAAATTTCATGGAGCCAGTGCGGTTCTGGACACGGAAACGTTAAGAAAGGTTGCAGAACAGCATCGTACGACAAGATTACTGCTGTTGCCGTCATCGATCCACGAGGTTTTAATTGTACCGTATGCGGATGCATTTGCATTTGAGGATATGGAAGATCTTGTAAGGGGCGTCAATATCGAAGAGGTCCGGCCGGAGGATCAGCTGTCGGATGTGCCGTATATCTGGAATCTGGAAGATTGATAATTGAAATTTTACATAAAAATCCGGAAAGCCTTTTTGACTTTCCGGTGAAAGGCGAAGTTATGACAAACGAAATGATTATTATGAACGAGCGGATCCGGCTGTATGATGAGGGAAAGATCAAAGGAACTGGAAGAACCATGGAAATTTCCATGGAGGACGGAACCAAGAAAAATATTGAAGAGCCGGAACCCATTCACACCTTTTTACGTTGGAAAGAGTATGGATACAGTGTAAAAAAGGGAGAAAAAGCGATTGCTCAGCTTGAGATCTGGAAGTACACAGAGAAGAAGAAAACGGATGGAGAGGACACGGAGGAAGAAACTGCAGAACACGCGTTTAAGAAAAAAGCCTTTTTCTTTTGCTTTGCGCAGGTTGAGCCGATAAGGAGGAAAGCCGATGAGAGCGAAAAAGTATGATATCAGAATCCGGGAGAATCGTCTGCCTTACCTTGTCACGGTGGGGCAGACCAGAATCACAGACGGGGAAACCTATCAGACCCCAGAGAAAATTGCTGATTTAATAAGAAAAATTTATCATGTGGAGCGGGCCGCAGAAGAACATGTGTATATGGTTGCATTTGATCTACATTTTCACCTAGTAGGGCTTTTTGAAATATCACACGGAACCAGCTATGAAAGTGCTGTGGATTCGGCGCAGATTATTCAGCGTGCGATGCTAATCGGTTCACAGAATGTCTGCATCATTCATAATCATCCGAGTGGGGATCCTGAGCCATCGGCTGATGACGGCCGGTTTACAAAGCGACTGAAAGCGGCAACGGACATCTGCGGAATCCGACTGACCGATCATCTGATTGTGGCCGGGGCCTGCAAAAATAAGTTTTACAGCTACCGGGAAAATACTGACCTATTAGGGTAATATCCGGCGGGACGGCTCCGGGGGACCTCCCCCGGAGCCGCAAGGACCCCCCATCAGCACCCCGGACTGCGTCCGTGCCCGGTTCCTTGACCTCCCCAGCTACAGCCAGTATGTACAAAGAACAGGTGAGAATGTTTGTTGCGACCATTACGGAACAGGCCAGATCTACGAGATTGCGCCGGGACTTCCAAAGGTCGTATGGACAGCTTTACGCTGCCATGACTCCCAATGTCAGTCCCGGCGCAATCTCGTAGATCTGACCTAACAAATTAGGGGAAACAAGTTCCCCACGGCACGCTGGTGCCTTAATTTGCTCTCTTTGGGACACCTCCGGTTTCCCGGCGAGGCCACCCTTTCCGGTCAGGGCCGTTGCACGCCCTACACCTGAGAATGCTTCTAAAGGCGCATTTTCAGGTTACCCAAGCGCACACTGCGAAGCGCTGCACTCTCCGTGTGCAAGGGGCCTTGCCCCTTCAAAAATGCTCAGGCATTTTTGACCCTGCTTAGTTGCTTCCGATAGGCATTATACTAAAAGTTCTTCCAACACTTATCTTTTAGAAATTTGCTTATAATTGCAATGTCTTCACCTTCATAGTACCGAACCAGTAATAGTTTAAATTCCGGAACTTCCTTTTCTGGAATAACAAGAAATCCCTGTCCATGAGCGATTAAGAATTGGTTTGCAAATATTACGGATGCTCGTTTATTTCCGTCGATAAAGATCTGGGTTTTCATACAATATAAGCATAGTTCAATCGCTACATCGATCGGCTCTTTTTCAGACATCACAATTTTATCGATCTCTTCTTTTACCACGCTCTCAATGGGGATCGGTGGCACATAGCTGCTTCCCCCGATTGTAACGGGAACACCTCGAACTTTTCCGCCATCCATATAAAATCCCTCATTTATCAGCTTTGCAATATGGCTGACCATGTAAAAATTGGAAGCACTTTGAATGACGTCTTTGTCAAGAATAAATTCCCATGCATGCTTCAAATTTAAGATTTTCTGCACGTCCGAAGCTGTTACACCATTTACAACGCCGTTATTTATAATTTCTTCTGTCTGCGGAAAAGATGTCCCAACACCTTCCAGCACGGCCTGATCGTAGATATTCGCCTTCATATTGGCGCGGGCAAAATCAATGTTCTGAAGAACCCGGTTTGATAATCCGGTTTCTTCGTAACCAATAGCAGATAGCTCTTTTTCAATCTGCCGGATTCGTTTATTTAATGCCCTCGCATCCCTGGCATTTCTAAGTAGCAGCTGATATAATTCATCCGAGTATACGTCTACATATGTGGAAGTTAACTTCCCGGCAACTCTTTTTCTAACGTATAAATATTGTTTTCCGCCTTGTTCTTTGATCTCTGGTGATCCATCATAAGGCATCAGTTTTAGTCTTGCTTGACAATCGGCCTTTTCCTTTAATAACTCTTGAATTTGTACTAATGTATTCATGACATTCTCCTTTTAGGGAACTTAATATACTATTATTATATAAAAAGTTCCCTAAGTTTCAAGTATATATAGGGAACTTTTTACGAAGATGAAAACAAAAAAGTTCCCTATATAAAATTAAGCATCCAGATTTTGCCAGAGACATTCTCTGACTATGAATTGCGAATTTAGGATTGAAATGTGTCATGCAATAAGGCATAATAATATAAATGGTAATTTTATAAAACAATAAAACCAGGAGTTTCGATCATGAAAAAAAGAACTTTAAAAAGCGCTACAGCCTTTACATTAACCACGGCTTTAACCATCGGTTCTGTTATGCCAGCTTTTGCAGCAGGATGGCAGCAGGATGCTAAGGGTTGGTGGTGGAAAAACGACAATGCATCCTATCCCAAAAATGAATGGGTTTGGTTAGATGGTAACGGCGATGGGGTTTCTGAGTGTTATTATTTTGATGAAAATGGATATCTAATGACAAATGGCACAACTCCTGATGGCTGTTCGGTTAATGCGGATGGACAGTGGACTGAAAATGGACAGGTTAAAACTAAAGGGACCGTTTCGACTTCTCAGTCATCCGTTACCAGCATCAAGGGGACTGTATATCCAACTCTTGAGCTCCAGGTAAATGATCATTTATGGTGGATGAATCATGACGGTGGAAACGAATATACGCTGTATTATTTTGGCGGCATTGGAGATCCAACAGCAGCTGGGTATCAGTATAAAAAATATCCTAATATGCAGGATTACTGGGATTTTGATACCTGGACGTGCCCGGACGGCACTGTGATCGATTACAATCGCCGCGTCATGGAAAATGGGAAAATAAAAACTGCCACAGCGGAAGAATTGGGGCTTTCCTACGAACCGGGTAAAATTCGTGATGTACCATATGATTCTAATATGCCATTAAAACGTGTGGTTGATTTTTATGCGCTGAACATCGAACAAATTACTCCGAACAACATCACTGATTCTTCAATTCGACATCATGGATTGGGATATCACGCTACAGATATTACTGCACCATTTACTGCTTATGTTTTGACTAAACTGAGCGGGCAAAAGGATAATTTTCGCGATCTCAGTTGGTATTCCGCAGAGGAACTTGACGAATACAATGCAGTTGTGGATTTGCTTCGTAACTGGTTAAACAGTTTTGATTTCGAACATATGACAGAGACTCAGCGCCTAGAAGAGATTCGAAAACTTCTCCGCGGAAGCAGTTATGATCAAGCCGCAAAAGAAGCACATAATACCGGTGATAAATCAAATTATTATCGCGTGTTAATCGAAAAAAAGGGCATTTGTATAGAATTCGCGCGGACCGTTAAATTCCTCTCTTTACTTCTTGGATTAAAATGTAGCGTCCTTGGCGATAGCGAACATGCAATTTATGTGATTCAGGCTGATGGCATTCCATATGCTGGTGAAAATGGTGCCATTGACTACGAAGATCATCGCGTGAAATCTAAACTTGGTACCAGACAGAGTTATAATTATTATTATGGCGAATCAATTATATATTAAATCTCTAAACTTAAAACTGCGGCAGATTTTCATTCTCTGCCGCGGTTTTTATAAGAATATATTTCGGCTACTCAGTGAATTTGTTTTTTTTTGCGGATAACACTTTTTGGCAATAAAAAGGATTGCCACTCTGTAGATGAACACTCATCTATTTTGTGGCAATCCTTTTTTTTAAGAATGAATTACTTCTTTTCTATCACATCGAATGCCTCCGCTTCAGCATCCGTTGCTTCTTCATTTACCTCCAGTTCCACCTCTTCTTTTAATTCGGCGTCCGTGGCGTTTTGCTCTTCAGTCTCTTCTGTGATGTCATTGTCTGGATCCTGCGCTTCAAGAATTTCATCATCCTTTTCTTCGACACTTTCCTCAACATTTTCTTTTCTCGCATCTTCATCTACGATTTTTTCATCGGAAGGAATCTCCGCAATAACTTCAACGGTTTCCATATCTTCCGCAATATCGACGGATGCTGTGCGGCTTTTTTTTCTTGATCCCATTTAATTCACATATTTCGTTTCTACATTTCGGTAACTACCACTACTCATGCGATTAATTTCATGCGAAATTCCGGATGCTATTGCGCCTGCATCGCGAGAATAGTCTCCAGTGTATCGCCAACATGCATCTGAAAAAGATGGGAGCGTTCCATTTTCGCAATACCAATTACCCCCACGCCGAATTACCTGATAAGGGCCAACATCATCCCAAACGCCTTTATAATAACCGGTAATCGAATACCCATTTGCATCATGCATACCAAATGGGTCAAATCCGCCTCCGTTAATTCCAACATCTGTGTATAAATAGCCGTTATCATCAAACACGTATACTTCCCATGTTCCGTCATTATCATCATCGGTCATCCAACGATCGCCTCTCACGTATGGGTCATATGCGTATTTGAAATTTATTGCAGTTGTCGGATCTACATAAAATCCGTCCGCTTTTTTGAACTTAAATCCATTCGCATCGCGCTCCCATGTGCCGTTGGATACCTGGTAAGTCTGACCTGGCTGCAGGCTTTTGCGAAGTTCATTTCCGCCGGCAATTGCGCCGCTAGTTGCGGTGTTTCCGCCGGAGACTGCGTTCCCCTGCGTTTTAACAGTCCCATTTTCGGTCCACTGCCCTTCGCCGTTTACCGAGTAACCATCTGGCGTGGTAGTGTTTGCCATCATATATCCAGTTCCATCAAAATAATAGCATTCCGCGACACCATCTTTGTTACCGTCTAACCACTTCCACTGGGATGTCGGATAAGACCCATTATCTTCCTGCCACCACCAGCCTTTTGCATCCTGTTTCCATGTGCCTGCAAAAGCAGTAGAGGCTGCGGCGATTGTTAAAATTGTAGAGGCCATCATAACTGTGGCAATCTTAAACATATGTCTTTTCATAAGAATCCCCCCTATTTATCTATTTTGTAATCTTTTCCGCATGTTATAAACGATTATTTGAACTGTACACATACTCCAAAATCATTCCAACTATCAATACGGGAATCTAAACCACCTTTTTCTTTGTCATAAGCATGGAAATGGTTGTACACCAAGCTACCAAAAGAATAGCTGGTCATGCCCCAAGAATGGCCGATACCGATATCCTGATAGCGATATTGGTTCGGATCTACATGATTCTTATCCGGAACATTGATGCTGGTAGCAACATAGAGGCATTCCTCAGAATGTGCTACCTCGCGTCCGCCAATTTCCAAAACACCGTGTTTATTAACATAATAACCATCCGGAGTAGTGGTATCTGCAAGCAGGTAGCCTTCGTCATTCAAAGCAATGGCTTCGACATCTACATTGTCATATGCTAAGAAATACCAGCCTCCATGAGTACGAGTCCATCTGGAACCGACAGCTTTACTCATGTCGATATTGGTGACACCATCTTTCCATTCTGGTTTAGAAGTATCAATGCGTGTCCATGTTGCAGCATCATTTCGTCCGCGATACAGATAATTTAAAATTTCTTTCGAAGACGGTCTGCTTGTACTGGTTGCCGTTGCCGCACTCTTCGTCTGTACGACTCCGTTCTGCACCCACTGACCATCGCCATTTACCTGATAACCGTCCGGGGTCGTGCCATTGGTTGTGATATAGCCGTTGCCGTCGAAGTAATAGCATTCAGCAATACCATCCCTGTTTCCGTCAACCCACTGCCACCCATTTGCATACCATGCGCTGTTATCAGCATTGGTACTATACCACCAGCCAGTATTGTTTTTCTGCCAACCGGCTGCAAAAGCCGGAATCGCCGTCATGACACTCATCATAAGTGCCGCAGAAAGGACGGCTGTCATTTTCATTCTTTTCTTGAACATAGATACCCCTTCGTATATTTCAAATAGTTTTACTCAATTACTGTCACCTAATATTATACAATATTAAAGCTTGAGAACCAACCTAAAATAAATGATTCATCTTATATAAGCACTGTTTGTTTTTCTTGATGCCCTCATTCAGTTTGATCCCGGTGAAATCAAACTGAATGAGGGCATCGGGATTCGGGATTTTCTGAAACCTGTTCTTGAAATTGATGTCAATACCTTCCGGATTTATAAGACCAAAAAGTGTTATCCAGGATGCAAGGGAATGATCCAGTAAAGTTATACATACTGAATGCGCAACGGATTTATAAGAAAAGGAGAAAAGCGCATGATGGAAAGAAAGTTTGTTACGATGAGACCACTGGATTTTAAGAAAATCGATCCGGATAAAATCAATATGACCGAGATCTATAAGACGGCCAGCCTGTGCTGTATCAAAAAAGACATTAAGTGTCCAATGATCGTCATCTATGATATCTATCCGGATAATATTCTGGTAACAGAAGGATTTGAAAAAAGTGGCGGCATTATCATGGTAGGAGACCATTTATCTGCAGAAGAACGGTTCACTGCAGTCATGGATGTGTTGGAGAATGGGATTCCGGATGTAGCGAAAATACCTCCACTTTATGGAGGCTTACCTGATATGTCGGCCCTCTTTTTGTTTGCTGCAGCGCTGGCCTCATCACTGCATGTGGCGTGTCCCATGGTTCTGGGAACACTGAAACCTGGACGATTTAATGGCGCGACCTGCAGTACGCCCGATGGTCGGCCTACCGGCATTTTGATTTGTAACGACTGGGATCAGATAGATCCTGTGGATACATATATGACCCTGGCACATGAAATGCGTCATGTGTGGCAGCATTGGCGCCTGGGGAAAGAATATTTCGCACATTACAAAATTCTGGATGAACAGATCAGTTTAGAAGAATACTGCCTGCAGGAACAAGAAGTCGATGCCAATGCATATGCGTACCGTGTTCTGCAGGACATGTTTGGCATTGATATTATCAAAATGGGATATTTTAATGCAGATACAAAAGTGATTAGAACTGTTATGGAAAGGGCGGAGAAAATCTGGCCATGGTACTCCCCTCTTATGAGACTGCAGGGGGAAATTGGATTTTTTAACTGATTAACTCACTCAACGGTCCCTATCGAAGGGCTTCTCCACTTGACCTTTTCGTGCGGAGCGCAAGTCCCTGGACAGATTATTTCTGAAGCCAAAAACTGTTATCCGCAAAAATTCCCCCTGAAAAAGATTTTACATACTGAATATGAAACTGTTAAGCGACCTGTTGGCCGTGTATACGGCCGATGGGAAGCATAGACGCCATTCATACAAGGAGCTTCCTGTATACTTTAAAGAGTAAAGGGAATTGACCCAAAAGAATACCTC
>ERZ808240.2718-NODE-2718-length-18661-cov-3.055520_pt1 | contig 18661 bp, 20 predicted proteins | sample MGYA00521084_ERZ808240 | MGnify/ENA primary metagenome ERZ808240 (study PRJEB31516, sample SAMN03275571) | gut metagenome | biome: mammalia-associated habitat; material: feces | host: Papio cynocephalus | place: Kenya | collected 2012-08-06 ... | reverse complement strand
CTAACATGGAGCAGAAGAAGGCTCTCGCTAAGGCTATTGCTCGCATCGACTAAGTGTTTCTGACAAACGGTGCTGAATCTTAGACAATAATTTATTGTGACAACAGGCACTCATAGAGCACTCTCTGTGGGTGCCTGTCTGTCCATTTGTTATGTTTTGTTATTTTGAGGTTTTTTATGCTTCACTGTGCTGTAAAATTCTGCGGCGGCTGCAATCCGATGTATGATCGCGGAAGCGCCTACCGCAATATTGCTAAGACCCTTGCGGGTGTGGCCGATTTCTCCTTGCCCAGAGATGGCGAAGCGTACGATGTACTGCTCATCCTGCGCGGATGCACCGGATGTCCATATCTGTATGAGGACATTTCGGCAACCCACCGTATCGTCTGTGCCAGTCAGAACGAAGCGGATCATGCGGCAGAGCGCATTGCGGCGCTGTGCACGCATTAAGTTGTAAACAGGATTTATGCTTCAGCTTTGTGTGATCTGAAGCGATAAGTCGTTTAATAGAGAAAGGATTTGATACCAATGAAGAAAGTTCAGATTGTCTCTGCAGAAGAGGCTGCTCTGCGCGTAAATGACGGCGATACCATCGCTACCGGCGGTTTTGTAAGCTGTGCCTGCCCGGAGACTCTGTCCATCGCTCTGGAGAAGCGTTTCCTGGAGACCGGTCATCCGCAGGATCTGACCCTGTTCTTCGCAGCTGGTCAGGGACATCGTGACGGCACCGGCGGCGACCATTACGGCCATGAGGGCATGGTTAAGCGTGTTATCGGCGGTCACTGGGATCGTGCTCCGAAGCTGGGCGAGCTGGCTCTGAACAACAAGATTGAGGCTTACAACCTGCCGCAGGGTGTTATTTCTCATATGTACCGTGATATTGCCGCTCACAACATCGGCACCATCACCCATGTTGGTCTGAAGACCTTTGCTGACCCGCGCAACGGCGGCGGCAAGCTGAATGACTGCACCAAGGAAGATCTGGTAAAGGTCATCAACATTGAAGGTCAGGAGCGTCTGCTGTACAAGAGCTTCCCGATTGATGTTGTTTTCCTGCGTGCTTCTTACTGCGATGAGTTCGGTAACTGCACCGTACATCGTGAGATTGGCCCGCTGGACGTTACCGCTATGGCTCAGGCTTGTAAGAACTCCGGCGGTAAGGTTATCGTACAGGTTGAGAAGATCGTACAGGGCGGTTCCCTGGATCCGAAGCTCGTTGCTATTCCGGGCATCTACGTCGACTGCGTTGTTGTCGGCTCTGACGAAGAGAACATGCAGTGCCTCGGTATGCCGTATGACGGCGCACTGACCGGCGAATTCCGCATTCCGGTTGACGCTATTCCGTCCATCCCGCTGGATGCGAAGAAGGTTATCGCTCGTCGTGCTGCTATGGAGCTGCCGCAGGATGCTATCGTAAACCTGGGCACCGGTGCTCCGGAGAAGATTGCAAACGTTGCAGCAGAAGAAGGCATCTCTGATTCCATGACTCTGACTGTAGAGGCTGGCTCTATCGCAGGTGTACCGTATGGCGGAACTCAGTTCGGCGCAGCTGCAAACTCTATGGCTATTCTGCCGCACAACGTACAGTTCGACTTCTATCAGGGCGGCGGTCTGGATGTTGCATTCCTCGGCCTGGCTGAGACTGCTCCGAACGGCGACCTGAACGTATCCAAGTTCGGTACTCGTCTGGCAGGTGCCGGCGGATTCATCGACATCACCCAGAACGCAAAGAAGGTTGTTTACTGCGGTACCTTTACTGCAAAGGGTCTGCGCACCAAGTGCGAGGACAGCAAGCTGGTTATCACCCAGGAGGGTGGCAAGAAGAAGTTCGTTAACCAGGTTGAGCACATCACCTTCTCCGGCGACTACGCAAACGAAGTACATCAGCCGGTTCTGTACATCACCGAGCGTGCTGTCTTCGAGCTGCGTCCGGAAGGCGTTACCCTGATCGAGATCGCACCGGGCATTGACCTCCAGACCCAGATTCTGGATCAGATGGAGTTCGAGCCGAAGATCGCTTACCAGGAAGACGGTTCCATCAAGGTAATGGATGCACGCATCTTCCGCGATGAGCCGATGGGCCTGGCTAACGACTAATCTGCATTTTGCAGTATTGTAACAGGATTTCGTACGATTTTTGATGGTAAATTTTCGTCAATTTTGAACCTTTTGCCATAAAAACCTTGTGATTTTCCGCGTTATCATGTACAATGGTATCGGGGCAGGGTCTCAGATCCGACCCTGCTTCCGATATATATTTCTGTATTAGTTTTTTACTGAAGGAAAAGGAGAATTGGGCAAATGAATGTTTATATTTGTTCTGCCAAGAGAACCCCGATCGGTTCCTATGGCAAGACCCTCAAGGGCGTAACCGCAAAGACCCTCGGCGTAACCGCTGCTAAGGCTGCTATCGAGCAGGCTGGCATCGACGTTAACGACATCGACGAGACCCTCACCGGCTGCGTACTGCAGGGCGGCCAGGGACAGAACATTGGCCGTCAGATCGCTGTAGGCGCTGGCGTTCCGATCACTACCCCGTCTATCACCGTAAACAAGGTTTGTGCATCCTCTATGCGCTGCATGAGCCTGGGTGCTCAGCTCATCAAGTCCGGCGACGATCAGGTTGTTCTGGTTGGCGGCACTGAGTCTATGTCCACTGCACCGTATGTTCTGAAGGAAGCTCGTTGGGGCGCTCGTATGAACAACGTTACCATGGTTGACCTGATGGTAAACGATGGTCTGTGGGACATTTTCAATGGCTATCACATGGGCATCACCGCTGAGAACGTAGCTGAGCAGTACGGCATCACTCGTGAGATGCAGGACGAGCTGGCACTGGCTTCCCAGCAGAAGGCTGTTGCAGCAATCAAGGCTGGCAAGTTCAAGGACGAAATCGTTCCGGTTGAAGTAAAGCAGAAGAAGCAGACCATCGTATTCGATACCGATGAGCATCCGCGTGAAGGCACCACCATCGAAGCTCTGCAGAAGCTGCGTCCGGCATTCAAGAAGGACGGCGGCACCGTAACTGCAGGCAACGCTTCCGGTATCAACGACGCTGCTGCATACATGGTTCTGGCTTCTGAGGAGTACGTAAAGGCTCACAACCTGAAGCCGATGGCTAAGATCAAGTCCTACGGTTCTGTAGGCTGCGATCCGTCCATCATGGGTATCGGCCCGATCGAGTCCACTCGTCAGGCTCTGAAGCGTGCAGGTCTGACTGTTGAGGATCTGGACGTCATTGAATCCAACGAGGCATTTGCTGCACAGGCTTGCGCAGTAAACAGCACGCTGGGCTTCGATATGGACAAGGTTAACGTAAACGGCGGTGCTATTGCTCTGGGTCACCCGATCGGTGCTGCAGGCTGCCGTATCTCCACCACCCTGCTGTACGAAATGATCAAGCGTGATGCTACCTATGGTCTGGCTACCATGTGCATCGGCGGCGGCATGGGCGAAGCAATCATCCTCGAGCGCGACGAGCTTTGCAAGTAATCATGTTATTTTTGTAAGAACACGGGAGGGTGCCTCGGCACCCATCCCGCTTTCTTAGCGTATATGTTTTTCTAAAACAAACAATATAAAATATTAAGGAGAGCTACAACAATGACTGACGTTAAAGTTGAAAAAAAGGGTAATGTAGCAGTTATTACCATCGAGCATATGCAGGCAATGAACGCACTGAGCACCGACATGTACACCCAGCTGGAAGAGGCTTTTGATACTGTCGCTGCCATGGAAGACGCATATTGTGTTGTCCTGACCGGTTCTTCCCGTGTCAACAAGAAGGGCAAGACGGTTCAGTCCTTCGTAGCTGGCGCTGATATTTCCCAGATGTCCACCATGACTGTTGAGGAAGGCAAGTTCTTCGGCAACAACTCCAACCGCGTTTGCTGGAAGATCGAGAACTTCAAGCGCCCGGTTATCGCTGCTATCAACGGTTTCTGCCTGGGCGGCGGCGTAGAGCTGGCTATGTCCTGCGACATCCGTATCTGCTCTGAGAACGCTACCTTTGGCCAGCCGGAAGTTGGTCTGGGCATCACCCCGGGCTGCGGCGGCACCCAGAGACTGGCTCGTCTGGTAGGCATGGGCAAGGCTAAGGAAATCCTGTACACCGCTCGTGGCAACTACACCGCACAGGACGCTCTGGATATGGGTCTGGTTAACTACGTTTACCCGATCGAAAACCTGATGGATGAGGCTATGAAGCTGGCAGAAGAAATCGCTGCACAGGCTCCGATCGCTGTTTCCCTGGTTAAGGAAGCTGTCAACGTTGGTATGCAGACCGACATCAATTCCGCTCTGAAGTTCGAGGGCAACTGCTTCGCACAGTGCTTCGCTACCGAGGATCAGAAGTACGCTATGAAGCACTTCGTTGAGAAGAGCCGCGAGCCGAAGGTATTCAAGAACAAGTAATTTTTTAGGGAATTGATTGATAAATAGAGGAGATTGAAATAATGAAGGTTTCTGTATTTGGCGCAGGTAACATGGGTGCCCGTATTGCAGAAGTATTCCTGAAGGCTGGTCATGCGGTTACGATGATCGACATCAAGGAGCAGTTCTGTGAAGGCGGTAAGAAGCGTATTGAGGGCGACCTCGCAGGTGCTGTTAAGCGCGGCAAGATGACACAGGAAGAAATGGATGCCGCTATGGCAAACCTGACCCTGTCCATCAACCGTCAAGACGCAGCTGGTTCCCAGTTCGTCATGGAAGTTATTCTGGAGAGAATGGATCTGAAGGAAGACCTGCTCAAGGATCTGGACGAAATTCTCGACAAGGACTGCATCATCGGCACCAACACCTCTGCGCTGTCTATCACAGAAATTGCAAGCGCTGTTCCGGCACGTGCAGCAAAGGTTATCGGCGTACACTTCTTCAACCCGGCTCACATCATGAAGCTGGTTGAGGTTACCCGTTCCATGCTGACCGACGACGAGACATTCAACACCGCTTACGAGCTGATGAAGTCTCTGGGCAAGACCCCGATCGCTGTTAACGAGGGCGCAGGTTTCGTTGTAAACCGTATCCTGATCCCGATGATTAACGAGGCTATCGGCATCTACGCTGACGGCATCGCTTCCCCGTCTGACATCGACCTGGCTATGCAGCTTGGCGCTGGTCTGCGTTCCGGCCCGCTTCACACCGGTGACCTGGTTGGCCACGATGTAAACCTGGCTATCATGGAGACCCTGTACCGCGAGTCCGGCGATGCCAAGTATCGTCCGCATCCGCTGCTGAAGAAGATGGTTCGTGCTGGCCTGCTGGGTCAGAAGACCGGCAAGGGCTTCTTTACTTATGACGGTCCGTTCGGCAAGGAAATCCCTGGCGGCGACCTGACCATCAAGTAATCAACGGCAGACAGGAAGAGGCGATAACATGAAAATTAGCGTCATTGGCGCTGGCGTAATGGGCGCGCGCATCACAGAAGTGATGATTAAAGGCGGTCACGACGTTGTCATGATTGACACAAACCGCGATCATGCAAACGGAAGCCTGAACCGCATCGTTGCCGATCTGGCAATCGGTGTGGAAAAGGGAAAGTTGACCAAAGAAGAGAGCGATGCAGCTCTTGCCCGCTTAACAATCTCTAATATGTGCTCGGATGCTGCCGGTTCCGCACTGGTTCTGGAATGCATCAACGAGCAGCTGGAAGACAAGATTGCCCTGTTTAAGCAGCTGGACGGTATTCTGGACGAGGATTGCATCATTGGTACCAACACCTCTGCACTGCCAATCTCCGAGATTGCTCGTTCTGTCCCGCATCGTGCTGACCATGTTCTCGGCGTGCACTTCTTCAACCCGGCTCATATCATGAAGCTGGTTGAGGTCACCCGTACCATCAGCACCGATCAGGCAGTCATTGATTCCGTTGTTGACATCATGAAGGGCGTTGACAAGCATCCAATCGTTGTAAACGAGGGTGCAGGCTTTGTTGTAAACCGTATTCTGATTCCGGAAATCAACGAGGCTGTCGGCATCTATGCTGACAACATCGCAACCCCGTCTGATATTGACCGTGCCATGCAGCTGGGTGCTGGTCTGAAGATCGGCCCGCTTCATACCGCTGACTTGGTTGGTCTGGACGATATTCTGTCCGACCTGTCCAACATGTATGAGGAAACCGGCGATCCGAAGTATCATCCGCATCCGCTGCTGCGCAAGATGGTTCGTGCTGGTCTGCTCGGACAGAAGTCCGGCCGTGGATTCTTCACTTACAAGTATCCGTTTGGTCCGGAAGTTCCTGGCGGCGAGCTGAAAATCAAGTAAAAACAGTTTGTTTTCCATCCCCTGTAAACAATGTTTACAGGGGATTTTTTATCCCTACGCCAAATCTCATATGTCAATCCTCTACCTGTTTGTTTTCGTTCCTGTTACATTTTTTCTTATGATCTGTTTTATTTGAGACATTTTCTGTCCACATTGGAAAATTTTTTCGCAATTTTGCTCAATTTTTTTGGTATATTTTTCCATATTTTTCTATTAAATTTTACAAATTTTCCTTGATTTGGAAATTATTTTATATGATTCTCACAAGTTCCAGATTATTTTTCTATGTTCTCTTGTTTAATATCAGAAATTTCGCTTAACAGAACAAGATAGTTCGTTTTCATATTGAAAAATAATGAAGCTTCCGTCATAATAGTAGTCATAACTGGGAATTTTGTTCAGTTTTTCAGTTATAACATGATGCGAACAAACCATGCCGCACAGACAAAAGCCGCGAGATCTGCAAGCAGTGCAGCCGGTATGACATAACGCATTTTCTTTAGTCCCAAATAGCCGCAGTACACACTGATGGTATACAAACTGGTCTCTGACGCACCGAGCATGACCGCAGCAGTTCTTCCTTGAATACTGTCTACGCCACAGGTGCGCATAATCTCTTGACCGAGTGCCAATCCGCCGCTGCCGCTGATCGGCTTGAGCAAAACCAGCGTGGTGCATTGCTCCGGAATCCCCGTCACATGCAGCAGTGGCTGCAATGCCTGTCCGGCTAAATCAATAAATCCTGACACGCGCAGCATCCGCACCGCTGTCAGAATAACAATCATCGTCGGTAAAATATGCAGCGCTGTGCGCAGGCCTTTTTCGACACCACACAACAGCGTCGGGAACACATCAACCCTGCGATACACAGCGTATCCCGCCGTACACGCCATCAGGAGCGGAAGAATCAAATCGGTCATGGATTTTCCTCACGGGTTTCTCCGCCTGCTGAGAAGCGCGCAAACAGCCGCGCCGCCGTCAAACCGACAGCGACGGAGCACACAGACGCACCCCAGACCGCCGGCATGATGTCAAAGGGCTGCGCCGCTCCCAACGAAGCGCGCACCGCCGCAACGGTTGTTGGAATAAGTTGAATCGATGTCGTGTTGAGTACGACAAAAATCAACACTTCATCCGGTGTTCCTTTTTTGCCGTACAGCCCATACATCCGCTCTATCGCGCGCAGTCCAATGGGCGTCGCCGCATTGCTCATCCCCATGAGATTGGCGGTGACATTTGCCGCAACGCCTTCCATGGTCTCTTTGTCTTTGGATGCACGCGGAAACAGCGGGCGCAAAATCGGGCACAGCAGTGCTGTCAGCTTCTCACAAATGCCGGATTTCTGCATCAGCTCCATTACCCCTGACCACAAGCCCATGACACCTGTCAGTGCGAGGCAAAGCGTGACAGCTTGTTCTGTCCCTTCGGTCACCGCCGCAGACAGCTCCGCTGTCCGCCCTGTCATGCAGGCTGTTATGCAGGCTAGGATTATCATGCCTGCCCATAGAACATTCATCATCCGTATCACACCTTTCCGTTTATCATGTATTTTTGTATGGAGGGATACCAATTTATGAAATCAACAGGAATTGTCCGCAAAGTCGATGAGCTTGGTCGTATTGTTCTTCCCATTGAGCTGAGAAGAACCTTAAATATTGAAGTCAAGGATTCTCTGGAAATCTACGTGGACGGCCCACAGATCATTTTAAAAAAGTATGAACCAGACTGCATTTTCTGCGGCAATACCAAAAACATTGTCCAGTTTAAGGGCAAGAATGTCTGCCGCAATTGTATGCATGAACTGTTTGAACAAAACTAATCCATTTCTTCATCTTCTCTTGAGAAATACGGGAACTGTTGCCAGTCCCCGTATTTTTTTATTCTTCGCAGTCGCTGCCGCGATATTTTCTCCGCGTCGCCATGCCGCCGCGGATGTGTCGCTCCTCTTTGTTTTTCATCAACACCTCATGCGCCTGTGTATATAACGGCAAGTTGAGGTGATATAATCTCTCTGTAATATCTTTGTGCACGGTGGACTTGCTCACGCCGAATCGCGCCGCAGTCTGTCGTACCGTCGCGCCTGTCTCTACCATATACTGTGCCAGCTGGATGGCTCGTTCTTCCGGCTGTCCTTTCACAGATTTCCCCCTCCTGACATTGCTTTGTGCTTCATGTCTATGCGGCAGGCGGCGAAGAAAGACGTGATTTGCGATAAAAAAAACCTGCGCACTGACGGTCTCAGCGCGCAGGTTTTTCTCATATACAACTGTTTATTTGATTTTTCCCTGTCTGAATGCTTCAATCATGGTCATGGTCAAGCTGGAGCAGTTTTCCTGTACCGGAATTTCCGCGCGGTTGACCCAAGTCGCCTTTGCCAGCTCCTCGTGATCCAACGTAATATCCGGCTCACCGTCCAAATCTGCAAAGAAACCGGCGAGCAGATTGGAATCGACGCCCCACGGCTGACTGCCAAAATAGGTAATATTTTTGCAGGATAGGCCGACTTCTTCCTGAATTTCTCTGGCAACCGTTTCCTCCATGGTCTCTCCGACTTCGCAAAAGCCTGCCAGCAGAGCAATGCCCTTGTATGCCCGTCCGGCATAGCGGGAGATCAACAGATGATCGCCGTGTTTCAGTCCGATAATAACCGCAGGCATCAGCTTTGGAAAGACCAAATTGCCGCACGACGGGCAGCGCACGGCGCGTTCCTTGTCCCAGCTCTTCATGCGCGCGCCGCAGCGGCCGCAGCAGGTGTTGTCCCGATACCAGAAAAACAAATGATAGGCTGTCTGCGCGGCAAAGGCAATCTCATCAACCAATTCCGGCGCACAATTCCAAAATTCCCGAATCGTGATGGTCTCATATCCCGGCAGCTGAACCTCTTCCGTGCCGCCGTTGTTGAGCAGAAAATAGTTTTTGTCATCAATGGCAAACAAGAACTGCAGCTGTTCGCTGTCCTGTGCATAGCCTGCCGCCTGCAATTCGCGCAGCGTCGGAATGATTCGGTGTCCATTCTCCTGCTTAACTAGGGCGCGATCCTCCGGTTTACTGCTGCCGCGGAACACAAACACCGTGTCATCCAGCTGAGGCTGTATGTTCTTATACTCGACATGAAATTTTTTTGGTGCAATATCCTGAATCATATGTACTGTTTCCTTTCTGATGCACTTGTGTTTTTATTATAACACACCTTTCTGCACTTTTCCATATGTTTACAAAAGCGTGCAGCACATCATATTTCTCGATGTGCTGCACGCTTTTGTGTTGTGATATGTTATCATTGAGAGGTGCGCATGGTCTCTGCCATGACGAAAATCTGACAGAGACCGTCTTGCGCCGATTGAATTGGAATAGAAGGATGCCTTCCCTGTGCCGACGAAAATACAACAAAAATAAGGAGAAAAAGATGCATTTTCAAAAATTTATCCTTCTGAAAGGTGGGCTTTTTCATTTTTGCTTGTCCGGCTGAGCTGCATCAGCCCAGCCATGCGACAAACAAAACAGGATTTATAGTCGGATCGTCTGAAGAGCGAAGCAAGGCAGTCTGCGTATGGGAAATGGGAAAGCCACAACGAAAGACTCATGTTCTCCAGACACCGGAAACAGGTTATGTCTTATGGTGTATCTTTTTGTTTTTTTCTATAATTCTATTATACGCGTGAGCACAAAAATGTATGTGCTTTTCTTCTTTGTTTTTTTGCCGTTTCTCGCTTCACGCATTCTTTTTATCTATTGGCTCGCAAATACTGTCCCGTCAGAGAATGCGGACACGCAAGCAGCTGTTCTGGCGTGCCGGTAAACAGGATTTCACCGCCCGCTCTGCCGCCTTCCGGCCCTAAATCAATCACCCAGTCTGCCTGTGCAATGAGTTCCTGTCTGTGCTCCACGACAATCACGGTATTTCCCTGATCGACAATCTGACGCAGCAGCGCCAGCAGCCGCTCGACATCTCGATTGTGCAGTCCTGTCGTCGGTTCGTCGAGTACATAGACATTGCCCTGCTTGTGCAGCTCGCTTGCCAGCTTGAGCCGCTGAATCTCACCGCCGGACAATGTGCTCGTCGGCTGTCCCAGTGTCATATAGCCCAGACCGACATCTACCATACACTGCAAGCGCTCCTGAATTTTCGGCTGCGGGAAGAAATCCAATGCCTGATTGATGGTCAGTGCCATGACCTCCTCGATATTCTTGCCGTGATACGGATAGCTGAGCGCCGTCAGATTGTATCGCCGTCCCATGCATTCTTCGCACAGAATCGCAACCGGATCAGCAAAGGCAACATCCGGCGTGATCTCGCCTTTGCCCTTGCACACTGGACACGCGCCCTTGGAATTAAAGCTGAACCACTGTGCGCTGACGCCGTTTTCCTTGGCAAATAACTTGCGAATCTCGTCCATCACACCGGTATATGTCGCCGGTGTCGAACGCGCCGAGGTGCCAATCGGCTTCTGGTCAATGACAATGCATTCTGGATACCGCTCGACAAATTCCTGTCGAATCAAGCTGCTCTTGCCGGAACCGGCAACGCCGGTTACTGCGGTCAAAATGCCTTGAGGAATCTCGACGGATACATCTTTCAAATTGTTGCGCGATACATGTTCCAGCGGAAAGCTCCGTGTCCACGGGCGCGGATGGGTATTGACCGAAATCTTTTCGCGCAGGGATTGCGCCGTCAGCGTGTCCGTCTGCTTGAGCTGCTCTACCGTGCCATGAAAGACTACTTCGCCGCCCTTTGCGCCCGCCAGCGGGCCCATCTCAATGACATGATCCGCCAGTTCAATCATCTGTCGGCTGTGTTCTACAACCAGTACTGTATTATGATTGTCGCGCAGGGCAAGCAGCAGCTTGCCAATTTTTTGCGCATCTGCCGGATGCAGCCCTGCCGTCGGCTCGTCAAAAATATACGTGATGTTGCTCAGACTGCTGCCCAAATGGCGCACCATCTTGAGACGCTGCGATTCGCCGCCCGACATCGTATCCGTGCGGCGCGACAGGCTCAGGTATCCCAATCCGACATCTACCATATGCCGCAGGCACACGAGAATCTGATCGGCAATGGATTTGCCGAGCGGATGGTCAATCGCTTCCAACACGGGAATCAAATCGCTGATCTGCATCTCGTTATAGTCCCGAATGTTATGCCCATTGATCTTGGATGCCAATGCCTTGGGATTGAGTCCACTGCCGCCGCACGCCGAACACGTGCCTTTTTTGATAAACTGCATGGCTTCCTCACGCACGCTCTTGCGCAGCTTCGAAATATCTCGATTCAGATACAACCGATTGAATCGCGCGACAACGCCTTCATACGGCAGCTTGGAGACCTGTCCGGTATTGTTGCGGATGTAATCCATGACGAGTGGTTCATCCGGCCCAATGCGAAACGCCTTCCATTCCTCTTCGGTAAAATCCTTGAGCTTTTTGTCTGCGCTATACAGCGGATTGAATTTATAATAAAACTCCTGCCAGCTGCCGCCGGAAAACTGACTGAACCGAATCGCACCCTCGTTGATGGTTTTCTCCATATCAAACAGCTTGCTCTCGTCCAGCGTCACTTTCTCACCGAGACCGGTGCATTCCGGACACATGCCGTGCGGATGGTTAAACGAATACGCCATCGAGCCACCGGCACTCGGCTGACCCACACGCGAGAACAGCAGACGAATGAGCGGCGCAACGTCCACAGCGGTTCCCACCGTCGAACGAATATTTGCGCCAATGGCTTTCTGATCGACAACGATGGACGGCGTCAGATTGTAGATCGTATCTACTTTCGGCTTTTCATACCGCGGCAACCGCTGCCGCAAAAACATGGGATAGGACGCCTGCCACTGTCTGCTGCTCTCTGAAGCAATGGTTTCAAACGCCAGAGAGCTTTTTCCGGAACCGGAAACACCCGCCAAAATCACGAGCTTTTCCTTTGGAATCGTCACGTTGATATGCTTCAAATTATTTTCGCAAGCACCATAAATTTCGATGTCTTCTCGTTTTTTTATTTCATTCACGATGATCCTCCTGCCAGTTTCGCTTCCGCCTCTGCCAGCGATGCATAGCCGAGCTGCTGCACGGTATTTTGCAAAATCATCTCACACAAGCTCTTTCCCTGCGCTTCCAGCTGCTGGACATACGCGTGATACAGCTTCACGGTGTCCAGGGAATATGTCGCCAGCTCTCCCCACAGATACGTCTCGAAGGAAGTCGCATACAGACTATCCGTCTCTTTGCGAATGGCTCTGCCGTTGCCGACAAGATGCGGATACTGCTGCGCGAGCTGTTCCTGCCATGCGACACTGACCGCACAGATTGCATCAATGTACGTGTCCTTTTCCGGCAGACGCGCCGGAAGCTGGCTGCGAATGCGGGAAAATTCCGCCGGACTGGTGCGCGCCATCATATAGGCGTATTTCTCCGTCAAGAGATTGCGCCCTTGCTGTGTCGCTGTGATGAGATCGTTCCAATAGCTCTCCTGCATGGCTTCGCTCCACGCCATCAGCTGGCTGCTGCGCATGACAAAAAAGGTATCAGGGCTGTCCTGACACGATGCGCGGCCGCCGATATTGTGCACCTGGTCAAACAGCTTCCATTCCTCTTCCACGATGCGTTTGACGCGCGGTGTTACCGTAAACAATGCCATATGTATCACTCCTGCATGATGTGTGTCTGTCTCAGCTTGGGATCCTGAATGCGCTGCATCATATCAGCACACAGATCAATCAAAAATGTGTCCTCGCGTGTCGTGAGATGCTGGCGGCGCAATTCTCCAGAAACATTCAGACAGATGCCTTCTATGATGTCCTGCGCCTCGCCTTCCCCGCGGCTGAGTTTTTCCAGCTGCACTGCTACCCGCGGCAGTTTTTCCAGATTTTTCATCCCGCGATGAATCCATTTATAGTATGGCGCATAGCGTCGGTTGAGCAAGTATACCATGGACATCGCTGCATTGGCAAATTCCGCCAGTGCCAGCTGTGCCGCCACGGTATCTCCGCGGCGCACACAGCGCGGATAATTATACTGTCCCGCCTGCGCCATTGTCGCCGCACGCGCCACGATTTTCTTGATGCGTATATCCTCCGGATAATACGCAAGCAGCTTTTCTCGAATGCTTGTAAATGCACCGAGCGGATCGGCAAAGATTTCTCCGTTTGTCGCCGTTGCCAAAAAGGATTCCGGGATCTGTCTCCACTGCGCCAATATCTCCGGTCCGTGCGCATATCCGGTATACCGGCGATACCAGTCCTCGATGCACAGGCAGCCCACGCGTCCGCTGCTCATCACCCCGCTCTTTCGCACGGAAAATCCGGCAACAGCGTCCGGCAGACCGCGGTACACCGCCTGTACCTGCACGCCATGTTTGACGAAATCCTCCTCCGTCATCCAAATGCAAAACGCCGGTCCCCAATCATGGTCGCGGGACAGCTCATCATCAAATCCAAAGCATTCTGAGCCTTCTCCCGCCAGTCCGATTGCCAGCCGCAGCACCAAGTCCGGCACCTGTCGTTCCAACGCCTGTCTGCCCGCAGTTTCATAATAATACCGCGCGAGTTCCAGTCCTTTCATGTGCTGCTTCCCTCTTTCAGGCGGCGCAGGTCATCTGCAATGGCACAGGTGCGGTCATCGGTTTCCCCGAGCACCCGAGCAAAAATTTCCCGTGCTTTTTCCAGTGCTTGTATCGCTTCTTGGCGTCGTCCCAGCCGTTCATATACCCAGTACATATTGCGGCAGGTGATTCCGTACTCGATATTTTCTCCAAAGAAGCGTTTGGTGTACTGCGCGGATTTTTGGTACAGCTCGAGTGCCCGCTCATCATCATGCTCCGCATATAAAAATCCAGCCAAGCTGTTGAGGCCCGCGGCATAATGCACATTTTCTTCCTCTCGGCACTGTTCAAAAAACTCAATGGCGAGATCCACACAGTGTTTCGCTTTTTCCGTATCATCCGCCAGCCGGTACATCGCCGCCAGATTATTATAGGTAATCGCAATTTCCTGCTCTGTATTCGGCATGGTCTGAATGATGGTCAGCGCCTTTTCCAGATACTCAATGGCCGGCTGCAAGTCTTCCAGCTCCCGATAAACCAGCGACATATTATTGAGCACGCTCGCATAGGCATAGCTCTGTTCCTCTCCGGCATGGGCATAGATCTGTTCCGCCATGTGAAACAGCTGGAGTGCATCATCAAAATTTCCCATCATGCGGCAGGTACCCGCCATATTATTGAGCACTGTCGCATACTGCACGCTGTCCGCGCCAATCTCTTGCGCTACCAGCTCTCTCGCGTGCTGAAACGAGGAAATCGACACATCATACCGGCTGATGCCGCGATACAGAGATCCCAGCTCATTATAAACAGCAATACCGATTTCCGCCGCTCCCGCCGTGTTTTCTCGATACTGTGCCTCAGCTTCCAGCAAAAATCGCTCGACCTGATCGACATCTCCTTTTGTGTAGCATTGATCGAGATTTTGATAAAATGTCTGTAGTGTCTGCTGCATAGGTATTCCTCCCATCCGCTCATCCTGTAAAAATAACAATACGAATCGCTATTTTAATTATAGGAAACATCGCTCACCCAGGTTGTGCCGGATTTCGCAACTTGTTTGCCGCTCGCTGGAAGTCGATTTTTCTGTGCAGACTAAACAGAAACAACAAATGCCATCCATCCAATCTTATTGTTTTTGCCGCAAACAGCAGTCGAGATACGGCAAAAAAAAGATGAGTACATGCACACTATAAAACGCGGTTTTCTTCTATAATAATGACAAGGATTTCAAGCACTTACCATGATTCGTTCGTTGATTTAACAATTACTTTTTTATTTATGCAGGAGGTTTATTGTATGGATAACTTTACTTTCTACAGCCCGACTTATTTCGTATTCGGCAAGGGCACCGAAGCACAGACTGGTGAACTGGTAAAGCGCTACGGCGGCCACAAGGTTCTGATTCACTACGGCGGCGGTTCCGTTAAGCGTTCCGGTCTGCTCGACCGCGTAAAGGCTTCTCTGGATGCTGCTGGTCTGGAGTATGTGGAACTGGGCGGCGTAAAGGCTTCTCCGCTGAGTGATCTGGTTTATGAGGGCATCGAGCTGGCAAAGAAGGAAAAGGTTGACTTTATCCTCCCGCTGGGCGGCGGCTCGGTTATGGACTCCGCAAAGGGCATCGCTCTGGGCGCACTGTATGACGGCGATTTCTGGGATTACTACTGCGGCAAGAAGGGTCCGGTTACCGAAGCTCTGCCGGTAGGCTGCGTGGTTACCATCGCAGCATCCGGTTCCGAAGGCTCCACCGACTCGGTTGTCACCCTCGTCACAGAGGACGGCAAGCAGTACAAGCGCTGTGCTGACGGCGACATTCTGCGCCCGCTGTTCGCTATCATGAACCCTGAACTGATGATGACGCTTCCGCCGTATCAGACTGCTTCCGGTGTCTCCGACATCTTCGCACACTGCTTGGAGCGTTACTTCTCCGACACGCCGGACTGCGAGCTGACCGACCGTATGCTGGAAGCTGTTATGCTGACCATGCTCAAGGAAGGCCGCCGCGTCATGAAGAACCCGAACGACTACGAAGCTCGCGCAAACATCATGTGGGCTGCTATGGTCGCTCAGAACAATATTACCGGTGTTGGCCGTGCACAGGATTGGGGTACCCATCACATGGACAACGAAATCGGCATCAATTACGGCGCATCCCATGGTGCCGGTCTGGCTCTGCTGTTCCCGTACTGGATGGAATATGCCATCAAGGCGAAGGGACCGGAGAAGTTTGTCAAGTTCGCAACCCGTGTCTTTGGCTGCCAGAACGATTTCGAGCATCCGGAAGTAACCGCTATGGAAGGCGTAAAGCTGCTTCGTGCATTCTTCGATGAACTGGGTATGCCGAACTCCATCAGCTCTCTTGGCGGTAAGCCGGAGGATATTCCGGGCATGGTTGAAAACATGTTCTACGGTGCACCGAACCACGGCAACTTCATCAAGCTGACGCCGGAAATCGCTGCTGAAATCTACAGCATGGCAATGTAATTTTGTCCACCATCCGCAGTATCCCTTGATACTGTTTTGGGGTCTGCTGGTATGACTGGATCATACCGGCAGACCTTTTTCTTTTTACCTTGCAAGTTCGTTTTCCGCCATTTATAATAAAAAGGATGTGATCCCCATGAACTATATCGCGGCCATCAACGCTTATGAAAATCTGTCTGCACCGGAAAACACTAGTGGTGTGATGCTAAACGGAGAAGCCATCGCAGAAAACAACACTCAGCGGCTTCTCATGCAAAGTCTGTTGCTGTCGGAACCGGAAACACCGAATGATCCGCGTCTCAAGCAGCTGCAAGAATGCCAAACCGTCTCCTGGCTGAAGAAGCTTCAGAACAATGCACAAAAGCAGCTTTGCGTGCGTCTGCCGGACGGACCGATAGAAACCTTTCTTCCCAGTCTTGCCTCAGATTTTGACCAGCTCAGCGAGTTTATGGGGTGCACGGAAGAATGGCTCCATGCGCGCGTCAAAGCCGTGTGGGACAAGCATCCGGATCTCAGCTATTACATGATTATCAGCAATGAAATGCTGTTTGAATCCATGCTGCGCGGATTATTCGACGCGGCGCAGACCTGCGGCATTGAAAAAATGTCCATCCTGCTACCGCTCGTCAATCGCTGCCGAGAGGCACAGCAGCAACATTTATTTATTGCGCAGTGCGCGATAGACTACGACATTATTTGCGATGTCGGCATTGAAATCGCCACACCGCGCGCAATTTACTTTGCCGGTGATCTCGCCAAATTTGCCGATGTCATTGTGTTTCAGGTCGATGAACTGTGCTGGCTGCTATACGGCAAGGCACAGAACAACGGCAGAAATCAATACGGTTTTCATGAAACACCGTTTAACGAATTTGACGACATCGGCATCGGCACGCTGCTCGGCGTAGCAATCACACAGGTGCGCCGCAGCAATCCGGATGTGCGCATCTGTGCCAGTGGAAAATATGTATTGACGGAAAAGGGGTTGCAGTTCTGCAAGGAGCTTGGCATCAACAGCGTCATTGCCTCCCCGCAAACCTACTCCAACACAACAAAAACAGATAAAAAAGAGGAATTCTATTGATAGGCTTAGGAACAATGATCAACGTCGGTCTGATTGTCATCGGCGGCGTTTTGGGTCTGCTGTTCGGCGGCAGACTGAACAGACGGTTTCAGGAGACCCTGCTCAAATCGCAGGGTCTTTGTCTGCTGTTTGTCGGCATCGGCGGTGCCATGGAAAAAATGCTGCAAATTTCAGACGGAAATCTATCGAGCAGCGGCACCATTATGATCGTCGTGTGCTTTGCCGTCGGTTCGCTAATCGGTGAAGCGTGCAATTTTGAAAAACGCATCGAGCAATTCGGCGAATGGATTCGCGCTAAAACCGGCAACGCGAATGACAATGAATTTGTCAATGCCTTTGTCATGACCTCTTTGACGGTCTGCATCGGTGCCATGGCGGTCGTTGGTTCCATTCAGGACGGTATTTCCGGCGATTATCACACCTTAGCACTGAAGGGCGTCATTGATATGATTATCGTCTGCGCCATGACGGCCTCTCTCGGCAAAGGCAGCATCTTTTCTGCCATTCCGGTTGCCCTGTTTCAGGGCACCATCACCATTCTGGCAAGTTTTTTACAGCCAATCATGACCGAGCAGGCACTTGCCAATCTATCTCTGACCGGCTCCATGCTGATTTTCTGTGTCGGCGTCAACATGGTCTGGAGCAAAAAGTTCAAGCCCGCCAACATGCTGCCGACCATCGTCATCGCCGTCATTTGGGCCTTGGTTGCCGCATAATCTTCAACATACATAAGCGCCAGAACCGGAAAACCGGAACTGGCGCTTTGATTTTATCTCTTTTACATGACTTATCTCTTTTTTTCAAAATACGTCTGAAATCCTTGTTTCTTCAAAACTGTCTCCGCCATCTCGGCAAAATCTCGATTTGCGCCAAGGCTAAAATTCAGCAGTCCTTCCCCGCCGCCATAGCCGATAATATCCGCGGTCTGCACGTCCCCATCATCGGTCAGCATAATCGTCAGACTCGCATAACTGCCATTACGGAAAAACAATCGCTCAAAACACAGCAAAGCAACATCTCCGCTGCCTACCTGACACGGTTTTCCAAATATCATATCCGCGTTGATTTCATCTCTCAACAGATACGCCAGATCCTCTACACTTTTCCATCGTCTTCTATTTCTCATCTGGATAATTCGATTTGACATATGCTGGCACCTCCTTGTTGTTATTTATTATATCATATCAGGCAAAAAAACGGAAGCAGGAAAATCCTGCTTCCGGTAAAACATAAGATATACTTAGTCGATGCGAGCAATAGCCTTAGCGAGAGCCTTCTTCTGCTCCATGTTAG
>ERZ808240.2716-NODE-2716-length-18668-cov-5.726267_pt1 | contig 18668 bp, 18 predicted proteins | sample MGYA00521084_ERZ808240 | MGnify/ENA primary metagenome ERZ808240 (study PRJEB31516, sample SAMN03275571) | gut metagenome | biome: mammalia-associated habitat; material: feces | host: Papio cynocephalus | place: Kenya | collected 2012-08-06 ... | reverse complement strand
AACCACCACACGCCCAAGTGGGGGTGATTATTGATACTAGTCCGTAGTCTTGCATAGATCTTTCACTTAATTGTAGTAATGGCACACAGCAGAAGAAGAATCAAGAATAAAACGCGAGGTTTATTCCTGCTCCAGTTGAAAAATCTTCTCCATTAGATGCCATTTCTGTGTCGAGGTCATGGACGGGTCGCAGCCTTGGAAACGGGCGACGTAGGCCTCCCATTCGGCCTGACGTGGGAGGGTGGCGAGGCGGGCGTTGTCTTTGACGAAATCGAAGTCATCGGTGGTGTCCATGATCATGAAGACCCGACGCTCAAGACGGTAGATCTGCATGTCGAGGATGCCGACGGAGCGGATACCGGCCTGAATCTCGGGCCAGACGTGGCGGTGGGCCTCAATGTAGTTCTCGATCATCTGGTTGTCTCCGACCAGCTCGAGGGTTTGACAATAGCGTTTCATCTTATTACAGGGATTTAAGATTGCCGTGCGTGGGTCACTTACATCCGCGCACGATGGTTGGTTGGGGCTTGGTCCGGTGCGCAGGATCAGCTTTATTGCTCACGGCAGATGGTTGAAAGTCAATGCCGTGCGTGATAGCAGCTTTCTCACGCACGAAGTATAGCAGGCTACATCCCTCCGCGCCTGACGGTAACCTCGATGGCGCCCTCCGGGAACGTGTGACGCGAGGTGCAGACGAGTACAAGGTAGCCTCCTCCGCCAGCTCCGGGCATCTTCCACGCGAGGACTCCCGGCATCCGGGAATATTTGTCAATGTAGGCCTGCACGGTCGGAAGAAAGTTCTCATCGGAGGACCTGACGGAAGACTCATCGGAAGGCTGGCCGGAAAGTCCGGAGGCAATCTCAGTGACTTCTTTATGAATATGTGAGGGCGCGCCACTGGAAACGTCCCCATCGCAGGACGTAGGGTTGACCATCCCCGGAAACATCGCGACCTGGGCGGCGAACGAGGCCCGGTAGGCGGCGGCGAAGCGGTCAAGATCCATGTCCAGGATGGCATGCCAGCAATCATCCGCAGCCTTGGCCAGCGCCTGGACTTTCGGGAGGGTGATGTCCTTCCCCTCCACCACGGAGCAGCCGGGGCGGCGAGGGAACATCGGAATCAGGCAGAGGTGCTCCTCAAGCCACGAGAGGATCCGCTCGTCCGAGCAGGTCTCGATCTTGACCGGCCAGAAACGTTGGTCGTAATAGTGGCGGGAAAGGCCGGGCACACATATTCCTATGGCATCCTGCGCCCCCGAGATCACTCCGTCCGAGCGTTCCGGATCATTCTCGAAGCAGAAGACCAGCTTCGCCAGCATCTCCGGATCCATGTTCGGAAGCTGGTACGGCCAGATCTTGCGGATGGCGTTGCGGGTCGATGTCGAGAGGCCGCAACGCTCCCTCACCTCGAATGTCGGCTCAAGTGACACGGTTATCGCCCAACCGGGCGCAAGGCAAGACACGTACGGCTGGTCGATCCACGTCCCCGCAAGGTCCAGTCTGGTCGGGATCGAGGACTCCGACTTCTTCAGATCTGTGCTGGAACGGGCAGCCAGACCCTCGGACGGACGGCGCTGGAGGACGACATATTCAATCCCCCTTGACTCGCAGAAGCGGCGCTTGTCCTCATTGGAGCCGTCCTCATTGACCACGAATATGTCCGGTCTCAGTTCCTCTACCGTCGGCACGAAGTCCATTATTCCGTGCCCACGGTTGATGAACGCATCCTTCACATAGCGGATCGACTTCACCATGAAAAGCCGTTCCCGCTCACTATAGACGGTCTTATGGTGCTTGTAGTCAAGGATTGTCGCGTCGGACCCGATGCCGACATAGAGATCCCCGTAAGCCGAAGCCTCCCGGAAAAACTCCACATGGCCGCTATGCAGGAGGTCATAGCAGCCGGAAACGAATACTTTCTTTTTTGGCATATAATATATTTCGGCTGGCGGTCAAGCCCGAATAGCGACAGCCAGCAATGATTTTATTCTTTGAATGTCTACCTCTCAGCCCTAACAGGGTTATGGAGAAAGTCCTCGTAGGCGAGACGGATACCGTCCTCCAGTTCAGTCCTGTAGGTCCAGCCGAGGGCCGCCGCCTTGGAGACGTCAAGGAGTTTGCGAGGGGTGCCGTTCGGTTTGGACGGGTCCCAAAGTATCTTGCCATCGTAGCCGACGACCCTGGCGACGAGGGTCGTCAGTTCCTTGATCGTTATCTCCTTACCTGTGCCGGCGTTGACCGTCTCGTTGCCGGAATAGTTGTTCATCAGGAAGACACACAGGTTGGCGAGATCGTCCACGTAGAGGAACTCCCTCAATGGAGATCCGTCACCCCAGCATGTCACCGACGGGGCGCCTGACATTTTGGCCTCGTGGAAGCGCCGGATAAGCGCAGGAAGCACGTGGGAGTGGGTCGGATGGTAGTTGTCGTTGGGGCCGTAGAGGTTCGTGGGCATAACCGAGATGTAGTCCGTGCCGTACTGACGGTTCATGAACTCGCAGTACTTCAGGCCGGATATCTTGGCCAGGGCGTACGCCTCGTTGGTCTTCTCCAATGGGCCGGTCAGGAGGCAGGACTCCCTCATCGGCTGCGGGGCCATGCGGGGGTAGATGCATGACGAGCCGAGGAACTCCAGCTTGCGGCAGCCGTTCCTCCACGCAGAATGGATGACGTTCATCTCCAGGACCATATTCATGTACATGAAATCAGCCTGTGCCTCGTCGTTGGCGACTATCCCGCCGACCTTGGCGGCGGCGAGGAACACATATTCAGGCCTCTCGGCCTCGAAAAAGGCCTCCACGGCCCGCTGGTCGCAGAGGTCAAGCTCTCCGTGCGTCCTCAGGACAAGGTTGTCGTAGCCCTGCCGGCGCAACTCCCTGACTATAGCGGAGCCAACCATCCCGCGATGGCCGGCCACATAGATTTTCGCGTTCTTCTCCATCATTTCACTATGCCCTTTTCAAGATATTCTACAAGATTCATCTTGCGCACGTCCTCAGCCGCGCCGTCAGCGGCCACCTTGCGCATGTCGTGCCCGACCATGATGCGGACGAGTTCCTCGAAAGTGGTCTTCTGAGGGTCCCAGCCCAGCACGGCCTTCGCCTTGGTGGGGTCTCCCCAGAGGTTGACCACGTCCGTGGGGCGGTAGAAGTCCGGCGACACCTCGACAAGCACACGGCCGGTCGCCTTGTCCACGCCCTTCTCCTCAGCACCCTCGCCGACGAACTCAAGCTCGATCCCGGCCTCGTGGAACGCCCGCTGGCAGAACTCACGCACACTGTGCTGGACGCCGGTCGCGATCACATAGTCATCAGGCCTCTCATTCTGAAGGATCAGCCACATGCACTCCACATAATCCTTGGCGTACCCCCAGTCACGCAGTGACGAGAGGTTGCCGAGGTAGAGCTTCTCCTGCTTTCCCTGACGGATCCGCGCGGCAGCGAGAGTGATCTTCCTTGTGACGAACGTCTCACCGCGACGTTCGCTCTCATGATTGAAGAGTATTCCGTTGCAGCAGAACATGTTGTAGGCGTCGCGGTACTCCCTGACAATCCAGTACCCATACTGCTTGGCGACGGCATACGGACTGTAGGGGTGGAACGGGGTGTTCTCATTCTGGGGCACCTCCTCAACCTTGCCGTAGAGTTCGGATGTTGAGGCCTGGTACATCCTGCATGTCCTGGCTAGTCCGGCCTGGCGGATCGCCTCAAGGATGCGAAGTACACCGGTCGCATCGACATCAGCCGTGAACTCCGGGGAGTCGAACGACACCTGAACATGGCTCTGCGCCGCAAGGTTGTACACCTCGTCCGGACGGACCTTGTTCATAACCTGGATCAGGCTCATCGAGTCCCCCAGATCGGCGTAGTGAAGATGGAAATTAGGCTGCCCCTCAAGGTGCGCGATCCGCTCGCGGTAGTCCACCGATGACCGGCGGATCGTCCCGTGCACGTCATACCCCTTCGACAGCAGCAACTCGGCAAGGTACGAGCCATCCTGGCCCGTGATGCCGGTGATTAGGGCGGTTTTCATTTATTAGTGAATATTTTAGATTGAATACTGACATTAGTCTCCGCGAATGTCTGCCGCACATCCATCAGTGGCCAATTTTGGAGATCTGCATAAGAGTCAAACACATAGTTCCCACTCAACCAACACCGACCAATCATCATTCGCTTTAGGTAGTAATTCATCATACTTTTATCCATGAATCAGCATACATATCCATTTCACAATCCCTATTCAGCCATGGTTTGGGTACATAAACTCTGTTCACCTGTTTATTGAGGAATGCCGCCCACCACGAGAAGGAACTATTTGCAATGATCAAATCCTCGCAATGCGTCATAAGGAACATATCCCAACAACTGTTCTTACCAGTGTTTCCCGACACAAACAGCATATTATGTCCTTCCATCAAAGGCGAGAGGTTCTCTCTACACCAATCCATATCGTTTGAGAAAATAAAGAACGAATGTTCCTTGCCATCGCTCACCACGTCCTTTATTGCCTTATGGTAATACTCAGCATTACAGATACCACGGAACTCCGGTTCATTCAAATAGTCACCTCTACGCACATGCAAGCCAACAGATTCAGTTTGTTCCATCTTTTTGATTAGGCTAGTATTATACTCATTAGGAACGGGGTGCATAAAAACCTCCTGAAGTTCCGTCTTGATCTCTGTAAAATAATGAATAGACTGCCAATAGCCCTCATAATAACAATCCCCTTCACGTTCCAAAGCCTCCTTGTCAAAAGTGTAGTTCATACTATACGAAGAAATATACTCTGTCTTTCTCCTGGGCAACACTTTGCGTCCTAAACGCGATAGCACATAATTGGGGATCCAGTACGATATCTTTGCCAACTGCCGAAATCCTGCCACTGGCATATTCGCATTCGGGAACACTTTATCAATCTCATAACCGTTATGAAGATTAATTCCCTTATATTTTTTGAAGAAGATAGTATGGTAATGTTGTGTGTCTATATACACTTCCTCGTTTGGATGTTTATGCTTCAATGCCATGGCAAACGCATACTGCCACATCTGATTACCAAGCCCTCCAGTAATGTTTACAATCTTCATTTATATGTTCGTTTTCAGATATTGATCCACAACTTTTTTGTTTACTCTCACAAAGTCTAGTCTATCCCGCAATGCCTCTCTTGTGTTGTCTGTATATGGTTTAGTTATCACTCTCGAAATCTTTTCCGCCGCTATCTGAGGATCTCGGCTGATAATAGCACTATTTTGGAGACCCTCTAACTGCGCTGCTGCGTCTCCTACCGGCACACTGAACACCGGCTTATTGAGTGCCAGTGCCTCACGTATGATGTTTGGCGACCCCTCTTCATCACTAGTCAGCAGCAGGAACTCACAGGCATTGATGTAATACTGAACCTCTTGAGGCCTCACTCCACACATTATGAGCAATGAATAGTTCCCTCCTAAGCATTCGACAACCGACTCTGCTATATCTTTCCGTTTGATGCTAGTGTTACTGACATCAGAAAAAAGTACATACTTCTTGAAATAGTCCAGACCAAGGTGATCAATAGCATTCTTTTTATCCATAGGGAGGAATGCACTATAATTCACGCCAAGCGGTTGAACGAACCCTCTTTTCTGTATTCGTGAATCCAAACACTTCGGCACATAGGCTATCATCTCAGAAGCAACAAAACCAAAACCATCAAAAATATAGATACATAAGAACGACGCTTTCTGATTAAGTCTAATCTTCAGACGTTCCTTCCATCCTTTGGCGGTCTTCAAGGCCTTGGCATGAATGTCCGTTCCATGAAATGTAATCAGTTTCTTCACACTTACCCCCAACAAAGCAAACCATATCATCAAAGCGTACACTCCACCAAAATGGATGTGTACAATATCATATTTTTTTGCTGTCAGACGAATTTTACGCAGAGTAGAAAGCCTATTATTGAAAGGCAAGAACTCAACCTCCTCAATACGTTCATCCTGAGCCAACGCATCACGCATTCTGTACATGATAGGATTCCCCACCCCCATAGCGTTCTGTCGCTGATTAGAAACTAAAAGAACTTTCATTATTCCAAGACCTTCTGAATGGATTTCTTAACAAACGCCAATCCCTTGCAGAAAGGGTTCTTCTGTTGGCGCGCCCATCGATTTGCGTACTCATTAAAGATGTCCTCACCCGTGAGTTGATACATTGCCTGCATCTGAGCGACATGTAGATTGTGATAAAACGGGCTTGCAATCAAACCATCAAGACTATACATACTCCAATACGGACATCTAAATTTAGGCAATATTTTAACAAGAGAATTCATAGTCCGGCACAACGCTTCTTTATACTTACCGTGATCTCTTGTTACAAGTACATAGTCGTACAAGCCCCACCAAGAGAAGATAAAACCATTCATCACCAATCCTTTGAAAGTGTATTCCATTAAATAGGCATCATCTCCCTTGTACTTGGTCGTTCCACCTTCCTCTAATGGCAACAGCATATAATCAATCGCCATTTTGGCAGCATCCAAATACCTTTGCTCATGAGTATAAACGTATGCACGCACAAATAAAGATGCTCCTTCGCCTTGCGCCATAGCACTGTAAGGTGTTTGAGGACAATAGTGTGAAAAATTATTCCAACGTCCATCACCATCCTGATGCTCCAATGCCCATCGCGCGCATTGCATGAACTTATTAATGTAACGCTCGTCCTTAGTCTGTATATATAGGTCATAACAGCCAAGGCCGTACTGAAATATTGCTACTGGGAAATAGGTAAACTTGCCACCTTCAAGATTGAGCATTGGTAGGTCTTCATTGTCTAATAGTTCAGGCATCTTCGTTACTTTCTCAATCATGTTGTTGTAGTAACCACGAATCTCATCCTTTGTAAAGAATTTACCTATTCCCTGATTCACATGCCATACGCTCTTGCCTGTCAGCATGAGATACCACCTCTTAATTTGATACATCGATACCGCCATTATAATAGCCTCATATATGTAAGGCCATCCTTTCCTCTCGTTCTGTATAGTTCGAAGCCATTACGTTCATAATAGCGCCTTGCCCGCAGATTACCAGTTTTCACGGATAGCAAACATAGCTTACGTCCTTTGGCTTTCATGATAGCAAGATATGCCTCCATCATTTCCTGTGCATAACCTTTTCCTCGACTTTCCGGAAGTACACATACAGAGAGAAGATCGCCTCGCTGGTTATTCAATATATGTTCATATTTATCATTTACTATTGTCCAATCATTCTGCGATGGTCTATGCTTCAGTCTCGTTGTTATCTTGTGCAATGCCTGCTTATTGCCGGAAAGCATAAGTAATACTGTTTTCCAAAATACCCTGAATTTGTTATGTCTCATAAAGTTCCGCATCTGGTCATCCTTATCCATATAATAGCCCATGCAAAAACCAACGATTCCTTTCTCTTCATCATCCGCCACCAAGAATAATTCCGGGACATCAGTAATATATTCTAAATAAAAGGAAATCAATAAATTACCCCCCCCCCCACCATCAAATTTTCAAACCGACACAATTGAGACAAATAACTTTCTGGGAAACAGATGCAATGTACTCTGGCTATCGCAGGTAAATCATATTTTGTTGCTTGTCTAATCATAATAGTTATTTGAAGCAGTTAAACAAGAGTTCCTTGTCGAACATATTATACTCGTTGTTTATATTTCTTAATCTCAATGCCTTAATCATACAATCGGCCAAAGCATCATGGTCTTCTATGTTGCAGTAATAGCCATTTATTCCTTCCTGAATAACATCCTTGATAACTGCAACACAAGTAGTACTTACGATAGGTCGGTTGAAGCATTGAGCTTCCAACACCACATTAGGGAAACCTTCCATTCGAGAAGGCAGAACGAACACGTCACAATGCTTTAAGAACGGGTATGGATTACTTTGAAAGCCCCAAAACTTGAAGTCCTCCAATCCTTCTGCCTTTGCCACAAGTTCTTGGGCATATTCTGACACATTACGTCCGACGATATTCATGCAAGCATTTGGAATAGCCGCTTTGACTTTTGGCCACGCTGCTTCTAGTACATCAATGCCCTTTGAATATGCTATATTGCACACATTCAAGAAGTTTATTTCTTTTGTACAGAATGGGTTCCGTGATCCCTCAGCAGAGGCCCGCACATAAACGACATCTACAGGATTATTGATGGCTACCACCTTGTCTTCCGGCAGGCTATAATACTCTATAAGTTGTTCCCGCATTTCCACATTCTGAGCTATGATTACTTTCGCAGACCTCAGCAACCTCTGATTGACGGACTTAATAACAGCCATCTTCAAACCGGCAACTCCTTTTAACAGTTTGTTTTTAGGCATATTCGGGATGCGGACAACAATCGGACATTTTGTCATCTTTGCCGCAAGCATACCTACTATGCTGACATGTTCCCGACTTGAGAAATAGATGCTATTTGGATGGGCTTTCATGAATGTTATCAATTTTGGTATAGCACTCATAACCCGTCCGCATCCCAAACTAATCATTTTAAACTCTGGTTCAATCCAATCGAGCATCTCACCTTTACGATAGCCCAAATTTATGAACTCAACATCAAAGCCTTCCTTCTTTAGTAATCTAGCAATCGTGATACTGACACGTTCGGCACCACCTGCAGATAAGTCAGGTAATAGAAAATAAACGCTCATACGTTAAATAAATTTAATCGCAGCATTCCGAGATTTAAGTGAATCGTAATGAATACAAAATATCATGAACATAAAATATGTCTCTTTACCGTAATAACTTACACTGCCATAATCCATAATTAAATTCATGAACAAGAATATCAACATCATCACCGCAGCAGGGTCTTTCTTAACATATCTAAGTTCCATTTTAATCAATTTGAAATAAATCCAATAAACAATATATAATCCAACAATACCACCGCACGCTGCAATCTCAGCATAATTACAATGTAAATAACAAAATCTCCCAGTGTGCTGTAAAGCCAGTAACACACCATTTCCTATGCCTATACCCAAAATTGGTGTTTTAAGAAACTGCTCGAATCCTATATACCGATAATATGCTCTAATCATTGAGGACGAGTCCGCCTCACTCTTCCCTGTCAAAGAAGGCATCATCTCATCCATTCTCTCTATTGTGCCTGCAAATATTCCGGATTTCGCAATAAAAAAGGAAACAGCAATGATCATAAACACATATCCTATTATTGTAAGGAGCTTATTGGAGTTTTTCTTTTTTGAATTAGAATAAAACACTGATAAAGCTATTACCCCAGCAACAAGCATAACGAATGCTTTTCTAGAACCAGAGCTAGCCACAACTAGCAGACACGGCAAACATAGCAAAATATCTAAAACATTTAATCTCTTCTTAAACAGATAATATGCAATAATAATTGAAGAGCTGCAAGTCATTGCAACGGTGTTTATATTTGCGAATCCATTCTCGAGACGCTCACCCTCTTCTATGGTGTCTTGTAAATTATCTATTCCATAAAAAAAGAATGTATAGATTGAGAGAAAAAAGCCTCCCCACATAATAATTGTGAGCAATCTATCAACACCTGAATTCTTATAACATTCATATAGAAGTGAAAATGCTATTAGTAATTCAAAAATAGTCAGTCCCTTTTCTACTGCATAATCTGGATTCCAAGCCCATAATGCTGACACGAAACAGTATAAACTTATCCAAAGCATATACCTGTGAAACAATCCGATTCTCGTAAAAATAGGTTGCTTTGAATGTGCCGCATTTAAGGCAAAAATCAAGAGAACCAGGGCTACCATGAAGTATACGCCCATTGCGTCATTAGAAAACACAACGAAAGAAAGATACAATAACGTCGCAAGAAAGTCCTTTATGTGTTCAAGTATTGGCAATTTCCTCTGAAACAAACTTATCATGTAACTATTCTTTAATCATTCTATTTAATTGGCAGCGTCAGCCACCCTCCGAAAATCGCATCCCATTCTTTCGGGGTGAATTTTTCGAAACCGCTGGAATCGAAGAAGGTATATTCTCCGAAGTAAACCTTGCCGTCTACGCTGTATAAATCTATTCTCACATGTGGAATGCCCTTGGATAATTTTCCGGCCACACGTTTCATTTCGTCAAAAGTTGAAGGCAGAGTAGGGGTTACAGGGTTGTTCAGACCACCTTGAGTGAACGGAAGATGATTGCCGTCCATGTCGAAATAATCGAAATACGTTCTGTGTCCCGAGAACCTTTCGCTTGCCACAAGAAATACTTTCGGTTCTCCGTTGAAACAGTAGAACTTGTAGTCCCGCAGCTCACCGTTTTCATCAACCATGAACCTCTCGGCCAATATCCGAGGCTTCACATTCTTGTAAGGCCATTCCTTAAGATGTCGGTAAATGCTGGCTCTCATGGAAACATTCAGGCGTTTCTCACAGACCGCCTTGTCCAGGTTGTTCTTGTCCTTGCATATAACCACACCTCCACCTCCACCACCATTGGTGGTTTTAAGGACAAACCGTTCCGGAAGCATGTCAAAATCTATATCCTCAAACCTGTCCCAGATTCCAAGAGTCGGGATAATATAATCTTTCCCGAGGATTGTTTCTGCAATCTTCTTCGCTTCGTATTTATCGACCATCCTTGTATACTCCGGCTTTCTGTTGTACAATTTCAGCCACTGGAGTTTCTCGTTGAATGTTTTTGGACTTCTCAGATTAAGGCAATACCCCATCCTCAAACGGAACATGATTTTCAGATACAAAGCGTCTGGAAGCCAAGTCAAGAAGTGTGTGAGAACCGCCAGTCCGAGCTTTTTCGGTTCTTTAAAATAGCTTATTATGTTTTGCATATGAATATTAAATTAGGCGGTGACCTACAATAGGCTCAATCTTTTTGCAAGTCTTTGAACTGCCATATCGGTACGTCCATCAATATCCAACAGAGGGTTATACTCGACAAAATCAATAGAATCCACCTTGTCTCGATTCAAGATCAAGTCCAAAAGATCGTACAAGGATTCTTCGGATATTCCATCAGGTTCGGGCACTCCAGTGCCGGGAGCTATTGACGGATCCAGTATGTCAATGTCCAAACTGACATGGATTTTCCTGAAACGAGACATGAATACACTTATCTTTTCCAAGGTCCCCGACATGCTGGTGTTAATGAAATCGCTTGATATCTTTGAAATGCCCCGCTCATTGATCAGTTCCACCTCATAAGGATCCAGACTTCTCGCACCGACATAGAGTATGTTCTTGAGTGGAAGAATATTCGTTGTGTATCGCCCCACATACTCTTGGGAGCCGAATCCCATCAAATATGCCATATGCATTCCATGAATATGGTGGCTCAAGGAACGTTCCGCTATATTGCAGTCACCGTGGGCGTCAAGGTAGATGACTCCAACTTCGGGATTGTATTTCAGGACACCAGCTATAGAGCCCCATGAAACAGAATGATCGCCTCCAAGAGTGATCACCTTGATGCCGGACGATAATGCGGAATGCACAGACTCGCACAATGTCCTGTTCACTTCGTCAATGATAGGAAAGAAGGGCATCAAAGTGTCACGTCCTTTCGCATCAATTGAAATAGGCACTCTGATATATTCTGGAACACCTTCCATTTCGAAGATTTCCGCCAGACGTAATGCTCCTGCGTCTGTGCCCTTTTTACAGGCGCCATACCATTGAGGAACCACAATGTACTTCATATATTCTTCTGATTTAAAGCAAACAACATCTTGTCCCTGTGCGACTCGCAGCCGATGTGATTGAGGACGGACGTGAGTTTCCGTCCCTTTATGAAACTTGGGAGAAAGCCGAGCGAGTACAGTTTTTTGGTGACACGGCTGCCGTATGGTTCGAGGATGGACAATTCTCCCTCCGAGCATTTTTCGTAGTAAGTCCGAAGACGCTCATTAAGCAGAGCCTGATCACAGATAATGTGGTTGAGAGCTCCCAACTCTTTCTCAAACTCTTCCCGGTCTTCACCGTGGAGCAAATTCACGGATGCGGTCTCGTCACACTGCGAGTATGGATAAAGAGCAAATCTGACCGCTCCGCCGGAAAAGTCCAGACCTACCATGTAGCCTTGGTTCCAAAAACAGTTTCTGAGCGACTCCTCGTCAAAGCAGAAATTGCCCAACCCGTAGAATATAGGCTTTCCGTTATAGACTTCATACCCCGAATAGCAATGCTGGTGGTGATTGACCACAGCGTCAGCTCCCGCGTCAATAAAGAATCGGTAGGCTTCCACCATACGAAGCGAGGGCAGTTGGAAGTGCTCGTGGCCACCGTGTACGATGACCAAGACATGGTCGGCATTGGCTTTCGCCTCTTTGATCTGGTAGAACTGCCTGACCGGATCCAACGGGTTGGCACCGGCCTCAGTGTCCGTGGCGATTGAGAACTCATGCTCGCAACAGTTGATCACTGCAAGCGTCTCTCCATACTTATTCAGATACAAGACTTTTCCAGCGTCCTCCAGATTGTCTCCGACTCCAACCACATCAAGCCCCTGATTCCGGCAGCATTCAACGGTCCTTCGAAGCCCCTCCTCCCCATAGTCAAGAATATGGTTGTTCGCCAGAGTCACTCCGGTGAAGCCGGCATACCTGACCGCCTCGGCCGCCTCTTCCGAGCATTTCAGATTAGGTCCACATTTAGGGATGGACTTGAAACCATCCTCCACGACAGGACTTTCAAAGTTGAAAAACGAGCAGTCAGCTGACTTGATGACATCGCGGAGCCCCTTCGGGAACACCTCCGTAAACCGCTTTTCTTCCATCATTTTGGCGAGTCTCGCCATCGGAGCGAAGTCGCCGGCTATGAGAATATTCATTTACCTTTTGAATTGGGATTTCAGATTCAAACATATATGCCTTTCCTCGGGGAATAACATCAAGACCACGAAATAGATACAAACGCAAAGCATTATGTACAGCGATTGCGTTCCAAGGCTCGAAGAGGATGGCAAAAGAAGCACAAGCATCATGGCGCACGCCGCCAAAGACGAGGGAAGAATATTCAAGAACATTCTTCCTATGTCCATTTTAACCGCCACACGCATCAGCATCAACTGAACCACGACCAGTTCCAGACGGACAAGAGATCTCGCGGCGCACAAAGACTCAAACCCTTTGTTTACGAATATCATGATGACAGGGATGAGGGCCACGATATGAAGCCATTGGGCAAGCACGGAGAGTTTTGGCTTGCCTATCGCCCTGTACACCTCGCTTGCATAATGGCCCAGAACAATGGTGACCGCACTTGTAAGGCCCCACAATCCTATGAACCCTGAGGTCTCCAGCCATTGGTCGCCAAGAAGTATCTCCGTGATCAAGTCGCGGAAGAGATAAATCCCGACGCCAAGGGGAATGACCAAGATGCCGACCAGTTTCTGGAATTTGAAAAACATGTCATTGAACCCATCCCTGTCATTCTGAAGTCTCGACAATGATGAAAAGAGGACTGGAGTGGTGGCCGCGGTGATTATCGATGTGATCTGGGCGACGGTACTCATTGATGTGCGGTACAGGCCAAGGTAGTGTTGGCTCAACATTGTTCCCACTATAAACAGGTCAATGTATGACGTGAGCCAGATGCTGACAGCCTCCAGCATCGACCACATGGAGAAAGAGAACATCTCCTTGAACCTCTTGACACTGAAGTACCATCTCGGCTTCCATTTGGATTTTATCGTCAATAACAGGGCATTCGAGAGATTTAGGCAAATCATTCCGATTATCAAAGCCCAATAACTTCTGGTGATGAAGGCAAGGGGAATGGTAACGGCAAGAGGAATAAGAATCCCTATCAATCTCACGCCGAAGAGTGTCCTGAAATCAAGATCTCTCTTGAACAGCGCCATCTGTATGCTCGAAAAAGCCGATAGCGGAATACATACGCACGACACGGCTATCACGAGTCCATTCCCGTCACAGCCTACAAGCCGGGCTATCGGAGATGAGTAAACTGTAATGAACAACCATATCGCCAACGACATTATCAAGTTTGACCAGAACGCCACCGACGTGGACTTATACTTGTCATCATCATTATCGAATTCGTGTTGGATGAGATACTTCTGAAATCCCGCATCTGTGAATATTTCCGCAAAGGAAATCACCATCTGCGCTGTAACAAGTACCCCAAACGCTTCCGGGGCAAGAAGTCTCGCCAACACCATCGTGGTGATAGGCGAGACAAGTTTTGCCGCAATTTCGGCCATCGCCGACCACTTTGTGGCGGAGACAACCTTGGATTTATCTAACCGTGCCATCAGCCCGCATCATTCCATTCATGGCGATTATGCTTGTAAGGCCATTGCCACAACAGCACCGGAGTTGTAATGGCATTCGGATTTCCGATTGCCGGTACGAATCCTTTCTGTCAGGCAAGTGGACAGGAATGAAACGATGGGGTGTATGAAACTTGAAATTGCCCCTAAGGCGATTTTACGGGCAGAATAGTCAATGCTAGCTACCCCCCCCCTAAGTAAGTTTTTAATATTCATATCGTTGTGTTTATTCATTTCACGTTTTGCGTAAATAAAAGTGACCGTACCCAAAAGCAATCTGCTTATAAAGACGGTAAGCGCTGCCCCGATATATGAGAGACCGCTTACAAGAGGGTATGACATCAACATCCCGATTGCAGAACAGATTGCGGTGATGTTGCGCAACTCCCTTTCCCTATGGACAAGTATCAGATAGTTTGTTCCGTAAGTGTTTGACATCACCAAGAATATCATGGAAATCGCAAAAATTCTGAGCACTGTCACCGATTCCGAAAAATCAGGAGACAGGAATATTCTGATTATCAGTGGTGCCGCCGCGAACAGAAGCAAAGCTATGATGCAACCGGTAAGCATATTCATTCTTGCAAACATGCCCGCCTTGTCTATCCGCCTTGACAAAAACGGAAAGAATGCCCTTGAAAGCACATTATGGAAATTGGATGCCACCGAGACGAACTTGTTCCCTCCGTCATATATTCCGCTTGCCGCCGGCCCGGTGACAGCGCCGAGGAGCATGGTGGAGAAACTGTTGTAAAGGTTCGGCATCAGATTGTTAAGAAACACGTCAGCGCTGCCCTTCATTGTTCCCCAGATATCCTTGAACCTTGGCTTCATGAGACAGTATCCCCATCTCCTTAGTATCATCCACATCGAGACTGCTCCACAGACAAGATAACCTGCTGAAGTCAGCAGCGGTTGTACAATATAGTCGCCTTCCTCCCGGATGCAGGCGAAGACCAATACTGTGAAGATGAATTTAACCGCCAGATTGAAAATCGTCGTGTACTTCATCTTTTCCAACGCCTGGAAGAACCAATCCGGAAACAGGATGTGCCCCGGCACCATCAAGAAAGTCACCAATATGATATCATAGTCTTCCCTGAAAGACGGAATCAACAGAATACATCCAACGAGGACAAAGAACGACATGAACGTCAACAGAAGCCTTGCCCACAAAACATTGGAAAAAATCTCGGAGACCTTCGATCTCTCCTCCCTGTTCTGGGCCACATCCCTTGTCGCCGTGTAGGTGAACCCCCAATCCACGACAGTCTGCACCCAGCAGATGATGGCCGACGCGAACGCTATCTTCCCGAATCCGTTTGTGCCGATAACCCTTGCCAGATAAGGCATGGTGATGAACGGAAAGACGTACCCGGCTACCTGCAGCAATGTAAGGTAGCCGATGTTCCTCACCACGGTTTTTCCATCACGGCTTTCACGGATCTTGCCAGCGATGATCTTTAAAGAGGACATTTATTATTGAGCAAAGATTAGATATGGACTATTGCCCTGCCATGATCGACTTGCAGGATTACCCAATAAGAAACCTTCCGATTCTTGTCCTAAGCGACAGATCCGTGAGTATCAATGACAAGGCTATTGTCACAACTGCTGCCACCCATGGGAGTGCATAAGGATTGATACACTGTGCCATGTCAGTCTTATAGTAGAGATACCTTAATATGAACTGCTGGAAGATGTAGACCCCATAGCAGTAGCCGCTCAACCTGATCAACAGTTTGTTCCCGTCAATCTTGTTCTGGATTTTATGAATATTTGCGATTCTGTAAAGCATATACACTCCAGTCACCGAGATAATTATATTAACCAGACCATTCAGACCAAACAGGAATCCCTTCTCTATGAGTGTAGTGGCCTCAATATTGTCCTTGATGAACATACTTGCGCTGAAGGCCGTGAGGAAAAGTATAGCAGGAAGCCACATGTTCACTATCGGTAGTTTGATTCTTTTCGAACCCATCATAAACCCAACGTAAAAGAATAGATAGTAAGTAGGGACACTGCCAATGCCTAACGGCAACTTGAACAATAGATTGTAAGTGGCGCATACAAGAAAGACCAACATTAGCCACGGTTTGCATAGCTTGTTTTTCTCAAGCATGTAGGTGATCACAAAGCACCAGAAAATCATCGGCAGAAACCATAAATGACCTATACCATTGATTATTAACCATATACCCCCCCCCTATGGTGCTGATATCAACATTTGGCTGGTAGTAAAACATCAACCAATAGGCAATTCCGAATATGTAGCAGGGGAGAAGAACCCTTTTCGCCTTTCGAACAACGCAACTGTTGAAGCATAATCTTTCCGGATGTTTCTTGAGGGTGTGGCCAAACAACAAACCACTGATAAGCACCATGGATTGAAGCTGGAAACCGTGTGTAGACATGCCAAGCCAATCATACAATGGAATGTCCGGGAATGAATCGAAAGGCTTCTCCCACCCTCCAGTGTAGATGCAGAGCGCATGGTACACTACCAAGAAAAATATCAAGCCGAGGCGCATCAGCACCACGTCCATCAGCATTGGTTTATTTTTCATGCGATTATCTGTTATTTTGATTTTTAAAGGTCACACATGACCACTAACATTAACTTTTCACTAAAATAGGGTCGGCTATTCTATTATTCACCTATTCGGAATTAACCTAAAAATCCACTTACTAATTTCACCCCGAACTGCTTTTCTTTGTTAAGATCTATTTTCAAGTCCTTTCTCCAGTCTCCTATCCATTTGTTTACTTTACCGGAAACCGGGTCAGGATGAGTTTGAACTCTGCCACTATTGATTGTGTAGTTAATAGCTATAGATTGTGTCTTTTGATCCTTTTCAAGACTGTTCTCTGTCTCATAACCCTCAGGTGCTGGACAACCAGATTCAATCAGATGACTCATCATCATTGGTGTAATATCATTCAGAGATAAACATTTTTTGTGAATACCGCTCTCTGTACGATATTCCCTCGAAGTTATCTTACTCTGATAGCAAAGATCTCCTTTCTTATAATAGTCATCTACTATCAATTGGACTTCTGATGGTAATATATAATTCGGTCGATTACAGAGATTATAGCCACCTTTCTTAAGTATTGTTCTATAGTCGAGTCTCTTATTTCCATGCACCTTAACACAACTATTAAAAGCATTGTATGAGAATTGTCTTGAATCATCGATTTTTCTGGCAATCCTTGCCAGAGCATCATCTTGCCAAAGAGTACTACCATATGAGAACTTTCGGAAGATAGTCTCGGAATCTTTCCGAGTATAGCTAAAACTATATACAAGGCTCTTTAGTTCCTCTCCATTTTCTATCCGATATGCAAATCCCTTCTGTGCACCAGGACGCTCAAATGGTTGCAGTCCTATACTTGACAGTTTAGTGCCCCAAAATGTCTCCCCTAATTTGCCGTGTTTCATCGAAAAATCGTATGTTGGCACGCAATAAATGTAGCCAATATATGGCTTATTTTCGACTTTGCAGACATATTCGGTTCCGCCTTTGGGAATATCGCACATAGCGAAGAAGAGTGCCACATCAATATCGCTTGTCAAATCCATCATATCTGTCTGAAGACCATAATGTTGAGCTAGTCCGACATAATCTATATGGTAATTATTAGATTCAAAAAATCTCAACTGTGGTAAATGCAGAAGAAAATTCCTAAATTCCATAATCTTCAGATGTTGGATGAATAGTTCAAATTCATCTTTCTCTTGCCGATAGAGAGTTGGCAGGTTCTTAGGATAATCTCGTCCCTGTCCACGAAAAAGATATGCATAATCTATAGCAATAGGTAGTAGTATATATTTGCCAGAAGACACACGGATGCGTTCAAATTTTCCTTCGGGTGGTAATACGCTTGGATATTTACAGTTCAATTCGTCATGAGATAGACGAGACTTTTGGAAGAGACTTACAGCCTCTTTTAGTTCCCATGGACTATCGAAGTGCATCTCTGGTGGCATAAAGCACCATGGCGTTACGATTGTTGTATCATTACTCATTGTGTGGTTCGGGGGCAATTGGTTAGTGGTCAATTTTTGGACTAGGTTGTTAGTGGTCAGTTAGTGGAGTCAAAGACATAGCTATCTGTTAGTGGTCAATTTTTGGACCCGGCTCAAAGCCAGAGGCATAGCGTCCGCGCGACCTGTCGCCAGATCAATAATTGTCCATTTTTAGTAAACTACCATTCTACCGTCCCGTTCATTTTTAGGACGTTAGGAGGTTCGTGTTTTTATGGGTTTCTTGATTTTTTCGGATCAGGCGGTTTGGGCTATTGCCTCCGCTTGTCTTGGCTTGTAGTTGCAGGCGATCATCGATGCGTGGTCAGT
>ERZ808240.2714-NODE-2714-length-18678-cov-7.125758_pt1 | contig 18678 bp, 17 predicted proteins | sample MGYA00521084_ERZ808240 | MGnify/ENA primary metagenome ERZ808240 (study PRJEB31516, sample SAMN03275571) | gut metagenome | biome: mammalia-associated habitat; material: feces | host: Papio cynocephalus | place: Kenya | collected 2012-08-06 ... | reverse complement strand
AAACCCTGTGGCAGAAATTAGGTCGTAGTGTTACAAAAAAGCTTGACCACAACAATTTATATATTTTGATTCACGCTAGGAGACGGCAAGATTCACGGCGGACCATTGACCTGTTGGTAACCAATCCACGTATAACAGAGTGGCCAAGGCCGGGGACTGTTAGTCTGAGGTTCTACCTCTGTACCCAGTGTTAAAATTTAATGAAAGGAAAAGTTTGTGGTGATTTTTGTGAATTTACTCTTGACAAAGGTCACTTCATAACAGGTGTTTATTTTGAACAATGTAATCAAGAAAATATGCTTGGTAATACTAGGGCTTCTGCAAGGAACGCTTGGTAGTTACTTAGCATTACTGGGGTGGGCGTTTGCTTTTCCTGAAACTTCTCCCGGCACAAAAGATTATGTAGAGGATATGTCTTTTGTACCATTTGGATATTTTATTATGTTCGCATGGTTAGCCATAATGATAACTGCAATAAATAGATAAAAAAGTTCCCTAAATCTTGTTGAATATAGGGAACTTTTTGCATATAATAGTATAAAAAAGTTCCCTAAAGGAGTGAAAGTATGAATTCATTTAATGAGATTCAGGCGTTATTGCAGGATAAAGCTGATATTCAGGCAAGAATTAAATTAATACCATACGATGGAAATCCGGAAGTGAAAGAAAATGCAAGCGGAAAATATTTATATATAAGAAAACGTGTCGGAAGCAGACTTACATCCACATATGTCGATGTATATTCGGAAGACCTTTATCAATTGCTTTTACGTAATGCCAAGGAATTGAGGGAATTAAAAAAATCATTACGTAAGATCGAAAAGAGGCTTGCCGAATTAGGTTATGAAGCAAATGGTTTAAGTAATAGGGTTCTTCAAAATATTGATTTTGCAAGGGCAAATATGAAGGCGAACATATATGATCAGGCTATATTAGAGGGGGTTGCAACATCGTACCCCCAGACTGAGGATATTATTGATAAAGGTACTGTAAACGGAATGACAGCGGATGATATTCAAAAGATTTTGAATCTGAAACATGCATGGGAGTTTATTCTGGATTCTGATGTTGCACAGGCAGATACGGATTATTATTTATTATGTCATATTGCAAAATTGGTTAATGAGGGATTTTTTTATGATGGGGGGAAAATACGAGGTGTTCCGGTAAAAATTGGCGGGAGCAAATATATTCCGCCGATACCTATGGAATCAATAGTAATAGAAAGAATAAATGAAATTATTAACTCCGAAGCAGATGAAATTGAGATAGCAATAAACCTGTGTATGTATTGTATGAAGACGCAAATCTTTATTGATGGAAATAAAAGAGCATCCGTGATTTTTGCGAATCATTACTTAATATCACATGGCCAGGGTTTTCTGATTATTCCGGAGGAACATGTACCTGAGTTTAAGCAAAAGTTAGTTGACTTTTATGAAGGTGGAAGTATAGAGGTTATGAGTAAATTTTTAAAATCAAAATGTTGGAAAAAATTTTAATTTATATTTAAACGATATGAAACATTTTTAGGGTTTAAGCGAATATAATTGGTCGTTTTTTACAATGGATGGAGAAGAGATTTGAAATGGAAAACATACAAGGGGAACATAAATACAAAAGTAAAGTATTAAAGAGAACATGTAAGAGGTGTATGATTGCGGTGATTATAACGGCTATCCCCGGAATCATTGCTGGACTTTTTAACAGATGGCTTTTTTTAGCTGCTCTCTTTGCAATTATTCCTATCATCTATTTGGTCAATCGATTTTCCATGATTATAAAATGGAATCTGGTCGAGGGGATCATAGAAGATGTAACGTTAGTGAATGATTTTATCCAGCCCTACACTGAAGCTCATATTATATTTAAGACAAAAGATAATATGGAACATGAGTTCCGCTTCACGATTGGGCATTATGGAGATTACGAAGAAGGAATAGAACCAGAGTTAGAGAAGATGCTTCAAAGTGACAAAGAGTTATTTATGAAGAAGAAAGTTCCGGTTTTTTATTGCCCCAAAGATGTTAATAGATGTATAGTGTATTTAGAAGATTCACAATGAATATAAAATATTAAGAAGAGGTGAAGCTGATATGAAATTTATTCGAGGTATCTACTCAGTACAGTTGATGTAAACTGTTGGCAGATTGTGCTGAGGTGAAAATAAACTTGCTAGCAGTCGTTAACTGTACTGTCCAAATGATTGAAATACAATATTAAAGGAGTACAGTTATGCGCTATATAAAAGAAATTCTAAAGAATAACAAATTATGGGTATTGGCTTACATTGGACTAGGTATATTTAATGCATTTATGGCTAATTACAAAACGGACTATTTTCAGAAGGTTATTGACGGATTGGCGGCTGGAACACTTACATTTGCAGGAGTTATAACCTACGGTCTTATTTTGCTGGTAAATTATTGTATGAATTATCTGGATAATTATCCGGAAAAGAAATTGGAGTATGGTATTTATCTGGATTTTAAGCTTTTATCGCTTAGAAAAATAAGTACAATCGATTATACGGAATATCAGAAAATAGGTACTGGAAAACTTGTTCAAAGGATTGAGAATGGCTCATCCGCAGGCAGAAATGTAGTATTCAATTTCTGGTTGCGTTTGATTCGTGATTTACTTCCTACTATTGTTTTTAGTGTATATTTTATTTGGAAGATTGATAAAAAAATTACTTACATTTTGTTTGTAGGCTATATACTTATTTTTATAATAACCAATATTTTACTAAAGTTTCTATACAAAATAAAAGAAAAGATTTTGAACAGTGAGGAGCTATTCAATCATTTTCTGGTCAGGGGCTTTATGGAAATGCTGGTGTTCCATATGAGCAAACAGTTTCCGGGTGAAATAAAGAAAACCCGTAGTGCAAAAGAGGATATTGTATCATCAAAAGTAAAAATGAATATGATTCATGAAGCATTTTTTACAATATTTGCGCTGCTTGTGGCAATGTTAGATATTGGTATTTTATTTTACGCATGGAAAACAAAAAATCTTACAGTGGGATCTATAGTTGCACTCATTGCGCTGATTGAAAATGCTTACACACCGATAGCTATTTTTAATGTACTTTATGTTCAATATAAATTGGACAAGGCATCCTATAAGAGATTTGAAGAATTTTTAGATTTAAAAGATGATAATCAATTAAGAAATGGTAACGCAATTCATACGGACATTGGGGATATATCGATAAAAAACTTATCGTTCCAATATAAAGAACGGAAAATTATTGATGATTTGAGCCTGTTCATAAAAAGGGGACAAAAAATAGCTTTTGTAGGAGAAAGTGGCTCTGGGAAATCCACGGTGATTAAGATATTACTGGGATTACTAAAATACAATCAGGGAGAAATCTACTTAGGTGATATGGAGTTAAGTGGAATTTGCCTTAATAATTTGTATGAAAGAGTCAGCTACATATCGCAGGATGTTCCTGTTTTTGATGGAACAATAAAGGAAAATCTGGTATTTGAGAAGAACGTGTCAGAAGAACAAATGCTGGACGCATTGAGGGAAGTGCAATTATCTCATTTGGTTGAGAATCTCGCGGAAGGTTTAGATACTGAAATAGGTGAGAAAGGTACTTGCTTATCAGGAGGAGAAAAACAAAGACTTGCATTCGCACGCTTGTGGTTTGAAAACCCTGAACTTGTCGTTTTGGATGAAGCAACATCTGCAATGGATAATTTAACTGAAGAAAATGTAATGAAATCGGTTATGCAAAAAATGAAAGATAAAACGGTCATTGCGATTGCACATAGATTGAATTCCATTGCCGGTTTTGACAGAATTATTCTCTTTAGAGAAGGGAAGATTGTTGGACAAGGGACTTTTGAAGAACTATTACATACGGATTATTATTTTAAGGAATTGTATAATGCGAATGTGCAATAATTAAACTTTTTACAGAACAAATAATATCCCCGGAGACATGGTTAGCCACCAAAAATCTCCGGGGATGTTTCGTTTGAAAACAACGTTAATTATGCAGAAAGTGACTGTATAAACTGTGCGATTTCTTCTTTGCGCATCGCGCTCATCGTACTGTTGTGGAAATGCGTATCATATGTCACTTCTTTTTTCACAGCAAAAGAATCCGGTAAGGTGTAGCGCTTGGCTGTTTCTTCATCCGGGAATTCCACTTCGCCCATAACAAGCCCATCAAACAATCCTTCGAAGATATCAAGCTCTAAGGTAAGCCCCTGATTAAGCGGAATCTTATAGCGCGTTTTCGCAATCACATTGCCGTCTGCCTTGGCGCAGAGTGTCCGGTAAGCATCCTCGTCAATCGGAAGCTCAAATTCCTGTCTGGCTAACATACCGCTGCTTTTGACCGTCAGGACATATTGGCAGCCGGAGATTGCAGATGCTGCGTCGTATAAGGTTTTCTTGCGTACCCGGATTACCGGATTGGTCGTCACATATGCCTGCTCGATGCCGTAATGTGGATATGTGTCTAGCTGGTCTGGCAGCTTATGAAATAAAAATTTGCGTTCGATTTCCATATTTTGTTCCTCCGTGTCTGGAATATCTTGAAGATTTCCACAAACTATTATATACTACATGTAATTATGGGATGGAATTGTAACATTAGATAAATACAAATTCGTAAAAACCATAACCGGTCAATAATTCCTTATAAATTATAATGTATTTTATAATAGAAGGAAAGTGGAATTTTAGAAGATGAATATACATGTTTGCGGGTCGGAAACCAATCGGTTTCGTGATGCGCAGGGCAAGGAGGATGCATATGAGTAAAGTAAATGTATATCTTGCAGATGGTTTTGAAGAGGTCGAAGGGCTGACCGTCGTAGATCTGCTGCGACGCGCAGGCATCGAGACAGATATGGTATCAATTATGGGACGGAAGGAAATCACCGGTGCGCGGAAGATTCCTGTGCTGGCAGATAAGCTCTTTGAGGAGCAGGACGATCCGGATGTGATCGTGCTTCCGGGCGGTATGCCGGGAACCCTGCACTTAAAGGCACATGAAGGTCTGGCAGATTTGATCCGAAAAGCAAATAAGGAAGGTAAGCTGCTTGCAGCAATCTGTGCAGCGCCAACCATTTACGGAGAGATGGGACTTCTCGAAGGAAAGAATGCAACCTGCTATCCGGGCATGGAGGACAAGCTGCTAGGTGCAAACTGGCAGGAACAGCCGGTCGTTGTCGACGGAAACTTCGTGACAAGCCGGGGAGTTGGAACAGCGATTGCATTTGCACTCACATTGGTTACAATCCTGAAGGATGAAGAAACAGCGAAGTCTTTGGCGAATAGTATAGTTTATAAATGGTAATTCCAATCGGGAGGACGTTATGTACAGATTAACGATAAAGGATATATTGGAAGCAACAGGTGGCGTATTGCTGTGTGGCGATGAAAATACAGAGATCAAAGATGTCTGTATCAATTCCAAGGAGATCAAGCCGGGCGATTTATTTGTCCCGATTATCGGGGAGCGGGTTGATGCGCATCGTTTTATCGAGAGCGCACTTCACACAGGTGCGGCAACCCTGACATCACAGCATACCGATATTGTCGTATCGGAGAAGCCGTTTGTCTACGTGAGTGATACAGAAAAAGCATTACAGGATATCGGTGCTTACGTGCGCAAGAAGTTTAAGAAGCCGGTTATTGGCGTGACCGGAAGTGTTGGGAAGACGACAACCCGGCAGATGATCGCAACTGTGCTTTCGGGATGCTTAAATGTCTACCAGACCGAGGGCAATCTGAATTCCCAGATCGGTGTGCCGCTGACGCTTCGCCGGATTGATGAGAACGCAGAGGCCGCAGTGCTTGAAATGGGTATCAGTGAGCCGGGACAGATGGAGATTCTGTCTGACATGGTGAAGCCGGATATCTGTGTCGTGACGATGATCGGTGTGGCGCATATCGAATTTATGAAAACACAGGAGAATATCCGCAAAGAGAAATTGTCAATCATCAATCATATGAGCCCGGATGGCGTGTTGTTCTTAAATGGCGATGATGCATTGCTCGCAGAGGTGAAAGATGATACCGGCGTCCGTACATTTACATACGGCACCGGTGCGGACTGCGATTACCGGGCGGAGAATCTGCATATGGAAGATTACCAGTATGTATATGATTTCGTGCATGGAGACACGCGTGTGCATGTGCGGCTCAACGCACTTGGCAGGCACAATGTCGGAAATTCACTGGTTGGTCTTGCAATTGCAGATTACATGGGCTTGGATCTGGAGAAGGCAGCAGCCGGACTTTCCGAGTTCAAGGGACTTCGTCAGAAGCTGATCCGCATTCCGGGCAAATACACGATCATCGACGATACCTACAATGCAAGCCCGGATTCCATGAAGGCAAGTCTGAACGTGTTGGAGGATCTGGAGACAACCGGAAAGAAGATCGCGGTGCTTGGCGATATGTTTGAGCTTGGCGAAAATGCAGAACAGTATCATTACGAAATCGGTAAATATCTGGCAACGAAGAAGATCGACGAACTGGTCGTAGTCGGAGATCTGGCACAGCATATCATGCAGGGCGTGAAGGATAGCAACTCGGATATCAACTGTTACAGCTTTAAGGACAATGGCGAGGTTGCTTTGTATCTGCTTTCTGTGATGCAACCGGAAGATATCGTGCTGATCAAAGGCTCGAATGGTATGCATCTGAATGAAGTTGTAAATAATATGCTTGGATAATAAATGAGAGGTTCTATGGATATGATACCATAGGACCTCATTTTAATGTGGTAAATAATTGAAATGATTGTACATATGTTGATGTGTGAAATTGTGGAACTACATATAGATAAGAGCGTGAGTATTGCATCATCTATACTTGCATGAGTCGGCGGAATGTGAAAATACATATGGAATAATCCAGCGGCATGATAGGATGTAATCATGAAAAATTCGTAAATTATGAAAAATACAGGTTGACAGTCAGAGTATGGTGTGCTATATTAACAATAACAAAAATGATAATCATTACTGATTTGGAAAAATGTGGATTAATCAGTTCTTGTGAGTATCATTTTGTATAAATGCAGATATTATAGCAAAGTATATCATGTGTATAAACATGTGGAAGAACGAAAGGAGATTTATTATGAAATTTGTATGTACAGTTTGTGGATATGTTTATGAAGGTGACGCAGCTCCGGCAGAGTGCCCAATCTGCCATGCTGGCGCAGATAAGTTCAAGAAAGTAGAAGACGGAGCGATGACACTGGCTGCTGAGCATGAGTTTGGCGTATATGCATCTACTGTAAAGAACAACCCGGAAATCAGCGACGAGGATAAGAAGTTTATCTTCGATCAGCTTAAGGCAAACTTCAATGGTGAGTGCTCAGAGGTTGGTATGTATCTTTGCATGGCAAGAATCGCACATCGCGAGGGTTATCCGGAGATCGGTCTCTACTGGGAGAAGGCAGCTTACGAGGAAGCAGAGCATGCAGCAAAGTTTGCTGAGATGTTAGGTGAGGATTTAGAGCCAAACATGACAAGCTCTACGAAGAAGAACCTTGCATGGAGAGTTGACTGCGAATATGGCGCAACAGCAGGTAAGGTTGACCTTGCAAAATGTGCAAAGAAGAATAATCTGGATGCAATCCATGACACTGTTCATGAAATGGCAAGAGACGAAGCTAGACATGGCAGAGCATTAGAGGGACTTCTGAAGAGGTACTTTGGCTAAGCTACAAGCCATGCAAAACAGTGAAAATAACGCTCCGCAAGTTTACTTGCAGGGGCGTTTATTTTTGCTGTTTTATACGGCGCGAGCCGTCCATGAAGCGCCCCGAAGGGGTGCGAATGGGCATGGCTTGTAATCCTATCCATATCTGCTATACTTAACCATATTGGGTGAAATTTAGCTATTTTGAGAAAATCCCCCAACATCATAACATCAACCTGCGTGGCGGCAATTATGTATATGATTGAAGAGAAAATAACAGAAGCTGTTGATGATAGAAATAAAGCAAGAAAATTGGTTTAGATTTAATCCTAAATAAAATGGATTATATTCATTTTGTATGGAATATTTTAATTTACATTGCAGCATAATAATGCTACAATAGTGACACAAGAAAGAGAGGTGCATACAATGCCGACAATTATTCCTATTAGAGATTTGAGAAATACTAGTGAGATATCTGAATTAGCGCACAAACAACAAGAGCCAATTTTTATAACAAAAAATGGATATAGTGATTTGGTTGTAATGAGTTCAGAATTATATGAGCGATTTGCGCAAATTAATAGAATCGATCAGGCTATTTTTGAGGCAGAGAAGGAAGTTGAAAAAGGTGCAGAACCAATCTCAATGAATCGTGCGATAGAAAGGTTAAATCAGAAATATTATGGATAAATATGAAGTTATGTTATATCCTAAAGCGTTTCGTGACATAGATGATATCTACGCATATATTGCACTTGAAAAATTGTCACCTGAAAATGCAAAGGAACAAACAGATAGAATATGGGATGCGTTAAGAACACTAGAACAAATACCTGAGGCGCATCAAGATCGTTTGGTTGGAAGGTATGCTGGAAAGGGTTATAAGCAGTTGCTCATTGATAACTACGTCGTAGTATTCAAGATAGACAAGGATTCAAAGAAGGTTTTTGTTGTGACAGTTCAATATCAAGGAAGAAATATATAATTAAAGCAGTTGACTCAATTTCGAGTAAAAACGAATTAGAGGTTGTAGTTATAGTTTGCGTATGGTATTCTGAACAAAATACAACCAGAAAGGTTCAAAGAGTGTTTTTTGAAGAATTATAAGGCAATTGTGCAATAGCAGTGGCTATTGCAAAAAAATTAAATGCTATAGCCATTGCATCCTAAGGTGACAATTAGGAGGACGCATATGAGCTATGTTAATGCAGATGAAGTCTTGCCAGAAGACTTGATCAGAGAAATTCAAAAATATGTTGATGGCAAAGTTTTATATATCCCGCGCAGGAGTGAGAAAGCAATGGGCTGGGGTGAAAAGAACGGTGCCAAAAACAGGCTTGCAAAGAGAAACAAGGAGATAGTAAGTAGATTCCATTCGGGTGACACTATCGCAGAACTTGGCAAAATGTTTTTCCTTTCAGAAAAAAGAATTCAAGGAATAATACGTGAATATGAATCCTCAAAAAATCAAGATGGAGGATTCAACAATGAATAGAGAAAACAAGCGCAAGCAATACGAAAAGGGATATTATAAGACGCATCCCTGTAACGAAACATTTGTTTGTAAAAATTGTGGAAGAACTGTAGTCCCAGAAGGGGCAGGAAGTGACCATAGAAATCATTGCCCGAATTGTCTGTACAGTTTACATGTTGATATTAAAACGGGAGACCGAGAGTCTTATTGCGGTGGTCATATGGAACCAGTATCAGTATGGGTAAAAAATAAGGGCGAATGGGCGATTATTCACCGATGTAAGATGTGCGGAGCATTGAGTTCTAACAGAGTTGCGGCAGATGATAATCCAATGAAGCTAATGTCAATTGCAATGAAACCTATTGGCAATCCACCATTTCCGCTTGAAAGGATTGAGGAAATGACAATGCTAATGGGTGGAGAGGGATATCTTAAGTAGTTAAATTAAAACATGGGCATCTGTCATTTGGTTAACGGATGCCTTTTTGAGTTTTGGAAAACACAAAAATTATGCTTGCTATAAATATACACGAAAGCTGTTTTACATTTATTCAAGATCGAATGTATTACGATAGTTTGTTACAGTAAAAAATCGGAATTTACAGGAGTATTAAAATGAGCATAAAATTAGCACAAGAATTTGAGTTTAATATCGTCAAGAAAATAACTCACGAAACAATCAAAGAAATATATCCTCATTATTATTCAAATGGTGCAGTAGTATTTTTCCTTAAGCATCATAATGATGAAAATATTATGAATGATATTTCAAATCACAATGTTTTTTTATGCTATAATTTAGAACACGATGCGGTAGGTACAGTTACCATTAAGAAAAACGAGATTTGCCGTTTATTTGTATTGCCCCAATATCAAGGCAATGGACATGGAAGAGAATTAGTAGACTATGCAGAATCTACAATTGCAAAATACTATGGTGAAATAATACTTGATGCTTCTCTTTCTGCAAAATCAATTTATCTGAAAAGGGGATATCAAGAGATTGAATATCACTCAATAAAAACTGATAATAATGATTATCTATGCTATGATGTTATGAAGAAGTATATATAACTTCCAGTTCGCCATGATGATGTTCTGGTTTCACAGACAGTCAAAAAAATACGCTTTCAGCATCTGTGCAAACTCTTCAATATAATAACCGGAATTATCCTTCTTACAGAATGCACAGTAGGTCTTTTTGACCGGAGACTGGTTTCTGACAAGCGGGATTCGGCTGACAGACGTGTCGAACCAGACCTGTTCGCCAATCACATCGACAGGCATATATCCCTGTCCGGTTATGATTTTGAGCCGGGCTTCCTGTACGGTGTCTGCAAAGAGGAAGTCCCCATGCAGCCCGATGATTGATTCATAATAGTGCTGTTCTTCCTTCCGTCCGGTCTGATTGATAACCAGAATACAAGGTGTATTTTTCAGATCCTCTACCTCAAGTGCAGCCAACCGGCTAAGCGGATTTTTCGTGGAAAGTTCGATATAGATCTTGCTTTCAGCGAGGATTTCGTTGTTGTAGGCATCCGAAAATGCGCGTCGCTGATCGTTGATCGCGAGATCGACGGAACCATCCTCCATCGCGTGATAGAGTTCTTCGTGACTTCCGACTGTGATTTCCACATCGACCGTCGGATATTTTTCAGAGAAAGAAGCAATCGCTTCGGAAAGCTCATTCCCATGATATCCCTTATAATAACCAATTCGTAAAACGGCTTGGTCGTGTGCTGCAATCCGTTTTGTCTCGCGGACAAGCTGCTTGATATCCCCAGAGATAATCAGACTCTTCCGATAGAAATGTTCTCCGGCAGGGGTTAAGGAAAATGTCCGGTTGTGGCGCTCCAATAGTTTTACCCCAAGTTCATCTTCTAATTTCTTAATCTGCTGGGAAATCGCAGACTGCGACACATGGCATTGTTCTGCTGCCTCGTAGAAATTTCCATTTTCAATGACTGCCTGTAAATATTCAATCTGACGTAATAACATGTATATATCTCCGTTTTATAAACTATTTGAATTGGATGTCTAAGGATTTTGATTGTGTGTACCAACATCAGATTCCATTATATAACGATAAGTATTACTTATCAATATGATAAGAATAAAGTTTTGATTCAGAAGAAGAAATTAACTATGATAAGAGCAAAGAAAAGGAAAAACCATAACAAGGAGGAATTAAAACATGGCAAAAAATCTGATTATTTATTATTCAAGAAAAGGCGAGAACTATGTAAATGGAAGTATCGTGGATCTTGCGAAGGGCAATACGGAAATCTGCGCGGAGTTCATCCAGAAGGCAGTCGGTGGCGATCTGTTCGAGATTGAGACCGTCAATGCGTATGCAAAAGATTATCACAAATGTACGGAAGAAGCACAGGTGGAATTGCGGGAGCATGCAAGACCGGAATTAAAGAAGTATCTCGATGATATTTCCGACTACGATCATGTGTTTGTGTGCGGACCTTGTTGGTGGGGAACGTATCCGGTCGCTGTATTTACCCAGCTTGAAAGACTTGATTTTACAGGCAAAAAGGTGATGGCGCTTATGACACACGAGGGAAGCGGACTTGGAAACAGTGAGCGCGATTTGCGGAAAATCTGCAAAGGTGCAACCTTCGGACCGGGCATTGCGGTTCATGGCGCGGATGCAGCAAAAGCAGAAGCGGCAGTTTCAGACTGGGCGAAGAAGAGTGTGAAGTAGGAAGGAGCAGGAACATTATGCGTAAAAAAGATGTAATGATCGTGACAGGTGCGGGACAGATTTCCATGGCGATTGCAAGACGCGTTGGCTATGGCAAGAAGATCGTGATGGGCGATAAGAATAGAAAAAATGCAGAAGCGATTGCAGAAATCATGAACAATGCAGGCTTTGATGTAGAACCGGTGGAGATGGATCTTTCTTCCAGAGCATCCATTCTGGCACTGATCGCAAAGGCGCAGGAGTATGGTGAGATCAAAATGTTAGTAAATGGAGCAGGTGTGTCACCGAGTCAGGCACCGATCGAAGCAATCTTGAAGGTGGATCTGTACGGAACGGCAGTTTTGCTGGAGGAGGTTGGAAAGGTTATCGCAGAGGGCGGCTGTGGAGTTACGATCTCAAGTCAGTCTGGATGGAGAATGCCGCAGCTTACCGCAGAAGAGGATGCTGCACTTGCAACCACACCGACGGAAGAATTATTAAGCCTTGAGATCCTGCAGCCGGATAATATCAGAGATACCCTGCATGCCTACCAGATGGCAAAACGCTGTAACGAGAAGCGGGTTATGGCGCAGTCGGTAGAATGGGGCAAGCGTGGTGCAAGATTAAATGATATTGCACCGGGCATCATCGTGACACCACTTGCGGTGGATGAGTTCAATGGACCACGTGGCGACTTCTACAAGAATATGTTTGCAAAATGTCCGGCAGGCAGACCGGGAACTGCAGATGAAGTGGCAAATGTCGCAGAGCTTCTGATGAGTGACAAGGGCGCATTTATCACAGGCTCGACTTTCCTGATTGATGGTGGTGCAACATCCTCATATTATTACGGACCACTCAAACCGGAGAATTAGTAACAGAATTTGATAGAACAGGCACAGCGATCTGCGTGATATAGTCCGAGGCGTTGTCACCGCGGTTTGGAGGTCCTTCCAGATAGATGCTGCGGAAGGACCCGGTTGTCTGGATCTGGTTTGTTTGTATATGTTTTTTTAAGGCGGCAATTGCAGTTCCGATTCCTTCGTATGCACCACGACAGTAGATGCATAGGGCATCGGTATCTGTAAACTCTGTTCGATCTTCTCCTGTGAAAGTTTCGTCGACAGGAATACAGCACATCAGATCAAGGCTTTTGTCGGTTTCAGCCATGCGCACTGTGAACATGCGGGAGGTCATGGACATCTTCCCGGTTCTGGCAGCAGCAATGTATGTATCACGCAGTTTGATCGCTGCATCTTTTGCGTCTTCACATTGATATCTGCGGCAGAAACAGACCTGCTTAGGGAGACGTACGCGATGGATGCTGAGATCCCCCGGTTTGGCGGCTCGCACCTGAAGCAAATGGATATTGCGATCCAGATTGGCACGCAGATCCATCAAACGTGCCAGATGATGATCAAGGTTTGCCGTATCATAATAATATTCTTTGATTTCAGCAAGGGAAAGTCCCAAGGTCTGCAATGAACGGATGGAGCGGATCTGCGTCATATTATCTGCTGTATAATAGCGGTATCCGCTGTTTTCATCCTTCACAGCAGGTGTCAATAATCCCATTTCTTCGTAGACTAAAATAGTTTTTCTTGTTACTCCAAGAATCTTTGCAATCTCTCCGATTTTAAATAAACTTTCATCGTGCTTTTTCATATTTCCCCTCGTTTAGTGAAAAAAATAACAATCTGCGTTGCTTGACTCGTACCTTGAGGTACGATTTATAATGATTCTAGCAAATTGTTTAAATATTTACAAGGAGAATGCATATGAGAACACGAAATAGGGTGAAAAAAGGAATTGCAGTGCTGCTTTCCGGCGTCCTGGCGTTTGGAATGGTGGCAGGCATCGTGCCGGGAAGCACATTGCGTGCGCGGGCGGCAAGTGCAGATGGAAGCGAACCGGTTTTGGCATATTATGCGACAAAAGAACAGCTGATGGATGACACATTTGCACCGGATGAAAATGGAAAACCAAAAAATATTGGCAAGTTGCTGTTTGGCTATTTTAAGCAGAGTAGTACCTTTGACAACCTTCAGTCGCAGGTATGGTATGTTTTAGGCGCAGACAAGGGCGTAAACGGGGGGCAGAATAATACCGTTATCTTTGCCGAACAGCCGATTGTGTGGAATGCAAGGTATAACAATGACCAAAAGGACAGAGCTTATCAGAGCAGTAATGGAACTTACGCCGATGGAAATCCAAAGACTGTATATGCCAGTCATTACGGAGCCAGTGAATTGCGCACGACCTTGCAGGAAGTAGTTGCCAAAAGAAGCAGCAGTGATGACAGAACATATTTTTCGGATGGAGAGAAGGCGTTATTACAGAAGACAACGATAACGACAAAGGATATAAAGAACGATAAAGAATATACCACTTCGGATGAATTATATGCATTGGAAGGTAAAAATGGAGAATCCGTACTGTACGCAGGAAGTAACAGCGATATTGTGCTGGCAGCCGATCCATATTGGAATCATGTACGCAGCACATATTATGGGAACTTCTGGTTACGGTCTGGCAGCAGCTCGGAAAAGTTTTCAAAGGCTGAGGCTGTGGACGTTGCAGGTCTTGGCTCAAATGTGGGATGGAATCAATCCAATTCTTATGGTTTTGTCCGTCCGGCAGCGAATTTGGATTTAACAAATGTTCTTTTTGCATCGTCTGCGATTGTATCTCCAACGAGTTATACCGCGGCATGGAGTATAAAAAATTATGATGCGATGACACTGAGACTGGATGGAAAAGCAAAAGGTATGGATATTGGTACCATAGAATACAATCCAGACGAGGGTGTGATAAAAGCAGTAAGAGGAAGACTGAATGACGATTACATGTATGGCTGGGGATACGGAGACATGTATTATGATGATACATATGACGACAATTATAATTATGTATCACTTGTTATACAGGGAGGCGGATCTACAAATCCGTGGAGTTATAGCAAAGAAATTACAGGAACAGAGTATATAGACAGTGCAGATATCAAGTCAGCATTGGCAGCGCATGATGTTGATGCAGGAGATCTTGATTTAAGTGAATGTAAAATCTGGCTGGAAACAACAGGTTATTTCTATGAGATAACTTACGCGGTTGAAGCGACAGAGACACAAGCAAATCTGGATTCGGAAATTGACAGCGTGGCTGTCCGGGGGATTGATGCACCAGAAGCCGGAACGGTGTTAGATACTTCGGCTATATGTAGTACGGCTGGCGTAAGCACAACGAAACCGGCTGTCACATGGACACCAGATGATGAAACCGTAGGATATGATACAAGCTATACAGCAAGTGTTACACTTGAAGCAAAGAAGCATTACAGCTTTGCGGATTCTGCAACAGCAATTATCAATGGTAAAAAAGCAAAGGTTACAAAGAATGACGATGGAACATTGACAGTTACATATACATTCCCGAAAACAGAAGCACAGGCACCTGCCGAACCGGAACATACACATTGTATCTGTGGCAGGGAAACCGCAGAGGAGGGTGGGGAGTCCCATTCTCACACAGAGCAATCGTGGACAGGCATAAGCAGTTTGGATGAAATCAAAAATGCAGGCTATTATTATCTGAAAGACAATATCGTACTTACAGATACATGGGAAATGAATGTTGCGGATGGCGTATTCCTGTGTCTGAACGGTTATACTATAACCGGCGCAAATGAAAAGACAGTTATTACGAACAATAAGGAACTTACGATTACTGATTGCCATAGCGGAAGCGAAGCGGGTAAGATCACACACAACACTGGTGAGACAGGAAGAGGTATTAAGAATAATGGTACGCTTGTTCTCTATAATGGCTGTATCACTGGAAACACAGCGTCAGGTGAAAATGGCGGTGGCGTATGGAACTATTATGCGACATTCTCTATGTTAGGCGGAAGCATTACAAATAATGAAGCTACAAAGAAGAATGATTATACAGGCTGTGGTGGTGGTGTATATAATGACAGCAACTCAACATTTAAGATGGCGGGAAGTGCGGTTATCAGTAATAATACTGCAGAAGATGGTGGCGGCGTATACAATTATTACTATGTGGATATGTATGGGAATTCTGCCATCAAGGATAACGAAGCAAGAACCGGTGGTGGTGTTTGGAATGGTGGAAGCTCAGGAACTGCACGATTTACGATGCACGATGAAAGTACGATCAATGGAAATACTGCAACGTGGTCTTGTGGCGGTGGAGTATTTACCTGCGAAGGATATTTTGGCATAGAAGAGAATGCTTCAATTACAGGAAACCGGGCTTCACAGAGTATCGGTGGAGGTGTATATCACAGTGGTACACACTTTGAGATGAAAGGCGGTAGTATCACCGGGAATACGGCAGGTTCGTCATTTGGCGCAGGAATCTGTGTTAACAGTGCCAATCCGGTAAAATTAGAAGGAAAAGTAACGATTACTGGCAATACAGCCCAGGGAGGCAGTGAAGCAAATTACTATCAGATGAGTGATCATATCATCGAAGCAGATGGACTTACGGAAGGTTCTATGATTGGAATTGAAGTGGCGTATGAGAGATTTCCAAGGACAGAGCCGGCAGTCATGACAAATGAGGGGTGTAATCCCGCGTATTTTAGTTCAGATAGTTCCAGCTGTTCAATTGTGAAACTCGGAAATGCTGTGGCTCTGATGTATGTGCAAGTTCCAGAAATCGTGAACCATCCACAGGATGTATCTGTAAAAGCGGGAGAGACAGCGACGTTTACTGTGGAAGCAACCGGTACAGATTTATCTTATCAGTGGCAGATCGATAGAAATGATCGAAAAGGTTTCGTGGATATTGACGGAGCAACTGAGGCAAGCTATACGACGGGAGTGACAGATGGGACATGCAATGGATTTAAGTATAGGTGTAAAATCAGTAATTCTCGAAAATCTATAACAACATGGACAGCCGTGTTGACGGTGACGGAAACTATAAAGAAATACACGATCACAGCATCAGCCGGGGAAAATGGAAGCATTTCTCCAAGTGGCGAAGTAGAGGTCGAGGAAGGAAACCGTCAGACATTTACGATTGTTGCAAATGAAGGCTATGAGATAGAGTCATTGAAAGTGGACGGCGCAGAGATAGACAGTGTTACAAGCTATACATTTGAAAATGTAACCGCAGCTCATACGATAGAGGTCACTTTTAAAGCACAGGAGATTATTGTTCCGCCATCTGTCGAGAAACCAACGATTACTTCCCAGCCGCAAAGTGTATCTGTGGAGGTTGGAGAACAGGCGACATTTGCGGTAATAGCAAGTGGCGAGGGTATAACCTATCAGTGGCAGATCGACCGGAATGACGGAAATGGTTTTGTGGATATAGATGGAGCAACCAGCACAAGTTACATGACGGGGGCAGTTGATAAGGATTGTAACGGATTCAAGTATCAGTGTGTGATCAGTAATGCAGGAGGTTCTGTGACTACAGAGGTGGCAACTCTGACAGTGACAGAGATGGTAATACCACCGGTACCTGCGAATAAATACACGATCACAGCATCAGCTGGTGAAAATGGAAGCATTTCACCGAGCGGCGAAGTAGAGGTTGAGGAAGGAAACAATCAGACATTTACGATTGTTGCAAATGAAGGCTATGATATAGATTCCTTGAAAGTGGACGGCACAGAGATAGGCAGTGTTACAAGCTATACATTTGAAAATGTAACCGCAACTCATACGATAGAGGTTTCTTTCAAGGCACAGGAGATTATTGTTCCGCCTTCTGTCGAGAAACCAACGATTACTTCCCAGCCGCAAAGTGTATCAGTGAAGGTTGGAGAGCAGGCAACATTTGCGGTGACAGCAAGTGGCGAGGGTATAACCTATCAGTGGCAGATTGACCGAAATGATGGAAACGGATTTGTTGATATTACGGGAGCAACTGGTGCAAGCTATGTTTCTTCTACGGTTGATAAGGATTGCAATGGATTCAAATATCAGTGTGTGATCAGTAATGCTGGAGGTTCTGTGACAACAGAAATCGTTACGTTGACGGTTACAGAAAATACGACACCAGAACCAACACCAACGCCAGAACCAACACCGGAACCGACACCAGATCCAACACCAGTCCCAGCGCAATACAAGATTGTTGAAGGTGCAAACAGCGCATGGACACAGAATACAGATGGAAGTCTTGTCATCAAGGGCGATGGCGAAATTTCAAAATTCCAAAGTGTGAAGGTAGATGGTGTAATTATTGATACGAAGAATTATACTGTTACCGAAGGCTCAACAATTATCACATTGAATGCAGATTACCTCAAGACATTGTCGGTGGGAAGTCATGCATTTGAAATTGTCTGGTCAGATGGTTCAGCGAGCACGAACTTCACAGTTGTTAAAAATACAACGGTAGAAAGTCCAAAAGAAACGGTTGACAATAATAGTAATAATTCCAGTGACAATGCAAAGACGAATGTTACAGATGCGAAAAATGACAACCAGAATGTGACAGCGACACAGACAGGAGATCCTATGAATCTGACACTCTGGGCAGTCCTTCTTATGGCATCACTGTCGGGTTGTGCAGGAATGATCGTAAGAGGAAAGAAGCATTACAAGTAAACTTGAAGAATCTTATATAGACTGAATAAAAACAGGCTTTACTGACGTGAACGTGTTGGAAAAGCCTGTTTTTTATATGAAATTATAAAAAGATTTAATTTTTGAAATATTACGTAGACAAATCCATAGATCCGTGATAAAACTAGGTTAGTTAAAGCTAACACTAACGCTTGCTTTGATATGTATTAGCTTTGATAACATAGTAAAAGTATGATTCAAAAATTGGAGAGAAA